>Ga0194126_10000059_pt1 | contig 150830 bp, 130 predicted proteins | sample TA2KigC150mmetaG_FD_148641 | JGI IMG/M metagenome (GOLD analysis project Ga0194126, IMG submission 148641) | Freshwater microbial communities from Lake Tanganyika, Tanzania - TA2015035 Kigoma Deep Cast 150m | ecosystem: Environmental > Aquatic > Freshwater > Lake | place: Tanzania: Lake... | reverse complement strand
ACACGATTCGCGACGGGACCAGAGCTATCAGAAATCGCTACTCCATCCTTGAAGCTGTAATCAAACGGATCACGGTCAATTAGAGCATAGAAATAGTCTTTTCCAGAGTAGGGCAACATCCTTATCCACCCGACTAATTGCAGGCAATACAATATGTTGCGTATTTCTTTCTCAGTCAAACCAAGACCAATGGCTTCAACAACTTTATATAGAACCCTTGTATTTATCGCAAAAGTTATGAAAACAATCCAGTAAACGCTAAACATGTTTCTCGCGTTGGCGGATTGCACGAGTAGCTCGGATTTTGGTGCAGATTCCAAATGACCATTAATAAAATTGATCATTTCTTTCTTGTGCGGGGAAGCCGACCTCAATATAAGTTTTCCGCCTCGATTTGTTCTCCACGGATAAAATCCCACAAACTCGTCACTATCCTTCTTTATTCGCTCTACGGGCCCAAACCGGATAAATGATTCTTCGTTTGCGTGCCGTTCTTTAAGTATAAGTCGTAACTTTGCGCGGATGTGTTCGTTGCTCGCAAAAGCGCCCAACTCCGCCAAGCTCCCGGGGCTCTCCGCTACAACAAGGATAACCGATGCTATATGCGCGATATCTTCTTCGAACGAAATAAGGTCGTGATAATCGGTCTCTCGATAAAGTTGGTTAGCTTCTTCGGCTAATACTACGTGGCCCTTGAGTGGGCTTCTGACTTGAAAAGATCGATAAAGATAGTCTCTCAAACTTTGAAATTGGTCCGACCTTTCCTTCGAAACTACGCCCCCACAAAAAAAGACAACTTTTGTCGGCCGGGCGACCCTTAATTTGTCCTCGTTCAGATCGGAGTAAAAACTGACGATTTCGTCGATCAACTGCTCTTTACCCTTGGAAGGCAGGAACAAGCTGGAGAGCCAGCGGCAGGAGCAACGCGACTAGAGATGGCTCTCCAGCTTGTTCCTGCCGTTAAGCGCTAACAATAACGTTCCGTCTGGCGAAGCGCCCGACAGAGCCGAGACAGATAAGCTGATTCGGCTCGCACGCGTAAAAAGCAATTTTTAGTATGGAGGAATTCGTGTCTACGCGTCAAATAAAAGTGTACCGAATTACGTTGCAGCATGGCGATCAATGCCGAGCTATCGACGACGATCATGGCTCGTTGATGTCGTCCATGATCTCCTGTGGAGAACGCGGATCGAGAATCGGCAAGGCGGCGATTTCGGCGCCCAACGCCTGCATCTGTTCGACCGTCATGCGACGTCGACGTCGCGCCGGCGCCACGCCCGCCGCCCGCGCGGACTCTTCCAGCGCCTGACGGACGGCCTCGTCGACGGAAACCCGGCGAGCCGCCGCGAGGCGCTCGGCCAGGGCCTCGGTCTCTCGGGAAAGCGCGATCATGGCGCAAAGTTTAACATGACTGGGAAAGAAAGTCCGGCCTATTCCCGCTTCGCCTTTTTCGCCGCCTGCCCCACACGAAACGAGACCGCCCAGCCCGGTTTCTCCATCTGCCTACCACGCGCCACGGCGAGCGCGTCTGGGGCGACATCCTTGGTAATGACGGAGCCGGAGCCGACATAGGCGCCCTGCCCGATCGTCACTGGCGCCACGAGCGATGAATTGGAGCCGATGAAGGCGTTGTCGCCGATCGTCGTGCGATATTTGAGAAAGCCGTCATAGTTGCAGGTGATGGTTCCCGCGCCGATATTGGCGTTCACGCCGATGTCGGCGTCGCCGATATAGCTCAGATGATTGACCTTGGCGCCCCGCGCGACATTGGCGTTCTTGATCTCAACGAAATTTCCCGCCTTCGCTTTTTCCGCAAGCGCCGCGCCAGGCCGCAACCGTGCGAAGGGACCAACGCTCGCGCCTTCGCCGACCTGCGCGCCTTCGAGATGGGAAAAGGCGTGGATCATGGCGCCGTCAGCGATGGCGACGCCGGGGCCGATGACGACATGCGGCTCGATCGTCACGTCGCGGCCGATCTGCGTATCGGCGCAAAGAAAGACGGTTTCCGGCGCAATCATCGTCGCGCCGCCCGCCATGACCGCGCGGCGCAGCCGCGTCTGCGCCACGGCCTCGGCTTGAGAGAGCTGGATTCGGTCGTTGACGCCGAGCACTTCGCTTTCATCGGCGATGACGACTTTCGCTTGGCGTCCGTCGGCCCGCGCGAGCTCAACGACGTCAGTGAGGTAGAACTCGCCCTTGGCGTTCTTATTGTCGATCCTTTCGAGCAGGCGGAGCGCGTGGGCGCCGTCGATCGCCATCAGGCCGCCATTGCAGAGCGTGACTGCGCGTTCTTCCTCGCTCGCGTCTTTCTCCTCGCGGATCGCGGCGAGACGCCCCGAGGCGTCGCGCAACAGTCGGCCGTAACCGAATGGGTTGAAGGCTTCAAAGCCAAGAACCGCGACGGCGGCGCCTTCGGCGATAGCCGCTCGCAACGCGCCGATCGTCGGCGCGGTCAGGAGCGGCGTGTCGGCGAACAGCACGATGAGGTCGTCGCACCCTTCTGCGATGGCGGTGCGCGCGGCGAGAACGGCGTGCGCGGTGCCGCGCCTTTCGCTTTGGACGAACATTTGCGCGTCGGGAACGTAGCGGCGCGCTTCCGCGCCGACGTCGTCGCGTCCAGGGCCGACGATCACCGCGACCCGGCTGACGCCCGCCGCGACCGCGCTTGCCAGCACATTGGCGAGCATGGACCGGCCGGCGACTTCATGCAGCGCCTTTGGGCGGTCGGATTTCATCCTTGTGCCCTCGCCGGCGGCGAGGACGATCGCGAGCGCGCTTCTTTCTGTCGGCATCGGGCGCCCAGTGGCTAGACGTTGCGTAAGGAATCGGCGCAGCGACGCCGCTCAGGCCGCGGTTCTGGCAGATTCGAGCCGCCGAGCGCAAGGCGCCGCGGCCTTCGCGCGCAGCCAACAAAAACCGCCAAGAAAACCATTTTGTCTCCTCAGCTTTCTTGTATAGAGGGACAGTCGCCAGCCCAGCGCCGCAATAAGGCTCAATCGCCCGTTCTGGACCGCTCGGATCGGCTTCCTTCGGTAACGCATGTTCGAACGTCGAGATGTTTTGAAAGCGGGGTTGGGCGCAATCGCGGTGGGAATTGTCCCGCCGGCGTCAAGCGCGGAAACTGCCGGCCAGACGGCGAATCCGAAGGCTCCGGAATCGGCGCCTTTTTCCCGAGAAATGATCGTCGAGTTGGCGCGCGCGCTGGCCGCTAAGCCCTACACGCCGCCGCGGACCGACCTTCCCGAACCTTTCGCCAATCTCTCTTACGAACAGTTCGTCGGAATCAAGACGAAGCCGGACTCGACGATATGGCGTCCGGACAACGCCGGTTTCAGCATCGAGCCACTTCACCGCGGCCATATTTTTGCAGCCGCCGTGGACATCTACCTCGTAGAGGACGGCGCCGCCACGCGTCTGCCCTATGAAAAGCGCCGCTTCGATTATGGCGCCTTGAATGTTCCGGAGAAGCTGCCCGACCTTGCATTCTCGGGGTTCCGGGTGCTTCACGCCCGACATGGCGACTCCGAGGCTGAGCTCGCCTTATTCCAAGGGGCTAGTTTCTACCGCGCGGTCGCGCGCGGACAGAATCTAGGCGTGACGGCTCGCGGTTTGTCGATTCGAACCGCCGATCCGCGCGGCGAGGAGTTTCCGGCGTTTCGAAGCTTCTGGATCGAGAAGCCCGCCTTGGGCGACAACGCTCTCGTCATCCACGCGCTCCTCGACTCGCCCAGCGTCGCCGGCGTTTACCGATTCACGCTGCGGCCAGGCGAAGCGACGCTCATCGACACGGAATTGACGCTCTATCCGCGGACGGCGATCGATCATTTCGGCCTCGCCGGCTTTGCGGCGACCTCGCTCTTCACGCCCCTCGACCGCGCAAGGCCGGACGACTGGCGGCCGATGGTCGCCGACATCAACGGCATTCAGATGCTCACCGGCCAGCGCGAATGGCTTTGGCGGCCAGTGTCAAACCGGGAGATTTTGCAGTTCTCCTCTTTCGTCGACGGAAATCCGCAGGGATTCGGCGCGCTGATCCGGCAGCGCGACATCGAAGATTACGAGGACGATCAACAGCACTGGGAGCGTCGTCCGTCGCTTTGGGTCGAACCGCTTGGCGACTGGAGCGACGGGGCGCTTCAACTCGTTGAGATTCCGTCTGAATCAGAAATCAACGCCAATATCGTCGCCTATTGGCGACCCAAGACCGCTCTCGCCGCCGGCAAGGAGACATCCTTTGCCTATCGGCAATTCTGGTGCTGGGAGCCGCCGGCGCGGCCGCCGCTGGCGATCGCCGAGAGCGCGCGCTCCGGCCGCGCGCCGGGAGCGAAGCTCCGCCGTTTTGTCGTCGTCTTTTCGGGCGAACTATTGGCGGACCCGCAACGCACGGCGCGGCTTAAGGCGGCGTTGACGACCTCTCCCGGATTGGCGACCAATATTCAGACCTATCTGAATCCCTCAGCGAAGTCGTGCCGCGTTGTCTTCGACGTGGACCCCTCCGGCGAGAACTTCTGCGAGCTTCGGCTTGTTCTCCAGTCGGATGAACGCCCGATCAGCGAGACCTGGCTCTACCGATGGACGTCTTGACTTTCGCCTTAGACGACCCGCCGACGGCGGTGGAGCGGAACGCCGGCGGTTCCGATCCCGCCGCCGCGCCGCCGACTCCTGTTGAGAGCCGGTTGTCCATGCCGGCGCAGAATATTTTCAAGTTCGAGAGGCGCCAGCGGCGAAAAGCCGAGGCGCCGTGGCTGTGGCGCACGCCATGGTTCGCGCGGCTTGTAACTTTCGGCGGCGGTTTCGCGCTGACCGCCTATGGCGCGCACGAAATGTACAAAGTCGTCGACGTCGGCGGCGTGACGACGCTCAAATGGGCGCTGCTGGGGCTGTTCGTCCTCAATTTCTCCTGGATCGCGCTGTCCTTCGCAAGTTGCGTCGTCGGTTTCGCCGCGCTGATGCGCCAGCGCCGGCGCGCGCCGCTGCCGTCGTCGCTCGCCGAGCCCACGGCCGTCGTAATGCCGATCTATAACGAGGCGCCCAGCCGCGTCTTCGCCGCCTTGCAGACCATCTATGAAGATGTGCAGGCGACGGGCCTTGGCGCGCATTTCGATTGGTTTTTCCTTTCCGATACGACCAATCCCGATATTTGGGTCGCGGAAGAACGCGCCTTCGTCGCCATCCGCCGACGTCTCGGCCCGCAGGCGCGCATTTTCTACAGGCGGCGCGAAAAGAACACGGCGCGCAAAGCGGGCAATATCGAGGATTTCGTCTCGCGTTGGGGCGGGGCCTATACGCACATGGTCGTGCTCGACGCTGACAGCCTGATGTCCGGCCCGACCATCGTGCAACTCGCCGCTGCGATGGAAGCCGACCCCGACAGCGGCATCATCCAGACGCTGCCGCTCATCGTCAACCGCAACACGCTGTTCGCCAGGGTCCAGCAATTCGCCGCGCGCATCTATGGTCCGGTGATCGCGGCCGGACTGTCGGCCTGGATGGGCCGCGACGGCAATTATTGGGGCCATAACGCCATCATTCGCACGGAAGCCTTCGCGAAGCACTGCGGCCTTCCAGACCTGCGCGGCCGTCCGCCTTGGGGCGGCCATATCCTCTCTCACGACTTCGTCGAAGCGGCGCTTATTCGGCGCGCCGGCTATGCGGTCTATATGATGCCGACGCTCGGCGGCTCCTTTGAGGAAAGCCCGCCGTCGCTGATCGACCTCTCGATCCGCGACCGTCGCTGGTGTCAGGGCAATCTGCAGCATGCGCGCGTGTTGTTCGGCAAGGGCTTTCACTGGGCGTCGCGACAGCATTTCCTCACCGGAATCTTCGGCTATCTGACTTCGCCGCTGTGGCTCCTGCAACTGCTCATCGGTATCGTCATCGTCTTTCAGGCGAGCTATTTCCGGCCGGAATATTTCACCGGCGAATTCGCGCTTTTCCCGACGTTTCCACGGTTCGACGCGGAGCGGTCGCTCGAACTCTTTGGCCTCACCATGGGCATCCTGCTCGCGCCCAAGCTCTTGGGGTTGATCGTCGCCGTCTCCGAGCCGGAAACGCGCAAAGGCTCCGGCGGCGTGATCATGCTGCTGATCTCGACCCTGTTCGAGGTCGTGCTGTCCGCCCTGCTCGCGCCGATCATGATGCTGATTCAGACCGGCCATGTGCTGCACATCGTCTTCGGATTTGACACGGGTTGGGATCCGCAGCGACGCGACGACGGCTCCGTGCCGTTCACTGACATCGTCCGCCGTCATATTTGGCATGTCGCGCTCGGACTCCTGAGCCTTATCGCCGGCTTCATGATCTCGACCTCGCTCGTCGCCTGGATGTCCCCGACGATCGCCGGCCTGGTGCTCGCGATCTTCATCTCCTGGGCCACGAGCCAGCGATGGCTCGGCCTTGTATTTCGTCGCGCTGGCGTGCTGACGACTCCCGAAGAAACGACGACGCCGCCAATCGCCAAGCGCGGCAAGGCGCTGACCAAGGCGCTCGCCCGCGCCGGCGAAGACGACGTCAACGGTCTGCTCGCAATTCACGCCGACCCGGATTTGCGCGAGCTGCATGAAAACTGGCTGCCGACTCGGCGTCCACGGCAGCGGGGGCAGATCAGCGCCGACCGCGCTCTGGCCGAGGCCAAAATCGCCGACGCCGAGACGATCGAGGATGCAGTCAATTGGCTGAACCGCGGCGAGCGGCTCGTGGCGCTCTCCGACCGCGCGCTGATCGGCATGATCGCGCGCCTGCCGCGCCGCGCCGAACTCGCGGCTGCGGCGCAAAGAACTGCGCGCGCCGCGGAGTGACCGCGACAGAGATGAGGCTGATTGGCCGGTGACTCGCATCTACAAGCTCGTCTCGCGCGCCGACTGGAACGCAGCGGAAGCGTCTGGCGTCTTCAACGGCGCCGCGATCGACATCGCCGACGGCTTCATTCACTTTTCGACCGCCGAGCAGGTCGAGGAAACGGGGGCGAAATATTTCGCCGGCCGAACCGATCTGCTGCTGGTCGCGGTGGACGCCGCCGCGCTTGGCGAGGCGCTCAAATGGGAAGTTTCGCGCGGCGGCGCGCTGTTTCCGCATCTCTATGCATCGCTGCCCTTTGCGAAAGTCGCGCGCGTCGATCCGCTTTCGATCGGCGCGAATGGCCGGCACGACTTCTCTAACATTCTCGAATGATCGACGCTTTCGCCATCGCGTCGCCGCTCCTGCGCCTGTTCGACGCTGAAACGGCCCATCGCGCAACGATCGCCGCGCTGAAGGCGCTGCCGCCGCGCGCGCCGGCGCCCGATGATCCGCGCCTCGCGGTTTCAGCCTTTGGGCTCGACTTTCCCAATCCGATCGGGCTTGCGGCAGGCTTCGACAAGAATGCCGAAGTCGCCGACGCGATGCTCGGCTTCGGCTTCGGCTTCGTCGAAGTGGGGACGCTGACGCCGCGCGCGCAGCCCGGCAATCCGCGCCCGCGCGCCTTCCGCCTCATCGAGGATCGCGCCGTGATCAATCGTTACGGCTTCAACAATGACGGCCATGCGCCGGCGCTGGCGCGCCTGTCGAAGCGCGCGCGACGAGGGATTGTCGGCGTCAATGTCGGCGCCAACAAGGATTCAGACGATCGGATGGCGGACTATGTCGCCGGCGTTCGCGCCTTCGCCGAGGTCGCAAGCTATTTTACGATCAACGTCAGTTCGCCGAATACGCCGGGACTGCGCGATCTGCAGGAGCCGAAAGCGCTTTCCGATCTGCTTGCAAGAGTGATCGACGCGCGCGACGCCGCGCGCGTCAGGCGCCACGTGCTCTTAAAAATCGCGCCGGACCTAACGCTCGATCAGCTCGATAGCGTCGTGCGCGTCGCGCGCGATAAGCGCATCGACGGGATGATCGTGTCGAACACGACGGTGTCGCGCCCCGTGACGCTGCGCTCGCCTTTGGCGAAGGAAAGCGGCGGCCTTTCCGGCGCGCCCCTCTTCGATCTTTCGACGCACATGCTCGCGCAAACTTTTCTACGCGTCGAAGGACAGTTTCCACTGATCGGCGTCGGCGGCGTCGACAGCGCGGAAGCGGCGCTCGCCAAGATCGAAGCCGGCGCGACGCTGGTGCAGCTCTATTCCGCGCTCGTTTATGAGGGACCCAGCCTTGTCAAGCGCATCAAGCGCGGCCAGATCGAAACGATCGAGCGAAGCAAGGAGCCTCTGGCGGCGATGATCGGCAAATGTGCTATCGCGTTATGCCGTGCATAGTAAATCTCGTACTGACGCAGCCCGAGAAAGCAAAGCCCGTCGCGTCTTCCATATGACAGCGCTCGATGCTATCGAGCGCGCAACTCAACGAAAGAGGAACGACGATGACCGACCATATCTGGCTGGCGACGGGCGAAGCGACGGTTCTGGCGGCTGACGGACAATATACCGACGCCATGCCGGAAGTGATGATCGGCAACGTCAAGGGACCGGTCGGGCACGCCTTCGCCAGCATGGCGGGTCAGGTCGCCGGCCATCCGCGCATGTTCGTCATCCGCGATCTCAATCAGCAAGTTCGCCCCGCCACGATGATGACCACCAAAATGACGGTCAAATCGGAAGAATATGTCGAGCTCCTTGGCGGCGTGGTGCAGGCCGCGACCGGCGACGCCATCGTCGACTGCGTCGCCGAGGGGATTCTCCCCAAGGATCAGCTCAACGAGCTCTGCATGGTCATCATGGTCTGGCTCGATCCGCGTTGCGCCAAGCACAAGAAGCTCGACAAGAAAGACTTGTATCGCACGAATTACGAAGCGACCAAGCTCGCGATCTCACGCGCCATCAAGGGCGAGCCGACGGCCGACGAACTCATCGCCAACCGCAAGAGCGTGCAGCATTACGCGCTTGAAGGCGTCTTCGAGGATTGATCGTCGCTGCAAACGCGCAGGCCGATGATCAGGCCCTCCTCGAACCAGCTCGATAGACATTGCGCCAGCCGCTCCGGCGCGATGTCGCCTGACTGCTGGAAAGCGGCCATCTGGCAAATGTCGCCAAAGGCGTGGCCGGCGCGCGCTTCGCAGAGCGCGACATATTCGTCGGGCTCGAGCTGGCGGTACGCCGATTCATGATCGACGCGCCACACGGCGGCATATTCGATTTCATCGCCTGTCGCCGGCGCATCGACTTTTTCCGGCGGCGGCTCCTCGTTGATCGCTGCGCCATAGGACGCGGTCGTGCCGGCGGCGAGTTCGAGCAGCGCCAGACTCGGGTCGAAATCGAAGGCGAGCCGCGGCCAGTCATCGGGCGAGAATTCGGCCAGCGCCTGCACGGCGAGCGGCGTTTTGTCGGGAGCGTCGAAGGCGTCGACCATCGCGCGTTCGAACAGCGCCATCGATACGGGCCGCGCATCGTCGCGCCAAGTCGGACTGTCGCGCATGAAATCCGGCAGTCCGGTCGTAAAAAAGCGTGCATTGAAATCGCGCGACGGGCGCTGATCGATGTAATCGTCGACCAGCGTTTCAAATGCCTCGTCTCCGAGGATCGCGCGCAGGCCCGGGTGATCCTGAGAAACGAAATCAGCCAGTCTCAGGCGGTAGCCGCTCTGATAGACGGCGAGCAGCGTCTCCGGATTCGCGCCGTGCGGCGACGACCGCAATTTTTTCAGGAGAGGCTTGTCCGCCTCTCCTGATCCCGCGCGCACGCTCGCCTGAAACATCGATTGGAATTTGGCGAGCTTCATGCCGCGCTGAGCGCTCGCTCGTTCGAGATGCGCGCGTCGATATCGCGCATATGCTGCATTTCGTCGAGAAGCTCCGAGAGCGGCGGAAAATTGTCGTCGCGTTCGATCATCGCAGAGACGTCGCCGCAGCGCCGGCGCGCATGCTCGTAGAGCGCCCAGACTTCGTCGCAGACCGGCTGGTCATGCGTATCGACGCGATGCGTCTCGTTGTCGGTATGACCCGCCATATGGAACTGAACGACGCGCTCGGCGGGAACGCCGTCGATAAAGGCGACCGGATCGAAGCCGTGATTGAAACTCGAAACGAAAACATTGTTGACGTCAAGCAGCAGCAGACAATCGGCGCGCTCCGCCATTTCGCGAACGAACTCATGTTCGCTCATCTCGGAGTCGAGGAAGGAGATGTAGGTCGAGGCATTTTCGACAACGAGCCGGCGCTTGAGGAAATCCTGCACTCGCTGGATGCGCTCGACGATGTGCGCAAGCGACTCGCGCGTATAGGGAATGGGCAAGAGATCATGAAGCGTGACGCCGTGGACGCCCGTCCATGCGACATGATCCGAAATCCAGGCCGGCTGAACCCGTTCCGCGAGCGCCTTCAATTGCCGCAGGTAATCCATGTTGAGCGGATCGGTCGAGGCAAGCGACATGGAGACGCCGTGCATGACGACAGGATAATCCGCTCGGATCCGATCGAGCATCGCCAGAGGCCGGCCGCCGGCGAGCATGTAGTTTTCGGAAATGATTTCGAACCAGTCGATCGGCGGGCGCGACGAAAGAATCTCGTCGTAATAGACGGGCCTCAGTCCTAAGCCGTAGCCAAGCGGCGCGGGCTTTTCCATGACATTTCCCCTCGCGAGCGCCGCCGCTCTTGCCGGAACTGTAGCGGGGACGGCTGAACGAGCCGCCCCCGAACAAGCGATTACTTGGTGTGGCAGCGGCTCTTCATATTGCAGTGACCTTTATGGTGATGGCACTGCGCCTTATGGTGGCATTTGGCCATGCCGCGGCAGGTGCCCTTGCCGCCGCAATGGGTCTTGGCGTGGGTCGACTTCGCGCCATGCGCGTGCGCGGGCGCAACCGACGCTCCGCTCAAAGCCAAGGCAACCGCGGCGGCCGCAAGCGCCGAACCTGAAATAATATTAGGCTTCATTTCTATCTCCTCTTTATTTCCCCATCGCAAGAGGGGAAGTCGACGCTCTCGCCGCTTGCGCGGCGTCTGCTAGCTTGTACTGAGCGCGCTCGGGCTTTTTGTCGCCCTCCGGTCGGCGCTGGAAGCAGCGCGGCAACAGGACATCCGCGCTGCTTCTTGTTTCGGCGACTCCGCGCTTTGCGATCAGTGCGGCTTAGACCGCGCATCCAAGCTTTGCAATTCCTTAGATTAGGCGTGCAGTTCTGATTCCGCCACCAATAAAATAGACTGTACAGCACGTTCTCGCCATATGTTTAATATATCAAATCAGTATATTAGTGGGATATTGCATCGCAATATCATAGTTTTGCCGCGACCTGTTCAAAGCGTTCCCTGGTCGCGGCGCTTGCGGCGGCGGCGCGTCGCTGTTAGATAACGCCCGCGCCGGGATCAAGCCGGCGCATTCGCTTTGGTTTTCGACTTCGGGCCGCGCCGGCCAGTTCGCTTAGCGAACTTTTTGTCCAGCCTCGCGTTTCAGCGCGGGGGACGTCCGATCGTCGACAGCCGATCCGCAACGCTAACCCTTCGCCGGCGCCGCCCTCTTAAGGGCCTCAGGAGAACAAATGTCCGCCACTACCGATCGCGCCCCCACGCGCGAAGATTTCGCCGCCCTGCTCGATGAAAGCTATGGCCAGAACGAAGCATTCGAAGGCTCCGTCATCAAGGGTCGCGTCGTCGCCATCGAAAAGGATGTCGCCGTCATCGACATCGGCCTCAAGACCGAGGGCCGGGTCGCCATCAAGGAATTCACCGGCTATGGCCGAGACCCCGCCCCACAGGTCGGCGAAGAGGTCGAAGTCTATCTGGAGCGCGTCGAGAACGCGCTCGGCGAAGCCGTCATCTCGCGCGACAAGGCTCGCCGCGAAGAGAGCTGGGTAAAGCTCGAAAAAGCCTTCGAGACCAATGAAAAGGTCGACGGCGTCATCTTCAATCAGGTCAAGGGCGGCTTCACCGTCGATCTCGACGGCGCCGTGGCCTTCCTGCCGCGCAGTCAGGTCGACATCCGGCCGATCAGAGACGTCGGCCCGCTGATGAACGTGCCGCAGCCGTTTCACATCCTCAAGATGGACCGCCGTCGCGGCAATATCGTCGTGTCGCGCCGCACCGTGCTCGAAGAGAGCCGCGCCGAGCAGCGTCACGAGATCGTCGCCAATCTCGAAGAGGGGCAGGTGATTGACGGCGTCGTCAAGAACATCACCGACTACGGCGCCTTCGTTGATCTCGGCGGCATCGACGGTCTGCTGCATGTCACCGACATTGCCTGGCGGCGCGTCAACCACCCTTCCGAGGTGCTGACCATCGGCCAAACCGTCAAAGTGAAGATCATCAAGATTAATCACGAGACGCACCGCATTTCGCTGGGCATGAAGCAACTCCTCGAGGATCCGTGGCAGGGCATCGAGGCGAAATATCCGATCGGCGCCAGGTTCCATGGCCGCGTGACCAACATCACCGACTATGGCGCCTTCGTCGAACTGGAGCCGGGCATCGAGGGCCTTGTCCACGTCTCCGAAATGAGCTGGACGAAGAAGAACGTCCATCCTGGCAAGATCGTATCGACGAGCCAGGAAGTCGACGTTCAGGTGCTCGAAGTCGATCCGGTCAAGCGCCGCATTTCGCTCGGCCTGAAGCAGTGCCTGCAGAATCCGTGGGAAGCCTTCGCCGAGAAGCACCCGGTCGGCTCGACCGTCTCCGGCGAAGTGAAGAACAAGACCGAATTCGGTCTCTTCATCGGACTCGACGGCGATGTCGACGGCATGGTTCACCTCTCGGATCTCGATTGGAACCGTCCCGGCGAGCAGGTGATCGAGGATTACAAGAAGGGCGACGTAATCACCGCCCAGGTCCTCGACGTCGACGTCGAGAAGGAGCGCATTTCGCTGGGCGTCAAGCAGTTGGCGAGCGATCCCTTCGCCACCGCTGGCGCCGAAGAGGGCGCCGAACTCAAGAAGGGCGCCGTCGTCACCTGTGAAGTGACTGAGGTGAAGGATTCCGGCATCGACGTCAAAATCGCCGGCACCGATCTCACGACCTTCATCAAGCGCAGCGAACTCGCCCGCGACCGCGCCGACCAGCGCCCCGAAAGGTTCGCCGTCGGCGAAAAGGTCGACGCCCGCGTGACGCTTTTCGATCGCAAGGCGCGCAAGGTCTCGGTGTCGATCAAGGCGCTGGAAGTCGCCGAGGAAAAGGAGGCGATCGCCCAATATGGTTCGGCCGACTCCGGCGCGTCGTTGGGCGATATTCTCGGCGCGGCGCTGAAAGCCCGCGAGGAGACGCCCAAGAAAGGCAAGAAATCCGAGGAGTAAAATCCCTCGACCTCCAAATTCGAGCCCGCGCCGAAAGGCGCGGGTTTTTGCTGTCTGCACTTCGGCGCCCCGGCCGAGCGATATCACTCATTTGGTCGGCCCACGCTCCCCTCGGAGAGGAACCTGGGCGAAGGGCGAGTTCTCGCATCATCCGTTCGAGGATGGATCGGCGGCGCAGTTGAGCAGCGTCAATCTTTCATTCACCAAAATTCGATTCACGTCGGGCCGTTAACCTAATTTCCGAAGCGACGGCGCAAACTCAGCGCGTTTTTCCCTGCGCGGCGCTAACCGGCCGCCGGAGTCGCGTCACATGAGCGTTGCCGAATTCGACCCTATCGACAGCCATTATGCGCGCCCGCTGCGCGCCCGGCCAGCCGGCGTACGCGCGGCGATGGGAATGGGCGTTGGCGCGACTCTCATCCTCCTCGCCGCCCTCGTCTTTTTTCCACGCGAACCCGTAACCGCCGAACAGCAGAACGACACAAGGGCCGCGCCGCGCGGCGTCGCCGCGCCGCCGGCGAAGATTTCCTCGAGAATCTCCGTTGACGCCGTCGAGGCTTCCGCGCTGATGGCGAAACCCTTCGGCGCGCTAGATGTCGCCGCGCCCGAGTTCGCCAGGGAGAAAAAGGCCTTTGCCGTGCGGGAGGGCGAGAACGGCTCCGGCCGCATCGACACGATTTCAATCGGACAGTTCGCGGCGGGCGCGCCCTTCATGCACGTCGAAATTCATCAAGATATCGCCGAGAAGGAAAAGACTGCCGATTTCTTCCTCGACATGACGCGACACGCCGCGCAGGCCGGACTGAATGTCGCAAGGATCGGTCAGCCCAAGGAACTCGTCGCCAGATTTGGTTCGTTTGAGACCGCCGAAATAAGATTATCTCAAGCCGCATCCGAAGGCGTCGACGCGGGCGAGCGCAACTGTCTCGCCACGCGCTTCATTGATCGCAAGCTTGCGCTCGAAATCGCCGGACTCGCGTGCGGCCCGAGGGCGAAGCCGATCGACCGAGTGGCGCTCGGCTGCTTGCTCGACCGCATCGCCTACGCCGCGAGTCCGGACAAGCCTGAATTGGTTGATTTCTTCGCGCGGGCGGCGGCGTCCCGACCGATCGGTTGCGACAATATCTCCCGCGACGACCTGACCGCGTCGATTCCCACGCCGCAAAAGAACGCCGCGCCTCGCGGGCACGGAAAGACGACGCGTCAGCTCGCGCAGCCGGCGCGCTAGGCGCGTCTCGCGGTCGCATTCACCCTGACCGCGGATTGATGGCGGGAAATCGCCGCGCCAATTCGCTTTTGCGAAACGATCCCGCTATGATAATCGCTGGCGTTCAGTCCAAAAGGGGATCGTGATGCGCAATAATTTAGTGCTGTCGGCGGGGCTCGCGTGTCTGGTGGCGTTCACAGCGGGCGAGGCGCTCGCCAAGTCGCGCTACCGCGTCGCCTCGGACGACAATTACAGGAGCCGCGGCCCGATCGATATCCAGCGCCGCAGCTGGCTCGATCCCGGGACCCAGGTGCCGGTCGGCAGCACCAATCGCTACATGGTCCAGCAGACCTACCTCAACCACGATCCGATCCAGCGCAATCAGCCCAGCTGGTACATGCAGGAAACGCTTCCCCAGCGACCGCCCTATAACGCCGACATGATCGTCCCTTACGATGAAGGTTTTCCCTTCTGGTGGCCGTGAGTTCGGCTCCTTGGAAGAAATCTTGACATGGGACTGTCTTGACGTGGGGAGCGCTTTCCTTTAGCTCCCCACAATCTGACGCGGCCCGTTCGCGCAGCCAAGCACCCGTGGCGTTTTCTGAAAACGCCTGTCGGCCGTATCGACGGCAAAGGAGGGCGCGTTCTTAAAGCCACGGCGACGCCGGAGGCGGAGAGAGACGCGGATCGAGACGACGCCCCGCGCCCCAAGGGTCCGGGCGTATTTTGTCTTGTCGCCTCTCTCGCGCCAAACGCGACGATGAGAGGACGAAACATAAAGTGACGAAACGCGCAGAAGCTAAACATAAGCTGGACCGCCGCCTCGGCCAGAACATCTGGGGCCGGCCGAAAAGCCCGGTGAACCGTAAGGAATATGGCCCGGGACAGCACGGCCAGCGGCGCAAGGGCAAGCTCTCCGATTACGGCACGCAGCTCAAGGCCAAGCAGAAGCTCAAGGGCTATTACGGCAATATCTCGGAAAAGCAGTTCCGCAAATATTACGCGGAAGCGATCCGCATGAAGGGCGACTCCGGCGACAATCTGATCGGCCTTTTGGAACGGCGCCTCGACGCCATCGTTTATCGCGCGAAATTCGTTCCAACGGTTTTCGCCGCGCGCCAGTTCGTCAATCACGGCCACATCCGCGTCAACGGCAGGCGCGTCAATATTCCGTCATATCAGGTGAAGGTCGGAGACATGATCGAGGTGAAGGACGCCTCGAAACAGGCCATCACCGTTCTTGAATCGATTCAGCTCGCTGAGCGCGACACGCCGGAATATTACGACGTCGACCATTCCAAGATGACCGCGAAGCTCAGCCGCGTGCCGCATGCGACGGAAGTGCCCTATCCGGTGCAGATGGAGCCGAATCTCGTCATCGAATTCTATTCGCGCTGACGTCGGGGCGAAGAATACCGAGAAAGCAGCCGCCTTGCGCGGCTGCTTTTTTGTTTGCAATTCTTGACTGTAGAAGCGAGATCGGAAAGTCTGAGCGCAAGACGCCGTCGCCACCCGCAAAACCAACAAGACGGTCGGAGCGGCGCGGGAAACGTCAAGGGAGAGCGACGCTTGTCCGGGCTTTCAAAAAAGCGGCCGCAAAAGAATGAACGCGGCCAGCGTCCCCTCTGGATCGCGATCGGCGGCCTGATGGTCAGCGTTTTCAGCTACGCCATGAAGGACATGCAGATCGGCGACGTGGTTTTCTGGTTCGGCTTTGTCCTCGCCTTTATTGGCGTGCTCTACTGGTTCATTCAACCACGACACGGACTGTAGCCCGGTCAGCGGGATCGCGCCTGCGCCAGATTTGATTTGCCACACTCGCCGAAGACGTTATGGTCTTGCGCGTCGCAACAGTCATGGACCGCACATGCCCTTCGCTTCTCTGCCACGTCGTCGTTTTCTTGTCGCGGCCGCCTGCGCGCTTTTCGCCGCTGCGCCCGCCTACGCCGACAAGTCGCCTTCCGGCAAGGTTTCAATCGACGAGTTGATGGCGCCGAACGACCTGCCCGACATTGTCGAAGGCTCGGCGAACGCGCCGGTGACGATCGTCGAATATGCGTCGATGACCTGCAGTCATTGCGCGGCGTTTCATCACGACGTCTATCCCGAGCTGAAAAAGAAGTATGTCGATACGGGCAAGGTGAAATTCATTCTGCGCGAATTCCCACTCGATCCGCTGGCGACGGCCGCTTTCATGCTGGCGCGCGAACTGGGGGACAAGCGCGACGCGGCCGTCGATCTCCTCTTCTCACAGCAGAAGAACTGGGCCTTCTCAGATAAGCCGCTCGACGGTCTGGCGAATGTTTTGAAGCAGACCGGGCTTGGTCAAGAAAAATTCGAAGCGGTGTTGAAGGATCAAGCGCTTTACGAGAATGTGAACAAGGTGCGTAATCGCGCTGCTGAAAAGTTTGGCGTCAATTCTACGCCGACATTTTTCGTCAACGGGGACAAATACAGCGGCGAGATCGGCCTCGAAGATTGGGACAATATCATCGCATCGAAGACGACCGCGGCGAAGTAAATTCGATCTGAAACGCTCAGCATCCCGGATCGGCTCTGCGTTAAAACGCGGTCCGCCGCTCCAGCGCCGCCGCGAGCGTGCCCTCGTCGAGATAGTCGAGTTCGCCGCCGACTGGCACGCCATGAGCGAGGCGCGTCACCTTGACCCCTGACGGCGACAGAACGTCGGCGATGTAATGCGCGGTCGTCTGTCCGTCGACGGTCGCGTTCACCGCCAGCACGACTTCTCGAGTCTCCTCGGCGCGCACGCGCGCGACGAGACTCGCGATCGCAAGATCTTCCGGGCCGGTTCCATCGAGCGGCGACAGCACGCCGCCGAGCACGTGATAGCGCGCGTTGAGCAGCCCTGCCCGCTCCAGCGCCCAGAGATCAGCGACCGTCTCGACGACAACGATGATCGACGCGTCGCGGCGCGCGTCGCGACAGATCGTGCAGGGATCGCTCGTATCGATATTGCCGCACACCGAGCAGGCGACGATGCGGTCCCGCGCGACGCGCATCGCCTCGGCGAGCGGCGCGAGCAGTTCCTCGCGTTTGCGGATGAGATGCAGCGCCGCGCGCCGCGCCGAGCGCGGACCAAGCCCCGGCAACTTCGCGAGGAGCTGCACGAGTTTTTCGATTTCGGGACCGGCGACGCGTTCGGCCATATCGGATCAACCGCCTCACGAGGGTTTCGCATCATGCCTGCGCTTGTCGCGGGCATCCGCGCCAGAACGAAACGTACAAGAGCAATCTTTGGGCGGCGTCATCACGTAAATGGCCGACTCAAGGCCGGCCAGGGCGCGAGCAACGTGGCGAGGCGGTTCAAAACGGCAGCTTCAGCCCCGGCGGCAACGGCAGACCCCCGGTCAACGCCTTCATCTTCTCCGCCATCGCTTCCTCGGCCTTGGCCCGCGCCTGCATATGCGCCGTGAGGATCAGATCTTCGAGAATTTCCTTTTCGTCCGGATTCAGCAGGCTCGGATCGATGGACACGCTCTTCATCGAACCTTTTGCGGTCAGCGCGACCTTCACCATCCCGCCGCCCGCTTCGCCTTCGACGACGGTCTGTTCGAGCTCGAGTTGCGCTTCGGCCATCTTGGCCTGCATCTGCTGCGCCTGCTTCATCAGGCCCATGAAGTCCATCATTGCGCTTCTCCGTCGTCTTCCTCGATTGGCGCCGCGTCATCATAAAGCGCTCCAGCGGACGTTGCGCCCTCGTCCCTGCCCCGCACGGCGACGATCTGGGCGCCCGGAAAACGCGCCAGCACGCTCGCAACGAGCGGATCGGATTCCAGAGAGGAGCGGCGCCGGCGCTCCTCCGCTTCGCGCTGCTCCTTGAGCGACGGCGCGCCGCCCGAAGCGACGATCGAAACCATCCAGCGCTCGCCGGTCCACGCCTGAAGCTTCTGCATCAACGTCGCCGCCAGATCGCGCGCGCCGCCAGGCGCGAGTTCGAATTCGATCAACCCGGCTTCGAAGCGAACCAGCCGCACTTCGGATTCGAGCGCGATCTTGAGACGCATGTCCCGCCTCTGCGCGGCAAGCGCAACAAGCGCGTCGAAGCTTTCGATCATCGTCGTTGCGGCCGGAGCGGCGGACGGCTGCGAGACGGTGGGCTGCGACGCCGCCACAAGACGCGGGCCGCGCGCGGGCGTTGCGCCGACGCTGGCGGGCGCCGCGCTGCGCGTCGGGGGCGACGAGGGCGACGGACGATTGTTCCCCGATGCGTCTTCGCCGAAACCAAGGCGCCGCAGCGCTTCCGCCGGGGTCGGCATGTCGGCGGCGTAAGCGAGCCGCACCAGCACCATGTCGGCCGCCGCCAACGGCCGCTGCGAGCCACGCAATTCCTCGACGCCCTTCATCAAAATTTGCCAGGCGCGGGTCAGCGCCGGAATGGAAAGGCGGCCGGCGGCGTCTTCGCCGCGGCGCTTCTCCTCGGGCGTCAGCGCCGCCGAATGGGCGGCCTCGGGCGCAAGCTTGAGTCGCGTCGCAAGATGGGTGAATTCGGCGAGTTCGAGCAGCACCTGCGCCGGATCGGCGCCGCCGTTATACTGATCCTCGAGAATGCCGATCGCCTTGGCGACGTCGCCGGACATCGTCGCTTCGAAAAGATCGATGACGCGCGCCTTGTCGGCGACGCCGAGCATCAGCCGCAGATCCTCGGCGGCGACCGCGCCGCCTGCGGAATGCGCCGCCCCATAGGCGATCGCCTGGTCGAGCAAGGACAGCGCGTCGCGCGCCGAGCCTTCCGCCGCGCGCGCGATCATGGCGAGCGCGTCCGGCTCGATGGCGACTCCCTCGGCCTTGCAAACGTTCCGCAAGTGATCGGCGAGGAGGCCCGCATCGATGCGGCGCAGATCGAAGCGCTGGCAGCGCGAGCGCACCGTCACCGGCACCTTGTCGATCTCGGTCGTCGCGAAGATGAACTTCACATGCTCCGGCGGCTCTTCGAGCGTCTTCAAGAGACCGTTGAAGGCGGCCTTCGAGAGCATATGCACTTCGTCGATGATATAGACTTTGGTGCGCGCCATCACCGGGCGATAACGGGCGTTGTCGATGATCTCGCGAATGTCGTCGATGCCCGTGTGCGAGGCGGCGTCCATTTCGAGGACGTCGACATGGCGCGAATCGATGATCGCCTGACAGTGAACGCCGAGCTCCTCCATATGGATCGTCGGCTGATTGATCGCCGGCCGGCCGTCTCGCGCCGGCAGCTCATAATTGAAGGCGCGCGCGAGAATGCGCGCGGTCGTCGTCTTGCCGACGCCGCGCACGCCGGTGAGCAGATAGGCTTGATGGATCCGATTGAGATCGAAGGCGTTTTCGAGCGTCCGCACCATCGGCTCCTGGCCGATGAGGTCCGCGAAGGTGGTCGGTCGGTATTTGCGCGCCAATACGCGATAGGCCGACGGCGGCGCCTGATCGGCGCCGAAGAGCGAAGGACCGTCGTCGGGCGCCGGCGATGGCCTCGGCGGATCGTGCTCGTGGTCCATCAGCATCCATCCGGCGGCGGACGAGCGACGAACGGCGCCGTTATTGCGCCACGCCATTCGCTGCTCGCCGAAAGAAGTGGGAGGCTGAACGAAGACCCGCCCAAGCTCGTTAGGGCTGCTTCCTTCCGGACCTGACCCGGTTGGCGAGTGAAGCGTCCACCGCCAACCTCCCGGCCTCTATGTGGCAGAGCCGAGCGGGGGATGCAAGGCTGGCATTGCGCCAAGCTGAGCGCCAGCCAGGACGCCTGCGAGCCCCCGAAAAGTCCGCCGCTCCTGCTCCGCCGTTCGCCCTCATCGGCAGACGGGGGTGTCGCGCGCGCCGCGCGCTTGCTAAAGAGAGCGCGAATTTCGAGGAATTTACGCTTGAACGCCGTCACCGCCACGTCCGCTGAACGCGAAGCCACGAGCCTAGCGGCCATCCTCGCGCATTTCGCGCGGGCAGGTTTCGCGCGCTGCGAGCCGCGTCTCCTGCAGCCGGCCCACGTCTTCCTCGATCGTTCCGGAGAAGATTTTCGCGGCCGTCTTTACTTGACGAGCGATGCCTCAGGCGCGGAATTCTGTCTGCGGCCCGAATATACGATTCCGGTCTGCCTCGATTATCTCGCCTCGGCCGAGGCAGGCCGGCCGGCCGCATACGCCTATGGCGGCTCTATCTTCCGCGCGCCCGAACATGGCGCGACGGGCGACGGCGAGTTTCTTCAGGCCGGCCTCGAAAGCTTCGGCCGAGAGGATCGCGAAGCGGCGGACGCGGAAATTCTCGCCGCGTCGCTTGAAGCCGCCGCCGCAGCGGGGGCGACGGCCCTCCAAGTCCACATCGGCGACGCAGGGCTCGTCGCCGCCTTTCTCGAAAGGCTCGACATGCCGCCCGTCTGGCGCCGGCGCCTCGCCGCCGGCCATGCCCGCGGCCAAAGGATCGCCGATATTTTCGCCTCGCCGAGGCGCAACGGCGGGCCGGAGCAGTCAGGGGTATTGGCGGCGCTGACCAAAGTCGATCCGGCCGATGCGCGCCGACTGGTCGAGGATCTGCTCTCCATCGCCGGCATCGCCGCCGTCGGCGGGCGCAGCGCGGCTGAAATCGCCGAACGCTTCCTCGATCAGGCGACGCTCGCCGACGGCGCCGGCGTGTCGAGAGAAACGCGCACGCTGGCGGAAGCTTTTTTCGCCATCGAAGGCGCGCCGGATTTCGCTTCAACGGCCATGCGCCGGCTCGCCGCCGACGCTCGGCTCGACCTTTCCGCCGCACTCGACGCTTTCGACGCCCGCGCGCGCGCCATCGCCGCGCGGGGCCTCGCCCTCGATAAAATGCGCTTCTCTGCAAGCTTTGCACGCCATCTCGACTATTACACCGGCTTCGTGTTCGAGGCGCGCCACGGCGATCGCGGCGAAGCGGTGATCGGCGGCGGACGCTACGACCGGCTGTTCAAGACCCTTGGCGCGGCGTGTGACATACCGGCGGTCGGCGCCGCCATCTGGATCGACCGTCTTTCGCCCGGCGCGGGAGAGGCATGATGTCGCCCGAGCAGAAACTCATCATCGCCTCCCCGTCGAAAGGCCGGCTGCAGGAGAACGCCGCGGCCTTCTTCGCGCGCGCCGGCCTGGAGCTGACGCAGGGCCGCGGGGCGCGCGACTATCGCGGCGCCGTCGCGGGAGTCGACGGCGCGGAAGTCGCCTATCTCTCAGCGGCCGAGATCACGCGAAGGCTCGCCTGCGGCGAAGCGCATCTTGGCGTCACCGGAGAAGATCTGGTGCGCGAAGAAATCGCCGACGCCGAGAAGTCAGTGGAGCTTCTTGCGCCGCTCGGCTTTGGCGCCGCGAATGTCATCGTCGCCGTGCCGCAAGCCTGGATCGACGTGCGCTATATGAGCGATCTCGCCGATATCGCCGACGGATTTCGCGCCCGCCACGGCCGCGGGCTGCGCGTCGCGACGAAATATGTGAATACGACGCGGCGCTTCTTCGCCGCGCATGGCGTATCCGACTATCGCATCGTCGAAAGCTCCGGCGCGACCGAAGGCGCGCCCGCGGCGGGCTCCGCCGATCTCATTGTCGACATCACGACCACTGGCGCGACGCTCGCGGCGAATGCGCTGAAGATCGTCGACGACGGCGTGATTTTGCGCTCGCAGGCCAATCTCGTCGCCTCGCTGACGGCGCCTTGGAGCGAAACGGCGCGTGAAGCGGCGCGCATCATTCTTTCGCGCATCGCCGCGGAAGAGGAAGCGCGCACGACCCGCGAGGTGCGCGCCGCTTTGCCTGATCTGAGCGAACATATCCTGCAAGCGGCTAAAGCGAATTTCGGCGCTGGACTGCGCGACAAGGACAGCCGCTCGGCGAGTTTTTCCTGTCCGGCAAGTAATGTCGCGGCGCTTGCTGACTGGCTGATCGCTCAAGGCGCCAAAAGCGTCACCAGCGCCGGGCTCGACTATGTCTTTCGGGCCGAGAACGCTTTGTGGAGCAGGCTGGCGGCTCGGCTCGGGTGACCGAATGTCATTCCCGACGCTTCGCTTAAAGCGAAGCGCTCGGGAATCCAGAGTCGCAATAGGCATTTTAAAGTTGTTGTGGATCCCGGTGAGGCCTTCGGCCTGCGGGAATGACCATTCGAAGATTTAACTCAGGCTTCCATCAATGCGCCGACATGCGCCGCGACGCTGCGCGCAAGGTCTTCAGGCTGATAGCCGCCTTCGAGCAGCGAAACGATGCGGCCCTTGCAGCGGCGCGCCGCGATCTCCATGACGCGGAGCGTCACGTCTCTGAAATCCTCTGCAACGAAGCGCAGTCCGCCGAGCGGGTCGTGCAGATGGGCGTCGAATCCGGCGCAGAGAATGATGAGATCGGGCAAAAAAGCGTCGAGACGCGGCAGAATGCGCGACGCGAGCGCTTCGCGAAATTGCACGCCGCCGTCGCCCTTGACGAGCGGCGCGTTGACGATCGTGTCATGCGCGCCGGTTTCGCTGACCGACCCCGTGCCGGGATAAAGCGGCATCTGATGCGTCGATGCGTAAAGCGCGTTTGAATCGCTCCAAAAAATGTCCTGCACGCCATTTCCATGATGCACATCGAAATCGACGATGGCGACGCGAGAGGCTTGATGAGCGGCGCGCGCATGCAAAGCCGCTACGGCGGCGTTGTTGAAAAAGCAAAAGCCCATCGGCGCATCGCGGGTTGCATGATGTCCCGGCGGCCGCATGGCGACGAAAGCGTTTTTGGCGTCGCCGCGCATCACCGCGTCAACGGCCGCCATCGCGCCGCCCGCTGCGCGCAACGCCGCCTCATGCGTGGCGCCGTTCATGACGACGTCAGGCCCGATACGCGCATAGCCGTCGGCGGGCGCGGATTTGGCGAGGCGCGCCAGATGCTGCGAACTATGCGCCCGCAACAGCGCCGCCTGCGGCGCCAAGGGCGCTTCGGCGCGCGAGAGAACCGCAAAACGCGCATCGTCGAGCGTGCGCAGAATGGCGCGGAGCCGCTCAGGCCGTTCGACATGTCCCGTCCCCATCTCATGCGCCAAAGCCGCAGGATGGGTGACGAGCAGCGTCGAGGCCGTCGCGGCGCGCGCGCTGAAACATGCAAGGCTTGCGCTTGCGCCGGCAATTGCCTTTCGTCGTGTTACGGCGGCGTTTTGTCCCCTCATCTCACGTCCGGTTCGTAGCCTCGGAGGCGCAGCATAGGATCGGTCGAGGCGACTGTCAGCTTTTCGGATTCGACCGCAAGAAACGCATTGCGGGGTTCGCACCAAAGGTTGGATGATGCGCAAAAGGGATCAGGAACATGACGCAGGCGCATTTGACCGATCGCGACGAAACGCGCTGGGCGGCGGTCGTCGCGCGCGATGCGCGCCGTGACGGCGATTTCTTCTATTGCGTCGAAACGACCGGCGTCTATTGCCGCCCCTCCTGCCCGTCTCGGCCGGCGAAGCGCGCCAATGTGCGCTTCTGCGTCACGATCGGCGAAGCCGAGGCTTTGGGCTTTCGGCCGTGCCGCCGCTGCCGGCCCGATGCGCCGTCGCAGCAGGAGCGGGACGCTGAGAGGATCGCCCGCGCCTGCCGAATGATCGAGGCGGCGGAAGCGGCGCCGACGCTCGCGCAGCTGGCGCACGCATTCGAGTTGAGTCCCCATCACTTCCACCGATTGTTTTCGCGCATCGCCGGCGTCACGCCCAAGACCTATGCGCTGGCGCATCGGCGCGCGCGCCTCGGCGGCGCATTGAAGGAAAGCGGCACAGTGACAGAGGCGATCTACGGATCAGGCTATAATTCGAGCGCGCGCTTCTATGCGACAGCGAAGGAAACATTGGGCATGACGGCAAGCGCCTATCGCGCCGGGGCGCCAAGCGAAACGATCCGCTTCGCCATCGGCCAATCGTCGCTTGGGGCGGTGCTTGTCGCCGCAAGCGCGAAAGGCGTCTGCGCCATTTCGCTCGGCGACGACCCCGAAGAACTGCTGCGCGATCTGCAGGATCGATTTCCGCAGGCGACGCTCATCGGCGCCGACGAAAGTTTTGAGCGCTATATCGCGGCGGCGGTGGGCATGGTCGAGCGGCCTCAAACGCGCTTCGATCTGCCGCTCGACATGCGGGGTACGGCCTTTCAACAGCGCGTCTGGGCGGCGCTGCGCGCCATTCCGGCCGGAAAGACGGCGAGCTACGCCGAGATCGCGAAGCGCATCGGCGCGCCGAAAGCGACGCGCGCAGTCGCGCAGGCCTGCGCCGCCAATCCGGTTTCGGTCGCGGTGCCCTGTCATCGCGTCGTGCGCAGCGACGGCGCGCTCTCCGGCTATTATTGGGGCGTGGCGCGCAAGCGCGCGTTGCTGGAGCGCGAACGCAAACCCTGAACCAACGGCGCGCTATTGTTGAAGCGCCACATATTCTTCATTGATCGCGTCGTGCAGCTCTTTCCATAAAGGATTGATGCGCACGTCCGGTCCCCAATTGTAGAGCGCCTTGGCGACCTCTGCGACCGTCTCGTTGATCGGTTCGCTTTCGCCCTGCTCCAATTCGAAGGAGAAAAGCTTCGGCGGGGCGTCGCCCTTCCAAGCGTCCCAATGTTCGTTCGAATAGTTGGAGACGCCGCGCTGCGCCGCGAGCGCTTCCGGCTGATATTTTGCGAAGCGTCGATGCAGAGGCCCGTCCGGCTGCTCCGCGCGATAAGCGTCGCGCACTGTGAAATAGCGCACATGCTGCAATTCATGCGCGAGACAACAGCCGAGCCGCGCCTCGCTCATTTGCGGATCGTAGTAGATTTCAATGTTTCCGTCGGGGAAAGACTGTCCCTCGGACCTGAAGTTCTGGCCGAGATAGTCGAAGGTCTTCGTCTGCGGGCTGAGCGTCACTTTGCCCGCGTCATAGCCGAACGCACGCGCCAGCGTCTCGAGCGCTTGCCGCTTCTTCGAAAAATCGGGCGAGGCCCTAATGTCGCCGGCCGCCGCCTTTGCCTCAGCGCCGTGCTGCGCGCGCCGCGAGAGACCAAGCCAGCGGCGCAGAAAGGACAATGCGCCGAATGTCCCCGTCTCATCTCCCGCTATTGAACGGCTCTTCATGCGTAATGACCCACTCGAACTCCGGATGCGCCGCGGCGACATGCTCCCACCATCGCCGCCCGTCCTGCAAGCGCGGCGAAAGGTCGTTGACCCTGAACCGCCGGAACGCTTCCGGCTGCGCTGTCGTCCCGGCGATGACCGCCTCGACCATGGCGCGCCCGAGGCCACGGCGCAGGGAGTTGATCTGCTCGAAAACGAGCGACGGCGGCTCATAGGCGCCGGCGAGCAGAAGCGCGATCCCTGACGCCTCTGTCCCGTCTGGCGTCGTAATGAGTTTCGCCGAGGTCGACGCTTTGATTTCAAAGAAGCCGCGCCCATAGGGCCGCGAATCGACGTAAAGGCCGAGCGCCGCCAGGTTATGGGCGATCGCCTCAGCGATCGCCCGCATCGCCGGATCGACCGGCTGGGCCGGTGCCCGTCTGAACCGCCAAGCTTCCCAGAACGCCATGCAGACCCCCAAAACGGGCGGTGGAAGGGCCGTCGTCCGCCGTGCCCTTCCCGCCGTTCCATGCGATAAAGAGCCATGGCGACACCGATTCGCAACGCTTTCGACCCAGGCTTCGGCGTTTATGTCCACTGGCCGTTCTGCCTGTCGAAATGCCCCTATTGCGATTTCAACAGCCACGTCCGGCGCGGCGACGTCGACGAGGACCGCTTCGTCGAGGCCTTCGCCGTCGAGCTTGCGCATCGCGCCGCCCTCACGCGGGGGCGCGAAGTCCGCTCGATCTTCTTTGGCGGCGGCACGCCGTCGCTGATGTCGCCGTCGACGGTTGAAGCGGTTCTATCCCAGATTTCGAGCCATTGGAGCCTCGCCAAGGACTGCGAGATCACGCTCGAAGCCAATCCGACCAGCGTCGAAGCCTCGCGCTTCAAAGGCTTCAAATCCGCCGGCGTCAACCGCGTGTCGCTCGGCGTGCAGGCCTTGAACGATATCGATCTCCGGGCGCTCGGGCGGCAGCATTCGGTCGCCGAAGCGCTGATGGCGCACGACGTCGCCAATTCGGTCTTCGCACGCACGTCCTTCGATCTGATCTACGGCCGTTCCGGCCAGACCCCCGCGGCCTGGCGCAAAGAACTGGAGCTGGCGCTCGCCCGCGCGCCCGAACATGTCTCGCTTTATCAGCTGACGATCGAGCCCGAGACGATGTTCGAGCGCATGGTCAACGCCGGCAAGATGGCCCTGCCCGAGGCCGACGTTCAGCGCGCGCTCTGGGACGTGACGCAGGAGGTCACCGCCCGCGCTGGCCTGCCCGCTTACGAAGTCTCCAACCACGCGCGGCCGGGCGCCGAGTGCCGTCACAATCTGGTCTATTGGCGCTATGGCGAATATGTCGGCGTCGGTCCCGGCGCTCACGGGCGCATCGTCACGCCGCGCGGGCGGCGCGCCCAGGCGGCCGAGCGGCACCCGGAGATGTGGCTCACCTGCGTCGAAACCGAAGGGCACGGCCTGATCGAGGACGAACTGCTCTCCTCCGAGCAGGAAGGCGACGAGTTCCTGTTGATGGGTCTGCGGCTGCGCGAAGGCGTCGATCCGCAGCGCTATTTTCTGCTGACCGGGAAGCGCCTGTCGCAATCGCGGATCAGCGAATTGATCGGCGACGGGCTCGTCGAATTCACCCGCGAGAACCGGCTGCGCGTGAGTTCTGAAGGCTTCCCAGTGCTCGATGCGGTGGTCGCCGACCTCGCGGCGTAGCGGATTTCCCTCAAAGACAGGCGCGACCGGCGCCGCTCAAGAGACGGCGCCGGCTGAGCGTTCAGGGCGAACTTAGCGCTGGTACAATTTCTCCAGCGCGTCGGAGCCGAGAAGTTCGCCGATGCGGCCAAGGATTAGCAGCACGACGCCAAACATCGCGAGCGACATCCATCCGAAAAAGACGAAGCCCCAGTGCAGCGGACCTGCAAAACCTTCGTCCATCGACCAGAATGTATGGCCCCATTCGTTGAATCCCACGTTCGGGATGGTCATGAAGACGCCGACGACGAGAACCACGAAGGCGAGAGAATAGCCCCTCGCGAAAATGGGCAGGCGCGTCCTTGCGTAGAAGAACGCGCCTAGCCCTATGATCGCGAAAAGCGGATATGAAACGTAAAAGGTGATGATATTGCTTGGCGTGAAATCCGTGTCGCGCACGGCGGTCATGTGCCAGACCGCCGTCTGCTCCGAAAAGAAGCTTAAGCCCCAATAGAGGGCGAGCGCGAAAATAAGCAGCCACTGAACCAGATAAATGAGCCGGCGCATTTCAGTCGGAGCGGCCAGGCTCGCCAGATCGCGGTCTCGCGTGCGCCACAGAAAGCCAACCAAGCCTGCCGCGCCGAGGAAGGACGCGAGAATCGCAAATTGCAGCAGGCCCATCCAATAGACCTGGAACTCGGGCGCGAATGAATCGAGGCCGACGCTCCAGGCAAAAAATTGCTCATAGAGACGCAGGATGATCACGAACGTCATCAGCGCGGCGAGGCCGATGAGAACGGGCTTCGTATCCATGATTCGTTCGGCGCCCAGGGCGACAGAACGAGTTTCTGCTTTTGTCACGCTCATAATTATCTCCAAATTTCCGGGCTGCAGGAGGCCTGCCGCGCCTCCTCAAGGGCTCGATGCGCGCATGTCGGCAACCGCATTGATGACAGCGGCCGTCACGGCGGAAGAGTCTGAATGCTTCTCGCGCGCGTCCTTCGTCCGCGCCGCCGTCGAAAGGGCGAGGACGGATAGTCGTCTGCTAGAAAAGCTTCAGCCGTGCTGAGGAGGAGGCCGCGGCGATTGAGGCGCGCCTTTCGGCTCGATTCGCGGCGTGACGCCGGACGTCGCTCGCGGAAGCGAAATCGCTTCCGTTGCAAAAATCAGCGCGATCGAAGCGACCGACTTTACAGGCGGCGCATCCAATGCGCCGCTATGAAGAATGCAGCAAGATCCATGGCAATGGCGGCTGTGGGGGATGGCCGGCGGGTCGCCGCCGTTCGCGCCGTCCTGCGGCGCGCAATTTCCGCCGAAGACGACGCCTTCGCCAAGCGTTGCGAAATGCGTGGCCGCGATCGTCGTCTGCGCGAGAAACAGACAGGCGACCAGCGTCGCAAACATGCGCGCGCGCAACTGCATTCGCTGAAAAATTGGAGCCACCGCCGCCTCTCGGTTTCCAAAGTCGACGTTAGGTTTCGATCGCTCGCCCGGTCAAGCAAGTCATCTATGGGCAGTCATGCGGCGAAACGACGCTACGAAATTGACGCAGGACAAGGACGAAAGCGACGCGCCTGATTTCAAATTCGATTCTGAAGTGCGCTGTCAAACTGGATCGAAATTCGCCGCAGCGAATATTTCATTGATCGCATTCATCGACGTGGAGAGGCCATTCTTAAGAACTGGCTTTCGACGCAAACGCCTCGGACTCACTCTTTCATCAACCTCAGGCATGCTGTTTCGAACCGGCTCGCCGAAACGGGCGCCCTGTCGTAAGTTCGAATATGCGGCCGGCCGTTTGACTTCGATCATGCGGCGCGGCGGCCACGTAGCGTAGCGCTTGAGTTGAAAGCAAATGCCGGAGGCGGTTTCAAGTCTTGAAGACGGCGCATCGACGCGCCCTTTGGAAGAAACGCAGAAGGCTGCGCTTGAGATCGTGCGCGGTCTCGTCACCGAGTTGCATCCCGATTTCGTCGACTTGCGGCTCGTGCGCCTCGACTGCGACCTTGACAGAGATTTAGGGCTCGACAGCCTGTCGCGCGCCGAGCTGCTGCTGCGGCTTAATCGCAAGTTCAAGGTTCAGCTTCCCGAAGGACTGATTGGACAGGCCAACAGTCCCCGCGATCTCGTCAACGCAGTTCTCGCCGCTGGCGCAGCTTTGCCGCCTGCGTCGTCTCGTCCAATATCGCATGTGACGCTTGAGAGCGTGGACGAGCCGATCGAGGCCAAGACGCTGATCGATGCGCTCGCTCGACATGCCGAGCGCCACGAGGCTCGTGAACATGTCTTGCTCTGGCGAGCCGAAGGTCCTCCGGAGCCGATGACATACGGCGAACTCTACCACGCGGCGCGCGCCGCAGCGGGCGGCCTCGTTGAGCGCGGCGTCGGTTGTGGAGATCGCGTTGCGATCATGCTGCCGACTAGCCGCGATTTTTTCGTCGCTTTTTTTGCGGCATTGTTTTGCGGTGCGGTTCCTGTGCCGATTTATCCGCCCTTTCGCTTGGCGCAGATCGAGGAACATTTGCGCCGCCAAGCCGGCATATTGTCGAACGCCGAAGCCGGCGTGCTCATCACCAATGCCGAGATCAGAGTCGTCGGAAATTTGCTCTATGGGCTCGTCAGCGCGCTTCAACACATCGTGACGATTCGGGATCTGAACTCTGCTCCGCCTATATCCGGACCATTGCCGGCGCCGCCCGACGCCACCGCGCTCATCCAATACACCTCAGGCAGCACCGGCGATCCCAAGGGCGTCGTTCTGTCTCACGCCAATCTCCTTGCGAACATCCGCGCCATGGGCGGGATGCTGAAGGCTTCGTCGGCAGACAGGGTCGTGAGCTGGCTGCCGCTCTATCATGACATGGGGCTCATCGGCTGCTGGCTTGGCAGTCTCTACTACGGAGCGACGGCGCTCATCATGTCGCCGTTGTCCTTTCTCGCTGATCCGGCGCGCTGGTTCTGGGCGATCGATACGCACAAGGCCACAATCTCGGCGGCGCCCAATTTTGCCTACGAGCTGTGCTTGAAGGCGATCGACGATACGAAAATTCGCGGTCTGGATTTATCGTCGCTGCGAGCGATTATGAACGGCGCCGAGCCGGTCAGTCCAACATCCGTCGCGCGCTTTGCTCAGCGATTTGCGCCTTACGGCTTTCGGCCCGAGGCGATGACTCCCGTTTACGGATTGGCGGAAAATGCGGTTGGGCTTGCCTTCCCGCCGCTAGGCCGGGGACCGCTGATCGATCGCGTGGATCGCAAGGCGCTCGACCGGGACGGCGTTGCGCGAGTCGCGGCCGCCAACGTCGAGAACGTCATCTCTCTCGTTGCCTGCGGACGGCCTCTTCCGCATCATGAAATCCGAGTTGTCGATGACGCCAGTCGCGAATTGCCGGAGCGACACGAAGGGCGCATTCAGTTCCGCGGGCCGTCCGCGACGCGAGGATATTTCCAGAATCCGGAAAAGACCGCTGCGCTGTTTGACGGCGATTGGCTCGAGACCGGCGATCGCGGCTACATCGCAGGAGGCGATGTCTTCATCACAGGCCGCATAAAGGATCTGATCAAGCGCGCCGGACGCAACATTTATCCGCAGGAGCTCGAAGAGGCTGTCGGTTCGCTTGAAGGAACGAGAAAAGGCTGCGTCGCGGCGTTTCCCGCGATCGATGCGCGCGCCGGCACGGAGAGGCTCGTCGTCCTCGCCGAAACGCGCCTGACCGACGATGCGCGACGGGAGTCCCTGCGCAAGAGGATCGTAGAGGCGTCTCAAGCCTTGCTCGATCTCGCGCCGGACGAAGTCGTTCTCGTTCCGCCGCACACCATCCCCAAGACGTCGAGCGGGAAAATAAGGCGCTCGGCCGCTCGCGCCATGTTCGAATCGGGTCAGTTGCGAACGAAAGGCAAAAGCCCGCAATGGCAGCTCGTGCGCGTCGCCCTCTCCGGCGTTGCGCCTCGGCTGCATCGCTTCTCGTTAAATTTCGCTATTTCGGCTTTTAACGCTTACGCGTGGAGCGTGCTGGTCCTGATTGGCGCTTTGGTTTGGCCATGCGTGCTGTTGACGCCGAAGCGAATATGGCGTCACCGCCTTGTCAGCGCGGCCGCGCGATTGTTTTTCCGCGCCATCGGATGCCCGCTCACGATTACCTGCGACGCGCCAGTTCGGCAGGAAAATGCGGTCCTCATCGCCAATCATTCGAGCTATCTGGACAGCGCCGTCATGGTCGCCGCCTGTCCCGGCGAGCTTTCGTTCGTTGCGAAGGAAGAACTTGCGCATCAGCTTGTGGCTGGTCCCTTCTTGCGGCGGATTGGCGCGATCTTCGTGCGCCGCACCGACCCGGCGGGCGGCGTCGCCGACGCAAGAGCCGCCTTGCAGTCAGCGCGCGCCGGCATGCGCCTCGTCTGGTTTCCCGAAGGCACCTTTTCGCGAATGCCCGGGCTATTGCCATTTCATATCGGCGCGTTCTCAACCGCCGCGCAATTGGGGCTTCCGGTCGTGCCGATCACCATACGCGGGACGCGTTCGATTTTACGCAGCGATTCATCGCTGTTCAGGCGCGGCCCCATCGCCGTACATATCGGCGCGCCAATCGAGCCGAAGGGCGCCGATTTTCAAGCGGCGGTCGGGTTGCGCGACGCTGCGCGCAAAAAAATATTGGAGCATTGCGGCGAGCCCGACCTTGGCCATGAGAGAGTGACGCTGACGGCGCCCTAACCGCGCTGCTTGGTCGTCACCCCATTTGCCCGCGATGGCGCAAGAAATGATCGGCAAGCACACAGGCCATCATCGCTTCGCCAATCGGAACCGCGCGGATGCCGACGCAGGGGTCGTGACGGCCCTTGGTGACGATATCAGTCTCCTTGCCGAAGCGATCGATCGTGCGGCGCGGCGTGAGAATCGACGACGTCGGTTTCACCGCGAAACGCACGACGATTGGCTGGCCCGTCGAAATGCCGCCGAGCACGCCGCCGGCGTTGTTCGACAAGAACCGCGGCCCGTTCTCTCCGGCGCGCATCTCATCGGCGTTCTCTTCGCCGGTGAGTGCGGCGGCGGCGAATCCGGCGCCGATTTCGACGCCCTTCACCGCATTGATCGACATCATCGCCGCGGCGAGATCGGCGTCGAGCTTGCCGTAGATCGGCGCGCCCCAGCCAGCCGGGACGCCTTCCGCCACGACTTCGATCACCGCGCCGACGGATGAGCCGTCCTTGCGCACGCCGTCGAGATAGTCCGCCCATAATTGCGTCGTGCCAGCGTCGGGGCAAAAGAGCGGATTGCGTTCGACTTCCGCCCAGTCGAAACGCGTGCGGTCGATCTTGTGCGGACCAACCTGCGCCAGCGCGCCGCGAATCGTCACGCCGGCGATCACCTTTCGCGCGACGGCGCCGGCGGCGACTCGCGCCGCCGTTTCGCGCGCCGATGATCGCCCGCCGCCGCGATAGTCGCGCACGCCATATTTCGCGTCATAGACATAATCGGCGTGGCCGGGACGATATTTGTCGGCGATCTCCCCGTAGTCTTTGGAACGCTGGTCGGTGTTCTCGATCATCAGCGCGATCGGGGTTCCGGTCGTCACCTGTCGGCCGTCGCCGTCGGCAAAAACGCCGGAGAGGATTTTCACCTCATCCGCCTCCCGCCGCTGCGTGGTAAAGCGCGACTGTCCCGGCTTGCGCTTGTCGAGATAGCCTTGGATGTCCTGCGCTTCGAGCGGAATTTTCGGCGGACATCCGTCGACGATCGCGCCGAGCGCCGGACCATGGCTCTCGCCGAAGGTGGTGACGCGGAAGAGATGGCCGAAACTGTTGTGGGACATGCGGTCTTCTAGGCCCGGTGCCGGCGCCGGTCAAACGGCGGATTTAAGTCGCCTGCGCCATGACGCGGCGCCCGCGCGCCGTTAAGATAGGCCCATGACCCTCACCCATAAGCCCGTCGGCCCCGGGAGCCATATTTTCCTCGTCGACGGATCCTCCTTTGTCTTTCGCGCCTATTTCCAGTCGATCCGACAGGATGCGAAATACAATTATCGCTCCGACCGGCTGCCGACCGGCGCCGTGCGGCTGTTCTGCACGAAGCTCTTACAGTTCGTACGCGAGGGCGCGGCCGGCGTGAAGCCGACGCATCTCGCCATCATCTTCGACAAGAGCGAGCACTCGTTCCGCAAGGATATCTATCCGGACTACAAGGCGCATCGCGCCGAGCCGCCGGAAGACCTCATTCCGCAGTTTCCGCTGATGCGCGCCGCCGTCCGCGCCTTCGGGCTCACGCCGATCGAGCAGGACGTTTATGAGGCGGACGATCTCATCGCGACCTATGCGATGCAGGCGCAGGCCAAGGGCGCGGATGTGCTGATCGTCTCCGCCGACAAGGATCTGATGCAGCTCGTCGGTCCCGGCGTGACCATGTATGACCCTGCCTCGGGGACCGCCGGCGCGAAAGGCGCGCGCGAAGAACGGCTCATCGGCGAAGCCGAGGTCGTCGACTATTTCGGCGTCGCGCCGAATAAGGTCGTCGACGTGCAGGCGCTTGCCGGCGATTCGACCGACAATGTGCCGGGCGCAAAGGGCATCGGCGTCAAAACCGCCGCTCAGCTCATTAACGAATATGGCGATCTCGATACGCTGCTCGCCAAGGCGTCCGGCATCAAGCAACCGAAGCGGCGAGAGGCGCTGACCGAGCCGGACGCGGTCGCGCGCATTCTTATTTCGAAGAAGCTCTGCGAACTCGTGCGCGACGCGCCCCTCGAAACGCCGCTGGAAGACCTCGGCCTCCATCAGCCCGATCCCGCAAAGCTGATCGGTTTTCTGCAGGCGATGGAGTTCACGACGATCACCCGCCGCGTCGCCGAATTGTATGGGGTGCATGCGCAGGATATCGCGCCCGATCCCGATTTTGTCGGCGCATCCGGCTGGCGCACGCGCGACGGCGAAGTGCGGAATGACGCGCCCCCTGCGCCGGAAGCCGTCGAACCGCCTGAGTCCTCAGCTAAGCTGGGCGATGAGAGCGTGAAGGGCGGTTTCACCCCCACAACCCTCGTCGCTACGCGCCGCGCCGAGGCGCAGGCGAACAGAATCGACCGCTCCGCATACGAATGCGTGACCTCGCTCGAACGCCTCGATCAATGGATCGCCGATGCGAGGGAAGCCGGAATCGTCTCGCTCGACACGGAAACAACGTCGCTCGATCCCATGCGCTGCGAACTTGTCGGCGTCTCGCTTGCCGTCGCGCCGGGCCGCGCTTGTTACATTCCGCTGGGGCATCGCGAGGATGGCTCCGGCGATCTCTTTGGCGGCGCCAATCTCCTTTCCGGTCAAATGCTGCTCGGCGAGGCGATCGCGAAACTGAAGCCCTTGTTCGAAGACGCTGCGATCCTGAAGATCGCGCATAATATGAAATATGATCTACTCGTTCTCGCGCGTTACGGAATCGACGTGGCGCCGATCGAGGATACGATGCTGATCTCCTATGCGCTCGACTCGGGGCTCAACAATCACGGCCTCGATGAATTGGCGCTCAAACATCTTCGACATGAGAACATCAAATTCGCTGCGGTCGCGGGCTCGGGACGCAGTTTCATCGGCTTCGCCCGCGTCGCACTCGACAAGGCGACGGAATACGCCGCCGAGGACGCTGACGTGTCGCTGCGGCTGTGGCGCGCGCTGAAGCCGCGGCTTTCCGCCGAGCATATGACCAATGTATACGAAACGTTGGAGCGGCCGATGGTCGCGACGCTTGCGCGCATGGAGCGAAGAGGCGTCGCTGTCGATCGCGCGATCCTGTCGCGTCTCTCCGGAGAATTCGCGCAGGACATGGCGCGCCTCGAAGCCGAAATATTCGATCTTGCCGGCGAGAGCTTCAACCTTGGCTCGCCCAAGCAGTTGGGCGACATATTGTTCGGCAAGATGGGACTGCCGGGCGCAAAAAAAACGGCGACGGGCGCCTGGTCGACCTCGGCAAGCGTTCTCGAAGACCTCGCGGGCTCCGGCAATGATTTCGCGCGCCGCATTCTCGACTGGCGCCAAGTCTCCAAACTCAAGAGCACCTACGCCGACGCCCTGCCCGGCTATATCAATCCAGATACCGGCCGCGTGCACACGAGCTATGCGCTCGCCGCGACGACGACGGCGCGGCTCTCTTCGTCAGAGCCGAACCTGCAGAACATCCCCGTGCGCAACGAGGCCGGCCGCAAGATTCGCAAAGCCTTCGTCTCGCCGCCTGGTCGAATATTAATTTCGGCGGATTACTCGCAGATCGAACTGCGGCTGCTCGCGCATATCGCCGACATTCCGCAACTAAAGAAAGCCTTCTCCGAAGATCTCGACATTCACGCGATGACGGCGAGCGAAATGTTCAACGTGCCGATCAAGGACATGCCGGCCGAAACCCGCCGTCGCGCCAAGGCGATCAACTTCGGCATCATCTATGGCATTTCCGCCTTCGGACTCGCTAATCAGCTCGGCATCCCGCGTGAAGAGGCCGGCGCCTACATCAAGCGCTATTTCGAGCGCTTTCCCGGCATTCGCGACTATATGGATTCGACGCGCAAAACGGTGCGCGAGAAGGGCGAGGTCTCGACGATATTCGGCCGCGTCTATCACTTTCCCGGCATCGCCTCGGCCAATGCGTCGGACCGCGCCTTTTACGAGCGCGCCGCGATCAACGCGCCGATTCAAGGCGCGGCCGCCGACATCATCCGGCGCGCCATGATCCGAATGGACGACGCGCTCGCGCGCGCCGGACTTTCAGCGCAGATGCTTTTGCAGGTGCATGACGAGCTGGTGTTCGAAGCGCCCACGAATGAAGCCGAGGCGACGATTGACGTGGCGCGCCGCGTGATGGAGCAGGCGCCCGCGCCCGCCGTCCATCTCGCCGTGCCGCTGAAGGTCGATGCGCGCGCCGCTATGAATTGGGACGAAGCGCACTGACCGCTCATTTCACAGGCCCGGATCGTCCCCGCTCTGCGTCTCTTCCGTCGCCAGACCGAAGGTCGATCGCAACCAGAGCCGCTCATGCACATAATAGAGCACGAAGACCGCCAGCAACTCGGCGCCAGTGATTTCGCCCGCGAGTTCGGCGTTTCGCAAGAAGGCGTAAACGATCAGGAAGGTCGAAATGCTCGCCGGCGCGAGCCAAGACAACGCCTTCGCCAAGCTTCGCGTCGGAGTCGGTCGATGCGACTCGCGCATAAGCGTCAGGCCTTCCATGGAGGCGTAGCTGAGCTCCGTCAGCGGCGCCGCCGCGCGGCCGTTAGATGCGGCGACAGCCTTGACCATGCCGACCGCGACCGTGTCATTGGTGATGCGGTCGATGAGTATGAAACCGCCGGTTTCGCGATTCTCGACATAGGGGTCGCAGGCGATCACGGTTTCGAGCGACAGCCGGGCGTCGCCGATTTCGTTAAAGGCGAGCGTCGCGCCTCCAGGAAGGGGCTGCGACCGGCCGGTTTCGATATCGATGCGCGCATCGACCGCGGTGACGGCGGCAGGCGCGGTCTTCGTTCCGAGCTTCAACAAATAGCTCTTGCCGGCGACGAGCGGCTCACGCACGAGCCATAAGAGCTTGGCTTCGAGGCGATCTCCGATTTTTGCGGGCGAGACCGGCGAACACAAAAGATCGCCGCGCGAAATGTCGATTTCTTCAGCGAGAGTCAGCGTCGTCGACTGGCCTGATCGGGCGCTGTCGAGATCGCCATCATAAGTGACGATTCTGGCGACGCGCGTGTCGCGCCCTGAAGGCAGAACGCGAATGATGTCGCCAGGCCGAATATTGCCGCCGCTGATGAAGCCGGAGAAGCCGCGGAAGTCGAGATTGGGTCGATTGACCCACTGCACCGGCATGCGAAAGGGCGCGATCTGCATCGCGTCTTCCACAGCGACGCCTTCGAGATAGGAGAGAAGCGGCGGACCGTGGTGCCAAGGCATGTTGACGCTGCCGTGGACGAGATTGTCGCCATCCGTCGCCACCAGCGGCGCGACATAGATGGAGGCAAAGCGAAGATTGTCGGCGAAGGCGTGAAAATCCGCCTTGATCTTGCGAAAAACCTCTTCACTGTAGCCGACGAGGTCCATCTTGTTGACAGCGACGACGACATGACGAACGCCGAACATCGAGGTGATGACGCTGTGCCGGCGGGTTTGCGGCAGAATGCCCTTGCGCGCGTCGACAAGCAGAATGGCGAGATCGGCGGTCGAGGCGCCAACCGCCATGTTGCGGGTATATTGCTCATGGCCGGGCGTATCGGCGACGATGAATTTGCGCCGGTCGGTCGCGAAATAGCGATAGGCGACATCGATGGTGATGCCCTGTTCGCGCTCCGCCGCAAGGCCGTCGACAAGCAGCGCGAAATCCAGCGCGTCGCCCTGCGTGCCGTGCTTCTTCGAATCGCTTTCCAGCGTCGCGATGATGTCGTCGGGCGCGAGATCGGCGTCGTAGAGCAGGCGCCCGATCAGGGTCGATTTGCCGTCGTCGACCGAGCCGCACGTGATGAACCGCAAAAGCGGCTTTTCGCCGATCAGTCGCGCCGGCGCGCGCGAGGGCAATGCAGTGGCGACGGCGCCGTGCATCAAAAATATCCTTCCTGCTTCTTTTGCTCCATTGAGCTGGAGCCGTCGTGGTCGATGAGCCGCCCTTGACGCTCCGAGGAGCGGCTCTCGCGCATTTCCGCAATGATTTCGTCGAGACTGGCTGCGCCGCTTTCGATGGCGCCCGTCAGCGGATAGCAGCCGAGCGTGCGAAACCGCACCTGCTTTTGTTCAATCTCTTCACCGGGAGCAAGCTCCATGCGGTCATCGTCGACCATGATCAGCGTGCCGCCGCGGCGCACGACCGGCCGCTCTTTGGCGAAATAAAGCGGAACGACCGGAATATTTTCGCGGGCGATGTAATCCCAGATATCGGCTTCCGTCCAATTCGACATCGGAAAAACGCGCAGACTCTCGCCGGGCGCCTTTCGCGTGTTGTAGAGACGCCAGAATTCGGGCCGCTGATTCTTCGGGTCCCAACGATGCTGCGCCGTCCGAAACGAGAGCACGCGCTCCTTGGCGCGCGACTTCTCCTCGTCGCGGCGCGCGCCGCCAAAGGCGGCGTCGAATCCATATTTGTCCAGCGCCTGCTTAAGCGCCTCGGTCTTCATGATTTCGGTGTGAAGCTTCGAGCCATGGACGAAAGGGCTGATATTCATCTCAATCCCTTTGGGATTGATATATTCGATCAGCTCGACGCCAAGTTCCTTCACTCGACGGTCGCGAAACTCGATCATCTCGCGAAATTTCCATGTCGTATTGACATGGAGCAGCGGAAACGGCGGCTTCGACGGATAGAAGGCCTTCATGGCGATGTGCAGCATCGCCGCCGAGTCCTTGCCGATGGAATAGAGCATCACCGGCCGTTCGCATTCGGCGACGGTCTCGCGCATGATATGGATGCTCTCGGCTTCGAGGCGATCGAGATAGCCGAGCGGACGGACGGCGAGCGCGGTCATGGGCGCGCCTCTTGCGGCGCCCCGCGACGCAATACGCCGTCTTCGTCGACATGGAGGCCGCATTCCTTCTTGCCGTCGTCTTCCCACCACCAGCGGCCGGCGCGTTCGCTCTCGCCCGGAAGCACGGCGCGCGTGCATGGCGCGCAGCCGATCGACAGAAAGCCCTTGGCGTGAAGATCGTTGATCGGCACTGAAAATTCCTCGACCGCCGCGACGACGGCGTCGCGCGTGTAATCCGTCAGCGGATTGAGCTTGAGCACCCTGTATGTCTCGTCGAAAGCGATGACGGGCGCGTCGGCGCGCGCCTGCGACTGATCCGCGCGTAGTCCCGTCACCCAGCCCGAAACGCCGGCGAGCAGCCGCGACAGCGGTTCGACCTTGCGCACATGGCAGCAGGCCTTGCGCGCCTCCACTGAGTGATAGAAGCCGTTGATCCCCTGCTCTTCGATCAGCGCCTCAAGCGGCGCGGCCTGCGGATAGGCGGCGCGGATGCGTCGCGCATAGCGCGCTTCGGTGCGCTCCCACAGCTCATAGGTCTCGGGAAACAGCCGGCCCGTGTCGATTGTCACGACGTCGATATCCAATCCTTGCGTGAAGATCGAATGGGCGATGAGCTGATCCTCGATGCCGAAACTCGTGGTGAACACGATCCGGCCGGGAATGAATTCGCGCAGCAGCAGCAGGCGATGATCGAGATCAAGCGGCGCTAGCCGCGGCGCTAGCGTTTCGGCGATTGACGGCTTCATGACCGCGCCGCGCTCCGGCGCGCTTCGAGAATCGAGCCGCGCCCGGAATAACCGCGCTGATAGCTCATCGTGTAGACGTTGAGCGCAGCGCGCCACTGTTCCTCGTCCTGGCGCTCGGCGAGGTCGTCCGGAATTTCGATCGTGTCGAAGCCGCAGCCGACTGCGTGCGAATATTGGTCAGCCACGAGCCGCCCGCTGGCGCGAAGTTCGCCCTTAAATCCCGCGCGCCGCAGCAGCCGCGCCAGCGAAAAGCCGCGGCCGTCGGAGAAAGCGGGGAAGGAAATCGAAATGAGACCCAGTCGCGGCAACGCGTCGATCAGGGCCGAAGGATCGGTGACGTTCGGCACGATCACGCCAAGCGCCGCGTCGGGCGCAAGGACCTCGAGGGCATGTTGAAGTCGAGGCAATGACACGATCACCTTTCCGGCTTTCGGCAGCGCTTCTTCATCAGCGAGACGGCGCCAGGCGTCCTCGATGAAGCGCCCCTCAGATATCAGCGCCATCTTCGCCCTCCCGACGCAAAACGTCTTTGAATCGAGCATGACCAAGTCGGCGCCAGGTGTCGATGAAGGCTTCGCCTTCCTCGCGCTCGGCGAGATAGAAATCGACGAGATGCTCGATCACGTCCGGCGTCTGTTCCGCGGTGACGCCGGGTCCCAGAATTTCGCCGATCGACGCCGAAAACGTCGGATCGCCGCCGAGCGTGATCTGATAGGATTCCTGGCCCTTTTTCTCGAGACCGAGAATGCCGATCGCGCCGACATGATGATGGCCGCAGGCGTTGATGCAGCCGGAAATCTTGATGCCGAGCTTGCCGATGCGCCGCTGCCGCGACATGTCCGCAAAACGCTTCGAGATCGCCTGCGCGATCGGAATCGAGCGCGCCGTCGCAAGCGAGCAGTAATCGAGACCGGGGCATGAGATGATGTCGGAGACGAGGCCGGCGTTCGCCGTCGCGAGCCCGGCGGCGTCGAGCATGCGCCACAGCGCCAAGAGGTCGTCCTGCTTCACATGCGGCAATATGATGTTCTGCTCGTGGCTGACCCGCAGTTCGCCAAAGCCGAAGCGCTCGCTGGCGTCGGCCAGCACGCGCATCTGATCGGACGTGGCGTCGCCGGGGACGCCGCCGATGGGCTTCAATGAAACCGTGACGATGGCGTAGCCGGGTATTTTGTGCGCGCTGACGTTTACGTCGACGAAATTGGCGAAAGCCGGCGTTCCGAGTTTCGCGGCGCGCAGCAGTTGAGAGTCGCGCGGCAGCGTTTCATAGGGCGGCGGCGCAAAGAAACCGGCGATGCGCTCGAACTCGTTCGGATCGTGGGCGAAAACCGAGCGGTCCATCGCTGCGAATTCGTTTTCGACGGCGGCGCGGATTTCGTCGATGCCCTTCTCGTGAACGAGAATTTTGATGCGCGCCTTATATTTGTTGTCGCGCCTGCCGAAGCGGTTGTACACGCGCATGATCGCTTCGAGAAAGGCGAGCAGATCATGCCGTGGCACGAATTCGCCGACGACCTTGCCGACAAAGGGCGAACGTCCGAGTCCGCCGCCGACGACGACCTGATAGCCGATCTCGCCATCGTCGTTCCTGACGATGCGCAGACCGATGTCATGCACCAGGATCGCGGCGCGGTCGTGCGCCGCCCCCGTCACCGCCATCTTGAACTTGCGCGGCAGGAACGAAAACTCGGGGTGCAGGCTCGACCATTGGCGCAGAAACTCCGCCGTCGGGCGCGGGTCTTCGATTTCGTCCACCGCGACGCCGGCGAAATGATCGGCGGTCACATTGCGGATGCAGTTGCCGGAAGTCTGAATGGCGTGCATCTCGACGTCGGCGAGCGCTTCGAGAATGTCCGGCGTATCGACGAGCTTTGGCCAATTGTACTGCAGGTTCTGTCGCGTCGTGAAATGGCCGTAGCCCTTGTCCCATTTGTCGGCGATGTCGGCGAGCTGACGCATCTGGCGCGCCGTCAGCGTGCCATAGGGAATGGCGACGCGCAGCATGTAGGCGTGAAGCTGGAGATAGAGTCCGTTCATCAGGCGGAACGGGCGAAACTCCTCTTCGGTCAGCGCGCCGGAAAGCCGTCGGCGCACCTGTTCGCGAAACTCGGCGACGCGCTGACGCACGAAAGCCGCGTCATATTCATCGTAGCGATAGGTCGTCAGCGGCGCATTGGGCCGCTGCGCGACGCGCAAGTCGACCGCCGTCATGGCGCGCCTCCAGTCATCGCCTGCTTGCCGAGATCAAGGCGCACGCTCGGTCCCTTCACCCGCATGCGCTCGCGATAATGCAATGGCGTCGGAACCCCGTCCCCGCCGATTTCGACGTCGGCGAGATAAACGTCGACAACGCGATTGGCTGAAATGTCGCGCTTGCCCGAGGCTTCCAGCGCCGCCGCTTCTTCGGCGTTCCGCGCGATGCGCGCACGGCGATGGTGCCGCTCCCAGCCCGAGGGGCCGAGAAACACCACTTCGCCGTCTGTCAGATTCGAGGCAATCAGGATCTGCGGATGTTTGAAGGCGGCCATCACGTTTCCTGCGCCAGCTTCAGTCGAAGCCCGCTCATGTCATCCGACCAGATGATCTGGCAGGACAGACGCGAATTTTCGTAAAGCATCGGCAATTCGTCGAGCTTTTCGATCTCTTCTTCATTGGGCGGCGGCACGCGTCGGGCCCATTCGGCATCGAGGACGACATGGCATTCGGCGCAAGCGAGCGCGCCGCCGCAGGTGTTGTCCATGCCAACGCCATGGTCGCGCAAAATCTCCATCAGCCGCCAGCCTTCGACCGCCTCCAGTTCATGGACGACGCCGTCACGATCCTCCACATGGAGGGTCGGCAGAGTTTGCTGCGACGACTGGGCGGGCCGCTGCGCCACCATGTTCTCGATGTTGCTCATAAAGTTGACGCGCCGACTCTTCCGCTCCGGCGGACCGCCGCGGACGTTTTGCAGTTCGAACGCATAAACCTCTAAACCGCCCGGATGTCAATTCACGACATAATTGTGGAGCTTGGTTTATAATAACAACTTTATGATGTTATTTATGTCCGTCACAATTGCAGCGCCATCGCGCGATTAGCTGAAACAGGGCTGACAAGCGCCGGAAAACCATGTTTGCTATGCTCTTGTCCCTGCTTTACAGCGGCGCTAGCGCGAGATCCGATAGGAGCACCCATGGCCAAGAAGCCGGTCAAGATCACCAGGGAAGCGCCAGCGAAACGGGAGCCTGAAAGCCGGAGTCGGAAGGCTGAGGCTCCCGTCGCCGCGCCGAACGGCGCCAGTCGCCCCGCCGTCATTGTCGTCGGCGCGGACAAGGGCGGGGTCGGCAAGACCACGATCGCCAGAGCGATCCTCGATTTTCTCTCGCTCAACGACATCCATGCGCGCGCCTTTGATACCGAAACGCCGCGTGGGACGCTTCATCGCTTCCACCCCGACGAGACGATGATCGTCGATCTGACCGAACCCGCAGACCAGATGAAGATCATCGACACGCTGAACACGTCGAAGGCCAAGGTCAGCGTCATTGACGTGCGCGCCGGCGGCTTGAGCCCTGCGCTCGAGGCGCTCGACGAGATCGGCTTCTTTGACGCGGTGAAGAATGGTGAATTCCGCTTCGTTTTGCTGCATGTGATCGGCCCCTCCATCTCTTCGCTGGAGGAGATCGCCGAGATCGCGCCCTATGTCGCGGACGCCAATTATTTCATGGTGAAGAATCACGTCAACGACACGACGTTCTTCGAATGGGATCCACAGACCCACGCGAAATATTTCGAGGACGTCGTCACCTCGGGCGAGATCACCATCCCCAAACTCAGCGAACTCGCCTACGAGCAGGTCGAACTGTCCGGCGCGCCGTTCTCGACATTCATCGCCAATCAGGATGCACAAGGCCAGCCGGCGGAGCATTCCTTCGTATTGCGCGGTTATGTGCGGACCTGGCTGGCGCGCGTCGCCGACGAGTTCGAACGAGTCGGCCTTCGCGAACTTGTCAGCGAAAAGCGACGATAGAGGTCGCGGGCGCGAGTCATTTCCGGCCAAAGGCGAGATGACGGGCCGCACGCTTGCGTTCTTCGTTTGCTCGCCGCATTCGCGAACGGGCGTCACCACGGCGGCGCGTTTGCTCACCGATTACTTTTTATCGCGCAATGCGGACATAGAGGGTTTCGACACTGACTTCCGCGACCCACTCTATGCGCTGTTCTTTCCGGAACGAACGCGCGTCGTCGATCTCAATGACGTCAAGGGACAGATATCCCTCTTTGACCGCCTGCTGGTCGCCGACGAAAGACCGAAGATCGTCGACGTCTGGCATTCTTCCTATGAGCGCCTGTTCGCGACCATCGCCGAAATCGGCTTTATGGAAGAAGCGCAACGGCTGGGAGTCGAGCCAGTCGTGCTCTTTCAGACCGACATTGCGCAAAGCGCCGCGAACAGCGCGCTGGTCCTGAAGACCACATGGCCCGATCTCACGATGAGCGTCATTCATAATCGCGGCGCCTCGCCGCTCGGACCGCACTCGCTCGCCGTCCTTGCGCGCTATCCCGCGAGCGGCAAATTCGTCATTCCGCGCCTCGAGGCGCCAATAGCGCGCGCGCTCGACGACGTCGATCTGTCGCTGTCCCGATTCATGAGAGCGCCGCCGCCGGAAATGTCCGTCGTCGTACGCGCGGCGCTCCGTGAATGGCTCTTGCCGATATTCACCCAGTTTCAGAGCTTCGAATTGCGGCTGGCGCTGCAGTCGAGCCAATGTCTCCGCTAAAGGCCGCGCTATGGACTACCGCAGACTCGGCGACAGCGATCTCTCGGTCTCCGCAATCTGTCTCGGCTCGATGACGTGGGGAGAGCAGAACACCGAGGCCGAAGGCCACGCGCAATTGGATTATGCGTTCGACTGCGGCGTCAATTTCATCGACACGGCGGAAATCTATTCCATTCCCCCGCGGCGAGAGACTCAAGGGTCGACTGAACGCATCATCGGCAGCTGGCTCGCCGCGCGCAGGAACCGCGACAAAGCTGTCATCGCCACCAAGATCGCCGGACGCGGCGACGCCAACTGGCTGCGTCCCGGAGGAGTCGGGACCGTTCTCGACGCCGCGAACATCAATGTTGCGATCGAGGGCTCGCTAAAACGGCTGCAGACCGACTACATCGATCTGTATCAGCTGCACTGGCCGGATCGCTCGCTGCCGCTTTGGGGCGCGGGCGGCACGACCTATCGGCGACCGACCAAGCGCGACGAAGTACCGATCGAAGAGACGCTCGAATCGCTGGCGCGGCTGGTCAAGGCGGGCAAGGTTCGCCACATCGGCCTTTCCAACGAAACTCCGTGGGGCGTCGCGCGCTTCCTGCGCGCCGCCGAGCTTGATCGCGGGCCGCGAGTCGTTACCGTTCAAAACGCCTATAATCTTCTCAACCGCACGTTCGAGATGGGTCTCGCCGAATTCGCCGAACGCGAACATGTCGGGTTGCTCGCCTATTCGCCGCTTGCCCAGGGCTACCTCACCGGCAAATATCAGGGCGGGGCGCGGCCGCCCGGCGCGCGCACCACGCTGTTCGAGCGCGCGCAGCGTTACGAGCAGCCGGAAGTCGAACAAGCGATCAGCGCCTATCTGGCGCTCGCGCGTGATATCGGCGTCGATCCGGCGCAGCTCGCAATCGCCTTCGTCACGTCGCGGCCCTTCGTGACTTCAAACATCATTGGCGCGACGACGATGGCGCAGCTCAAAACCGACCTTGCCTCGGCAGAGTTCGCAGTCACGCCGGAAATCGAGCGGCGCATCGACGCGATCCATGCGGTCCGCAGCAACCCCGCGCCATGACTGAAAGCGCAACGCTTCGCGAAGAAACAGCCGAGGATCATCCGGCCGTACGCGAGCTGCTCACCGCGGCCTTCGAGCGATCCGGCGAGGCCGAACTCGTCGATGCGCTGCGCAACGAAGGCGACTTGGTCTTGGGCTGCGTCGCCGCCGTCGACGGCCTCATCGTCGGCTACGCCGCCCTGTCCAGGGTGAGAGCTCCCTTTCCGGCGCTTGGGCTCGGTCCTGTCGCAGTCGCCGCGGCCTATCGATGCAAAGGCGTCGCCGGCGCTCTCTTGCGCTGGAGCTTGGCGCGTGCGCAGAACGATCAGTGGCGCGGGGTTTTTGTGCTGGGCGACAGCGCCTTCTATGGCCGTTTCGGATTCCGACCGGAACTTGCCGCCGGCTTCAGCTCGCCATACGCGTGCCCGCGTTTCATGGCGCTCGCGCTCAACGGCGCGCTTCCCGACAAAAAAGGACCGGTCGATTATGCGCCAGCCTTCGGCCGGCCCTGCGTCTGACGATCACGCGTGTCCCGCGTTCGACGACAGCCGTTCGGGATCGACGCCGATCGAGCGCAAGGCGCGCGCATATTTCGTCGCGAGGTCCCGGTCGAACAGCAAGGCGGGATCGGCAGGGCAATTCAGCCAGCCGTTGCGCTGGATCTCTTCTTCGAGTTGGCCAGCGTCCCAGCCCGCATAGCCGAGCGCGAGCAGCGCCCGGTCGGGTCCGCGTCCCGCCGCGATGGCGCGCAGAATGTCGATCGTCGCGGTGAGAGACACGCCATCGTCGATCGGCAGCGTCGAATTGTCCAGGAAGAAATCCGGCGAATGCAGCACGAAACCGCGGTCGGTCTGCACCGGCCCGCCAGAGAGCACCTGGATGTCTTCGGCGCGGCGCGGCAGGCTGATGCGCTCCTCGGGAGCGATCACCTGAAGCTGCACCAAAAGATCCGGAAAATTGCGAACGCGGGCCGGCTGGTTGACCACGATGCCCATAGCGCCGTCTTCCGAATGGGCGCAGAGATAAATCACCGACCGCGCGAAGCGCTGATCCAACATGCTCGGCATCGCAATGAGCAATTGGCCGTCGAGAAAGCGGCGCTCAGCGGGACGAGCGCTTTGGCTTTCGCTCATCGGCCCCGCGAAATCTTGCTTCTTGCCGGCTGCCCTCATAGGGTCATGCTACGCTCGCCGCGTCTCAAGAACAAGCGGCGCGAATCGCGTAACTGACTGCCTTGACTGAAGGACGGGCCGCCGCAGACCTATGACGCGCTCAATATTCCTGATCGTCGCGCCACTTGCAGCAACGCTCGCGCAGGGCCTTTCGACGGAGTCGCTCGCCAAGAGCGCCACTTTCGCTTCCCCGATCGTTAAGAGCGTAGCGTCCAGCGCTCGGCTTCTCTCGGCCGGCCCTCCGCAAGGCGGCGCGTATCGCGCCGCCGTCGAGATCGCGCTCGATCCGAAGACGATCACCTATTGGCGTCAGCCAGGCGAGGCTGGCTCGGCGCCGACGTTCGACTTCTCGAAATCCGTGAATGTCGCCAAGGTCGAACCGTCATTTCCGGCGCCCAAACATATCGATGAGGCCGGAACCATCGTCGCCGGCTACGACTCCGGCGTCCTTCTCCCATTGAAAGTGACGCCGCGCGATCCGAACGCGCCGGTGACGCTCAATCTCACGCTCGGTTACGCGTCCTGCGGCAAAATCTGCCTGCCCGCGCGCGCCGATCTGTCGCTGGAGCTGCCGCGCGACGGCGCGTCTCCGCATGCGGCGGCGATCACTGAGGCGGAACGGCTGGTGCCGAAAAAGCTCACCGCGGAGGAAGCGAAAAAGCGCTTTGCGCTGTCGCGCAATGGCGCGCACGGCTCATGGCGGCTTCGCTATCTCGGACCCGGCAAGGCGCAGGATCTCTTCGCAGAAGCGTCGGAGCCGTTCTTCATCGAGAGCGCGCGCGCCGGAGAGGAATTCGAACTTAAGCTTTTTTCCGGCGACGCTCCAGCCAAGGCCGCCGATGCGACGCTGACGATCGTCACCGACGCCGGCGCCTTCGAGGCTCCGGCGCGGCTGGAATAGAAGCGCGCCTCGGCTCTCGCCCTACTCAACTTCCGCGTCGATCGGCGCTGAAGGCTCATGATCGAGCTTCGGCGTGCGCTTGAACGTCGATTTGCGTCCGCGCAGGGTCTGCAAAATCTTCGCGCCATTAGCGAAGGCGAGATAGATCATCAGCGGCGGAATCGATGCGACCGTTTTCAGATAATCCAAGATGGTCCCGCGCTTGAGCGCCAGATAGGGTGGAAGCGTCATGCCAAGCGCCACCAGCACCGTCATGATCCCCACGACCTCCAGCAGGTCTGCGTAGGGCGCGAGAGAACCGTGTAGAATAACGCCAAGAACAAAGGCGATGAATCCGATTGCGGCCGTGGGGAAGAAAACCTGATGGGCGATGAGAGAGATCGCCATCACCCGGCGCGTCAGGCTCCAGGGCGAGCGCCAGATCGGCAAAATGTTTTTTTGCGCGACCTGCACAAAACCATTAGACCAGCGCCTTTGCTGACGGCGGAAGTCGCGAATTCCCTCCGGCACCTGACCGGGGATCGGCGGCTCGGACACGAACAGCCCGCGCCAACCTTTGAGCGCCGCCCGCACGGTGAGATCGAGATCCTCGCACAGCGAATAGTCCGACCAGCCGCCAGCGTCCTCGATCGTCGCGCGCCGCCATATGCCGCCTGTTCCGTTGAACTGGAAGAGCCAGCCGGCATGGGCCCGCGAGCGCTGCTCGATGAGATAATGCCCGTCCTGCACAAGACCCTGTGCGCGCGTCAGCCAGTTCTTTTCGAAATTCTGGAACTCGCAGCGCGACTGCACGAAGCCGACGCGATCGTCGGTGAGAAATAGCGGGACCGTGCGCCTCAGCCAATTGGACGGCGGACGGAAGTCGGCGTCGAGCATCGCCACGAAGGGTTCATCCGTGATCGCGAGGCCGTGCGCGCAGGCGCCAGCCTTAAATCCCGAGCGGTCGGCGCGCCGCACATGATCGATTACCGCGCCGCCGGCGCGAAGCTCCGCCGCCACCGCGTCGGCGCGCGCGCTGGTCTCGTCGGTGGAATCATCGAGAAGCTGGATGCGCAGCTTTTCCTTGGGCCAATCCAGAAGCGCGACGCAGCGCAATGATTGCTCGGTGACGAGCGGCTCGTTGAACACGGGGATTTGCAGTAGAACGCGCGGCAAATCCCTGTCTGGCGTCGCGGGCGCTTCCGAATCGCGAATGCGCCGTAACTGGTCATATAAGAAGCGGCCGATGACGACGAGAAAACCGGCCCCGATCGCCAGCACGATCGCCGTGCTGAGCATCACGACCGCGTCGATGAGGAATTGAAAAAGCCCCAGCACCAAACGGCCTATCCTTCTTCATAGGGAACCGGCGAAGGCCTCGCTCCCGCGCGCGCGTTCACGCTGTCCTTGGCCCAGACCACTCGGTCGGTGATCCAGGCGTTCAACCAGACCGCCAGCATCGTCGCCTCGCGAACAACAAACACCGCAGGCGCCAACCAGGATAACTGCCATCCTTTGGCCATAGAAAGCAATGTCTCGACCGCAAACCACAGGAAAAGGGTCGCCGAGGCCGCGACGGCGGGGGTGAGGCCGACGAGCGGCGCCGCCAGCGCGGAGGCCATAACCGCTGGAACTGCTTGGCATATTGGCTCGGCCAAGAAGGAAATGATTTCGTCGTTGCGGCGGATAACCATCCAACGCAATTGCCGGTGATAGACGTCCGCGAAGTTGCGAACGCCAAGCTCCTGCCGGACGGGCCGATGGGAGAAAACCGGCCGCTTGCCGATCCGTCGCATCGCCTTCGCCAAGGCGTTGTCTTCGCCGACCGTGTGGGAGATTGCGTCGAAGCCGCCAGCGCGCAGGAAATCGGATCGCCTGAACAGCATGATTTTTCCGATGCCGTGTCCCTGCCCCAACGCCGAGGCGAGAAACAATATGCGCGCATGCGGTCCGTTGATGATCGCGGCTTCGACATGAGCGGCAAAATTTTCGAGCCGCGCGCAATAGGGAATGGCGCAGACGAGCCCGACGTCATCGGTCAGGTTCCGCATGTGCTGCGCCATCGCATCCGGCTCAAGCAACACATTCGCGTCCTTCATGAAGATGACGTCTTGAGTCGCCTGCATGAAGGGCGCGTAAAGATTATCCACCTTGGGACTTACGGCGAATTTCGCGGTCGAAAGAAGAATGCGCGACGCGACAGCCGGATGACGCGCGAAAATGGCGCGCATGTGCTGGACCGCGGGCGCGTCGAGGTCTGTTGCGGACGCTGTCACATCGAAATCGCGATAGTGCTGCGTCAGCGCAGACTCTTGCGTGCGGTCGAATTCTTTTTCGAGAAGCTTGACCGGAAGAACGATCGAGACCGCCGGCTGGTCTCGCCGCGTGGCGCGGCGGGCGGCGATTCGAGGTTGGGCGATTGTCGCCGCGACCGAAACAAACAGCAAAGCGATAGCGATGATCCAATAGATCGCCGCCGCCCACATGATGAGATCGAAGATCACTTTTCGCCGCGCTCCGACGTCTCCGGCACTTCGGCGGGAAACTGCCGCATGACGCCGTCGACCAGCGCCGCCGGCAGGAAGGAGAACATGCGCATCGCCCAGTACATGTAAAGCGGAAAGGCGATGACGTTGCGACGGCGTTGGAGCCCGCTCTTGATGATGCGTGCGGCTTCTTCGTCGGAGATGGCGCCGGGCTGCCAGGACTCGGCGCCCGCCGACGCCGGCGTTTTTTCGATGGCGCGCGCCGAGAAGGGCGTCTTCACGATGGTGCGCGCCGACATGGGCGTCTTCACATAGCCCGGCACGATCAGCGCGACATGCACGCCATAAGGCGCGAGCTGGGCGCGCAGGCAGTCCGCCCACATGTGAACGCACGCCTTCGCCGCGCAATAGGCCGGCGAATGGGGCAGCGCGCGCACGCCAGCCATCGAGCCCACGATCGCGATCCTGCCGCTCTTGCGCGCGCACATCAGCGATATGGCCGGCTCGACGGTGTTGAAGACGCCGGCGACGTTGATCGCGAGCATGGCGCGCACCGCTTCGGGCGTTTCGAGAAGCTGGCCGGGCGACAGCCCCGTCGAGACGCCGGCGTTGGCCACAAGAATGTCGAGCGGACGTCTTTCATGCGCAGACTGAATGATGCGCGCCACATTGTCGCGATCGCGCACGTCGGCGACATGCGTCTCGGCCTCTTCAGCGCCAGCAGCGAGACAGGCGTGCGCGGCCGCCTCAAGCCGCTCGGCGTCGCGGCCGAGCAGGACAAGGCACGCGCCGTCGCGCGCATAGGCGAGCGCCAGGGCGCGGCCGATGCCGCTCGACGCACCGGTGATGAGCAGGCGCATCCCCCCTCGCGAGCGGGGGTCGGTCGCCGAGGGCGAACCAGCAGGCATGCTTTGCTCGACGCCCATCCGTTACCCCGCCCCGGACGGCTTCGCCGCCCGACCCTCCCCCTCCAGGAGAGGGTGAAAACGCAGAGTCGCCTCGCCGATAATGCCGGGCGCTCGCGCCGCGCCATAGGCAATGAGACGGACGAAAATCTCATTCTCGGTCGCGCGCAGCACGCGCCCCGACAGCCTGACAGTGTCGCCACGCAGGATCGGCTGCACGAATTTTCCGGCGAGCGAAGAGATGACGAGGTCGCCGCGCCATGCTCTCAACATCGGCTCGAAAGCGGCGAGGAGCTTCATGCCATGCACCGGCGGCGCGGAGAGGCCGATCGCCGCCGCCACCGCATCGTCGAGATGCAAGGGATTGGCGTCGCCCGAAACCTCGGCATAGCGTGCCAGCGCCGGCGCGTCGAAGGGACCGATGATCGTTTCGGGAAGCGTGTCGCCGACCTTGACGCCGCCGCTCATGACGCGCTCCCAAATCCGGCGCGCGGCACAAGCCGCAACAGCGTCTCGATTCGCGCGCAGGTTTCGCCGCCCGGCGTCGCGATAGTCGCCGCCATCATCAGACGCGGCGGGGTTTCCTCGCGGGTCATGGTCACGCGCAAATCATAGCTCTCTCCGGCGACGAGCGGCGCCTCATAGGAGAAGCTCTGCGACTCATGCACGGGCACGACGTCGAGTTCGGCGCAAAGGTCGCTCACCACCGAAAAAAGCGAGGGCTCGGCGAGCCAGACCGCGGGATAGGCGAGCGGGACGCTGGCTCCGTCGGCGCCCGTTTCCCGCGCATAAGCCTCGGCGCGCGCGGGATCGACTTGCAGGCGGAAAGGCCCGAGGGCGAGCGGCGGCTCAAGCGGCATGACGAACGATCAGCACGGCGTTGATCCCTCCGAAGGCGAAAGAATTCGACATTGCCGCATCGATCTTATGCTTGCGCGCGACGTTGGGGACAACGTCGAGCGGACATTTGGGATCCCGTTCCAGGAAATTGATGGTCGGCGGCGCGATCTGTTCGCGCATCGCCTGTATGGTGATGACAAGCTCCAGGCCGCCGCTGGCGCCCAGCGCATGTCCGTGAATGGGCTTCGTCGACGACACCGGCACGGTGCGCCCATAATCGCCAAAGACGCGCAGAATCGCTTCGGCTTCGGTGATGTCATTGGCATGAGTCGCGGTGCCATGCGCGTTAACATAATGAATGTCCTGCGGCGCCATTTCCGCGTCTTCCAGCGCCAGAACGATCGAGTTCGACGCGCCTTCGAGGTCGGGGCGCACCGGGTCCTTGGCGTCGCTGGTCGTGCCGTAGCCGGCGAGTTCGCACAAGGGTTCGTGGCCCCGCGCCCGCGCCGATTCCTCGGTTTCGAGAATAAAGACCGCCGCGCCTTCGCCAAGCGACATGCCGTTGCGGCCCTTCGAGAAGGGACGACACAGGCTCGGCGTCAGGACGCGAAGGCCCTCCCAGGCGCGGATCGTCGCATTGATGACGCAGGCTTCGGCGCCGCCGACGATCGCCTTGTCCACAAGGCCCTGTCTGATCATCTGCATGCCAAGGCCGATCGACTGCGTCGCCGACGAGCAGGCGCTGCCGATCGCGAAAGTGGGTCCGAGACAGGAATAGCGCATTCCGACCGTCGCGGGGGCGGCGCTCGGGATGAGCTTGGGAACGCTCAACATCTCAGGCCGGGTCCCCTCGACATAGTAGCGATAGATGCCGTCCTCGATCGTCGTCATCCCGCCGATGCCGGACCCGATGATGACGGCCGTTCCCGGCCCGGCGATGTCTTTGCGCTTAAACCCCGCCTGCGCCATCGCTTCGTCCGCCGCGACGACGCAGAACTGCGTAAAGGGATCGCAGAAGGGTAGGACATTGGCTTCGATGTGTTCGGCCGGATCGAAGTCAGGCACCTGCGCAGCAATTTTGATGCGGCCGTCGTAAGGGCGTTCGGTCTTGAGCGGACGAATCTGGCCGACGCCGTCGCGCGCTGCTTCCCAGAGTTTTTGAGCGCCGACGCCCGAGGCGCAGACCGCGCCCATGCCGGAAATAACGACGCGGCGCCCCTGGGGGCGCGCTCGCGAGAACGCCATTTACTGCTTCTCGCGTTCTTTCTGAATGTGATCCGCAATCGCCTCGATCAGACTCTTGACGTCCTTGGCTTCCTGCAGCGAGCCGTCCATCGGGATGTAGACGTTGAACTTCTCTTCGAGCGCCGTGAGAATCATGACGATGTCGACGGACTTGAGGTCGAGGCTCTCGATCGACGCGTCCATCGTGATCTTGCTTCGATCGACCATGCCTTCCGAGGCGATCACTTCAATGATCTCGTCAACGAGCTGGCTTTTATCCTGCGGATTGTCTGTCACGAATCCCTCCGTTTCAGGGTCCTCGCCGCTTGGCGACACCCGGCGCTCGCGCGCGCGACGCATTGACGCGGCGGCGCCGTCCGGCGCCTCCAAATCCGGGCCCATGGCCGGCCCCCCATTGCCCGTCCCGGCTATTCCGCCCCAGCGCGCCTTATTTTTCGCCCTCAAGCGCGACCGGCACTGGTTACGGCGTTTGCTTCCGAAAATAAAGCCCGCTCCGCTAGATCACGCTGCGTTTAGGCGGAATCGCCTAAACGCAGATGACGTGATCGATTCCCAAAGCTTAGAGCGCGCTTTGCGCGAAAAACCGGCATCCACTTTTTCGCAGCGCGCTCTAGCAGCGGATTTGCTGTGGCCCGGCCGGACGCTTCATGCGAAAAGGCCGCCCGAAACAGCGGAGGGCGAAGGCGAAAATGACGGGACAGGAGACGGCGCTTGCGGGTGCTTTTCAACAGGCTACGGAAGCCCAATGGCGCAGCCTGGTCGAGCGCGCGCTTAAAGGCGCGTCTTTCGAAACGCTCGTTTCCAAAACCTATGATGGACTTTCCATCGCGCCGCTTTATGCCCACGCCGCAGCTTCGCCCCTGCCCGCCGTTCGGAAGCACCCCGGGCGCTGGGCCATTCTCGCGCGCGTCGACCTCGGCGACGCCGACGCCGCCAACCGTATGGCGCTGCACGACCTCGAAGGCGGCGCCGACGGGCTGCATCTCGTCTTCGCCGGCTCGATCGGCGCTTATGGCGGAGGTCTCGCCGGCAGCGACGATGACGCGATCGCCCATACGCTCGCCAATGTTCGCCTCGATTACGGCATTCCGGTCACGCTCGACTATTCGCTGCGCGCGCCGGGCGCGGCGGAGGCGCTCATGCGCTTCATCGACCGCCAGCATATCGAACCCTCGCTTACCCGCGTGTCGTTGGGCTTCGATCCGCTCGGGGCGCAGGCGCGGCATGGATACGCCGCGCAGCCGTGGCCGCAAGCCTCCAAGAGCTTCGCGCGAGAGGTGAAGGCCGCCGCCGATGCGGGCTTTCTCTACGCGGTCGCGGTCGCTGACGCCCGCGTTGTGCATTCGGCCGGCGGGACCGAGTCGCAGGAACTCGCCTTCGCGCTTTCAGCGGCGGTCGCCTACCTGCGCGCGCTCGCCGAGGCCGGAATCGATCTTGATGTGGCGCGCGGTCTGATCGCCTTCCGATTCAGCGCCGACGCCGACGAATTGCTCGGCGTCGCCAAGTTCCGCGCCGCCCGACGCCTTTGGGCGCGGGTCGAACAGGCCTGCGGGCTCTCGCCAAAGCCGTCGCTGGTCTTCGCCGAGACCGCCTGGCGAATGATGTCCCGGCGCGACCCGTGGAACAATATTCTGCGCGGGACGCTCGCCGCCTTTTCGGCAGCGGTCGGCGGCGCCGACACGATCTCGGTGCTGCCCTTCACTCAGGCCTTGGGCGCGCCCGACGATTTCGCGCGACGCCTGGCTCGCGACACTCAGCTGGTTCTGCAGGATGAGTCGCATATCGACGCCGTCGACGATCCGACCAACGGCGCCGGCGGCTTCGAAGCGCTGACCGACACGCTGTGCCAACAGGCGTGGGCGCTGTTTCAAGAGATCGAAACCGAAGGCGGGCTCCCGGGCGCGCTGGAGAAGGGAGCCTTCCAGGCGCGCGTCGCAGAGGCCGCGGAGCTGCGGGCCAAGAATATGGCCCGCGCCAAGGATAAGCTTATCGGCGCGAACCAGTTTCCCGACATTCACGAGGGCGCGCTCGATGTCCTCTCGCCCTATGACGCGACGGCCGAAAACGTCGAGCCGCCGGCCGACGCGCTAGAGAGCATTGCGCTCGCGCCGCATCGTCTCGCCGAACCGTTTGAGCGACTGCGCGAAGAATCCGACGCGTGCCTGGCCGCATCGGGCCATAGACCCAAGATTTTCCTGGCGAATCTCGGCTCGGTCGCCGCCTTCACGGCGCGGGCCAATTTCGCCAAGAACTTTTTCGAGGCCGGCGGCGTCGAGGCGGTTTTCGGCCCGGAGACCGAATCGACGACCGACATCGTCGATGCTTACCGGGCGTCTGGCGCCAAACTCGCTTGCATCTGTTCATCCGACAGGGTCTATGGAGACGCGGCGGAGACGGCGGCGCTGGCGCTCAAGGGGGCAGGCGCGCGCCTTTATCTCGCCGGCCGGCCGGGGGAACTGGAGGAGCGCCTGCGCCATGCGGGCGTGACGGCGTTCATCTACGCCGGCTGCGATATGCATGGCGCGCTGCAACGCGCGCTTTCGGAGGCCAAATGAGGATTCTAGCGTTGGCGCTTGCAGCCTGCGTGGCGGCTGGGAGCGCGTACGCCAAACAGCCGCGCGGTCCAAAAGCGAAGCCGGAGGGCGAACAGGCGCTATCCGGCTCGGGCAGCAACGCCAACGGTAGATGGAGCATCGAAACCACGACGACGGTCGGCGAGTGCCAAATCGTCATCCCGCAGACTTTCGATATCGTCGACAATAAGATCGCGGCGCCGCCTGGCGCGGCTGGCTCCTCTTGGGGCTATGTCGACGAAGGAGGGACGCTCGTCGCGAGGTTCACCGGCCAAGGCGACCGCGTGGTGCGCTTCAGTGGAACGCTGCGCAACGGGAAAGGCTCCGGCCCATGGTCATCGTCGACCGATCTTTGCGGCGGCACCTGGCGCGCGTCGCGCATTGACGCTGCGGCGCAATAGCGCGCTATAGAGCGCGCGGCGAAAAAGTGGAACCCGGCGTTTCGCTCAGGTGCTCTCTAAGCTTTATGAAACTATTACGTTTTCTGCATGTGGGTGATTGAGCCCAAATGCAGCGTGATCTAGCGTCGCTGGCGTTCCTCGAAGTAGCTGTCGTCGTCGCCCTGGAACAGGCCTTCGCCAGGCATCGGACGCGCCGCCTGCACGACCGTCGGCTGACCCGAATCGGCGTCGGCTGAACGAACCCCGAGCCCATCGCGCTGATAGATGTCGTCGCGAAACTGGGTGACGCCATCCGGCGCCGCCCAGGCCGTAACATAGACCCAGTAGACCGGAACCGCCGGCGTGATCTTGACGTCTACGCGCTCGCCCGAAGCGATGACCTGGTCGATGTGGTCGCGGTCCCAGCCCGGCGTCTCCTTCAGGAGCCAGGCGACATAGTCGCGAACGTTCTGAAGCCGGATGCAGCCCGATGAGACGAAGCGGAAATCATCGCCGAAAACGCCCTTGGCAGGCGTGTCATGCATGTAGACCCCGTAGGGGTTGGCGATGTCGATGCGCACCACGCCAAGCGAGTTGAAATCGCCGCCGATGTCCTGGCGAAACCGGAAATTGAGCGCGTCCAGCGAGCGCCAATTGATCTGCTCGGGCTGCAGCTCCTGATTGTCCTTATTGTAGACGCGGATGTGATTGGCGTTGAGATAGTTTGGATCCGCCTGCATCTTGGGGATCAGATCCTTGCGGATCACCGACGCCGGCACCGTCCAGAACGGGTTGAAATTGACCTGGATGGCCTTGGTCTGCATCACCGGCGACTGGCGGTCGATCTTGCCGACGCCGGCGACATGATGGGTGACGACCTCCCCGTTCTCCACGGTCTCCACCGTGGCCGCCGGAATATTGGCGGTGACGTAACGGTTGCCGAGATCGCGGGAAAAACTGCGCAGACGCACGAGATTGGTCTCGAGCTGCCGCAGGCGGATCTCAGCCGGAACATTCAACGCCTGAATCGTCTGCTGATTGACGACACCGGTCGCGGTGATGCCGTGACGGGCCTGGAAGCGGCGCACCGCCGCCTCGACATAGGAGTCGAACACCAGGCTCGCGCCCGTTTCGGACCCGATGTCGCCGGCGGCGATCAATCGGCGGCGCAGCGCCGAGACCGCCGGTCCGTTCGAGCCGAGCCGCAATTGCTGTCCCGGCACCGCGGGCCAGCCTCCGTTAGCCACGATTTCGCGAAAGCGTTCGATCGCAGCCTCAGTGGCGGCCACCGTCTGAGTCGAGAGTATAGGGGTCGTGGAACGCGACACCGTGAGGCGGGCGTCGGCGTCATAGCGCTGCGCCCATTCGGCCTGCCCGTCCTGATCGAAAGCGGCGCAAGCCGGCGCGAGAGCGACTGCGCCGACGGCAAGCGCAACGCCGCGAATAAGTTGCAAAAATGCGGATTCTTGCACAGATCGCTCCAATCTCATCGCCAGGGGGCGGCCCGGCGGTCAAGCCGAAAGGCGGCGCGCTCTACAGGACCGCGCCGGCTGTTTTGATCGAGTTGTGCATCTTCAATCTTAACAAGCACCGAATAGTCCGGCGATTTTGTGACCTGTGAAGCTATGGCGAGGCGCGCCTCTCAGCCCACCCGGGCCCACCCGCTCATGCCCAAACGCTCCTGCGGCAGGAAGCGGGACTTATATTCCATCTTGCGCGAACCTTCGACCCAATAGCCAAGATAGACATGCGGCAGGCCGAAACTGCGGGCGCGCTCGGCATGATCGAGAATCATGAACGCGCCCAGCGAGCGATGCTCCAGCTCCGGCTCGTAGAAGGAATAGACCATTGACAGGCCGTCGGAGAGTCGGTCGGTCAGACAACAGGCGGCGAGCGCGCCGATTTCGCCGTTCGCGCGCGCGAGCCGATACTCGATAAGCCGCGTGTCGACGTGGCTGTCCTCGATCATCATTTGATAATCGACCATGCTCATATCGGCCATGCCGCCGTCCGAATGGCGCGCGCCGACATAGCGACGAAATAAGGCATATTGTTCGTGCGTTGCGCGCGCCGGTCGGGTTTCGGCGACAAGATCGGAGTTCCGCCTGTGGATGCGCCGCATGCCGCGCGAGGGGCTGAACTCGTCGATCTTCACCCGCACGGAAACACAGGCTCGGCACTGCTCGCACGCCGGGCGATAGGCGATGGTCTGCGAGCGACGAAAGCCCGATTGGGTTAACGTGTCATTGAGCGCCGGCGCCCGAAGTCCGATCAGATGGGTAAAAACCTTCCGCTCCTCGCGACCCGGCAAATAGGGGCACGGCGCGGGAGAGGTCAGATAGAATTGCGGCGCGTCGCGCGGCTCTTTGGTCACGCTCTGTGGTCCCGGATACGAAATTAATCTAGAGCGCCCGCGCGGCGCGCGCCAAGGCCATATTTGCGGAGTCGAAGGCGCAAATTTTAAGACGAACGCCGCAAAATGATCACGTCGGCGAGGATGTCGTGCAGGCAGCGCTTGTCGCTGGTGAACAGCGACACGAGCAACAGCGGCGGGAAAAGCCAGGTGACATAAAACAGCACGGCATGGACAGCCGCCTGCAGAAACGGCACGGGATTGCCTTCCATGGTGCGCATCTCCAGGTCCATGAAAGCCATTCCGGGCGTCGCCATTCGCGGTCCGGAGACCGTCAGACCGTTGTAAAAGAAGGCGACGATCGGAAACAGCGGCGGCAGAATGAAGGCCGACAATCCGGCGCTCAAGATCAAGAGCGCGACGAAAAGCGCCGCCGACATGCCGGAGACGAGAATCAAATCCAGCATGACCGCCATGATCCGGCGGGTGCGCACGCCCTCGAGCGCCTGCGGCGGAATATAGGGCGCGGCGCGCGCGCCAACTCGGCGTATCGGCGTCTCGCCGCTGGAAAAAGGTTCGCGCTCGGTCATCGACTCGCCGCCTTTCAGTTGGCCCGCCAAAGATCGGCGACCGTGGACGAGGTTTCAAGTGCGCCGCGCAGCTTGCGGAATGCGGGGATTAGTCCCTGCTCCGCCTTGACGAGCGCGGCCGGTTTGTCGCAAGGCTCCGGCCAGCCGGCGCGCGTCCTCGCCCGCCCGGAGCAGCCTCGGGAAATGCACATGGCCAGCAACGCCGTCGACGGCGGACATTTGCGCGCCTTCATCGAGCGTATCGAGAAGCTCGAAGAGGAGAAGCGCGCGATCGGCGACGACATCAAGGATGTCTACGCGGAAGCGAAAGGAACGGGATTCGACCCCAAGGTGATGCGCAAGATCATATCGCTGCGCCGGCAGGATAAGCATAAGCGCCAGGAGGAGGAAGAAATCCTCGACCTCTATCTCTCCGCCCTGGGTATGGAGTAAGCCCCTCCGACCGGCGGACGGGCTTGGCCGTTACACAAGCTATTTCGAGGCGCAGAATGGATTTTGGCGCCCAGGATGAAGTCGTGCGCTTTCTCGCCTCGCTCGACGGCGGCGCGGCGCGGATCGTTACGACTCACATCTCCGTCGTCGCGCTTTGCCGGACCCGCGCCTACAAGCTCAAGAAAGCGGTGCGCTTCCCCTATCTGGATTTCTCGACGCCGAGCCGCCGAGTGGCGATGTGCGAGCGCGAAGCGGCGCTTAACATGCGCTTCGCGCCCGAACTTTATCTTGGAGCGCATCGCGTGACCCGCGAGGCCGACGGCGCTCTGGCGCTCGACGGCGCTGGCGAAACGATCGACGCGGTGGTCGTCATGCGCCGCTTCGCCGACGCCGACCTCTTGGAACAGATCGCAAAGGACGGCCGCCTGACGCGTCAAATGGTGGAGTCGCTCGCCCGTCGCATCGCAAGGACTCATGACGAAGCGGCGCCGGACTATCAGCGGGGCGGCGCCGCGGCGATGCGCCGAACGCTGGACGACGCGGCCTTGAGCCTGCGCAACGCGGCGCCTGCCGGCGTGGATCAGATCGAGGCCCTCGTCGCGCGGCATGGCGCCGCGCTGGATGCGCAAGCCGCGCTTCTCGACGGGCGCAAGGCGCTGGGTAAGGTGCGCCGCTGTCACGGCGATCTGACCCTGCGCAACATCTGTCTTTTCGAGGGCGCGCCGACCCTCTTCGACTGCCTCGAATTCGACGACGAGATGGCGACCATCGACGTGCTGTATGACGTCGGTTTCCTGCTGATGGATCTTTGGCGAGCAGGCGAGCGCGCCTTCTCCAATCTTGCCTTCAACCGCTACCTCGATGCGCGCGACGAAACCGACGGCCTGCCGCTCCTCCCCTTTTTCATGTCGCTGCGCGCCGCCATACGCGCGCATGTTGAAGCCGCGCAGCAAAACGCCGAACGCGGTCGTCTCTACTTCGATCTCGCAGCGGCGCTGCTCGCGCCTTCCAAAGGCGCCGTCGTCGCGATCGGCGGCCTTAGCGGGTCGGGCAAGTCGAGCGTCGCCGCAGCGCTCGCGCCATTGATCGGATGTCCGCCCGGCGCGCGCGTCATCAACAGCGACCGCATCCGCAAGCGGCTTTTTGGAGTCTCGCCGACCGCGCGTCTTCCGCAGGAGGCGTATGCGAGCGCCGTTTCGGCTAAGGTCTACGGCGAGATGTTCGAAGATGCGGCGCGAACGGCCGCACTCGGCTGGCCGGTCATCGTCGACGCCGTCTTCGATCGTCCTGAAGATCGGGCGGCGATTAGAGCCGCGGCTGGACGCGCGCGTGCGCCGTTCTTCGGCGTCTGGCTCGATCTCGATCTGACGCGGCGCGCGGCGCGCATCGAGGCGCGGATCAATGACGTCTCCGACGCCACTTGCGAGGTGCTGACAGCGCAAATGAAAAAAGCGACCGGCGCGATCGAATGGCTCAAGGTCGACGCCTCGAAAGATACGACAAACATCGCCGCCGAGATCAAGACGACGTTCGACTTCGGGAGCGACACGCCAGTGTGAGCCGTCATTGCGAGCCGAAGGCGAAGCAATCCAGAATCGCGCAGGCGCATGGATTGCTTCGGCGCTAACGCGCCTCGCAATGACGGCCGTACCTTGAGCTACGGAATCAGCACCGCCGCGCCCTGAAGCCGACCTTCGCGCAGATCGGCGAGCGCCTCATTCGCTCGCGCCAGCGGATAGCGCGCTATATGCATTCTCAGCGGCAGCTTCGGCGCCAGCGCGAGGAACTCCCGCGCATCGTCCCGCGTGAGATTGGCCACCGAAAAAAGCCGTCGTTCCTCCCAGAGCAGCGCATAGGGAAAGCTCGGAATGTCGCTCATGTGAATGCCGCCGCAGACGATGGCGCCGCCCTTCTTCGTCGCGGCGAGCGCGCGCGGAACGAGCGCGCCGACGGGCGCGAAGATCAGCGCGGCGTCGAGCGGCTCCGGTGACGGCGCGTCGGAATCCTGCGCCGACGCCGCGCCAAGCGAGCGCGCAAAATCCGCGGCGGCCCGATCGCCCGGCCGCACGAAGGCGTGAACGCGCCTGCCTTGCGCGATCGCGACCTGGGCGATGATATGCGCGGCGGCGCCGAAGCCGTAGATGCCGATCGTTTCGGCCGGCCCCGCCATCCTTAACGTCCGCCAGCCGATGAGGCCGGCGCAAAGAAGCGGCGCAAGCGGCGCTGGATCACCCTCTTCCGGTAACGGGAAGCAGTAGGAGGCGTCGGCGACGGCGTGTGTCGCATAGCCGCCGTCGCGCGTATATCCGGTGAACAGCGGGTCATCGCACAAGTTCTCGCGCGCGCTCGTGCAATAGGCGCAATGCCCGCAGGTGTGGCCGAGCCAGGGCACGCCGACCCGCTGTCCAAGCTCGACGCCGGTCACGTCGGAACCGATCGCGTCGACGCGGCCGACGATTTCATGTCCCGGAATGATCGGCAGCTTCGGCTGCGTGAGTTCGCCGTCGACGACATGGAGATCGGTGCGGCAAACGCCGCAAGCCTCAATCTTGACCCGCAATTCGGCGGGTCCGGGCGAAGGCGCCCGCCGCTCCTCCATGACAAGCGACGCATGGGGCGCCGGCAGGACCATCGCCGACATCGTTTGCATCATGTCCCCCTCCCCAACCCTCCCCCGCTTCGCGGGAGAGGGAGCTAGATTCGGCCCCATTGTCGCAATTGGCGCGAAACCCGCTCGTTAGCGTCCCCTCTCCCGCGAAGCGGGGGAGGGACAGGGAGGGGGCGCGTCCGCCAACAGCTTGCTCAAAAAAAACCGCGCATGTCCGGGAGGAAATCCGGCGATCTCGCCGATACGGGTAAAGCCGAGAGTTCCATAGAAGGCGGCGGCTCCGGGATCGAATGTGTCGACATAGATCCCCACGCAGCCGCGTTCCCGGGCGATCCGCTCGGCTTCAGCGATCAGCCGGCGCCCCCAGCCGCGGCCGCGTTGAGTCCGCTCGACCCAAAGATGGCGAACGTAAAGCCAGCGCCAGTGCGATACGCCATTGAGCCCGGCGACAAGAGTTCCCTGCGGATCGCGCGCGACGATGCAGAGGGGCGTTTCTCCGCGCGGGCCGAACCGAACCGCGATCTCTTCGCCGAGCCTCGCCGCAAGCTCGGCCGACTCGGTCGGTTCGATCGAAAGGACGCTCTTCTCAACTTCTTGGTTTTTGATCATGATCACGTCGTGAGACGAGTCCTCGTCCTGCTATTTTGGGCGTGCGTCGCCTGCGCTGCAACGGCCCAAGGCGAAGACGGCTCCTGTTCGCCCGTCGACATCGCGCCGGGGCCGGCGTCGACCGGCGAGCGCGTGCGCGACTATGCGCCGATTTTCGACCTCTGCGCCAACGGCGGCGAATCGCGGCTGGCGATTCGCCGCATGAGCGTCGACGGGACGCAGCTGATCCTGACGGTCGATCCGCAATCTTTGCAAACGTCGCTGGAGCGCGCGTCATGTTGGCGCTGCGAAGAGACGAGCGACGCCGCGCAGGCCGAAACGCGCTATCTCAAGGCGCTTCATCCGCCGCAGGACTCGACGCGGCCGCCGGCGCTGGTCAATGCGGGGCTCATTCACGGCGACGGCGACGGCGCTTTCGTCACCGGCGACCTCTGCCCGAGCCGCAAGCCGCTCGACCGCAGCTTCTTCGAAAAGCTTGCCGCGCAGGGTCCGGGCGCGCCCGTGGCGCTAGCCGTCTCCGGCGGCTGGATCGCCCGCCACGGCGCCGACATCGCCTGGTTGCGCGAGAAGGAGCGGATCGGCGCGCTCGCCATCACCTGGGCCAATCATTCCTATAGCCATCCCTATGCCCCCCACCTTTCAGATAGGCGGAATTATTTCCTGCGGCCCGGCGTCGACGTCGATCGGGAAATTTTCGAAACTGAAAAGCTCATCATCGCCGAAGGCGAAACCCCGTCCACGTTTTTTCGCTTTCCGGGTCTCGTCGCCGACGCGGCGCTGCTGGAACATGTCCGCAGCCGCCATCTGATCGTGTTCGGCGCCGACAGTTGGCTGGCGCTGGGCTTAAGGCCGCGCCCCGGCTCGATCGTGCTTGTGCATCCCAACGGCAATGAGCCAGTGGGCATAAAGCTGTTTTCGCGGCTCATCGACGCCGGGGCGATGCCGTTGCCGCTGCGGCCGATCAACGAGGCGCCATAGCCGGCTAAACGCCCTTCATTGACAAGGTTTCCGGCGGCTCTTATCTCTCGCGCGGAAACGCCGCGTCGGTCTCGGCGCCCCGCCGTTGGCGCGCTGTCGCAGGCGGATGTTATTCATGCATTATGCGACGTTCCGCCGGCCGCCGTCCCCCGGCGCGCCGAGAAGGCGGCAGACGCTGCGCGGGAGAAAGGTTCGCAAGAATGATCGGCGCACTCGCCAAAAAGATTTTCGGCACCGCCAATGATCGCCGGCTCAAGACCTACGCGCCGAAGGTCAAAGCGATCAATGCGCTGGAGCCGCAGGTCGAGTCGCTCTCCGACGACGAGCTTCGCGATCGCACCCGCCAGTTCCGCGAAGAGCTGGCGGCCGGCAAGACTCTCGACGATCTGCTCGTTCCCGCTTTCGCCACGGTGCGCGAGGCGGCCAAGCGCACCCTCGGCCAGCGCCACTTCGACGTCCAGCTCATCGGCGGCATGGTGCTGCATGAAGGGGCAATCTCGGAAATGCGCACGGGCGAGGGCAAGACTCTCGTCGCCACTCTCGCCGTCTATCTCAACGCGCTCGCCGGCAAGGGCGTCCATGTCGTCACGGTGAACGATTATCTGGCCAAGCGCGACGCCGACTGGATGGGCCAGATCTACAAATTTCTCGGCATGACCGTCGGCGTCGTCGTGCATGACCTGATGGACGACGATCGCGCGGCCGCTTACGCGTGCGACATCACCTACGGCACCAACAACGAATACGGCTTCGACTATCTGCGCGATAATATGAAATATGAGTTCTCGCAGATGGTGCAGCGCGGACATCATTTCGCGATCGTCGACGAGGTGGACTCGATCCTGGTCGACGAAGCGCGCACGCCGCTGATCATTTCGGGCGCGATCGACGACAAGTCGGATCTCTACAATACGATCGACCGGCTGATCCCCAAGCTCGACGCCGACGACTTCGAACTCGACGAGAAGCAGCGCACGGTTCATCTCACCGACGCCGGCAATGAACATATGGAGGAACTGCTGACCGAGGCCGGCGCGCTGACCGAGGGCGCGCTTTACGAAGCGCACAACGTCACGCTCGTGCATCACGTCAATCAGGCGCTGCGCGCGCACAAGCTCTTCCAGAAGGACAAGGATTACATCGTCCGCAAGGGCGAGGTGGTCATCATTGACGAATTCACCGGCCGCATGATGCCGGGCCGCCGCTATTCGGAAGGTCTGCATCAGGCGCTCGAGGCAAAGGAGCGCGTTCAGGTTCAGCCCGAAAACGTCACCCTCGCGTCGATCACCTTCCAAAATTATTTCCGCCTTTACGACAAGCTCGCCGGCATGACCGGCACGGCGGCGACGGAAGCGAATGAATTCGCCGAAATTTATAAGCTCGACGTCGTCGAAATTCCGACCAACCGCCCGGTCTGCCGGCTCGACCAGGACGACGAAGTCTATCGCACGGCCAAGGAGAAACTTTCCTCCATCGCCGACGAGATCAAGGACGCGAACGGGCGGATGCAGCCCCTGCTGGTCGGCACCACGTCAATCGAAAAGTCTGAGCAGTTGGCCGAGTTCCTGCTGTCGCAGGGCTATAAGATGATCGACTTCGCCGATCCGAAGGGCCTGTCGAAACTCTACGACGCCGCGCGTTCGGGCAAGCCGTCGAAGATGTTTGCGGTGCTCAACGCGCGCTTCCACGAGCAGGAAGCCTATATCGTCGCCGAGGCCGGCGTTCCCGGCGCGATCACCATCGCCACCAACATGGCCGGCCGCGGCACCGATATTCAGCTTGGCGGCAACGTCGAGATGCGCGTAACCCAGGAATGCGCCGGCCTTGAAGGCGACGCCCGCGGCAAAAAGGAAGCGGAAATTCGCGAAGAGGTCGCCGCCTTCAAAGAGAAGGCGATCGCCGCCGGCGGCCTTTACATCATCGGCACCGAGCGTCACGAGAGCCGGCGCATCGACAACCAGCTGCGCGGCCGATCCGGACGCCAGGGCGACCCCGGCCGCTCGAAGTTCTTCCTGTCGCTGCAGGACGACCTCATGCGCATTTTCGGCTCGGAGCGCATGGATTCGATGCTGGTGAAGCTCGGCCTGCAGGAGGGCGAAGCCATCGTCCATCCATGGATCAACAAGGCGATCGAGAAGGCGCAGCATAAGGTCGAGGCGCGCAATTTCGATATCCGCAAGAACATCCTCAAGTTCGACAACGTCATGAACGACCAGCGCAAGGTGATTTTCGAGCGCCGGCGCGAAATCATGAATGAGGAAAGCGTCGAGGAGCAGGTCGCCGACATGCGCGAAGACGTCGTCGACTCGATGGTGTCGCAGCACATCCCACATGACGCCTATGCCGAGGCCTGGGACGTCGCGGGCCTCGCGCAAGACGTGACGGCGAAGCTCAATCTCGACCTGCCGGTCGCCGACTGGGCCAAGGAAGAAGGCATCGCCGACGAGGAGATCAAGGAGCGCCTGCTCGAGGCGGCCGACGCCGCCTATGGCGATCGCGTCGAGAAAAATACTGAGCCGCTGATGCGCATGATCGAGAAACAGGTCGTGCTGCAATCGCTCGACACGCTCTGGCGCGAGCATCTCGTGGCGCTCGATCATCTTCGGCAGGTGATCGGCTGGCGCGGCATGGCGCAGCGCGATCCGCTCAACGAATACAAGTCCGAAGCGCTCGAACTGTTCAAGAGCCTGATGACTCGGTGGGACGAAACGGTGACCGCGCAGCTGATGCGCGTCGAAGTGTCCTTCGAAGCGCCGCCGTCCGCGCCGCCGGAATTGCCTCCCATGGAAATGTCGCATCCCAATCCCGAGGCGCTGATCGGCGGCGGACAACAGCTGGCGCTCAATGAGCTGAACTCGCGCCTCGCCACGGCCGATTTTTCGGCGCAGGGCCTTTCCATGGGAGAGGCGGCGCCCGAGCGGCGCCGCGATCCGGGCAATCCGACGACCTGGGGCAAGGTCGGCCGAAACGAACTCTGCCCTTGCGGCTCGGGCAAGAAATACAAGCATTGCCACGGCGCGCTGGTTTAAGCCGAAGATGAGGCGAGCGATGCGACGGATCAGCGTCTCCGCTCTCATGTCGATGCTGGCGTCTTCGGCGTCGGCCCGCGTCGAATGGGTGCAGGTCTCCAAGGACGATTTTTCGACCGTTTATATGGATGCCGGCTCGCGTCGAACATCTTCCAACGGAATCGTTACGATCGACGCGCTCACCGATTACAACGCCGCCTCGCCAAAAGCCGCAGCATTCGGCCTTGCCGAAAAGGGGCTCTCGGAAATCGAGAAAGTGTCGCTCGATTGCGTCAATCGGACATACCGCTCTGAGGGCGGCGGTTGGCGGCAGGGCCAGATGGGCGAAGGAAAGATCACCAAGCCATATCCGCCAAAAGACCAATGGTCGCCGGTGCCGGCCTATTACGACGGACTCTTCGCTAAGGTCTGCGCGAGCAAGTCTTCGGATTAGCCGTCGGATGATTTGAACCGGCCCGCGCCCGAGAATATAAGCGCAGCGCGGGTTTACCGCCGCGGTGAGCGGCCGCCGCGGGCGTTTCCAGGAGCTTGTCGTGACCGCCATCGATTTTTCCAAAGTGCTCGTCGCCCAGGGCGGCGGCCCCACCGCCGTCATCAATCAGTCGCTGGTCGGGGCCGTGCTGGAATCGCGCAAATTTCGCGAGGTCGAGCGGGTCTATGGCGCGTTCCACGGCGTGCGCGGCATCGTCAACGAGGATTTCGTCGACCTTACGCAGGAGACCACGCATAATCTCGAACTCGTCGCCTGCACCCCGTCTTCGGCGCTCGGCTCGACGCGCGACAAGCCAGACCTCAAATATTGTCAGGAAATCTTTCGCGTCCTGCGGGCGCATGGAGTCGGCTGTTTTTTCTATATCGGCGGCAATGATTCGTCCGACACTGTGCGGATCGTGTCACAGGAAGCCAGAAACGCCGGCTATCCGCTGCGCACGGTTCACATTCCCAAAACCATCGACAATGATCTGATGGTCAACGACCACACGCCCGGATTTCCCTCGGCGGCGCGATGGGTGGCGCAGGCTTTCGCCGGCGCCAATCTCGACAATTGGTCCCTGCCCGGCGTCTATATCGCCGTCGTGATGGGACGCCACGCCGGATTTCTGACCGCCGCCTCGGCGCTCGGCAAGAAGTTCCCCGACGATGGACCGCATCTCATCTATATTCCCGAACGCGCCTTCATCGTCGATAAGTTCCTGGCCGACGTGAAGGCGACGATGGCGAAATACGGCCGCTGCGTGGTGGCGGTTTCCGAGGGCGTCTGCGACGAAAACCATACGCCGATCGCTGAAAAGCTCGCCAAGATGGTGGAGCGGGACGACCACGGCAACGTCCATCTCGGCGGCGGCGCGCTCGCCGACGAACTCACCCGCCTCGTCAAGGACCGTCTGGGATTCAAGCGGGTCCGCGCCGACACCTTCGGCTATGTGCAGAGAAGCTTCGTCGGCTGCGTCTCCGACGTGGACCAGCGCGAGGCGCGGGAAGTCGGCGAAAAGGCTGTGCAATACGCCATTTGGGGCGACCGCGACGGCTCGGTCACGATCCACCGGACCGGCTTTTATTCCGTCGACTATCGGTTGACGCCGCTCGAAGAGATCGCCGCGAAGACTAAAGTCATGCCGGACGAATATATTAGCCCGTGCGGCACGGATGTGACCGACGCCTTCCGGCTCTATCTGCGCCCCCTGCTCGGAAGCGGCATGCCGGACGCCTATCGGTTGCGGCTCAACCGGGTTCCTAAAATACTCACCGCATAGGCCGCCCTGTTGGGCGCCTTTCTTGCTTTATGAAGATTTCCGGCGAAGGTTGCAATTTGGCCGTCGTCTAAAATACACTATCCAGTCATGGTTTCGGGCGCTCGTCGCTGACGACCGAAACGATGGACGGGGGGAACGCCAACCGCTTCCACCTTTTGTTAGTTTGGCGCCGGTATCAGAAGTGTTCGGGCCGATTCGCCCGGCAGTCCGGCCCGATAGGAGAATAATATGAGCAAGGTCGGCGGCGGCGACTCCAAGAACACGCTATACTGCTCCTTTTGCGGCAAGAGCCAGCATGAGGTGCGTAAGCTTATCGCCGGCCCGACGGTGTTCATTTGCGACGAATGCGTCGAACTATGCATGGACATCATCCGCGAGGAGAACAAATCCTCCCTCGTCAAGCAGCGCGACGGCATTCCCACCCCGCGAGAGATTTGTAAGGTCCTGGACGACTATGTCATCGGCCAGGCCCAGGCCAAGCGCGTTCTCTCGGTGGCGGTCCACAATCATTACAAGCGGCTCAACCACGCGTCGAAACATGGCGATGTGGAGCTCGCAAAGTCCAACATTCTGCTGATCGGGCCGACCGGCGTCGGCAAGACCATGCTCGCGCAGACCCTGGCGCGCATTCTCGACGTGCCCTTCACCATGGCCGACGCCACCACCCTGACCGAGGCGGGCTATGTCGGCGAGGACGTCGAAAACATCATCCTCAAGCTTCTGCAGGCGTCGGACTATAACGTCGAACGCGCCCAGCGCGGCATCGTCTACGTCGACGAAATCGACAAGATTTCGCGCAAGTCCGACAACCCCTCGATCACGCGCGACGTGTCAGGCGAGGGCGTGCAGCAGGCGCTCCTGAAAATCATGGAGGGCACCGTCGCCTCGGTGCCGCCACAGGGTGGACGCAAGCACCCGCAGCAGGAGTTCCTCCAGGTCGACACGACGAACATCCTCTTCATCTGCGGCGGCGCGTTCGCCGGCCTCGAAAAGATCATTTCCGCCCGCGGCCGAAACACCTCGATCGGCTTCGGCGCGACGGTGCAGGCGCCGGACGAGCGCCGCACCGGCGATATTTTCAGACAGGTGCAACCCGAGGACCTGTTGAAGTTCGGGCTCATCCCTGAATTCGTCGGCCGCCTACCGGTCATCGCGACGCTTGAGGATCTCGACGAGGACGCGCTCAAGAAGATCCTGACCGAGCCGAAGAATGCGCTCGTGAAGCAGTATCAGCGGCTCTTCGAGATGGAAAACGTCGAGCTTACCTTTCAGGAGGACGCGCTTTCCTCCGTCGCCCGCAAGGCGATCGAGCGCCATACCGGCGCGCGCGGCCTGCGCTCGATCATGGAAGGAATCTTGCTAGACACGATGTTCGATCTGCCGGGGCTGGAGGGCGTCGAACAAGTCGTGATCGGACCGGAAGTGGTCGAGGGTAAAGCCCGGCCGCTCTATATATACGCCGAGCGAAGCGAAAAGAGCGGCGCGACCGCCTGACCGCCGCGACGACGAAGCCTTCCGGCGGCGCAGAATTAAGCTTGGGCGCCGCAGCGCCTTGAATCGATTGTTTGCGTACACCATTTGCGTTAGCGGGGCCGCCGGACGCGATCGTCGGCGGTCTCTTATTGGCGCGACAGCGGCGGGCGACCGTATCGCGGCCTTAAACCCTAATCGCCTGCGGTCTCGCGTCGCCGCTGCAGCGGGGCGTGGTCAATGACAGGACAAGAAAATGTCGAATGAAAAGCGAGACGCCGTCACGCCCGGAGCCGTCGAAAGCTATCCGGTGCTGCCGCTGCGCGACATTGTCGTCTTCCCGCACATGATTGTCCCGCTTTTCGTCGCCCGCGAGAAATCCATCCGCGCGCTCGAAGAGGTGACGAAATCCGACAGGCTCATTCTGCTGGCGACGCAGAAGAACGCCGGCGACGACGATCCCTCAGCTGACGCCATCTATTCGATCGGGACGCTCGCCTCGGTGTTGCAGCTCCTCAAGCTGCCCGACGGGACGGTGAAGGTGTTGGTCGAAGGCGTGGCGCGCGCCAACGTGCGCACATATACGCGCGCGGACGACTATTACGAGGCGGACGCCGAAGTTCTCGCCGACGATCTCGGCTCTCCGGTCGAGGTCGAAGCGCTCGGCCGCTCGGTGATCGCCGAATTCGAAAGCTATGTGAAGCTCAACAAGCGGGTGTCGTCCGAGGTCGTCGGCGCGGTCACGCAGATCGATGATTACTCGAAGCTCGCCGACACCGTGGCGTCTCACCTTTCCGTCAAGATCGCCGAGAAGCAGGACGTACTCGAGACGATCAGCGTCACGCGACGCCTCGAGAAATGTCTGTCGCTGATGGAGAGCGAGATCTCGGTCCTGCAGGTCGAGAAGCGCATTCGCACGCGCGTCAAGCGCCAGATGGAGAAGACGCAGCGCGAGTATTATCTCAACGAGCAGATGAAGGCGATCCAGAAGGAGCTGGGCGACGAGGAAGGCAAGGACGACCTCGCCGAGCTCGAGGAGCGCATCAAGAACACCAAGCTTTCGAAGGAAGCGCGCGACAAGGCCTTGGCCGAGTTCAAGAAGCTGCGGCAGATGTCGCCGATGTCGGCCGAAGCCACCGTGGTGCGCAACTATCTTGACTGGATCCTGTCGATCCCATGGGGCAAGCGCTCCAAGGTGAAACGGGATCTCGGACAGGCTGAGGAAGTGCTCGACGCCGAACATTTCGGCCTTGAGAAGGTAAAAGAGCGCATCCTCGAATATCTCGCCGTGCAGAGCCGCGCCAACAAGCTGACCGGCCCGATCCTGTGCCTCGTCGGTCCGCCCGGCGTCGGCAAGACGTCGCTCGGCAAGTCGATCGCCAAGGCCACCGGCCGCGAATTCGTGCGCATGTCGCTGGGCGGCGTGCGCGATGAAGCGGAAATCCGAGGACATCGGCGCACCTATATCGGCTCGATGCCCGGCAAGATCATCCAGTCGATGCGCAAGGCGAAAACGTCCAATCCGCTTTTCCTTTTGGACGAGATCGACAAGATGGGCATGGACTTCCGCGGCGATCCGTCATCGGCTCTGCTCGAAGTGCTGGACCCTGAGCAGAACGCAACGTTCAACGACCATTACCTCGAAGTCGACTACGATCTTTCGAACGTCATGTTCGTGACGACGGCGAATACGCTCAACATTCCGCCGCCGCTGATGGACCGTATGGAAATCATCCGCATCGCCGGCTACACGGAAGACGAGAAGGTCGAGATCGCGCGGCGGCACCTCATCCCCAATGCGGTGCATAAGCATGGTCTTGCGCCCGAAGAATGGATGATCGCCGACGACGGCCTGCTGACCCTCATTCGCCGCTACACGCGCGAAGCGGGCGTGCGCAATCTGGAGCGCGAAATCTCGAACCTGGCGCGCAAGGCGGTGAAGGAAATTCTCCTCAAGAAAAAGGAGAAGATCGTCGTCACCAGCGAGAATATTTCGGATTATCTCGGCGTGCCGAAATTCCGTTACGGCGAGGCCGAACTCGAGGATCAGGTCGGCGTCGTGACGGGACTTGCCTGGACTGAGGTCGGCGGCGAACTGCTGACGATCGAAGGCGTCATGATGCCCGGCAAGGGCAAGATGACGGTTACGGGCAATCTGCGCGACGTGATGAAAGAGTCGATCTCCGCCGCGGCGTCCTATGTCCGCTCGCGCGCGGTCGACTTTGGCGTCGAACCGCCGGTCTTCGATCGCCGGGACTTCCATGTGCACGTGCCGGAAGGCGCAACGCCCAAGGATGGGCCGTCGGCGGGCGTGGCGATGGCGACCGCCATCGTCTCGATCATCACCGGCATTCCCGTGAAGCGCGACATCGCCATGACCGGCGAGATCACGCTGCGCGGCCGCGTGCTGCCGATCGGCGGCTTGAAGGAAAAGCTACTGGCGGCCTTGCGCGGCGGCTTGAAGAAGGTGCTGATCCCGGAGGAGAACGCCAAAGATCTGGCGGAAATCCCCGACGCGGTGAAGAACGGCCTTGAGATTGTCCCCGTGGCGCGCATGGACGAAGTGCTGCGGCACGCGCTCGTCTCGCAGCCGACGCCGATCGAATGGCGGGAAGACGCCACCGCCATCGCTCAGCGCGGCGCCGCCATCAGCGACGATGACGGCTCGGGCGTGCGGGCGCATTGATCGCCGTTCGTCCGGCGCATTCGCTTGAGAGCCCCGCCTTCCGGCGGGGCTCTTTTACTTTCTACCCAGCTATTGGGCGCCGCAGCGCCCGGAACGCATGATTATTTTGCGTCGTAGCGGTCATTTCCCCCGGAAATCCAGCGATTCTGCGCCTTTGGCGGCCGGCATCCCTTGCATTTCCTGCGATTCGCGACCAACACTCGCCATCGCTGCGCAACGCCGATTCGAGGTCGCGCATTCTACGCCGGGCGGCTCGCAGTGAAGGAGAAGGAAAAAGCCATGAACAAACTGGAACTCGTCGAGCACGTCGCGAGCGAGACGGACACCTCGAAAGCTGCGGCGGCGGCCGCCATCGACGCCGTTATCGACGGCATCACCAAGGCGCTCAAGAAGGGCGACGAAGTCCGTCTTGTCGGCTTCGGCACTTTTTCGGTCAAGAAGCGTGCGGCCGGCAAGGGCCGCAATCCGGCGACCGGCGAAGAGATCAAGATTCCCGCATCGAAGAGCGCCCGCTTCAAGCCCGGCGCGACCCTGAAGACCGCGCTCAACAAAGCCAAGTAGCTCCGGCGCCGGGAGGCGCTGGCGTCGCAGGCGTTCCAGAACTTTGCACGATGGCCGCTGGCGTTCCGGCGGCCGTCGTTTTTGTCCGGCTTGCCTCGCGCCGAACCCGCCCTTAAAACCTCGCGGGCGCACGTCGCGCTGTTCGGGGCGGTTAGCTCAGTTGGTAGAGCATCTCGTTTACACCGAGAGGGTCGGCGGTTCGAGACCGTCACCGCCCACCAGCGTGGTCGGGCGGCGCCGTGCGGCGCGGGCGCGGGCATTGATGTTCCAAGACCTCGAAATCGCTTTACGTCGCTCGGACCAAAGAAGGCCGCCTGGATGAAATTGATTAAGACCGTCCTGCTCGCCCTGTGTGTCGCCGCCGCCTCATCCGCGCGCGCCGAGGAGATGAGCTTTCGCGTCGTCGATCTGAATTCCGGCTGCGGCGCGCAATGCCCTCAGGTGATCGCCGCGCAAGGCGAAATCGGCGAGGCAACGCCCGACGTTTTTCTCGCTTTCGTGCGCGAAAATGCGCGCGGCGGCAATTTGCATGGGATTGTGCTGCTCGACTCGCCCGGCGGCAAGGTCGTCGCCTCGATGGAACTCGGCCAAGCCTTCCGCAAGCTCGGCATGGCCGTGATCGTCGCGCGTCCCGCAGCCGATCGATCGCGCACGATGGCGCTCGTGTCTGGCCGCTGCTATTCGGCCTGCGTCTACGCGTTGATGGGCGGCAGAAAACGCGTCATCCCGGCGCAAAGCAGCGTCGGCGTACACCGCATGTTCAACTATTCAACGAATTTCGACATCGCCGAGGGCGGATTCGTTCGCGAGCGCAATTTGGACGATGGCGGCATGCTCCAAACGCTTTCGCGCTATGCGGCCTTGATGGGCATAAGCACCGACTTGGTGAAGCTCGCCGAGCGGACGTCACCCGACAGGCTTTACATGTTGACCAGCGCCGATATCGCGCGCTGGCGGCTTGGCTCGCGCAAGCTTTAGGCGCGCCCGACATCAGTCATCATCAGCAACAGGCCAGGACATGAAACACATTCTCGAGGGGCTCGAACAGCGGCGCGCGTCGGCGCGGCTAGGCGGCGGACATAAGCGCATCGAAGCGCAGCACGCTCGCGGCAAGCTCACTGCGCGCGAGAGAATCGATCTGCTGCTCGATCACCAGTCCTTCGAAGAGTTCGATATGTTCGTCGCCCATCGCTGCACCGATTTCGGTATGGATCAGGGCGAGAAAATCTCCGGCGACGGCGTCGTCACCGGCTGGGGAACCGTCAATGGCCGCGCCGTTTTCGTCTTCGCCAAGGACTTTACCGTCTTCGGCGGCTCTCTTTCGGAGACTCACGCGCAAAAGATCACCAAGCTGCAGGACATGGCGCTCAAGAATCGCGCCCCGATCATCGGCCTGTTCGACGCTGGCGGCGCGCGCATTCAGGAAGGCGTCGCGGCGCTCGGCGGCTATGGCGAAGTTTTCCAACGCAATGTGCTCGCCTCCGGCGTCATTCCGCAAATCTCGGTGATCATGGGCCCCTGCGCCGGCGGCGACGTTTACTCTCCGGCGATGACGGACTTCATTTTCATGGTGCGCGACACGAGCTACATGTTCGTCACCGGACCGGACGTGGTGAAGACCGTGACGAACGAGACCGTGACGGCGGAAGAACTCGGCGGCGCGTCGGTGCATACGACCAAGAGCGCGATCGCCGACCGCGCCTACGACAACGATGTCGAGGCGCTGCTGCAGATGCGGCGGCTGATCGATTTTCTGCCGTCGTCCAATCAAGAGGAGCCGCCGGAGTGGCCGGCTTTCGACGAGGTGGACCGCCTCGACGATTCGCTCGACACGATCATTCCGGACAATCCCAACAAGCCGTACGACATCAAGGAACTTATTCATAAGGTCGTCGACGAGGCCGATTTCTTCGAAATCCAGGAAGCGCATGCGCGCAACATCGTCATCGGCTTCGGCCGCATCGAAGGGCGCACGGTCGGCTTCGTCGCCAACCAACCGCTCGTGCTCGCCGGCGTGCTCGACATCGACGCCTCCAAAAAAGCTGCGCGCTTCGTGCGCTTTTGCGACTGCTTCAACATTCCGATCGTCACCTTCGTCGACGTACCGGGATTTCTACCCGGCACGGCGCAGGAGTATGGCGGTCTCATCAAACATGGCGCGAAGCTGCTTTTCGCTTACGCCGAAGCGACTGTGCCCAAGGTGACCCTCATCACGCGCAAGGCGTTCGGCGGCGCCTATGACGTTATGGCGTCGAAACATCTTCGCGGCGACGTCAACTACGCCTGGCCGTCGGCGCAGATCGCCGTCATGGGCGCGAAGGGCGCAGTCGAAATCATTTTCCGCGCCGACCTCGGCGATCCGGAGAAGATCGCTCAGCGCACCAAGGAATATGAAGATCGATTCCTGTCGCCGTTCGTCGCCGCTGAGCGCGGTTACATCGACGAAGTGATACTGCCCCATTCGACGCGCAAACGAATCGCGCGCGCGCTTGCGCTGCTTCGTCACAAGGAACTCGAGAACCCATGGAAGAAGCACGATAACATTCCGCTGTGACGAACCGCGGCCAACGCCGAGTCAGATCACTCACGTCGCGCCATTTCGCCGCAGAGCCTTTGCGCCTAAATCAGCGGCGCCCCATCACAAAATTCGCCAAAGTGCTTCATTTTTGAAGTGACAGGCCGAATCTTTTGTCATAGTGTGCGCTCGCCAGGTTGGTTGGGTAATAGCCTAAGCGTCGAATGCGTCGCGGGATTAAGGCCCAGCTACGGTCCAAGTCGGGGAGGACGCCGAACAGAACGCAGTTCGCCGAGGCTCGAAGTTTAGCCCGCGAACAGGCTATCGGAGCGACTTAAGACTTCGGAGCATGGCGTTTCAGTTCGGTTAAGGACGGGGTGCCAAAGAGCGGGGAGCGGCGGGACGCCATCCTCGCTCTTTGTGTTTTTTGACTTGCGAGTCAGGCGTTAAAGAAATTGCTACGCCGAAAAGCATATCGCTACTCGCCTGAACCTGAGCAGCTTGTCCGTCGCCTTGACGGGCGATGAGGCGCTTCCTACTTTCCGCGCACGTTTAGCGAAAAGCCCCGATGAAAGGCCGGCCATGTCAACTCAGAAAATCACCGACGCCACTTTCGAACAGGAAGTGCTCAATTCCGCCGAGCCGGTCGTTGTCGATTTTTGGGCGGAGTGGTGCGGTCCATGCCGCATGATCGCCCCTGCCCTCGAAGAGATCGCTTCGGAAATGAAGGGCAAGGTCAAAGTCGTTAAGCTTAATATCGACGAAAACCCCGCGGTGGCGAGCAAGCTCGGCATACGCTCGATTCCGACGCTCATTCTGTTCAAGGACGGCAAAGCCGCCGCGCAAAAGGTCGGCGCCGCCCCCAAGGGAGAATTGTCGCGGTGGATCACCGCGGCCGTGTGAGCGACTCCGACAAAACCTGACAACCACAGCGCAACGAGAGCGCCGGCAATTGCGAGACTCGAAGCGGCGGCGAGTCGGCATCCCATCCCAACGCCGCCGATCGCCGACCCCATTACGACCTTTGAGACCGTGTTCGACAGCATCGCTAGCAGGACCGCCCCCGCTGCCGCCGTTACGCCGATTTCGGTCGCGCCGAGCCGCGCCATGGTGAGCGCAATCGCGTCGACGTCGACAATGCCGGAAAGGATTGCGAGCGCATAAGCTCCGAGGGTTCCGGCGAAATGAGTGGCGAGTCGCGACAGTACCATCACCGTCGCGAGCAGCGCGCCGAATTTCAGCACCGCTGTTAGATCGAGCGGATTGCCGACGGATAGGCCGCTCGTTTGCTCGGGGCGCTCGCCACCGCCTCGTCTCAGCAAAAAAGCGCCCGCGAGGGCAAAAAGAACGCCGGCGGCGACGAGCGGCGGCGCCAGGCGCCACGCAAGCGTCGGATTGACGACGGCGACAACGGCAAGAACGCGCGGCGCCATGATCGCATTCGCGAAGATCGCGCCCGCCGCCGAAGCGCCAATCTGCGATGGATGTTCCCGCGCCAGCCGCGACATCGCCGCCGTAGCGGCGGTCGATGAGGCCAGTCCTCCCGCCATGCCGGCGATGGCGACGCCGCGGCGGTAGCCGATAGCTTTAACGGCGACATAGCCGGCGAAGGAAATCGCGCCGATCAGAACGGTCATCAGCCACAATTCGAAAGGATTCACCGCGTCCCACGGGTCGATCGCGCGATTGGGCAGAACCGGCAGCAAGACGAAGCTCATGACGAGCAGCGCCAATCCTGAGCGCAGCTCGTCCCAGGTGATGCGCTCGATAAGGCCGTGCAAGAACGCCTTGAGCGCCAAGATCGCCGTCGTCCCCACCGCCGCCGCGACGGCCGCCTGAATGTCGCCGATGACCGCAAAGGCCCCGAGCGAGAAGGCGAGCAAGGCCGCGATGGCGGTCGTCGCGCCAAAGGTTTTGTCACGCACGTTTTCGCGGTAACGATAAGCGCCGATCAATGCGCCAACGAAAACGAAGGCGATCGACAAGGCAATGACGCCGGACGCGCCGTAGGGCTGAACGATTGCGCCCCATACGCCGCCAAGCAGAGCCGCGAGACCATGGGTGCGAAGTCCCGCAGCGCGCTCGCCCTCGCCTTCGTCGCGCGACGTCCAACCGCGTTCCAGGCCAATGAGCAGGCCGATCGCCAGCGCGATCGACAGTCTCTGGATCAGTTCGACCGCTGTTAATTCGTTCATGTCTTCTTTGGCCGCTTCTTTTGCTTCGTGGCGCTCCGCCAAGCCCCTTCAAGCGCAAGGCGCAGTTCGCCGACGTCAATCGCTTCAAGCAGGATCGTCGTCCATCCCTGCCGCCCCCAGGCGTTGGGAACGGGCGCAAACGCCTGCGGCGCCATCATGGATTTGAACGCCTGCTCTTCGGGTAGGAGCTTTACATTCGCCGTTCGCCCGTCGGCGGCGAGAGTCGCGTAGATCCGGGCGGTCTTGAAGGCGGTTTTGTCGAAATGCGGCGCTTCGCTCGTTCCTTCGAACGACAGTGCGATTCTCCGGAAATCACGGCTGGTGGCCACGACCGCTCCATGAAACACGCGGCGCGATTTGCGCCGTCAAGATAATATGGCGCGCCGCGGGAATGCGTGCGCCTGATCAAGATTGGCAATAAAACCACCGTATGAAGCCCCTGTCTCCGTCCCATCGCTCCGCCATTGCGCCCTTTATGGCGATGGATGTGCTGCGCGACGCCAAGGCGCTGGAGCGCGCCGGCCGCAGCATCATCCATTTGGAGCTGGGCGAACCGGGCGTCGCCGCCCCCCGCCGCGTGCGCGACGCCGCCGCGGAGTCGCTGCGCCACGGCGTGATCGGCTATGGCGAGGCGCTCGGCGACGCCAAGCTTCGCGCCCGCATCGCGCGTCACTATGGCGAGCGCTATGGCGTCGACGCGCCTCCTGATCGGGTCATCGTCACGACGGGCTCGTCCGGCGGCTTTCTGCTCGCCTTTCTCGCCGCATTCGATTCTGGCGCGCGCATCGCCGTCGCCGCCCCCGGCTATCCGGCTTATGCGAATATTCTTTCAGCGCTCGGCCTGGAGCCGGTCCTGCTCGACGTCGGCGAGGAGACCCGCTTTGCGCCCACTGCGGCGATTCTCGAAGCCGCCCATCGCGACAAAAAGCTTCACGGCGCGCTCTTCATGAGTCCGGCCAATCCGACCGGCGCGATGATAGCGCGCGATGAATTGGCGCGGATCTGCGCCTTCTGCGAGGAAGCCGGAATTATCTTCGTCTCTGATGAAATCTATCACGGGCTCGAATATGAAATGCGCGCGGAGACCGCTCTGCGCTTTTCGCATCGCTCGCTCGTCATCAATTCCTTCTCGAAATATTACGCGATGACCGGCTGGCGGCTTGGCTGGCTCGTGGCGCCGTCGGAGCTGATGCGGCCGCTCGAGCGCTTGCAGCAGTCGCTCGCGATCTGCGCGCCGACCTTGTCGCAGCGAGCGGCGCTCGCCGCTTTCGACGCGAGCGGCGAATTGGAGGCGAACCGCGCCGCCTATGAGCGAAACCGGGCGTTCCTGCTGGATAGCCTTCCCCGATTGGGGCTGGATAAATACGCGCCGCCCGACGGCGCCTTTTACATCTATGCGGACGTGTCGCGATTCACCGACGACTCAATCGCATTCTGTCGGAGAATGCTGCATGAGGCCGGCGTCGCGACGACGCCGGGCCTCGATTTCGATCCGCGCCGCGGCGCGAAGACGCTGCGGATTTCTTACGCCGGGCCGGAGGCGGAAGTCCGAGAGGGCGTCGCCCGGCTGGAAGCCTGGCTCAAAGTCTAGCGCGCTTTCCGATCAGACGGAATCGTCTGATCGATAAGAAATCGCGCCAAATTAACAGGCTGGAGCAAGTTCTAATCGAAAAAGTCGGTCAACTTTTTCGGAACTTGCTCTAGCCGCCAAACGGCGTGCGCACCCGCTGCCACCAGCCGCCTTTCTTCGGGCGATTGGGGTCGGCCTGGGTAATGACCACCTCCGTCGCCTCGCGCTGGACGAACGGCTGCGGCGCCGGCTCAGGCGTCAGCGGCTCGCGCGGAACGATCTCCGTCGAAGTCTCGAATGCGCGTTCTGCCGCTGGCGGCGCAATCTCGGTCCCGTTCACCGCGGCCGCGGGAGCAAACTCCGGCGCGGGCGCTTCCGACGTCGTCCGCGGAGCTTCTCCACCCGTCTCGTCGAGCGGAAAGACCGCGGAAGGATCCTTGAATTCCTCCGGCAAGGGCGCGGACCGCCGCCAACGGCCGGGACCACGATCCGGACTGCGGTTGGCGCCGCGTCTGCCGCCACGGCGATCAGGCCGCTCTTCAGCAGGCGCCGGGGCGCCTTCGATCGACGCCATGAACGCGAGGCCTTCATCGGACGGCTGGTCTGCGCCGGGACCCATATGTTCGCCGACTTGCGCGCCGCCGCGGCCACGCCGACGGCGACGACGCCGACCGCGGGACGCGCCTTCATCCTCCGCCGCAAAACGGGACCGGCCGCCGTTCTCGTGGCGGCGCTGTTCGCCGCCCGGCTCGGCGCCCTCCTCCTCCAACTCGGACATTTCGCCGACTGCGGCTTCTTCGACCGCCTCTTCTTCCAAAGGTTCGGCGCGAATTGAGTCGACGCGCAGCGGCGCATCACGCTGCGCGACGCGCGGTCCGGTCGCGAGTTCTCCGCGCTCGAGCGCGTGATATGTCGCGCCGGTCAGCGTGTCGTCGGCGGCCACCGTGATGTGGACGCCGAACCGGCCTTCCAGCTCCTGAAGATGGGCGCGCTTCTGGTTGAGGATATAGAGCGCCACGACGGCGCGGGTGCGAAGCGTCACGTCATGCGCCGCGCTCTTGACAAGCGCCTCTTCCAGCACGCGCAGCACGTGCAGCGCGATGGAGGCGGTGGAGCGGACATGGCCGGCGCCGGCGCAATGCGGACAGGGCACCGTCGAGCCTTCGACGACGCCGGCGCGGATGCGCTGACGCGACATTTCGAGCAGGCCGAAATGCGAAATGCGTCCGACCTGAATGCGGGCGCGGTCGCTCTTGAGGGCGTCCTTGAGGCGCCGCTCCACGGAGCGATTGTTGCGGCTCTCTTCCATGTCGATGAAATCGACGACAATCAGACCGGCGAGATCGCGCAGTCGCAATTGCCGCGCGACTTCGTCGGCGGCCTCGAGATTGGTGCGCAGCGCCGTGTCTTCGATGTTATGCTCGCGCGTCGAGCGCCCCGAGTTCACGTCGATCGCGACAAGCGCCTCGGTCTGGTTGATGACCAGATAGCCGCCCGATTTCAGCGTGACGTGATTGGAGAACATCGCGTCGAGTTGCGCCTCGACGCCAGCCTCGGCGAAAATCGGATAGGGCTCGCGGTGCTGACGGACATTCTTCGCATGGCTCGGCATCAGCATGCGCATGAAGTCCTTCGCCTCGCGATAGGCGTCTTCGCCCGAGACGGTCACTTCCTCGACGTCGCGCCCATAGAGGTCGCGAATGGCGCGCTTGATCAGCGAGCCTTCCTCATAAACGAGCGTCGGCGCCGAGGAGCGCAGCGTCAGTTCGCGCACGCTCTCCCAAAGACGCAGCAGATATTCGAAGTCGCGCTTGACCTCCTGCTTGGTGCGGGTCGCCCCCGCCGTGCGCAGAATGACGCCCATGCCTTCCGGCACTTCGAGATCATGGACGATCTCCTTGAGACGCTTGCGGTCGGCGCCGTCGGTGATCTTGCGCGAAATGCCGCCGCCCCGCGCGGTATTGGGCATGAGCACCGAATAGCGGCCGGCGAGCGAAAGATAGGTGGTAAGCGCAGCGCCCTTGTTGCCGCGCTCTTCCTTGACGACCTGAACGAGCAGCACCTGACGCCGTTTGATGACCTCTTGAATCTTGTATTGGCGGCGCGGACGGGGCGCGCGGTACGGCGCCTCATCCATTGCGTCGCCGCCGATATGTTCGACGTGATCCTCCTCGTCGTCGTGCTCTTCCTCGTCGTGCTCCTCAAGCGGAGCTTTGGCGCGGGCGCCGACGTCCGCCGTCTCGTCTTCCGCCTCTTCGCGGGCGCGTTCTCGCTCCGCGTCGCGCTCGTCCTGCCGGCGCGCCTTCAACTCATGGTCAGGTTCCGGCGTCTGTAGAGCGAATTCCTCGGCTTCCCCGGTCTCGACCGAGCCAAAGCCGGCGGGATCGACAGAAATCCGCTCATGTGGCGCCGAAAGCATCGGCTGTTCGGCCGCCTCGCCCTCCGCAACCTCGGTCGCGCTGGCGCGGCGCTCGGCCTGACCCTCCGCGATCTCCTCGACGGCGCCCGAAGTCTCGGCGGCTTCTGCTTCCTCAGCCGGCGCTTCGGTTCCGATCAACGCAGGCGGAGCTGCGGAAGCCGCCACCCCGGCTTCGGCGTCCGGCGCGTCGGCGAAGGCGGTTTCGGCCTGATCCTCGACGACGATCGAGGTCTCTGACGTGTCGTCGATGGGCTCGCTCGCTACCGCCTCGTCAACGGCGGCGCGCTTTTCGGCGCCCTCATACTGTCGCCGGCGCGAACGACGCCCCCGGCCATCGCGGACATGCGGCGCGCGCTCTTCCTCTTCGGCCTGCTGGTGGGCGCGGCTCTCTTCCTCAAGCAGCGCCTGCCGGTCGGCGACCGGGATTTGGTAATAGTCGGGGTGGATCTCGGCAAAGGCCAGAAAGCCGTGACGGTTTCCGCCGTAGTCGACGAAGGCCGCCTGGAGGGACGGCTCGACTCGCGTGACCTTCGCGAGATAAATATTGCCGCGCAGCGGTTTTTTGTCAGCGGCCTCGAAATCGAATTCCTGAACGCGGTTTCCGCGTAGAACGACTACGCGGGTCTCCTCCGGGTGGGAGGCGTCGATGAGCATCTTGTTAGCCATGGGGGACTCTTCTGCGGCGCCGCGCGCGACGACGCCGACGGGGCAAGCCTGAATCCAAGGGACTCGGCGACCGCTCTTTGGCGCAGCCTCAAGGCGCGAACGCTTGTTGTGAGGATGGGGGAGACAGACGCGAGGCCTGCGATACGCTGGCCGGCTTCAACGCCGGCGGGGCGACGTAGCGCGTCACGCCACGTGCCCGAGCGACGCCCCACGAGCCGAGAGTCCGTGTTTTTGGCGAAGCCGCGCCCCGCCGCGCGGACGAGCCACACGGAGAAAACGCCTACTCTCGCGCCTATCACGGTCCTGGCCATGAGATCGTCAAAAAACCCTTCGCGACGCCTTGAGGCGCCGACCGAACGTCACGAGGCTGCGCAGGGCGGCGCAACGGAAAGAAGTCTACTGTCCCGAAATTCCGCAGGCTCGATTTCACAGCCGCGCTGAACGGCAAATATCGCGCCGCAGAACTCCGCAGCCTTCCTTACATATCGATCGCACCCTGCCGGCGCAAGCGCCGGCTCGGCTATTCACCAAAAAATTCGAGGAGAAAGGTCGCTGAGGCGGCGGCTTTCAGATAGGCTAACGATCCGTTAACGGCGCTCTTTCAATATCTGCGATCGCCGGACCGTGTTAAGGACTAACGTGAGCAGGATCGTTTTGTGCGCTGCGGCGTCCCGATTGTTGATTTTGGCGGCGCTCGCCATCGCGAGCGCGCTCGCCCGGTCGGCCATCGCCGAAGAAAAGGGGGCGGAAATCTCCGCCCTGGCCGCTCGAATTGAGGCGCTCCCGGATCGCTCCCGGCTGCTGTTCGATCTCACGGGCCTGCCGCCGGTGACGGCCTATCCGGTGGCGAACCCGCCGCGCATCATCGTCGACCTGCCCCAGGTGCTCTTCCGCATGGAGGCGAACGCCGGCCTGTCGCCAGGCGACAAGCTCATAAAATCATATCGATATGGCATATTCGCGCCGCGACGGTCGCGAGTCGTGATCGATCTCACGGGTCCGGCCAAAATTCTCAGGGCGGACAGCGAGGTGGCGACGGGAGGGCCGCGGCTCGTCATCGAACTCGCGCCGACCAGCGCCGCTTATTTCGCTGTTCTCGCCGCCGAACAGGCCCGGAATCAGCCCGCCGCCCCGCCGCCGATAATCCCGCTGCAAACGGCCAAGCCGACCACGGACAAGCCCACGGTCGTGATCGATCCCGGCCACGGCGGGCTCGACATGGGCGCGACCAGCAAGAATGGCGAACTCGAAAAGGAAGTCGTGCTCGAGTTTGCCCGCGCGCTGCGGCAAAAGATCGAAGAGGGCGGACGAGCGCGCGTCCTTTTGACCAGGGATCACGACATGTTTGTGCCGCTCGCCGAGCGCGTGCGAATCGCGCGAGAAAACAACGCGGCGTTGTTTGTCTCAATTCATGCGGACACGCTCTCCGCCTCTCGCGTCGAAGGCGCGACCGTGTATACGGTCTCGGAGCGCGCGTCCGACGCTGAAGCGGCCCGCATGGCGGAAAAGGAGAATCTCGCGGACCAGGCCGCCGGACTCGAGAGCAAGGCGGACGCCGAGCAGGTTGGAGACATATTGTTCGAGCTGACGCGCCGAGAGACCCGCTCTTACAGCCGCCAGTTTTCGCATTCGCTGATCTCCTTTTGGAGGGAGGTCGGCGCGCTCAATAAAAATCCCAGCCGTTCCGCGGGCTTCGTCGTTCTCAAGGCCTTCGACGTTCCTTCGGTCCTGCTCGAACTCGGGTATCTCTCAAGCGACAAGGACCTCGCCCACCTGACCTCCCAGGACTGGCGCGAGCGCGCGGCGCAGAAAACCGCCGAAGCCGTAGACGCCTTTATCAGCGCGCGCGGCCGGGAGGCGCGAGCGCCCGGGGATCAGCCTTCAGACGCCGCGCGCCCACAATAAAACACAAAATCGGGGCAAATGGAGAGCGCTGCGACGCACGATCGCCCGGGCGTTGCAGGCGCTGAACAACGAGAAACACAGACGCGGCGTCGCATGTAGCGGATCAAGCGCTTCCGGCGTTGCGGCAATTTCGCGACCGGCGGCGTCCGCTGACAAATGGGCGGGGAACCGAAGCCGGACCTCCCCGAATGGCGGAACGATCCAAAGGGGCAATGTTGAGGCAGGCGACGCAAAAGGCGCGATCGCTCACTATATCTGAGCCGGACGAGCCAGCGGCGCGCCGGCGGGCCCCTTCCCCGGCGTCGCGAAGCGGAATTCGACATTGGAAACACGAGCCGACGCGCGGCGCGCCGGCAGCTCTAAGGGTGATATTTCATGCGAATGCTCGCAAGGTTTTTGGGCTTCGTCTTCGCGACCGCGACGATCGTCTTCCTCATCGGATCGGTCGCCGCAGCCGGGTTGATCTACTATTTCTCCAAGGACCTGCCTGACACCGAGCAGTTGCGCAATTACGAGCCGCCGGTGACGACAAGGCTCCACGCCGGCGACGGCTCGATCCTTGCGGAATATTCCCATGAACGCCGGCTGTTCCTGCCGAGCTCCGCCATTCCGCAAATGGTGAAACAGGCGTTCATTTCCGCCGAAGACAAGAATTTCTACAACCACCTCGGCGTCGACCCGGAAGGCGTGATGCGCGCCGTGACCGTGCTCGCCCAGGGCGGCCGTCATGTGCAGGGCGCGTCGACCATTACGCAGCAGGTCGCCAAGAACTTTCTGGTCGGCAACGAACGTTCGATCGATCGCAAGATTCGCGAGGCGCTTGTCGCCTTCCGCATCGAAGCAGCCTATCCCAAGGACAAGATTCTCGAACTTTATCTGAACGAGATCTATCTCGGCCTTGGAAACTACGGCGTCGGCGCCGCAGCGCTCAACTATTTCAACAAATCGGTTAATGAGCTGACGCTCGCCGAGGCGGCCTATCTCGCGGCGTTGCCCAAAGCGCCGAGCAATTATCATCCCTTTCAAAATCGCGAGCGCGCCATCGAGCGCCGAAATTACGTCATCGATCGCCTGATCGCCGACAACTATGTGACGGCCGAAGAAGGCGCCAAGGCGAAGGCCGAGCCGCTCGGCGTCAATCCGCGCGTTCTCTCGCCCAACACTTATGTCGCCGGCTATTTCGCTGAAGAGGTGCGACGTCAGCTGTTGGAGCAGTATAGCGAGAAGAAGCTCTACGAGGGCGGCCTTTCGGTTCGCACCACGCTCGACCCGAAGATGCAGGCCTTGACCCGAAAGGCCCTCGCCGACGGCCTCGTGCGCTTTGACGAAGCGCATGGCTTCCGCGGCGCAATGAACCATATCGATATTTCTTCCGACTGGGGCGCGACGCTCGCCGCCATCCCGGCCCTTGGCGACGTCAAGCCGTGGCGACTCGCGGTCGTTCTCGACGTGACGGGCGACGCGGCGCGCATCGGCCTTCAGCCGGCGCGTGAAAAATCCGGCGAAGTGGCGCGCGAGCGCGAGACCGGCGTTCTAACCGCCGAAGGCATGCGCTGGACCGGACGCAGCCCGCGCTCGGCCTTAAGCGCCGGCGACGTGGTTTATGTCGAGCCCTTCGTCGGTCACGCCCCGGGCCAATATCGGCTGCGGCAGATTCCCGACATTTCCGGCGCGATGGTGGCGATGGACCCGCATACGGGGCGCGTCTTCTCGATGGTCGGCGGCTTCTCCTTCGACCAGTCCGAGTTCAACCGCGCCACCCAGGCGCTGCGCCAGCCCGGCTCCTCGTTCAAGCCGTTCGTCTATGCGACGGCGCTCGACAATGGCTACACCCCGTCTTCGTCGATCCTCGACGAGCCGATTTCGATTCAGCAGGCGGACGGCACTTATTGGACGCCGGAGAATTTCGAAGGCGGCCACGGCACCGGCGCGCATCCGCTGCGCTACGGAATCGAGCATTCGAAGAACATGATGACCGTGCGCCTGGCGAAGGACGTCGGCATGCCGCTCATCGCCGAATACGCCAAGCGCTTCGGCGTCTATGACGAGATGACGCCCTATCTGTCGATGGCGCTCGGGGCCGGCGAAACCACGCTGCTGCGCATGGTCACCGGCTATTCGATGCTGGCGAACGGCGGCAAGCGCATCAAGCCGACGCTGATCGACCGCATTCAGGATCGCTGGGGCAAGACGCTCTACCGCCACGACGAGCGCCAATGCATCGGCTGCGACGCGGCGCAATGGGAAAACCAGCTCGAACCGAAGCTCATCGACAAGCGCGAACAGGTGCTCGATCCGCTGACCGCCTATCAGATCACGTCGATCATGGAAGGCGTGATCCAGCGCGGCACCGGCGTGTCGATCAAGGCGGTCGGCAAGCATCTCGCCGGCAAGACCGGCACGACCAACGAAGCCAAGGATCTCTGGTTCGTCGGCTTCTCGCCTGACCTCGCGGTCGGCGTCTTCATCGGCTACGACCGGCCGCGTTCGCTCGGCAGCCACGCCCAGGCGGCGCAATTCGCCGCGCCGATCTTCCGTGACTTCATGACGGTGGCTTTGAAAGACAAGCCGGATACGCCGTTCCGCGTGCCGCCGGGGATCAAGCTCATTTCGATCGACGTGCATTCGGGCCTGCGGTCGTCGGGAGCCGGAACCATCCTCGAAGCGTTCAAGCCCGGCACGGCGCCGCCCGACGCCTATTCCGGCGGCGGCGGCCCACGCCAGCTCGATACGCCGCACGATGTGGACCAGCAGGTCGGCAGCGGGACCGGCGGCCTTTATTAGATCGAGCTGATGAGATCGAGCGCGGCGGCCGGCGACCTTTGGTTTCCGGCCGCCGGCTTATATGCTCGAAGCGATGACCTTCGACGCCGACATAAATGCGCGGGCGACGCTGGAGACTGCAGCCGGCGTCGCGGCTCTCACGCTGAACAGTCCAGCTTCCCGCAACGCTCTGTCGCTCGGGATGATCGATGCGCTCTCCGGCAGGCTCGACGCGATCGCCGGTCGGAACGACATTCGCGTCGTCGTGCTGCAGGCGGAAGGGCCGGCCTTTTGCGCCGGCCATGATCTCAAGGAGCTGACCGCCCATCGCAATGATCTCGACCGCGGCTGCGCCTTTTTCGACGAGGCGATGCGCGCCTGTTCGGCGTTGATGCAGAAAATCGTTGAGCTGCCTCAGCCGGTGATTGCCGCTGTCGACGAGATGGCGACGGCCGCCGGCTGCCAGCTCGTCGCCAGCTGCGATCTCGCCGTCGCCGGGCCGCGGGCGCGCTTCTGCACGCCGGGCGTCGATATCGGCCTGTTCTGCTCGACGCCGGCCGTCGCCGTGTCACGGAGCGTCGCGCCGAAACATGCGATGGAAATGCTGCTGACGGGCGTTCCGATCGGCGCCGAGGAGGCGCTGCGCATCGGCCTCGTAAACCGTATTTCCGCCGACGGCGCGCGGACGGGGGCGCTCGCGCTGGCGGCATTGATCGCCGGGAAATCGCCGCAGGCGATCCGCATTGGCAAGAAGGCGTTCTACGAGCAGCGAGAAAAGCCGCTTGCCGAAGCCTATGCTCTGGCGAGCGCCGCAATGGTCGAGAACATGCTGGCGGAAGACGCCAAGGAAGGGATCGCCGCCTTTCTTGAAAAGCGCGTGCCGGCATGGGCGGAAAAGTGAAGGACATCCGCCGAGACCGCTTGCGGCTTCTCTCACCTAACCGGACGAGGCGACGAACGCTATTTCATTCATAATGATGTTACCGCGCATGAGCTTGAGCGTGCGCGTTTTTTGAAGGAATTGAAAAATGTCCAGGTTGCGCAATCGCGCCCTGCATCTGACGCTGCTCCTGGCGCTCGCGATCGCCTTCACGCTCGCCGCTTATCCCTCGCGCGCAAGCTGACAGGCAGATCTGGCTGTGCATCGATTGAGCGCTTCTATTCGCCGAGATAGCGCAACGCCGCAGCGGCGGCGAAGGGGCAGAGCGCGAGAGCGGCGAGCGTGATCGCGCAGAGAATCGCAAAGGGCGCGTAAAAGGGCACGGTTCCGCCGCTCGCCGCCTGAGCGGCTGAAACGCCGAAGATCAGCACCGGAATGGTCAGCGGCAGCACGAGCAGCGCCATCAGCAGACCGCCGCGCCGCACGGTGACGGTCGCCGCCGCGCCGATCGCGCCGATCAGCGTCAGCGCCGGCGTTCCGACAAGAAGCGTCGCGACGACGCCCAGAAGCGCCATCGTCTCCTGTTGAAGCATCAGGCCCAGAAACGGCGCGGCGAGAATGAGCGGCAGGCCGGTCGCCGCCCAATGCGCGGCGCATTTTACCAGCACCGCCAATTCCAGCGGCGTCTCGGCGAGATGAAAAAGATCCAGAGAACCGTCTTCGGCGTCGGCCTGAAACAAGCGGTCGAGACAGAGCAGCGTCGCCAGCAGCGCCGCGATCCACAGGATCGCCGGTCCGATGCGGGCGAGAAGATTGGGGTCCGGCCCGAGCGCGAAGGGAACGATCGCGACGAGCGTCAGGAAGAAGACGACGCCCATCGCGCCTGAGCCGCCGATGCGGCGCGCGACGCGCCATTCGCGTAAGAAGAGGGCCGCGAGCGGCGCGCTCACGAGGCGCCCAGAGTGAGCGTGGACGCTTCGTCGAGCCCGAGCGGCTCATGCGTCGCGGCGACGATCAGGCCGCCATTCGCGCAATGGTCGCGCATGGCGGCGGCGAATTTTTCGCGCGAGGCCCGATCGAGCGCCGTCAGCGGCTCGTCGAGCAGCCACAGCGGCCGAAAGGCGACGAGGAGGCGCGCCAGCGCCGCGCGCCGTTTCTGCCCCGCTGAGAGCGCGCCAAACGGCGCGCCAGCGATATGGCCGAGGCCGACGACGCCGAGCGCGGCGTCGACCGTCCGGCTGCGCCGGTCGGGCGCTCGAGCGAGATAGCGCGACCAGAAGCCGAGGTTTTCTTCGACGGTCAGCGCCGATTTAAGTCCGTCGCTATGCGCGAGATAATGCGCCTGCTGGGGCAGCTCGACGTCGGGCGGCCCGCCGGCGAGCGCAACAGCGCCTCCAGCGCGCGGCAAGAGTCCCGCTATGGCGCGCAGAAGCGTCGATTTGCCGGCGCCGTTCGGCCCCGTCACCACCAGCGCCTGACCGGCGGAGAGCGAAAAGCTCAGGCGATCGAGAACAAGGCGTCCCCCGCGCGATACGCTGAGATTCTCGACGCAAAGACGCATTGCGCCGTCCACGGGCGGCTGAGCGGGTTGAGCGACATCGCGCGACATGAGCTTGGGGCATAGAGCTTTGCGATCGAATGCGCCAGCCTCAGCCGGGCGCCCGCCGGCCAGCGCAGGGCTTCGAACTCGGGCTAATTTCAGCTTAGTTTCAGTCGTCATGCCCGCGCTTGTCGCGGCCATCCATGCCCGTCAACGGCGAAACGCAGCGCGCGGAGACCCTACGTTCGGCCCATGTTCTCACATTTGCCTCGCGTCGTCGCGTGGATGGCCGCGACAAGCGCGGCCATGACGCGGTCAGATGACCCTCGTTAACCTGGATTCGGAGCCCTGCCCGCTAGCGGCGGCCGCTGGCGCAGACGGGGCGGGAATGATAAGCAGCCGGATCATTCCTTGGGCGCTTGGGGCCCCAAGTTATAGGCTAATCGCGCGCGGCGCGCCCGTGATCAGGGACGGCGGAATAAGTGACGAAGCATAAGAGCCTAGAGGATTATGCGGCAAGGCGGTTCCGTTTCGCCGGCAACGCCTTGCTGGAGTTCAGCGATCCGTTTTTCGCGCAGATCGACCGGCTGCGGGCCGAGTTCGAGGCGCAGGGCAAGCACTTCGTCAGCTTCGCCAATTACGACTATCTCGGCCTCGCGAATCATCCGCGGATTCGGGAAGAGGCGAAGCGCGAAATCGATGGGCTCGGCATCGGCGCGCTGGCCTCGCGGCTTGTCGGCGGCGAGCGGACGACGCACAAGCCCTTCGAGGCGGAGATCGCCGAATTCTTAGGGATGGAGAGCGCGCTGACGCTGGTCTCCGGCTATCTGTCCAATGTGACGACGATCGCCTGGCTGATGAGCGGCAAGCGCGACGCGATCTTCATCGACGAACTCGCCCATAACAGCATCGTCGCCGGCGCCGACGGCGCGCCGGCGCATGTCGTCAAGTTCCGCCACAATGACTTCGATCATCTCGATCACCTGCTGGCGCGTCATCGCGAGGAATATCGCAACGTCCTGGTCGTCGTGGAGGGCGTCTACAGCATGGACGGCGATACCGCCGACCTGCCGCGGCTCCTCGCGATCAAGGAGAAATACAAGGTCTGGCTGCTGGTCGACGAGGCGCATTCGCTCGGCGTGCTGGGCGAGACCGGCCGCGGCCTTCCCGAATATCAGGGCGTCGACCCCGCGCGCATCGACCTCATCGTCGGCACCATGTCGAAAACGCTCGCTTCCTGCGGCGGCTATGTCTGCGGAAAGAAGCAGGTCATCGACTGGTTTCGCTATACGCTGCCCGGCTTCGTCTACAGCGTCGGCCTGTCGCCGGTGATTCTCGCCGCCGCGCGCACCGCGCTGCGGCTGATGCAGGAAGAGACCTGGCGCATCGCCAAACTCGCGAGCAACGCCGAACTCTTCCGCACCGTCGCGCATGAGGCGGGCTTCTCCACGGGGCCGGCGATCGGGCGCGGCGTCGTGCCGATCCTGTTCTCGAGCGACGTCGAGACGATGTGGGCGTCTCAGCATTTGCTGGAGAACGGCTATTACGTGCCGCCGGTGGTGCGCATCGGCGTGCCGAAGGATGGGCCGAGGCTGCGCTTCTTCTTCTCCGCCAACCACAGCGAGGCGGAAATTCGCGGCGTCATCCAGACGCTGCGCGACATGCCGCCGGTGACCGAAGAGGCGCATCAGATCGTCGCTGCGGCGATGGCGGGCGGTTAGCGCGCTTTCCGATCAGACGGAATCGTCTGATCGAAAAGAATTCGCGCCAAGCTAATAAGCTGGAGCAAGTTCTAATCGAAAAAGTCGGTCAACTTTTTCGGAACTTGCTCTAGGCGCCCGCCACCCGCGTCACTTTGACGCTTTCGGTTAGGCCTTGCGGCCGCTAGGACTTGTCTTATGGCGCGGATCGAGATTCTTCCGGTTGACGGCCCATTGCGCTTTGCTGCTTTTTGCAAGCTGCCGCGGCTGCTCTATGCCGGCGCGCCGGGCTTTTCGCCGCCCCTCGACGTCGAACGCTGGAGCGTCTTCGCGCATAAGCTCAACCCGCATTACAAGCTTGTCGAGGAGCAGAAATTTCTCGCCCGCCGCGACGGCCAATGGGTCGGGCGGATCATGGCGCAGGTCTATAAGCCCGAGATCACGCCGGTCGGCGCCTCCAACGCGCAGTTCGGCGCGCTCGACGCGATCGACGATATCGAGGTCGTGCGCGCGCTGACGCAGGCCGCCGAGGACTGGCTGCGCGCCAAAGGCGCCGAGCGGATCAACGGACCCTTCTCGCCGACGATCAACAAGGAGTGCGGCCTGCTTGTCGACGGCTTCGACTCTCTGCCGATGTTTTTCATGCCTTGGCATCCGCCCTATCTCGCACGCCATATCGAGGCGCTGGGCTATGAGAAGGCGCAGGACCTCCTCTCCTATCGCTTCGAAATTTCAAGCGCGGACATCGACCAGCCGGCGCGCATTTCGACGCGTCGCGAATGGCGCAATCGCCTGAAGCTCAGGCCGCTCAACATAAAGGCGTTGAAGAAGGGCGAAACCGCCCTGATGGCGGAACTGTTCAACGACGGCTGGAGCGGCAATTGGGGCTTCGTGCCCTTCACCAAGGAAGAATTTGATTCCGACGCCGACGCGCTGCAATTTCTCGTGACCGAGGATTTCGGCATCGTCGTCGAGCTTGACGGCGTCCCGCAGTCCTTCGCCGTCGCGCTTCCCAATCTCAACGAGATTCTCGCTGACCTCGATGGCCGATTGTTCCCCTTCGGCTGGGCGCGCGCGCTGATGCGCTATCGCTCGCATCACTTCAAATCAGCGCGGCTGCTGTTGCTGGGGACGCGCAAGACGCTGCAGAAAAGCGCGACCGGCGGCGCGATCTTTCTCGCGCTGATCGAGGAGATGCGGCGGCGCTACGCCAAATTCGCCGTTCCGCATCTCGAAGCCGGCTGGGTGTTGGAAAGCAACGCCGACATGCGCCGGCCGATTGAAATGTTCGGCGGCAAGGTCGATAAGATTCATCGCATCTATGAAAAGCGCCTCACTGTCGGCGGCGACGGCGAGGCCATGCGTATGCGCGACGGCGTCAGGGCGACTCAGCTACAGGATGCAACGTCATGAACGGCATATCCGTCACCGCCAATGGCGCCGACCGAACGCATGTCGAGCGGCGCAAGATGATCCTTCAGAAATATCCGCAAGTGCGCGAGCTGTTCGGCAAGGACCTCTTAACCTTCAAGATCACGGCGGCGATTTTCGTCGGTCAGCTTGTCATCGCAGCGATTTTGGGTTGGCTCGGCCTCTCTTATTGGTGGCTGTCGCTGGTGATGGCGATCTGCGTCGGCGCCTTCGCCAATCACGCCAATTTCGTCATCATCCATGACGCGATCCACAATTGCGTCTTCGACAGCCCGCTCGCCAATAAGTGGACGGCGATCCTCGCTGATCTTCCCAACGCCTTTCCGACGGCGATGGGCTTTCGCTGCTATCACATCAAGCACCATTCGCATCTGTCGGCCTATGACTACGACGCCGACATCCCGAGCCGCTGGGAAGTCGAATGGGTCGGCAACAGCGCCTGGCGCAAGGCGGTGTGGATCTTCTTCTTTCCGGTCATTCAGCTCGCGCGCCTGTCGCGCCTGAAAGGCACGGTGCCGATCTGGGGAACCTGGACCTATATCAATATCGCGGTCATCGCCCTTTTCGATCTCTTCGTGCTGCTCGCGTTCGGGCCGAACGCCCTGCTCTATCTGTTCTTCTCCTTCTGGTTCTCGGTTGGCGGCCTGCATCCCTTAAGCGCGCGCTGGCTGCAGGAGCATTTCGCCTTCGGCCCGGACCAGGGAACGTTCGATTATTACGGTCCGCTGAACAAACTCGCGCTCAACATCGGCTATCACAACGAGCATCATGATTTTCACGAAATCCCGTGGAACCGCCTGCCGGAACTGAAGGCGATGGCGCCGGAGTTCTATGACGATCTGCGCTGCCATCGCTCCTGGACGGCGCTGCTCGTCACCTTCATCTTGGATCCGACCTATTCGCTCGGAACGCGATCGGAAAATGTGACGCAGGCCGCGCGCGACGCGCATGCCCTGTCGCCGGCGGAGTAGCCCATGTCGCAGGACGCAAGAACCGAAGCGCTCGACGCCTCGCCCCGCCTCTTTGAAAGCGATCTCCTCGACAAGCTTTCGCGCGTCCATCATCTGACGCCGGTGATCGTCTATTGCCCGATCATTCTCGGCCTCGTGATCTATTCGCTCGCGCTCAACGGTCTGGGGCTCGTTATTCTCGGCCTCGCCATTGGCTACATCGGCTGGACGCTCACCGAATATTTCGGCCACCGCTATCTCTTTCACACGGTGTTCGCGCTCCCCTTCGGATTGGGGCCGCGCTTTCAGTTCCTGATCCACGGCGTGCATCACATCTATCCGAACGATCCGCTGCGGCTGGTCATGCCGCCGCTGCTCTCGGGACCGATCATGCTGATCGCGCTCGTCTGCGCCCGGCTGATCTTCGGCGCGACCCTCGCCTGGCCGGTGCTGGCCGGCTTCATTAGCGGCTATGTGATCTATGATTGCGTGCATTACTGGACGCATCACGGCCAACCGAAAACGGACTTCGGCCGCATGGTGAAGCGGCTGCACATGCTGCATCATTTCCGCGACGCCGAAAAAGGCTTCGGCGTGCATGCGATCTGGTGGGACTATGTGTTCGGCACGGCCTATCAGAAGGGCGACACGCCGGGAACGCGGGCGGTGTGAGGGCGCGCCTTACCTCCCCCTTGCGGGGAGGTCGATCGCCGCAGGCGATCGGGTGGGGGTAATACAGGTCCACCCCACCCGGCTTGCTTCGCAAGCCACCCTCCCCGTCGAGGGGAGGGAAAACGCCCTTATCGGCGGCAATCGCGGCATTTCACCCCTGCCCCGTCCTTGCAAACCACTCGTCTTCCGAAATCACTTCGATCCCGAGTTCGGCGGCTTTCTTGAGCTTCGAGCCGGCGCCAGGCCCCGCCACCACGAGATCGGTCTTTTTCGACACCGATCCGGCGACATGCGCGCCGAAGCGTTCGGCCTGCGCCTTGGCTTCGTCGCGCGTGAGCCGTTCGAGCGCGCCGGTGAACACCACGGTCTTGCCGGCGACAGGCGAGGCCAACGCCACGGCCGGCATGGGCTCCAAGGTGATTTGCTTTAAGAGAGCATCGATTTCGCGTTCATTGTGCGGTTCAGCGAAAAAATCGTGCAGCGCCTCGGCTACCACCGGACCGACGCCGTCGATCGAATTGATGCGCTCACGGGCGTCGCTGCCCGGCGCCGCCGCGCTCGCCGTCTCACGCAGAGACTCGAAATCGCCGAAATGTCGCGCGAGGCGGCGCGCATTGGTCTCGCCGACATGCCGCACGCCGAGCGCATAGATGAAGCGATTGACCGGAATTTTTCTCCGCGCCTCGATCGCCGCAAAGAGATTGCGCACGGAAGTTTCGCCATAGCCCTCGCGTTCGGCGAGCCGCGGCGACATATGCGCTTCGCGCTTGGCCAGCGTGAAAATATCGGAAGCGGTCCTGATCATTCCTTCGTCGTAGAAAAATTCGATCTGCTTGTCGCCAAGGCCCTCGATGTCCATGGCGTTGCGCGAAGCAAAATGTTTCAGGCGCTCGATCGCCTGCGCCGGACAAACGAGCGAACCCGTGCAACGGCGCACGGCGTCGGTCTTGCCCGTCTTCTCGTCAATCTCGCGCAGGGCGGCAGAGCCGCAGCGCGGACAAATATGCGGAAACGCATAAGGCTTGGCGCCGTGCGGGCGCCTCTCCTTCATCACCTCGACGATCTGCGGAATGACGTCGCCCGCGCGCTGCACGACGACCGTATCGCCGATGCGGATGTCCTTGTCCTCGATATAGTCTTCATTGTGGAGCGTCGCATTCGACACGACGACGCCGCCGACGGTGACCGGCTCGAGCCGCGCGACCGGCGTCAGAGCGCCGGTGCGCCCGACCTGAATTTCAATGTCACTGAGAATTGTCGTCGCGCGCTCGGCCGGAAATTTATGCGCCACCGCCCAGCGCGGCGCGCGCGAAACGAAGCCGAGCCGCTCCTGCAACGCGATGTCATCGACCTTATAGACGACGCCGTCGATGTCATAGCCGAGCGTCGCGCGCTGCGTCTCGATCGCGCGATAATGCGCTAGCATCTCTTCCGCGCTGTCGCAGAGCGTCGTCAGCGGATTGACCGGCAGCCCGTAGCTGCGCAGCGCTTCGAGCACCCCCAGTTGCGTCTTCGCGGGCAGCGCGGAGGCTTCGCCCCAGCCATAGGCGAAGAAGTGCAACGGCCTCGACGCGGTGATCTTCGGGTCAAGCTGCCGCAGCGAGCCGGCGGCGGCGTTACGCGGATTGGCGAAAAGAGTCTTGCCGGCCTCCTTTTGTCGGGCGTTGAGCGCGGCAAAGTCCCTATGCGTCATATAGACTTCGCCCCGCACTTCGAGAACGTCGAGATTATCACCGCGCAGTCTCTGCGGGATTTCGTCGACGGTGCGGATATTGGCGGTGACGTCTTCGCCCTCATAGCCGTCGCCGCGCGTCGCCGCCTGCACGAGACGGCCCTTCTCATAGCGCAGCGAACAGGACAGTCCGTCGATCTTCGGCTCAAAGGTGAAGCGCAGCGCTCCGTCGCGCAGATTGAGAAACCGGCGCACGCGCGCAACAAAATCCTCGACTTCTTCATCAGAGAACACGTTGCCGAGCGACAGCATCGGCACGGTATGCTTCACCTTGGCGAATTTTTCGCTCGGGCGCGCGCCGACCGTCTTCGTCAGCGACTCCGCTGTCGCCAGTTCGGGGAAAGCTCTCTCCAACTCCTGGTAACGAAGACGCAGCGCGTCATAGTCGGCGTCGGAGATCGTCGGCGCGTCTTCCTGGTAATAGCGGCGGTCATGCGCCGCGATCTCTTCATGCAGCCGCGCATGTTCGGCGCGCGCTTCGAGCGGCGTCAATTGCTCGACGGGAGCAGGATGGGCGTGAGAAGGCTTTTTGGTCATGCGGCGAAACGGTTCGATGCGTCGTCAATTTCCGATCGAACCGCTCCAGCGTCATACCCGACGCGCGCTAAACGCTCGATCGGGAATCCAGAGCAAACCCAGCGTTCCTGGATCGGCTCTGGATTCCCGGTCAGGCCTTCGGCGTGCCGGGAATGACAAGCCCAGTGAACAGATCAACCGGATTTCATATCACTCGAAGGAAGGTTCCTGACTTTAGTCGCTTTGCCGCGCCGCGACTACGCCGCTTCCGGCGCCGCGCCGACGAGGCGGCGGGCGTCGCGGGCGCTGATCGGACGCCCGAAGGCATAGCCCTGCGCATAGCCGCAGCCCAGCTGATAGAGTTCGATCGCGTCCTGCTCGGTCTCCGCGCCTTCGGCGACGACGTCGAGGCCGAGGTCCTGCGCCAGCGCGATAATCGAGCGCAGAATGATCGGGCGCGCGCCTTTGCCGGAATGCTTGATAAAGGAACGGTCGATCTTGACCGTGTCGAAAGGCAGGCGCTGCAGATAGGCGAGCGACGAATAGCCGGCGCCGAAATCGTCGAGCGCAAGACCAGCGCCGAGCTCCTTGATGCGCGCCAGCATCTGCGCCGCATATTCAGGATTCTCCATCACCAGGCTCTCTGTCAGTTCGAGCTTGAGGCTGCCTTTGACGATATCGTTGCGCATCAACACGCTCTTTACGTCGCGCAGAAGGTCGTGCCGCAGCAGCTGGCGCGACGAAATATTGACGGACGCGAAGATCGGCGGATCGACGGCGAGCGCACGTTGCCACGCCGCGAGTTCGCGCGCCGTCCTCTCCAGCGCGAGAAGTCCGAGGTCGACGATGAGGCCTGTCTGCTCGGCGACGGGAATGAATTCGGAAGGCTCGAGCCGACCGAGGCGCAGATGATCCCACCGCAGCAGCGCCTCGAAACCGGCGATGGTGCGGTCTTCGAGCCGGACGATCGGCTGGAAGAAGACCTTGATCTCGCCGCGCTCCAGAGCCCGCCGCATATCGGCTTCGAGCGTCACGCGATCCGAGCGCTGCGCGCGCATGGCCGGGCGGAACACTTCGATGCGGTTGCCGCCCGAGCGCTTGGCGTGGCGCATCGCGATTTCAGCATCCTCCAGCATTTCAGCGGCGCCGGGATGGATCTGCTGGTCATGGAGCGCAATGCCGATCGAAGCGAACAGCGCGATCTCGCGATCGGTGAAGCGCACCGGGGTCGACAATGAGCGGCGCACCGAGTCGGCGATCGAGATGACATGGTCCACATGCGTCTCCGAGACCAGGATGATCGCGAAGGTGTCGCCGGACAGCCGCGCCAGCGTATCTTGAGGCTGCAGCAGCCTGGTGAGGCGATGGGCGACGGTCAGCAGAATGCTGTCGCCCATCGCCATGCCGACCTGCTCGTTGATCTGTCTGAAGCGGTCGATATCGATGACGAGGATGGTCGGGCGCACGTCCGTTTCCATGCGCGCGAGAATCAGGGCGGCTTCGAGACGGTCGAAGAACAATTCCCGGTTCGGCAGGCCGGTGAGATTGTCATGCACGGCGTCGTGCAGCAGCCGCTCCTGCGCGTTGCGTTCGTCGGTCACGTCGTTGAGCGTGCCGACGACGCGGATCACCTCGCCGTCGGGGCCGACAACGGGCCGCGCCCGCAACCGGTAGCTTAGATAGTGGCCGTCTGCGGCGCGCAGGCGAAAGACCTGATTGATGCGTCCGCGCCGCTGCTCGAGGATGGCGTCGAGACAGGCGCGATAGCGGTCCTGCTCGAAGGGATGCAGCAGATCGAGCCATGAGGAGGCCGCGCCCTCAAGCCCGCCGCGGTCGAGTCCGAGCGCCGCTTCCGCTTCGGGGCTGACATAAATGTGGTCGGACGGAACGTCCCAATCGAACACGATCTCATTGGCGCCGGTGAGCGCGAGGGCCTTGCGCTCGACGTCGCTCAGCGCGCCGTGCGACAGCCCGCCGGCGGCGAAGGCGTTCTGCATCACCGTGAAGCCGATCAGCATCACGATCAGGACGAGGCCGCCGACAAGCGCAGGGGACACAAGGTCGTTGGTGATCCAGCCGGCGACGGCGAATCCCGCCGTCGCCACCCAGACGGCCAGAAGGAACCATGTCGGAATCAACATGATGGCGCGGTCGAACCCGTGCGTCGCGAGGTAGAGGATCAGCACGAAGCCGACGACGGCGACCGTCGCGAGCGAGATGCGCGCAACGCCGGCCGCGACCGGCGCGTCGAACACCGCAAGGCCGACGAGGTCCAGAAGGATTAGGAGCCACAGCGCCGCGACATGCCAGGCGCGCACATGCCAGCGGTTGAGGTTCAGATAGGCGAAGAGAAAGACGACGAGCGTCGCCGAGAGCACGGTTTCGGCGCCGGCGCGCCAGATGCTGTTGGCGTTGGCGTCGAAGCCGAAAATCTTGTCCCAAAAGCCGAAATCGATGCACACATAGGCAAGGACCGCCCAGGCGAGCGCCGCCGCCGCCGGGAAAATGACCGCGCCTTTGACCACGAAGACGATCGTCAGGAACAGCGCGAGCAGGCCGGCGATGCCGATGACGATGCCCTTGTAGAGGGTGAGGCTCGTCACCTTGTCCTTATAGGCCGAGGGCTCCCACAAATAGAGCTGCGGCAGGTTGGGCGTGCGGAGCTCAGCGACATAGGTGACCGTCGTTCCGGGGTCGAGCGTCAGCCGGAAAATGTCAGCGTCCGAGGCGTCTTCCGCTTCCGGTGGAAATCCCTGGCTCGCGGTGATCGCCGTGATGCGCGAGGAGCCGAGATCGGGCCAGATGACGCCCGAGCCCTGCAGCCGGTAATGCGGCGCAACGATGAGGCGCTCGATCTGCTCGTCAGTGTCGTTGGTGAGCGCGAAAACGATCCAATTGGGCTGGCTGCCCGCCTCCTTGGCGCCGACCTCGATGCGTCGAACGATGCCGTCCGAACCGGGCGCGGTCGAAACCTGCAGCCTGTCGCCCTGCGAAGAATGTTTCTCAACGACGCTGGTCAGATCGATCGCCCGAGCGCCCTGCGGCACTCTGACGGACTCCATGGCCACGGCCTGAGCGGATGCGACAAACAAAAAGAGAGCGATCAGATATTTTTTCAGACGCACGAATTCTCTTCTCGATGCCGCAAACTCGGAGATCGCTTCTCTCCCGACCCATGGCGGCCGCCAAGCGCGCGGGCAGTTATCGCCAGACGCTCATCCGGAAGTGGTAGAGGCTTCGAGCCGCGCCCGCAAGCCGATTCGCCAAGCTTTGCAATAGCGGTATGTTCCTTGCGTCGTCGCGCTTCTTGGCCCCGCTTGCGGAGCGCCGACGGCGCCAATATACGCTGCTTGAGAGCCACCGTCGCAATCTACAGGGGCATGGCGGTTTTTTTGCGGTCGGCCACCCGCGAAATTCTGGGAAAACGGGAACGGATTGGATGCGCAGCGCTCTCGGCGGCCCTCGCCTTCTGTTGCGCCGACTCCGCGAAATCAGCGCGGAATCGGTCAGCGCCCAGGCGCGGCTCGACAAGATTGTGGTGCAGATCGCCGCGAATATGGTCGCGGAAGTTTGTTCCGTTTATGTGCTGCGCGCCGACGGGCGCTTGGAGCTATACGCCACTGAGGGCCTCAACCGCGAGGCGGTGCACCTGACCACGATGCACGCGGGCGAGGGCCTTGTCGGCCTCATTGCGAAAAGCGCCGAGCCCGTCGCCCTTTCGGAGGCGCACGAACATCCCGCCTTCTCCTACAAGCCGGAGACGGGCGAAGAGGCCTATCACTCCTTCCTCGGCGTTCCGATTCTGCGCGGCGGCAACACCCTGGGCGTGCTTGTCGTGCAGAACAAGGTGCGCCGCGTCTATTCGGAAGAAGAGATCGAGGCGCTGCAGACGACGGCGATGCTGCTCGCCGAGCTGATCGCCTCGGGCGAACTGCAGGCGATCGAAGACCCGCGCGATCTTGCGCTTTATCGCCCGGCGTCGCTTAAGGGCGCGCCGATGGCGGAAGGCGTCGGACTCGGCCACGTGCTGCTGCATGAGCCGCGCGTCGTCATCAAGCAGCTTGTCGCCGAAGACATGCCCGCCGAACTCGCGAGACTCGAACATGCGATTGACGCGATGCGCCAGTCGATTGACGAGCTCGTCGCGCACAGCGACCGCATCGCCGCCGGCGAGCCGCGCGAAATCCTCGAAACCGTGCGCATGGTCGCCTACGACCGCGGCTGGGTGCGGCGTTTGCGCGAGGCGGTGATGACCGGCCTCACGGCGGAGGCGGCGGTCGAGCGGGTTCAGAACGATGCGCGCGCGCGCATGCAGCGTCAAACCGACCCTTATCTGCGCGACCGCCTGCACGACCTCGACGACATCGCCAACCGGCTGCTGCATCAGTTGACGGGTCAGAGCTACGTCGCCGACCGCGACAGCATGCCGGAAAACGCCATCATCGTGGCGCGAACGATGGGGCCGGCGGCGCTGCTCGACTATGATCGCACCCGGTTGCGCGGGCTTGTGCTGGAGGAAGGCGGGCCGACCAGCCACGTCGCCATCGTCGCGCGAGCGCTGGGCGTCGCCACCGTGGGGCTTGTTCCCGGCCTGATCGACATCGTCGAAACCGGCGATCCGATCATCGTCGACGGCACGACCGGCGAAGTGCACGTCCGACCCCAGCCCGACGTGCAGAGCGCCTATGCCGAAAAGGCTCGGCTGCGGGCGCGGCGTCAGGAGCAATACGCCAAGCTTCGCGACGTGCCGGCGGTCACCAAGGACGGCGTCGAGATCGCCCTGCACATGAACGCCGGCCTCGCGATCGACATGCCGCATCTGGAGGAGACCGGCGCGCATTCGATCGGGCTCTTTCGCACGGAGCTGCAATTCATGCTCGCGCCGCGCTTTCCGCGCATGGACGAGCAATACCGCTTCTACAAAGCGGTGCTCGACGCAGCGCCGGACAAGACGATCACCTTCCGCACGCTCGATATCGGCTCCGACAAGATCTTGCCCTATATGGCGAAGATCGAAGAGGAAAATCCGGCGCTCGGCTGGCGCGCGATCCGTATCGGCCTCGACAGGCCGGGTCTCTTGCGCATGCAGCTGCGCGCGATGCTGAAGGCCGGCGCAGATCGCGATCTGAGGATCATGTTTCCGATGATCGCCAATGTCGCCGAGTTCGACGCGGCAAAGGCGATTGCGCTGCGGGAGCTCGGTCACATCAGGCGCCACCGCTATGCGCCGCCAACCCGGCTGAAGCTCGGCGCCATGGTGGAAGTGCCGTCGCTGCTGTGGGAAATCGATCTCATCGCCGAACGGGCGGATTTCCTCTCGGTTGGCTCCAACGACCTGGTTCAATACATGTATGCAGCCGACCGCGACAACACGCGCGTGTCGAAGCGTTACGACAATCTCTCTAGGCCGGTCCTACGCGCGCTCGAGCGCATCGTCGCGGCCGGCGCGCGGCACAACGCGCCAGTGACGCTTTGCGGCGAGATGGGCGGGCGCCCACTCGAAGCGCTGGCGCTGCTCGCCATCGGCTACCGATCGCTGTCCATGGCGGCCTCCGCCATCGGGCCGGTCAAGACGATGATCCTCAATCTCAATCTCGAAGAGGCGCAGGTCTATCTCGCCTCTCTCCTAGCGTCCGATGACGGCAGCGCGTCCGTTCGCGAGCAATTGCGTCAATATGCAATCGCGCGCGGCGTGCCCTTGTAGCGGGCCTCCCCTTCTCCGCGCCGCTGCCGTCACTATTTCCTAAGAAGCCTTCACATGTTCGCTCAAGACAAGCTCGACCTCATTCTGCGCCGCTATGAAGAGATCGGCGACAAGCTCGCCGTCGGGGCCGATGGACAGGCGTTCGTCGCGCTGTCGCGCGAGCGCGCCGCGCTCGACGAGGTCGTCGACAGGATTCGCGCCTATCGCGCCGCGCAGAAAGAAACTGACGATCTTTCCGCCATGCTCGCGGACGCTTCGCTCGACGCCGACATGCGCGCGCTGGCGGAGAGCGAGACGGCTGCCGCGCGCGAACGCCTTGATGCGGCCGAAAGCGCGCTGCGCCTGGCGCTGCTTCCCAAGGACGAGGCGGACGAGAAGAGCGTCATTCTCGAAGTCCGGGCGGGTACGGGGGGCGATGAAGCGGCGCTCTTCGCCGGCGATCTCTTTCGCGCCTATCAGAAATATGCTGCGCTCAAGGGCTGGCGCGTCGAGATCGTATCCGAAAGCCCCGGCGCGCTCGGCGGATTCAAGGAAATCGTCGCGGAAATCGTGGGACGCGGCGTCTATGGCCGGTTGAAATTCGAGTCCGGCGTGCACCGCGTCCAGCGCGTGCCGGAGACGGAGACGCAAGGCCGGATCCATACGTCGGCGGCGACCGTCGCAGTATTGCCGCAGGCGGAGGACGTCGACGTCGCCATCGACGACAAGGATCTTCAAATCGATACAATGCGTGCGCAAGGCGCCGGCGGCCAGCATGTCAACAAAACGGAATCGGCCATCCGCATCACTCACATTCCTACAGGCATCGTGGTGATGATGCAGGAGGAGCGCTCCCAGCATCGCAACAAGGCCAAGGCGATGAACGTCCTTCGGTCGCGTCTTTACGACGCCGAGCGCCAGCGACTCGACAAGGAGCGTTCGGAAGACCGCAAGCAACAGGTCGGCTCAGGCGATCGCTCCGAGCGAATCCGCACCTATAACTTCCCTCAGGGCCGCGTCACCGACCATCGCATCAACCTCACGCTCTACAAGCTCGACCGGGTGATGGAAGGCGAGTTCGACGAAATCATCGACGCGCTGACGACCGACCATCAGCAAAGACTGCTCGCGCAAAGCGAGGCGTAAAGACGCTGCGAATGCCTCGCGCGAAGCGCGCGCAAGGTCATCATTGCGAGGAACGCAGCGACGAAGCGATTCAGCAATCGACGCGCGCTTATTCGATTTCTTCGCTTCGCTCGCGATGACGACTCTCACAGGCGCTGCATTTCCCGGCAGGGACAAAGCGTTGGCGGCGTGTGCTCCGAAGCACGAACAGCGCGAGAGACGCTTTCTACATTGCTCCCATTCGCAGAGAGAAAGACTTGCGAAGAAGAGCTAAGGAGAGCGTCATGTCCAACTCGAAAAAAATCGTTTCCGCCACTCTTGCCGCCGCAGTTCTGGTTGGAACCATCGCCAGCAGCACGCCGGCGTTGGCTTGGTCCAAGTGGCATCATGGTTATGGCTGGGCGCCTTACGCCGTTGGCGGCGCTCTGGCGTTGGGCGCGATGGCGGCCGCGGCCGCGAGCGGCCCCGATTGCTATTACGAGCGCCGTCCGATCTTCAATCGCTGGGGCGACGTGATCGGCTATCGCTCTGTGCCGATCTGCTAACTCAATCTTTTCGAACGTCAGAAAGGGCCGGCGCCGCCGGCCTTTTTGGTTTAGGACGCGCGCAGCTCACCAGTCGTAATCGAAAAACTGGCCGATTTCGTTATAGCGTTGCGGGTCCTGTAGCGAGAAATCCTGTTGCTCGAGAAAGTAATTATCGTTGGCGTAGCGGTTGGGCTGCAGATTTCCCTGGGCCGCCGAAGGCGCGCCGTCGTCGAGCCAGTCCTTGCCGGTCGTCAGATTATGGGGCAACGGAATAGGAAAATCATCGCCATGCGCCACAGAGACCTGGCCGGTCGCGACGGGCTTGCGCTGTTTCGCCAAGGCTTGGCTCGAAGCGAGCGCGCATATCAAGGCGAGACCCAGCGCCAGCTTTAAGGAATTGCGCATTTTTGAACTCCCTGTCCGCATCATCGCGCCAGTTTAGCCGGAGCGGCCCGGGCATTGCTAGTGCCGGAAGTGGCGCACGCCGGTGAACACCATAGCAAGGCCCTGCGCGTCGGCCGCGGCGATCACGTCCTTATCGTTAATCGAGCCGCCGGGCTGGATGACGGCCGTGGCGCCTGCTGCGGCAGCCGCCAGCAATCCGTCGGCGAAAGGAAAAAAGGCGTCGGAGGCGACGACGGACTCCTTCGCGAGACTATCCACTACTCCTGCGGCGCCAGCCGCGTCCTGCGCCTTATGCGCGGCGATGCGCGAGGAATCGACGCGCGACATCTGCCCGGCGCCGATTCCAACTGTCGCGGCGTCTTTCGCGTAAACGATCGCGTTAGACTTCACGTGCTTGACGACTCTGAAGGCGAATTTGAGATCGGCAAGCTCCTGCGCCGTCGGCTGGCGCTTGGTCACGACCTGCAGGTTCATGTCGTCAACGACGGCGTTGTCGCGTGATTGCGCAAGAAAGCCGCCTGAAACGGATCGATAGGTCAAGCCGGAAGCACGAGGATCGGGCAGGCCGCCGGTCAGCAGCAGACGCAGATTCTTTTTGGCGCCGACAATTGCGATCGCCTCCTCGTCGACGTCGGGCGCGATGATCACCTCGGTGAAAATCTTGACGATCTCTCGCGCCGCTTCGGCGTCGAGCTTGCGATTGAGCGCGACGATGCCGCCGAAGGCGGAAACCGGATCGCAGCGCAAAGCTTTCGCATAGGCGTCGGCCAGAGTCGCGCCTTCAGCGACGCCGCAGGGATTGGCGTGTTTGACGATGACGGCGGCGGCCGTCCGCGCCGGATCGAATTCCGCGACGCATTCGAACGCGGCGTCGGTGTCGTTGACGTTGTTGTAGGACAGCTGCTTGCCCTGAAGCTGACGCGCCGTGGCGACGCCGGGTCGCTTCTCGCCGGAAAGATAGAAACCCGCCGATTGATGCGGATTCTCGCCGTAACGCATGGGTTCGGCCAGACGACCGCCGAAGGCGCGCAGCGGCGGCGAGGCTTCGGCAAGCTCTTGCGCGAGCCAATTGGAAATCGCCCCGTCATAGGCCGCTGTGCGAGCAAAAGCCTTTTGCGCGAGCCGCCGGCGGGTGGCGAGCCGCGTCGCGCCCTTCGTCGCGTCGAGTTCCTCGATCAGCGCCGCATAATCTTCAGGATCGACGACGACGGCGACGTCGTCGTGGTTCTTCGACGCGGCGCGGATCATGGCCGGTCCGCCGATGTCGATATTTTCTACGCATTCTTCGAAGGGCGCGCCTTTCGAGAGCGTCGATTCGAAAGGGTAGAGATTGACGACGAGCAGATCGATGGGCCGAATGTCATGCGCGAGCATCGCCGCTTCATGCTGGGGATTTTCGCGGATCGCCAGAAGGCCGCCATGCACCTTCGGGTGCAGGGTCTTCAGCCTTCCGTCCATCATCTCCGGAAACTGCGTGAGATCGGCGACGTCGCGCACCGCGAGTCCCGCCTCGGTTAGCGCTTTACGCGTGCCGCCGGTGGAGACGAGCTCCACCCCATGCGCCGCCAGAACGCGCGCGAACGCGACAAGGCCTGTCTTATCGGAAACGGAAATCAGCGCGCGCGCCACGCGGCGCAAATCGACGGCCATTGCCCACTCCTGGATCGCGCCGCGCGCTTATCACACCTGATGCCCGGACGGAACCGGCGCGCCAACGCGCCGCCGGAAACTCCATGCGATCTCGGCGCCGGCGGCCGCCGTCCCGCGCAAAACGATCTGGGCGCATTTGCGCGCGCCGCCGGGCGCGGCGAAAAAGATGCTGTCTTCGACTTCGGGTGAGACGCCCAGCGCCTCAAAGTCGAGAATTTCGCCATTGGCGAGAGTGAGTTCGACTGCGCCGTCGGCGCGAAGCGTAACGCGCACGCGCGGGTGAAGGTGAAAACGCAGGGCGAAATCGCCTGAGTCCCGATGTCTGCCGCCCCCTTCCGCAGCGACGAGTCGGTCGACGCCCAGAAGCGCAGCGCCATCCGCCGTCAGGGTCAGCTCGCGCGCGTGGATGAGGCCGAAATCGCGCGCATATCCGTCATGAGACAATGCGAGCGTCGTCTCCGCGTCGAGACGGCGGCGCTCGACCTCGACTTTGCGTGGACCGGCGAGAACGCGCCCGGCGCGCCGGCGCGGCGCGCTTTGTGGCGCGATGCGGGCGCTGGAGCGGTCGTTGACGACGAGAGTCGAATGCGCGGCGGTGGCCCGCGCCAATTCGCGGGCGTCCAAATGCGGCGCCGAAGGGGCGCCGCAGTTGACGACGACGCGCTCGATCCCGATCGAAAATTCAAAAGACAGGCAACCCGCATGCGCAGAAAGCGAGAATTCGAAAGGCGGCGGGCCGCCGGCGTCGACGATGACCAGCGCGTCGGCCGCCTCCATGCGCTGATAGCCGGCATAAGGCGCGTTGACGGGCGGCGCGCCGCGCGTATCCTCATGGGCAAGCGCGTTCGCCAACCGGTCCAGCGCCGTCACGCCCATGCCGTTGAACAGCGCCAGAGACCCGTCGCCATGCTGCAGCATGCGCAGCATCGGCATCATTCGATCGATGGCGCGCAGGACGGCCGGCGGCGTTTGCAGGCCGCGCGCCGCGATCACCTGCCGCAGCGGCAATAAGTCGATCAGCAGGTCGACGGCGACCTGCGGATTGCGGCTCACATGGCCGCCATCGATCAGGATCTGGCGGTCGAGTTCGGCGCTCAGCGCGCGCGACACATGCGGCGCGATCTTGCGGCCCGTGTCGGCGCAAACGGCGAATTCGGCGAGCGCGATGGCGCAGAAGGCGCGATCGGCGCCGCGCGCGCCGTCGCCGGCCAAGGCGCGCCATAGCAACCGAGCGTTGCGCGCAAGCGCCAGCATGAATGCATCGTAAAAATCGGCGTCAGCGCCGTCGAGCAGCATCGGCGATTGCGAGAGAAATGAAAGGAGGCGTCGCGCGACGATGACCGGCTCCATCGCCGGATCGTCGGGCGGCAGCTTCGGAAGAGAAAGAAAGTAGGCGACGAGCCCCTGCGCATGCTCGATCGCCACCTTCTTGTCCGAGCCTTGTAGATGCCGCAGCCAGGAGAAACCGGCGAGCGAGCGCCGCCAGCCTTCGGATGGCGCCGTCATGAGAAAGGGCGATACGCCTCTCGCCTGCACGGTTTTGCCTTCGAAAGAAAAATAACCGGCGTAAATCTGGTCGGCGACGGTCGAGTCGGTTGTTCTTATGTCGGGAGGAGCGATGCGCAGCCGCTCGGGCGGCGCGATCGCCATCGATTTCATAAGGTGGTAGGGCGCGGCGGCGCCTCGCGCGAAAGCGCCCGCCGCCCGCGCCGCCGAGGCGCCGGCCAGCCGCACCCGATCCCGCAACATGATGGCGCTCAGTGGCGTCCTCCGATAGCGGCGCGCGCGCAATGCCCCTCAGCGGCGCGCCAGCCGGCAATATCAAACCCCGCCGTCCGCTTATAGTCTAAATTTCCGTGACTTTCGAATGAGATCGCGTCGTCGCGAACTCTGCGCCATTGCGCGCGAAAGGCCGGAAATGGCAATGTCCCGTCTCTTTTCAGGGAGTCTCGCCAATGCCGCTTTACACGATCGACGGAATCGCCCCGCGCCTGCCCGCCCCCGGCCGGTTCTACGTGGCGCCCGCCGCGCATGTCATCGGCCGTGTCGCCCTGGAGGAGGACGCCAATATCTGGTTCGGCTGCGTTCTGCGCGGCGACAATGAATGGATCACGATCGGCGCGCGCACCAATATTCAGGAAAATAGCATCCTTCATACCGACATGGGCTTTCCTCTGGACATCGGGCCCGACTGCACGATCGGCCATGGCGTCATTCTGCACAGTTGCACGATCGGGGAAGCGACGCTCATCGGCATGGGCGCGACGATCCTCAACGGCGCCAAGATCGGCGCGAATTGCCTCGTCGGCGCCAATGCGCTGGTGACCGAAGGCAAGGAGTTTCCCGACTATTCGCTGATTGTCGGCTCGCCGGCCAAAGCGATCCGCACCCTCGGCGCGGACGCCCGCGCCCGCCATCTCGACTCGGCGAAACATTATGTGGAGAACGGCCAGCGTTACGCGAAAGGGCTGACGCCGATCGGCTGAGCCCCTCCTCACCGCGACACATAGAGCGGCGCGCTGGTCGGCGGAGCGATCGCCACCCAGGCGTTCTGATTATACTGCGACTGCCGCTTGACGAAGCGATAGGGAACGCGCGTCCAGGGTCGCATCTCGTCGGAGAGATTGTCGAGCACGAATTCGCCGCGGCTGGTCTTGACGGTCAGAACCGAATGGCCGTCGCCGTTCTTTTCCTTCACCACGGTAAGCAGCAGCGCCTGCCGGGGGAAACCTTCTTCGATCAGCATGCGGCGCTTCAGCAGGGCGAAATCCTCGCAGTCGCCCTTGCCGTCGCCCGGATAGTCCCACTGGTCGACCGAGCCCCAATGATCCGAATCCGAAACCGGATCGATGTTCTTGTTCACCCAGGCGTTGATGCGCGCGATCTTGCGGTAGACGGCGCCGGTGAGTTCGACCTCCTGCGCCTCGGTTTCATCGTCCTGGCATTCGCCGCGGTAGCGCTGGCAGAAGTCCACCCAGCCGTACGGCACGCTGGTTTCGGACCCGATCGACGCCGATGTCGCCGTCTCCGGTCCGGCGAAACTTTTCGCGTCGACCGCGACGAGCGCCGCGCCTGCAATCCCGAGAGCCATAATCGCCTTGCTGACAACGCCCAACATAACCCGCCTCCGTGACATGAGGCGAGGTTAGTTTTCTTGTTTTGCTGTCTATGAAAGTATTTATGCCGCATTTTACGCGGATGCGTTCAGATTTTCGCCGATCTCCAGTAAGTATAATTTTGCGCTACTGAACTCCATAAAATTTGATTTTTTCCAACATCATATTGGAAAAAAAGGATTTTTTATGCACACAGCGCTCGCCGCGGCCGCCCGCGCCCCGCCCCGAATTAAGCTTGGAAGAACGCCGGTTAACTTGCGCCGGTCCTGAAGGTTAACGCGCCCGCTCGGTCCGTAATTTTTGTGCCGCGCGCGGCGGCGGCGCGCCTTCCGTGTGGCGCAAATCGGTCACAAGGTCTTATGCGCCCGATGCGGCGGGCACGGGGCGTCTCCGCCCTTCGAGGGAGAAGGTCGGATTGCGGACCTCTCCAGATCGCGTACGCAAATTCCGTCGGACGTTCGCGTCAAATTCAGCTTGATGACGCCTATCACTCCACGTCGAAGGACGCGACTCCGGTCGGTTGGCCATTTTCGCCAAGCGTGATTTTTTCGATGCGGGCTTCGGCCTCGGCGAGAAGAGTCTCGCAGCGCGCCTGCAGCGCCTTGCCGCGGGCATAGAGCTTCACCGACTCGTCGAGCGACACGGCGCCCTTCTCGAGATCGCCGACGATGCGCTCGAGCTCCTGCATCGCCTGTTCGAACGGCATCGTAACGATGTCTGCGGCGGCGTCCGGCTCCTGCGTCATGGCGCCTCTCATAGACCAGGCGCGCCTTTTTGGCTATGCGGCGCTCAGCGTTCAGCCGGTTCAGGGCGGCCGACGATACGCAGAATCTGTGGAAATTCTTCGCGCGTCCGGCGTTCGATCTCATCCAGCGCGTCATGGGCGTTTTGCACCGAAACGGCGGCGTCAATTTGGCAATGGAAGTTGACGACAATGCCGCCGGCCGTCTGGCGAACCCGAACGTCTTGCACCCTTGCGAGCGGACGGGTCTGAGCGGCGACGCAGGCAAGCGCCGCTTCAATCGCGCCGGCAACCGCCGGATCGGCGGGTTGCGCTGCAAGCAAACGCATTTCGAGAGGTTCGATGTGGGTTTCGACTTCGGCGTCGGCCCCGAATTCGTCGCGCAATGCGCTTTCGAAATCGGCGGCGACGGCGTGCGCGCGGCCGAGCGGCATGGCGCCGTCGAGTTCAATGTCGACGCCGATCGACAGGCGCCCGTCGATCCGCTGAGCGATGACATGATGGGCGTGTATATGTCGGCGCGCGCCAACCAGCAGAATGCGCTCCATGACCGTTTCGTCGTCGAGCGCCCGCGGCTCGAACGCAAGCGTGACGCGGGCGCGCGGCGTCACCTCGGCGATCGCTTCGGCCACGGCTGATTTGATTCGCGCCGCCTGCTCCACGCGCAGTCCCCGTGCAACGCCGATTGTCGCCTCGCCGACAATGTCCGGGCCGATGGTGCGCAGCCGCAGCGAATCTATGGCGATGACGCCCGGCACGTCGGCGATCGCTCGCTGCAGGTGCGGCGCAAGTTCGCGTGGCGCCGCGTCGAGCAGCGTGTCGATGGTGCGTCGGCCCAGCCGAAAACCGGCGACCGCAATAAATGCGGCGACGCCGAAGGCGGCAAGCGCGTCGCCGCGCTCGAACCCGTAATGCGCCGCAACGAGACCCAATAGCACCAGCGTCGACGAAACCAGATCGCTCGCAAAATGCAGCGCGTCTGCGGCGAGCGCGTCGCTGCCTTCGGCCCTAGCAATTCGGCTCAACTGACGGGAGCGCACGTAATCGACGGCGATGGAGACGACGAGAACGCCATAAATCGGCCAATCCACGTCGATTTCGACATTCTTCTCATGGAGCCGCCGCCATGCCTCGGCGACGACGAACACGGCAAGGCCGAAGAGGAAGCCGGTCTCGATCAGCGCCGCCAGCGCCTCATATTTGCCATGGCCGTAGTGATGTTCTTCGTCCGCTGGCTTTTCCGCTTCACGCACCGCAAAAAAAGTCAGCGCCGTCGCGCCCGTATCAACGAAGGCGTGGCCGGATTCCGACAGCAGCGCCAGCGATCCCGACCATAGGCCGGCGGCGAGCTTCGCGACTGCGAGAATAGCGCTCGCGGCTATCGAAGCCTTGGCTGCCCCGAGCTTAACGCTCGTCGCCGCTCTCGGAAGGGCTTTGGTCTCGGTCACCGAACCGCGCCACTCTATTTCAGTGAACGTTAGCCTCTAGCAAGCGGCCGGTCAGGGCGCAAACCGACGCCGTGCTAAAACTATGGCCGAACCATCAGACAGGAGCCGCATATGAAATTTCTGCACGCGATGATTCGGGTCGGCGACCTTGACCGTTCGCTCGGCTTCTTTTGCGACGTGCTCGGAATGAAGGAGGTGCGTCGCACGCAGAACGAGAAGGGGCGCTACACCCTCGTCTATCTTGCGGCGCCTGACGACGCCGCCGAAGCCAAGGAAAAGCACGCGCCGCTTGTCGAACTCACCTACAATTGGGACGAGCATGAATATGCGGGTGGGCGGAACTTCGGCCACCTCGCTTTCGCCGTGGAGAATATTTACGAAGTCTGCGCGCGTCTCCAGGCGGCCGGCGTGACGATCAATCGGCCGCCGCGAGACGGCCACATGGCCTTCGTGCGATCGCCGGACGACATCTCCATCGAACTGCTTCAGAAAGGCGCGCCGCTGCCGCCAATCGAGCCCTGGGCTTCGGCGCCAAATGTTGGCGCGTGGTAAAGTTTTGCGGCGCCGCGCGTTCTATTGCGTCGCAGCTACGAATTTTTTGGCCGCCGGGAACGATTGCTGTGGCCATGAGTTGAGTCAAAGGCCGAGCTGTGGCCTCAGCGCGGCCAATCGATATGTTGTTGATGTGCTGACGAACTTTCGTCGCGAACCTGTCACGGCTTTCAGATAGAAGCGCGGCGGGCGTCGCTCTCGAGCAGGGGTCGGCTTTTGACGTCGACCGTCGTGTTCGCCAGCTATTAAAATCCCGTCCGGAATTCGGATGGGGGATTTTCACCAATTTTCTATAAAGATTCTGTTCAGCTTGAACCGATAGCTTGTCAGCTTAAACCGATAGCTTGACGGCAGAAGATGCGGTCGTTGAGACGCCAATAAGAAAACATGTCGCGGATGGTCCGCGGCCAAAAAAATGAAATGGGGCTGGAGTTCAAGGGCGGAGGAGACGTCATGCTCATCCTGGATTTGATCAATTCCTGCTCTAACGACAAGGTCGCGCAAGCAGCGCTGGCCTGCATCGGCGGCCAATTCGCCGAACGCGTGCGAGCGGCCGCCGGGGTGAAAGGCCTGAGCGTGGGCAAATTCGTCGTGCTGGCGGTGCGCGACTATGCAAGCCGGTCCGATGAAGCGGCGCAGGAGGCGCTTCGCGTCAAAGTCGTTCGCGACGACCAGCCTTTGCTCCGCGGGCTGCGCGAGGTGCTCGAAGCGGCGCTTGAACGCGACCCCTTCTTCGTGGACGGCGAGGCCATGTCGGCGACGCCACCCTATGCATTCAGCGCCGCGCGGGAGAATGCGCTGCGATATCACTGATTGTCCAATCGAACTGACACTCCTCTTTAACGAGTGATGGCGACGTGGCTGCCGCACCGTCGCCATCTGTATTTTTGCGCCTAAATGAGAAGTAGCCCAACCTGTCTTGCTTGACTGTGGCTGATGCATTTCCTCGATCAGGCGCAAATCGCCTCCATACTTGCGACGTACGGCTACTGGGCGATTTTTCTTGTCATCGCCCTGGAGAGCGCCGGCATTCCCTTGCCTGGCGAAACCATGCTGGTCGGCGCAGCGATTGTGGCGCGGCTGTCTGGGACGATCGACATCGAAAATGTCGTTGTCGCTGCTGCGGCCGGCGCCATCGTTGGAGACAATGTCGGCTATTGGCTCGGGCGGGAGTTCGGCACCAAGCTGCTTGAGCGTTACGGCCATTATGTGGGTCTTGGGGTGGAGAAGTTGCGCTTAGGTCAATATCTCTTCTACCGCTGGGGCGGCGCCATCGTCTTTTTCGGGCGATTCTTCGCTTTGCTGCGCATTCTCGCGGCCTCCCTCGCCGGCGCCAATCATCTGCCGCCGGGCCGCTTCTTTATCTACAACGCGACGGGCGGCGTCGTTTGGGCCTGCGTCTTCGGTTTCGGCGCTTATTTCCTGACGGCCGGCTTTGAAAAAATCAAAGGCCCAATTGCGGCGGCGCTCGCATGCGGCCTCGCGCTCGGACTGTTCATCCTTTGGCGCTACTACAAGCGACATGAGGCGCGGCTGATGCGCGAAGCCGACGCTGTGCTGAGCCAGCGCGCTAGCCGAAACGCGCGCCCATCCGCGCATCGATGAGCGCGCGAGTGAGATTGCGCGCCAGTTCCGCCTTTTGATCCGGGCCAAGAAAGGCGCCGATCTCGACGCTTTCGCCTCGCGAGACCAGTTCGACCCGCTCGGTGCCGAATTCTTCATGCACCGTCTGCTTGAGCCGCACCCAGGAGGGATTGAACCGCCATTCTCTGCGCTGGCCGCGCGCGCCGATTTGCGCGAAAACGAGTTCGAGCGGCGTGAGGTCGAGCGTCTCATGGCTGCGCGCGGCGCGGAAGCTCAGGCGGAAGGCGAAATAGAGTCCGAGCGCGTCAAGGCCCATGAAACCGGCGACCGGCCAGGCCCCCATGAAAAAGAAAGGTAGCGCAAACAGGACCTGGCCGAGACAGAATATCAGGATGAAAAGATAGAAAGCGTGCGGCGTCATCGACCGGTGCGGCGTCAGCCGCGCTTTGTAAATTTTCCGCTCGAAGGGGTCGGACATTTCTCCTGCCGGCGCTTTCTCCCTCAGATTCTAAAAGTTATAACGCGCCGATGGCGGAAACAAACACTTCAAACGCGCGTGTCCCCAAGAGAGCGCGACCTCGCCGGCGGCCGGCGCCCGCCGACGCCGCCCGCATCGAGGAGATTTTCGCGCGTCTATCAGCCGCAAACCCTGCGCCGAAGAGCGAACTCAATTACAAAAACCCCTTCACCCTCCTCGTCGCCGTCGTGCTGTCGGCGCAAGCGACCGACGCGGGCGTCAACAAGGCGACGCCGGCGCTGTTCAAGCTCGCCGACACACCCGCCAAGATGGCGGCGCTCGGCGAAGAGCGCGTGCGCGACCTCATCAAGACGATCGGCCTTTTTCGCGCCAAGGCGAAAAATGTCGTCGCCCTCTCGCGATTGCTCGTTGAACGCCATGGCGGCGAAGTTCCGCGCACGCGCGAGGAGCTGACGGCGCTCCCCGGCGTCGGCCGCAAGACCGCGAATGTCGTGCTCAACGTCGCCTTCCATGAGCCGGTGATCGCGGTGGATACGCATATCTTTCGAGTCTCCAACCGGCTGCCGCTCGCGACAGGCAAGACGCCGGAAGAGGTCGAAGCCGGACTCGAAAAGATCGTGCCGCAGAAATATCTGCTGCACGCCCATCACTGGCTCATCTTGCACGGACGCTATGTGTGCAAAGCGCGCAAGCCCGAATGTCCGCGCTGCATCATCGCCGATCTGTGCCGGTTCAAGGCGAAGACAATTTAGTTTTTGATCCCTCTCCCATTCGGCAATGAGGACAAAGTCACAGACGCGCGTCGGCCGCCGTGGAATTTTCGACTGAAGCCGAAGGGGCGAACGCAGTCGGAGAGGAACCGTTATGAACTACAAAATGGCGATCATTATTATGGGCGGCCTGCTGTTTGTCGCCGCCATGATCCCCTATGCCTACACGCCGCGATGCACGACCGCGGAATGCACGCCGGAGCGTCCGTATTGATCGCCCAATCGTAGCGAGACGCCTGCCGGGCAGGCGCCTCGGGATGCTCTTGGCCTTAATTGACCTGGCAGGTCGACTCATATTTTCCGCAGGCCCTGGCGTCGCCCCTGTCGCAACTCTGTTTCCAGGCGCGGCAGCCCGGCTTTTTCCACGGCTGGCTTTCAAATTCGCCGGAACGCTTGCGCACCGGGACGCAATTATCGGTTTCCGGAACCTGCCGCGTGCCGGGCGGGCAACCATGCATCGAGTGGCCTTCCTCGCCGCGCGCCGGCCGTTGCCGCTGGCCGCTGTCCACGCAGAATTTTTGGGAAATGGAGCAACTCACCCTCCCGCCTTCCCGGCAGGTAGACACGGCGGGCTGATAATGGACGGCGCTGCGTCCATAATTCGCCTCAAGCCTTCGAACCTCCACAAGTCCCTTGTTGTTGGCTTTTGAAAGCGCCTCCTCTCTGGAATAGCCGCTGGCCGAAGCCTGCAACACGCCGCAGAACGCAAAGGCGCTTTCAGAAAGAGAAACCATCGAAAGAACCGTTATGGTCGAGATAGCCCCAAGATGTCTCAGTTTCATGCCGCCCCCTTTTCGCCCCAGCTCAGGCTAAGCATGGCGCAGGGCGAAAGATAGAGGGCGCGAAAAATTTATCGGGAGGCGTTTGCAGGCGCAGCATTGCCGATCGATCCTAAGACAATGCTTTCCCCAGCCGCCCAGCCAAATCCTGGATATATTGCCAAGCGACGCGGCCTGAACGCCCGCCGCGCGTGATCGACCATTCCAGCGCTTCGGCGCGGATCGTCGCCTCGGGCGCATTCAGGCCAAAACGGTCGGCGTAGCCGAAGACCATCGCCAGATAGTCGTCCTGGCTGCAGTTGTGAAAGCCGATCCACAGTCCGAAGCGATCTGAGAGCGAGATTTTCTCTTCGATCGCCTCGCCCGGATGTATCGCCGTCGCGCTTTCATTCTCCATCATGTCGCGCGGCAGCAAATGGCGACGATTCGACGTGGCGTAAAAGAGCACATTGTCTGGCCGTCCTTCGACGCCGCCTTCAAGAGCGGTCTTGAGCGCCTTGTAGCTCGTCTCTGCGCCGTCGAAGGAAAGGTCGTCGCAAAAGACAATGAAGCGGAACGGCGCCGGCGCCAGTTCGCCGAGAAGCGCCGGCAGCGCCTCGATATCCTCGCGATGGATTTCGATGAGCTTCAGCCCCTTGTCGGCGAGCGCGCCGTGGACGGATTTCACCAGCGAAGATTTGCCCATGCCGCGCGCGCCCCACAACAGCGCGTTGTTGGCGGGGAGGCCCAGCGCGAAGCGGCTGGTGTTGGCGAAGAGCATGTCGCGCTGGCGGTCGACGCCCTTGAGCAACGCGAGATCGACCCGGTTGACGCGGGCGACGGGATGGAACGCGCCGCCAGCCGCGCGCCAGACGAAGGCCTCGGCGGCGGCGAAGTCGGGGGCTTCAGGATTGGGCGGCGCCAATCGCTCCAACGCGCCGGCGATGCGCGCGAGCAACTGCGTGACATCCTCTTGCGACATGATCCTCCTCGACTAATTTTTCCGACAATTCCAAGCAGCTTCCTCATCCTTCGAGACGCTCGCTTCGCGAGTTCGTTGAGCGGAAGGCCCGTCTGGAGCGCCCGCAGGGCGCATCTCGAAGGACGAGGGTCCGGCTCCTTTTCCATTGACCTTTCGCTTGTCGACTCTCAAGGCTGATTTGCTTGACGCGCCGGATTATATCGGATGGTCACCGCCGCATCGACGGCCCAGCCGGGAAAAGATTTTGACGCCGACCGAACATTCGCTCATCGACCGCGCCAAGGTCTTCATCGAGCCGCTCGACGCCGAGAAGGCCGAAGCAGCGCTGGCGCGCATTCTCGAGAAGGACGGCGCAAGCGATGGCGCGCTTGCAATGTTTCTGCGGGATCGGCCAACGACGCGCGATCTGCTCCTCGGCGTGTTCGGCTCTTCCTCTTATCTGACTGACCTTGCGGCGCGCGATCCGGCGCGACTCGCGCGAGCGCTCGCGAGCGATCCCGCGCAGCGCATCGAAGCCCTGATCGAGTCGACGCGGCGCATCGAAACTGATGACGAAGCCGAGCTGATGCGCCTGCTGCGCCTTGTGAAGCAGGAAGCCGCGCTCGTCATCGCCCTCGCCGATCTCGCGAAAGTCTGGGACCTGCCGGAGGCGACGGCGGCGCTCACGCGGATCGCCGACGCCACGCTCTCCGCCGCCATTCGCTTCACGCTGCGCGCCGCTTCGCTCGCCGGCAAGCTCGAACTCGCCGATCAGCGCGACCCGGAGCGCGGGTCGGGATGGATTTTTCTCGGCATGGGCAAGGGCGGCGCATATGAGCTGAACTACTCGTCCGACATCGATCTCATTGTCTTCTTCGACCGTTCGCGCACGCGCCTCGTTGACCCGTCGGAAGACGTCGACTTCTTTGTCAAACTGACGAAGCGGATCGTAAAAATCATGAGCGAGCGCACGGCCGACGGCTATGTGTTTCGCGCCGATCTGCGGCTGCGTCCCGATCCCGGCGCGACGCCGATCGCCATCCCGCTCGAAGCGGCGCTGAGCTATTATGAAAGCATGGGCCAGAACTGGGAGCGCGCGGCCTTCATCAAGGCGCGGCCGGTCGCGGGCGACATATTCGCCGGCGAACAGTTCCTGCAAGAACTCGCGCCTTTCATTTGGCGCAAATATTTCGACTTCGCCGCGATCGCCGACGTCCATTCGATCAAGCGGCAGATTCACGCCCATAAGGGGCACGGCAAGATCGCCGTCGCTGGCCACAACATCAAACTCGGCCGCGGCGGCATTCGCGAAATCGAATTCTTCGTGCAGACGCAGCAGCTCATCACCGGCGGCCGCGATCGGCGCCTGCGTGGACGCTCGACGCTCGCCATGCTCGACCAGCTCGTCGACAGTGGCTGGGTGGCGCCGGAGGCGCGGGACGATCTGCGCGACGCCTATCTCTTTCTGCGCGACGTCGAGCATCGCATTCAGATGATCGCCGACGAGCAGAAACATACGCTGCCCGAAACCGAAGAGGGCGTCGCCGTCATCGGCCGAATGATGGGCTTTGTCGCCTATGCCGATTTCGCCGAAGCGCTGTTGAAGCGGCTCGATGTCGTGCAGAGCCATTATGCGAGGCTTTTCGAAAGCGCGCCGGCGCTTACCTCGTCGGCCGGCAATCTCGTCTTCACCGGCGACGACGACGATCCGGGCACGATCGAGACGATCGCCGCGATGGGCTTTTCGAATCCGAAGACGGTGACGGCGACCATTCGCGGCTGGCATTTCGGCCGTTATGCGGCGACGCGCTCCACCGTGGCGCGCGAACGCCTGACCGAACTGACGCCGATCATGCTCGAAGCGATGGCGGCGACGGAGAACGCAGACGCCGCCTTTCTCGCCTTCGACAAGCTCATCTCGAAATTGCCGGCCGGCGTGCAACTCTTCTCGCTGCTGGTTTCGCAGCCGCGGCTCCTCAACCTGCTCGCCGCGATCATGGGCGCGGCGCCGAAACTGGCGGAGACCATTTCGCGCCGGCCGCGCGTATTGGACGCGCTTCTCGAACCGGCGTTCTTCGAAAGCGTGCCGTCGCAGGCGGAGCTTGATCAGCGGCTTGCGGAGCAGCTCTCGGAGGCGCGCTCCTATGAAGACGTGCTCGACCGCGCCCGCATCTTCGGCCAGGAGCAGAAATTCCTCATCGGCGTGCGTATCCTCACCGGCTCGGCCTCCGTGGCGGAAGCCGGTTTGGCCTATACGCGACTGGCTGAGACGCTGATTTCCCGGCTCTTCGCGCTGGTCTGTGACGAATTCGCCAGAGTCCATGGAACCATCGAGGGCGGCGCAGCAGCAGTCGTCGCCATGGGCAAGCTCGGGGGACGCGAAATGACGGCGTCTTCCGATCTCGATCTGATGCTGCTTTACGACGCCGATCCGCTGGCGGAATCGAAAGGCGGCGGGCGGCCGATTTCCACACAACAATATTACGGCCGACTGACGCAGCGACTGATCAGCGCCCTATCCGCGCCCATGGCCGAGGGTCTCCTCTACGAAGTCGATTTTCGCCTGCGGCCTTCGGGCAACAGCGGCCCGATCGCAGTGAGCCTCAAAGCCTTCTCGGACTACCACGCCCATGAGGCCTGGACCTGGGAGCATATGGCCCTGACCCGCGCCCGCGTCATCGCCGGTCCCGATGCCTTCGCAAATCGGGCCGATGCGGCGATCCGCGCCGCGCTGACGCGGCCCTGCGACCCGGAAAAACTGAAGGACGACGTCTTGTCGATGCGCTGCAGGATCGAAAAGGAGAAGGGGTCTGGAAACCCTTGGGAGGTCAAGCAGGTTCCCGGCGGGCTCGTCGACATCGAGTTCATCGCGCAATATCTGATGCTGCTCCACGGCCCCCTGCATCCCGAGCTTTATTCGACGACCGTCACGGACGCCCTTCAGAATCTCAAGGACGCCGGCTTTCTCGACGTGGGCGCGGCTGAGGCGCTGACGGCGGCGTCACGACTTTATCAGGGCCTGACCCAATTGCTGCGCCTTGCCGTCGACGAAGCTTTCCGTCCCGCCGACGCGCCGCGCGGACTGACTGAACTGCTGCTGCGAGTCGGCGACGCGCCCGACCTTTCCAATCTCGAAGCCCTGCTCGTCGACACGCAGCGAAGGACCCGGGAAATTTTCACGAATGTCGTCGGAGAGGTCGCCGAGCGCCCGATTTCGGCCTGAGCGGGAGTTGTCAGATCGGGCCGCTCGGGCATAGATACGCCGGATTCCTCGCGCAGGAGCTTTCCCGCCGGCGGCGACGGCCGCTTTGTTCAAGGCCGCCCTGGCCCTTTTTTTGGAGCACATCATGTCTCACGCCCGCAAGAATGAGCGTTCTCTCGCCCGCGCCGCGCTCGGAGCGACCGCGCTCGCGGCCCTGCTGGCGATGAGCGCCGCCGGCGCGACGACTGCGACGGCGAAAACGCTCGCCAAGGTCAATGGCGTCGAGATCACGGACGAAGACATGAAGCTCGCGATGGAGGATCTCGGCCCCGCCATTCCGCGCCAGCTCGAAGGCAAGGCGCGCGAAACTTATGTTCTCGATTTTCTCATCGATGAGCAGCTCGTCGTGCAAAAGGCGCAGGCCGACAAGGTCGCCGAAACGCCGGAATTCGCCAAGAAGCTGGGCTACCTGCGTGACAAGGCGCTGATGGAGACCCTGCTCGGCAACGTCGCCCAAAAGGCCGCGACCGAAGCGGCGATCAAGCAGGCCTATGACGAGGCGGCGAAAAACCAGAAGCCGGATACCGAGTATCACGCGCACCACATTCTGGTGCCGACTGAAGAAGAGGCGAAGGCTGCGCTCAAGCGCGTCAAGGGCGGCGAGGATTTCGGCAAAGTCGCCACCGAACTTTCGAAGGACCCTGGCGCTAAGGGCGGCGACCTCGGCTGGTTTACCAAGGACCGCATGGTGCCGGAGTTTGGCGATGCTGCGGCGAAGCTGCAGCCGGGCCAGATTTCCGATCCGATCAAGACGCAGTTTGGTTGGCACATCATCAGGCTGGACGAGAAGCGTCCGAAAGTTTTTCCGCCGCTCGATCAGGTCAAGGATCAGGTCGCCCGCTACGTGGTGCAGAAGGCGCAGAGCGAACTCGTCATGAAGCTGCGTGAAGGCTCGAAGATCGAACGCGCCGACCAGCCGGCCGAGGGCGCGCCCGGCGCCAAACCGGCGGAAGGCGCCAAGCCAGCCGAACCGCCGAAGAAGAAGTAGTCCGGAAGAGCTTTTCTTCGTTTGAGGGCAGGAACGTCCCGCCGCCCGAAAATCTGTTCCGTAGCGAAGCCTTGACGCGGACGGCAAGCGCCGGGCAAATCCGCGCAGGTCCACTCCGATGTGCAAGGCTTCGCTATGGCTCACGACGCCCCGGTCTCCCCGCTCGCGCCGAAATCAGTCCCCGAGATCCCGCCGCTTGACGGCGTGCGCTTCGCCGTCGGCGCCGCAGGCGTGCGCTATGCCGGACGCACCGACGTGATGCTGGCCCTGCTCGACGCCGGAACGACGGTCGCGGGCGTCTTTACCAAGTCCAAGTGCCCGTCGGCGCCGGTCGACTGGTGCCGCGAGCGTATCAAGGGCGGCAAGGCCCGCGCGCTGCTGGTCAACTCGGGAAACGCCAACGCCTTCACCGGCAAGACCGGCGCACAGGCGGTCAAATTCTCGGCGAAACTCGCCGCCGCGGCGACGGGGTCGCCCGAACGCCAGATTTTCCTCGCTTCCACCGGCGTCATCGGCGAGCCGCTCGATGCGCATAAATTCGACGGCCTGCTGGAGAAGCTCGTCGAAGGCGCGCGGCCGGACGGCTGGCAAGACGCAGCGCGCGCGATCATGACCACCGACACCTATCCGAAGCTATCGACGCGCATAGCGACGATCGGCGGCGTCGAGGTAACGATCAGCGGCTTCGCCAAGGGCGCGGGAATGATCGCGCCCGACATGGCGACGATGCTCGCCTTCGTCTTCACCGACGCGGCGATCGGCACGGAGGCGCTGCAGGCGTTGCTCGAAAGCGGCGCCAAGAGAAGCTTCAACGCCATCACCGTCGACGGCGACACCTCGACCTCCGACACGCTGCTGCTCTTTGCGACGGGCGCGGCGAAGAAACGCGGCGCGCCGAAGATCGAAAAGGCGAGCGACAAGCGGCTCGCCGATTTCAAGCGCGCGCTGGACGCGGTGCTGCTCGACCTCGCTCATCAGGTGGTGAAGGACGGCGAAGGGGCGCGCAAATTCGTCGAAGTAGCGGTGACCGGCGCCGACAGCGCCAAGGCGGCGAAGCGCGTGGCCTTTTCGATCGCCAATTCGCCGCTGGTGAAGACCGCGATCGCCGGCGAAGACGCCAATTGGGGGCGCATCGTCATGGCGGTCGGCAAGGCCGGCGAAAAGGCGGACCGCGACAGGCTCGCCATCTGGTTCGGCGGCGTGCGCGTCGCGCACAAAGGTTTGCGCGATCCCGACTATGACGAAGCGGAAGTTTCCCGCATCATGAAGCGCGACGAAATCGTCATTAATGTCGATCTTGGATTGGGCAAGGGCGCGGCGACGGTATGGACGTGCGACCTCACCAAGGACTATGTCGCGATCAACGGCGACTACCGAAGCTGATCATGGCGTTCGCGAACGCAATTATTGGCCGATATGGTGAAAGGCGCGAAGCCGGCGGCGAAATCCTCGCACAGGACCGCGGAGCAGGTTGATATTGCGCTGGAATCTAGTCGGGCGCTTGAGGATCTGCCCGTGGGCGGCTCCCTCCCGCCGCCGCGACCGACGGGGCGCTGCGGGGCGGTAGGAACGCAGCGCGGTCGTCAGGACGATATCTGACGTGCTAGACTGCCTGATCGCCGCCGAAGCGCCGGGCCGGACGAACGCCCTGCCGCGTTGGAGACGGTAAAGGTTTGCGATCTGCGTTTGTCGTGGAACGTCGTGCTCATGCGTTGGGTCAAACTCCTCTTTGTCGCGCCGCTCGCCATGCTTTCCGCATGCAACACCGCGCGCGGCCCGGAGCCCGGCGTTGGCTTCGATCCCGCGCAGGCGAGTTATATCAGGGCGCCCGGCAGGGGCGTCATCGCCGGACAAGCTTTTCTGCGCGACGTTTCCGGAAAATCAAATGTGCGCTACGCCGCTGGCGAGACGGTGAGGCTGATACCCGCGACGACTTATGCGCAAGAGCGAATCAAGAAGTTCTATGGCTCGGTGAAATTTTTGCCGGCCGCGTCGATTCCAAAGGTGGATCCGGACACGCAATACGCTTCTCTGACTCGCACGACTACCGTGGAATCAAACGGCCGCTTTACATTCGAGAATGTCGCGCCCGGGCGTTACTATCTCACCACGCAGCTCATCTGGAAGCCAAAAGATTCGACTTCGTCTGAAGGCGGCGCGATGTATGAGGAGGTGACGCTCACCGGCGCGGAAAACGGTCCGGTAAAGGTCATTCTCTCCGGTAATTGAGTCCGCCCGTGTCTCTCCTTCTCGTCGTGGCGGCGGCGCTCGTCGACGCCGACAACCGCGTGCTCATCGCCCAGCGTCCTGAAGGCAAGACGCTCGCAGGATTATGGGAATTTCCGGGCGGCAAGCTTCATCCCGGCGAACGGCCGGAGGAAGCGTTGGCGCGCGAACTCGAAGAGGAACTTGGCGTGCGGGTCTGCGCGCCCTGTCTCGCGCCGCTGACCTTCGCAAGCCACGCCTATGATGATTTTCATCTTCTGATGCCGCTTTATGTCTGCCGTAAGTGGGAAGGATTCGTCGCGCCGGCGGAAGGACAGGCGGTGCGATGGGCGCGCGCCCGCGAATTGCGCAACTATCCGATGCCGCCCGCCGATGCGCCGCTGATCGGCCCGCTCATCGATTTGCTGGGGTGAACAAAATGGTAATCGCATGGGTTTGGAGACGCTGCGATGTTCACGCAAACCAATCAGCGTGGCCCCGACCGCCGCGCCCGCTACGCGGCCGGGAAAGCTCTACGCCAGATCGTCCCGCGTGAACGGCTGGCGGATTTTACGCCTCCCGCAAACCGCAACGCCGCGGCGATCATCGCCGAAACCGAACGTGATCGAATCCAAGCCCTGCTTCCGCTTCGCCGCAAATCCATGGCGGAGTCGCCGCACGCATTTCTGCGCGGCGCCGCTGACGTCATGGCCGCCGATCTTGCGACGCAGGCGGCTCCCGGCATTCGTGCGCAAGTCTGCGGCGATTGCCACCTCATGAATTTCGGCGCCTTCATCTCGCCGGAGGGACATGCGCTGTTCGACGTGAATGATTTCGACGAGACGCTGCCAAATGTCGATGTCACCATCGATCTGCGGCGCTTGGCGACAAGCGTCGTCGTCGCGGCGCTCGGCGCCGATAAGAGCAGGCAAGCCGCAAGATCCATGGCTCGATCCGCCGTCAAGGCATACCGCCGGGGCATGATTGAACTTGCCGGTTTGTCGCCGCTTCAGGCGTGGAATACGCGTGTGCCGCTGCGCGACGTCGTCGCCCAGCTCCGCAATCGGGTTCTTCTCGGCGCCGTCCACGCCGCGATCGCGTCGCATCGCGACGAAGACGACTTCGCTGATAATTTTCCAAAGGTGGCGAAGGATTCCTGCGGCGACTGGCGCGTCGAGGATAAGCCGCCGCGGCTCTTCCATCTGGATGATGGCGTCGCCAGTCAATTCGATCTGAACGGCCTCATCGCCGCCGCCTTCGCAAACTTGCCGCTGCAGGTCGCCAGTCTATTGCGTCGCTACCGTTTGTGCGACATCGCTTTCAAGGCGGTCGGCGTCGGCAGCGTCGGCGCTTATTGCACGATCGCGCTGTTCATGAGCGCCGACGACGAACGGCTCTTCCTTCAAATCAAGGAGGCGAAACGCTCGGTGCTGGAGCGCTTCGGCCTTGGCGCATGGACAGGCGCGCAGGGCGAGCGCGTCGTCGAGGGTCAGCGCATGATGCAGGCGGCGTCCGACATATTTCTTGGTGCGATGCTCGACCCCGCGTCCAAGCGAGAATTCTACATGCGCCAGCTGAAGACCCGTCGTCTTGGCGGACTTACGGAAGTGATGCAGCGCCATGATCTGCTAAATTACGCGAAACTCTGCGGGCGCACTTTGGCGCGCGCGCATGCGCGTTCCTCCGACGCCGCGACTCTTGCAGGCTACACGGGAAAGAGCGAAGCCTTCGACGATGCGCTCGCGTCCTTCGCGATGCTCTATGCGCGGCAGAACGCGAAGGACTACGAAGCATTCCGTGCGCAGCGAAACGACGCGCCTACTCTTCCCTGACCGTCGCGTAGGTCGCGGGAATCGACAGCGTCCAGATCAGCCCGTCGGGCGGGAAATTCAGCGTCGCCGTTCCGTCGAGCGCCTGGGCGACAAGGCGCTTGATGACTTTATGGCCAAAGCCTTCGCGCGGCGGCATCGCCACCGCCGGACCGCCGCTCTCGCGCCATTCGATATTGAGCCGCCCGTCTTCGAAGCGCCACGTCAGCGAGACGGCGCCCTCGGGCCGCGAGAGACCGCCAAAGCTCAGCGCGTTGGTCGCGAGTTCGTGCAAAGCGAGGCCGATGTTCTGCGCAGCCTCCGGCTTCAACATTATCCGAGGCCCGTCGATCTTGGCGCGCGCCGGCAGGTCGCCCCGCGCCACGTCCATGCAGTAGGCGAGCTGAGCGCGCACCAGGTCGCACATCGAGGCGCCGCGCCAGTCCTGCGACACGAGCAGATCATGCGCCATGGACAACGCCTGCAACCGCGCGGCGAATTTGCGCTGGAATTCTTCAAGCGAGGGGGAACCGGCGGCGGTCTGCCGCGACATCGCCTGCACCACGGCGAGGAGATTCTTCGAACGATGGACGAGTTCGCGCAGCAGCACGCGCACATGCTGCTCGCGCTGCTTGCGCGGCGTGATGTCGCGCGCGGTGCCAAGAATGCGCACCGCCCTGCCGTCCTCGAAAAAGGTGCGGCCGCGCACCGAAACCCAGCGCTCGATGCGGTCGGTCTGTCCGATGACGCGATATTCGATCTCGTAATCGCCCTCGTGATTTGGATCGAGGGCGACGCCGACCGCTTCCTTCGTGCGCTTCTTGTCCTGTGGGTGCAGCGCGCTGCGGAAAATCTCGAAACTTGCCGGCACGCCCTCGGGCAGGCCCCACAGTCGGCGCACCCGCTCGTCGATATGCACCTCGCCCGTCAGGAGATTCCAATCCCAGATGCCGGTGCGCCCGGCGTCGAGCGCAAGCTGCATCCGCTCCAGAGCGAAGGCCTGCTCGTCGCAGAACGACCGCGCATGGCGCGCGTCATCTGTCTCTAAGCGAATTTCCGTGTCGGTCATTCGGCGCCTATCGGTCTGTTGGGATGGCCGCCATCTTAGCTCCAGACGCGGCGCGGCGCGAGGGGCTAGATATCGACCAGTTCCGTCGCGAAGGCGGCGCGTTCCTGAATGAAGGCGAAGCGCGCTTCCGGCTTGTTTCCCATCAGCCGCTCAACGCAATCCGCCGTCTCCTCGCGATCCTCGGGTTCGACGATGACCTTGAGGAGCGTGCGCTTTCCAGGGTCCATGGTGGTTTCCTTCAGCTGAGCCGCGCTCATTTCGCCCAGCCCCTTGAAGCGGCTCGTCTCGATTTTTCCTTTCCCGGTTAGCTCCTTGCGGATCAGTTCCTCACGGTGCTCGTTGTCCCGCGCGTAGACGGTCTTCGCGCCTTGCGTCAGCTTATAGAGCGGCGGCTGCGCCAGATAGAGATGGCCGTTTTCGATGAGCCGTGGCATCTGCCGATAGAAGAAGGTGATGAGCAGCGACGCGATATGGGCGCCGTCGACGTCGGCGTCGGTCATCACGATCACCTTCTCATAGCGCAGATCCTCGTCACGGTAATGCGCGCCCAATCCACTGCCGAGCGCCTGGGTCAGATCGGCGAGCTGTTGATTGGCGAGGAGCTTGTCTTTGGTCGCCGAGGCGACGTTTAGAATCTTGCCCCGCAACGGCAGGATCGCCTGCGTCGTGCGGTTGCGCGCTTCCTTCGCCGAGCCGCCGGCGGAATCGCCTTCGACGATGAACAGCTCCGAGCCCTGCGCCGAATTATTGGTGCAGTCGACGAGCTTGCCCGGCAACCGCAGCTTTCGGGTCGCCGTTTTGCGGGCGATGTCCTTTTCGGCGCGGCGGCGCTGGCGTTCCTCGGCGCGCTCGACAGCGAAGTCGAGCAGTTTATTGGCCTGCGAGGGCGCGCCGGCAAGCCAATGGTCGAAGGCGTCGCGCACCGCGCTCTCGACGATTCGCGACGCCTCGGCGCTCATCAGTCGGCTCTTGTTTTGGCCCTGGAACTCGGGCTCGCGAATGAAGACGGAGATCATCGCGGCCGACTGGCCCATGAGGTCGTCGGCGGAAATGTCCTTGGCGCGCTTCGCCTGTCCGACGCGCTCGGCGTGGTCCTTGAGCGCCTTCAACAGCGCGGCGCGAAAACCCGCTTCATGCGTGCCGCCATCCGGCGTCGGGATGGTATTGCAATAGGAGTGGACGAAGCCGTCGTCCTCGGCGAGCCAGGACACTGCCCATTCGAGCGAACCATGTCCGCCTTCGCGCGTGATCTTGCCGATGAACGGCTGATCGGTGACGAGCTCCTTGCCGTGAATTTCGCGCGCCAGATAGTCCTTCAGCCCGCCGGGAAAGCGCAGCACCGCCTCATGCGGCGTGTCGGCGCCGGGTTCGATCAGCGAAGGATCGCAGCGCCAGCGGATTTCGACGCCGCCGAAGAGATAGGCTTTGGAGCGCGACATGCGGAAGAGCCGCGCCGGCTTCCAATGCGCGCCCGCGCCGAAAATCTGGGCATCGGGCTTGAAGCGCACCTTGGTGCCGCGACGATTGGCGATGCGCCCGAGTGACGTGAGCTTGCCGAGCGGCTCTCCCCGCGAAAACTCCTGACGGTAGAGTTCGCCGCCCGTCGCGACTTCCACGTCGAGCTTCTCGGACAGCGCATTGACGACCGAGACGCCGACGCCATGCAGACCGCCGGAGGTCTGATAGGCGCCGCTGTCGAATTTGCCGCCGGCGTGAAGCGTCGTCATCACTACTTCCAGCGCCGATTTCTTCGGAAATTTCGGATGCGGGTCGACCGGAATGCCGCGGCCGTTGTCGACGACCGTGAGCCAGCCGCCGGCTTCCAGCGTCACTTCGATGAAAGTGGCGTGACCCGCCACCGCCTCATCCATGGCGTTGTCCAGCACTTCGGCGAAGAGGTGGTGCATCGCCGCCTCGTCGGTGCCGCCGATATACATGCCGGGGCGCCGGCGGACGGGCTCCAGCCCCTCCAGCACTTCGATCGAAGCTGCCGAATATTCGGCAGGGCCGCGCTTCGCGGCGGGTTTCGCTGGGGGCGTCTTGCGCGCCGCGCCGCTGAAAAGATCAGGTCTTGAAGCCATGAGCCATATTAGCGCGATTCGGGGAACGGAGGCGCGGTTAAGGCTTAGCCAGTGGTTTTCGCGCCGGACGCGATTTACAATAGCCAACCGAGCCGCACCAGCGCCTCAGACGCCCACAGGGTTATGATTTCGCTCGGAGGCCTTTCAACATGATCATGATCGTCATCGCGCTGCTCAGCGTGGTTCTGCCGCTCGTTCATCTCGCGGTGAGCAAAGTCCCGAGGACTCGCGCCCGCGTCATTCGCCTGCTGCTGGTCTACGCGCTTGTGCTGGACGTGGGCGTCATCGGATTCGTCTTGGGCTTCATCCCTCATATTTTCTTCGCCGACGCGACGGCGAAGAGCATCGGCTGGCCCCCGGGAAACCCGTTTCAGTTCGAGGTCGCCACGACGGCGGCTGGGGAATTCTCGGCTTTCTCAGCCTGTGGATCGGCGGCTCGTTCTGGATCGCGACCGGACTCGGCTGGTCCTTCTTCCTGCTTGGCGCGACCTACGGCCACGTCATGCAGACGCTGCGCGAAGGCGATTTCGCGCCTTATAATTTCTTCACGATTTTTTCGGACGGCTTCATCGCCTTTTGGCTGCTTCTGCTCCTCTTCCTCTATTGGCGCTGGGGAATTTGGAAAGAGGACCGCGCCGCCCATGGATAGAGCACGTTCATAACTTTTCGATTCTCGCGGCAGCGCTCACAGAGGCGCCGGAGCGGCTTAGGTCGAAAACAGTCTCGCGCCGTCAACTCGCCAGCGCGAATTTCTCCGCCTGCTCCAGATCGACCGAGACAAGCTGCGAGATGCCGCGCTCGGCCTGCGTCACGCCGAACAGCCGGTCCATGCGCGCCATGGTGATCGGATTATGGGTGATGGTGACGAAGCGCGTGTCGGTTTTCTTGCGCATCTCTTCCAGAAGATCGCAGAAGCGCTCGACATTGCTGTCGTCGAGCGGCGCGTCGACCTCGTCGAGCACGCAGATCGGCGCAGGATTGGTGAGGAACACTGCGAAAATCAGCGACATGGCGGTCAACGCCTGTTCGCCGCCCGAAAGCAGCGTCATCGTCGTCGGCTTCTTGCCCGGCGGGCGCGCGAGAATGTCGAGGCCGGCCTCAAGCGGATCATCGCTTTCGACGAGCTGCAATTCCGCCGAGCCGCCGTCGAAGAGCAGCGTGAACAGCTCCTTGAAATGGTCGTTGACCTTGTCGAAGGCGGCGAGCATGCGCTCGCGGCCTTCCTTGTTGAGACTGGCGATGGCGGCGCGCAGCTTCTTGATCGCCTCGGAAAGATCGTCGCGTTCGGCGATCATCTTTTCGCGCTGCGCCTCGACCTCAGTGAGTTCGTCCTCGGCGCGCAGATTGACGGCGCCGAGCCGCTCGCGATCGGCGCGCAGATTCTCTAACCGGCGTTCGATGTCAGCGATGTCAGGCAGGTCGGCGCCGTCCTTGACCTCGGCGAGTTCGGCGAGCGCCTGCGGCGTCGATTCGAGGTCATGCGCGATCGCCCGCTCGACATCGGCGGCGCGCTGACGGGCAGCGTCCAGCTGCGCTTCGCTGCGCGCCATTTCTTCGCGCGCCGCGCTCATCGCCTCCAGCGCCGCCCGGGCGGCGCGGTCGGCCTCGGCGAGGCGCGTCTCGGCGGCGGCGCGCGCGTCGGAAGCGTCGCGGCGCGCGGCCTCGGCCTCTTCGAGCGCGTTCATCAGCGCGCGGCGCTGGCCGATGAAGGCGTCGGGCGCGTCGCTCAATCGCGCGTGTTCCTCTTGCGCCGTCGCGAGTCGCTCTTCGATCTCGCCGATGCGGTCCTGCGCGCGGTCGCGGCGCTGCGCCCATGACGCGGTTTCGCGCGCGATCGCCGCCAGACGCGCATCGCGCGCCGCGCGCTCGTGGCGAAGCGACGCCAGCGCGGCCCGCGCCTCGCCGGCCTGGGCGCGCTCGGCCATAGCGCGACCGCGCAAATTCTCCAGAGCGCCGGCGAGGAAGGCCGGCTCTTCAAGGTCGTCGAGCGCCTGCGTCACGCCGGCGCGCTTCTGCGCGGCCTCATCGCGGTTGGCGAGCGTCTGCGCCTTGGCTTCCTGCAGCGCGGACAGGCGCTGGGCGATCTGGGCCTGACGACGCTCCGCCGTCGAATGGCGCTCGCGCGCTTCCTCCATCAGGGCGCGGTCGCGGCGCTGGGCGTCGCGCGCGGCAACGTCGGCCTTGGCCGCCTCTTTCGCGGCCTCGCGGGCGGCGGTTAACTCTTCGGCGAGCGCATCGGCCGTTTCGCGCGCAGCGGCGGCCTCGACCCGAAGATCCGCGAGCCGATTCTTCTCGGCGAGACGGCGCGCGGCGGCGGTCGGCGCTTCGGCGGCCTGGGTGAAGCCGTCCCAGCGCCACAGATCGCCCTCCTTGGAGACGAGCCGCTGGCCGGGTTTCAACAGCTTGCGCAGGCTTTCGCCCTCGGCGCGCAGCACGACGCCGATCTGCGCCAGACGCCGGCGCAGCGCCGGCGGCGCGTCGACACGCTCGCCGAGCGCGCGAACGCCATTGGGCAGGGCGGGATCGCCCTCGCCCGAGGTCGTCGACCAATGCGCCGGCGCCGAATCTTCGGCGGAAGCGTCGAGATCATCGCCGAGCGCCGCGCCGAGCGCGGTCTCATAGCCCTTCTCGACGGTCATGCTCTCGACCACCGGCGCCCAGAGGCCGCCGGAGCCCGTCTGCAACAGATGGTCGAGCGTGCGCGTCTCGGTCTCGAGCCGCTGGGCGCGCAGCGCCGCCTGCTCCAGGGGCGCGCGCGCGACGGTCTCGGCCTCGCGCGCTTGGCGGTAGGCGGCTTCGGCCTCATGGGCGGTTTCTTCAGCGCCGCGCATGTCCTGCGCCGCCTGTTCCACGGCCTTGGCCAGACGCTCGACCTCCTCGGCGCCGCCGCCCTGCCCGGCGATCAGCGCGAATTCGGTCTCGATGCGGGTCAGCTCCGCCTCGAATCGCGCGACCCGTTGATTTTCATCGCGCAGCGCCGCCTCCAACGCCGCCCGCTTGGCGTTGACGCCGGCGAGCTGCTCCTGCGCGCTGGAGAGGTCGGCCTCGGTCGCCGCCAGCGCCGCCTCGATCTCGTTAAGCCGCGCTTGCGCCTCGGTTTCACGCTCGGCGTCGCGGGCGTCGCCGCCCTGAAGCTCGGCCCGCTCTTCCTCGAGCCGGTCGGCGACCTCCGCGGCGTCCTGGATCAGCGCGCGTTCGCGTTCGAGATCGCGGCCGAACTGCTCGATATGGCGCTGAAGCTCGGCGATTCGCTCCTTGGCGCGCCGCTCGTCGGCCTCTAGCGCTTGACGCGCGACGACGAGACGATGCAGCGCCGCGCCGGCCTCCGCCTCCCTCTCGCGCAGCGGCGGCAGCTCATGCGCAGCGACGGCCTGGAATTTCGCCGCCTCGGCCTGCTCCAGCGTGCGCTCCTGAACGCTGGTTCGACTGGCGTCGAGCTTCTCGGAGGCGGCCTGCAGCTGTTCGGCGGCGAGCTGATAGGCGACAAGCGCGGCGAGCGCCTCGTTCTTGCGGATTTGCGCCGCGAGGCCGCGGTATTTCGTCGCCTGGCGCGCCTGACGCTTCAGGCTGTCGGCCTGGCTGTCGACCTGCTTCAGCACGTCTTCCAGGCGCGTGAGATTTTCCGACGCGGCGTTGAGGCGCAGTTCGGCCTCGTGCCGGCGCGAGTGGAGGCCGGCGACGCCGGCGGCGTCCTCGAGAATGCGGCGGCGCGACTGGGGCTTGGCCGAGATGATCTCGCCAATCTGGCCTTGGCGCACGAGCGAGGGCGAGCGCGCGCCGGTGGCCGCGTCGGCGAACAGAATTTGCACGTCGCGGGCGCGCACTTCGCGCCCGTTGATTCGATAGGTGGAGCCCTGCTCGCGCTCGATTCGCCGCGTCACCTCGATCGAATCGGCGTCATTGAAGGCGGCGGGGGCGGTGCGCGAGGAATTGTCGAGCACAAGCCCGACCTCGGCGAGGTTGCGCGCCGGGCGGGAGCCGCCGCCAGAGAAAATCACGTCGTCCATGCCGGACGCGCGCATGTTTTTATAGGAGTTTTCGCCCATCACCCAGCGCAGCGCCTCGACCAGATTCGACTTGCCGCAGCCGTTCGGCCCGACGACGCCGGTCAGGCCCGGCTCGATCAGGAAATCGGTCGGTTCGCAGAAGCTCTTGAAGCCCAGAAGGCGCAGGCGCTCGAATTTCATTGCCTAATGACCGCCACAAAGTGCTGGGGAAAGCAAGGAAACCGACGCGATATGTTGTGGGAACGCGTTTCGTTGGGCGCGCCACGGAGGTGCCGCGTCAACCATCGGGGCCTCCGAATCACGATTGTCATCGCATCGCAGAAATGCGGCGGAAAAAAATTGATCGATACACGTCCGCCGGACGACGCGTCGCTCGCGCGTCTCGTCCAATGATCAAAGCCGCTCGCCCGGACCGCGCCTTGCGCTGAGGGCTCAAAAGAGCCATGTTTGGGCGCGACTTTGAATTTTTCGGCCGCTCTTTCTCGGCGGATGGCGGCCGGTTCGCGCGATCGTCGCCTTTTAGGAAAGCGCCAGTGCCCAAATCAGCTCTGTTGCCTGCGTTCTCGGCCAGCCGCGCGAGACGCGCTCTGGCGCGCCTGTCATGCGCCGTAATTGCAGGAACCGGCGCCTTCGCGCTTTCCTGCGACAGCAGCCTTGCGGCGCGGGAAAACCTGATCGTCGCCCGGCCCTTTGAAGTCGGCTCCAGCCTTTCCGGCAATTACCTTGCCGCCATCGTCGCCGGCGCGCAGCGCGACACGCTCGCCGCTTCGACGTTTTTCCGGGAAGCATTGCGCGACGATCCCAAGAACACTGATCTCGCCGACCGCGCCTTCGTCGCCGCCCTCGCCAATGGCAACATGTCGGAAGCGATCTCGCTCACCGGTCGAGTGATCGCGCATGACCGCGCCAATGGCCTCGCGCATCTCACGCGCGGCGTCGATATGATCAAGAACCGGAAATACGCCGCTGCGCGCGCCGAACTCTTGAAAGGCGGCGGCGACCGTCGCCGCGACATCACCTCGACTCTGCTTTCGGCATGGAGCTACGCCGGCGCCAAGGACACGCGTCGCGCGCTCGCGACTCTCGATACGCTCACCGACGAAGCCTTTATGGTGTTCCGCGACTATCATGCGGGATTGATCGCCGATCTCGGCGGCGACAAGGTCGAGGCTGAGAAGCGTTTTAGATCCGCCTATAGCGCCGAAAAGAACACGCTGCGGCTGGTCGACGCTTACGCGCGCTTTCTCGCAATGCGCGGTCAGCGCGACGAAGCGAAGAAGCTCTACCTCGCTTTTGACGAAGTCGCGCCCAATCATCCGATCGTAGCCGCCGCCATTGCGGCGCTCGAGGAAGGAAAGCCGCTCCCGCCCTTCGTGCGCAGCGCCGACGAAGGCGCGGGCGAAGTGCTCTACGGGCTCGGCGCCGTCGGCGGACGTCAAGGCGACGAACTCGCCTCGCTCATTTATCTGCGCCTGTCGCTCCATCTTGCGCCGGAAAATGCTCTCGCGCTCGTCACGCTCGGCGACGTCTATGAGCGCATGAAGCAGGAAGAGGCGGCCATCGATATTTACGAGAGCGTGGCGAAGGACGATCCGCTGCGAGTCAACGCCGACGTGCAGGCGGCGCTTCTTTTAGAAACTCTCGGAAAATCGAAAGAGGCGACCGACGCTCTATCCGCCATCGTCGCCGCCAATCCGAAAAATCAGGAAGCTCTGACCGCGCTCGGCAATCTCCAGCGCTCGCGCAAAGATTTCGCCGACGCTGCGGCGACCTACACGCGCGTATTGGGTTTGCGCGCTCAGCCCGACAAGAGCCAGTGGCTGCTCTATTATTACCGCGGCATCGCCAACGAACGGCGCAAGGATTGGGCGGGAGCCGAAGCCGATCTCAAAAAGGCCCTGGAGCTCAACCCAGATCAGCCGTTGGTGCTGAACTATCTCGGCTACTCATGGGTCGATCGAGGCGCCAATCTCGACGAAGCGTTCAAGATGCTGCGTCGCGCGGTCGATTTGCGGCAGCGCGACGGTTATGTCGTCGACAGTCTCGGCTGGGCCTATTACCGCCTCGGGCGTTATGACGACGCCGTGCGCGAATTGGAGAAAGCGATCGACCTGAAGCCATCCGATCCGGTGATCAATGACCATCTCGGCGACGCCTATTGGCGCGTCGGCCGTAAGCTCGAAGCGCATTTCCAGTGGAATCATGCGCGCGATCTCAATCCGGATCCGGAGGACCTGCCGAAGATTCTCGACAAGATCAAGAACGGCATGGCGGATAAGCCCGAGATTGCCGGAAATAATGGCAAGACCGGCGGGTAGATCACGCTGCGAAAAAGTGGACGCCGGTCGTTCGCGCAACGCGCGCGCTAAGTTCTGAAATCGATCACGCTACATTTGGGCATTGCGCCAAAATGCAGCGCGATTAATGCCCCAAGCCCGGTTCGCGATTCCACCAGCCGCCGCCGAGCGCCATGAACAGCGCCGCCGTATCGGAAAGGCGCGTCGCTTCGGCCTGCACCCGCAGCAGCGAGGCCGAGAAATAGATGCGCTGGGCGGTAAATACGGCGATCTGAGAAACTTGGCCGTATTTCAATTGCATGCGTACGATATCGCGGCTGCGTTTCGCGGCGTCCTCGCTCTTGCGCGCGGTCTCGACCGCCCGGGCGTCCGACTGCAGCGAACGCAACGCATCGGTCACGTTCTGAAACGCGTTGATCACCGTGCTGCGATATTGAGCGTCGGCCTGCTCCAATGCAGCGACGGCTGAACGCTCCTTGTTCAGAAGCGTCATGCCGTCAAACAGCGGCTGCGCCGCGCTCGCGGCGAACGTATAGAAGCCCGTGCCCGGCGCGAAGAACCCTGACCGATCGCTCCAACGGCCTCCCGTCGGATGGCGTCACGGGGCGGCTCGTCGCACGGCATTCTGGTGATGGACGGCGTCGCTCATTGATGCGGTCGAGAAGGCCGAGGCGGTTATGAGATCGTGCTTGTGGTCATGCAAAAAATCGATGGCGGACTGTCGGTGCTCCGCCTCTTCACGCCGCCGCGACGGGCAGGTTATGCGCATGCACGTCGCGGCCCGAGTGTTGAGTGATTATTCGCTTGGCCGTTTCCTCCAGCGATGAGTTTCGCGTTCGCACCCAGAGCAGCAGACCGCCATGGTCGAGTTGCTCCTGAAGATATTTTGCGTGACGCTCGTCCATAAATTCGCCGAGCACTGCGCCGATCAGTCCGCCAACTTCGGCGCCAACGATGCCGCTTACCAGAAGCATGGCGAGCGCTCCGCCCGAGGCGAGCACGGCGCCAGCCGCGGCGGCGGCGCCGACATAGACGAGAGCGCCAACGAGCGCGCCCTTTTTTGTGGCGCGAGATTCTCTTGGCACATAAGCGACGCGAGGCGCCTTGTCGTCGTCTTCGACATCTTCGACCTTCTCATATCTATGGCCAAGCTTGCTGACGACCGCCTTTTCCCCCGCAAGCAGACTGATATCTCCGAGATCGAAACCTGAATTCAGTAATTCATTGACTGCGCATTCAAGCGCATAGCCGTCTGAGAAAACACCGACAACCTCTCGCGCCCGCTCCCCGTCCGCGCTGATCATGCCGCCCTCCCTACCCTTGCAAACGCCTCGATTTGCGCCAAAGCTGACCGCCGCATCGCGGCTGTTCAAGGCAGAGTGCTGCCGATGGACGGCCTTGGCAAGAGCCGCACTGACGCTCGCAAGCGAATCTCAGGATAGGCTAGGCGGATGACGCGCCGGCCGATTTCGCCAGGAGGCAGAGATATTCCCAAGCCATCGTCGCGCCGGCAAGGGCGGTGATCTCGGATAGGTCATAGGCCGGCGCGACTTCAACGACGTCCATTCCAACGAAGTTCAAGCCTCCGAGTTTGCGGATGATCGACTGCGCCTGCCAGGTGGCGAGACCGCCGATTTCCGGCGTGCCGGTGCCGGGGGCAAAGGCGGGATCAAGCGCGTCGACGTCGAAGGTCAGATAGACCGGGCCGTCGCCGACGACCTCGACGATCTTCGAAGCGACGGCCGCTGGTCCGATTTCGTGAGCCTCCTGTGCGGCGATGATCGTGACGCCTCGCCCGATCGTCCAGTCGTAAACTTCGCGTTGTACAGGCGATCGGATGCCGATCTGAATCATGCGGCGCGCATCGACGACGCCTTCGTTGATCGCGTGGTAAAACATGGAGCCATGCGCATAAGGCTGGCCGAAATTGTCCGACCATGTGTCGACGTGAGCGTCGAAATGGATCAGCCCCAGCGGCCCGCGCCTTTTTGCGCAAGCGCGTAAGAGAGGCAACGTTATTCCATGATCGCCGCCAAGCGTGACGAGATGCGGGTAGGTTGAGGCTTGCTGCTCGATGAGCTCCAGACTTGCGGCGATGTCGCCCAATGCAATGGCGAAATCCCCGACGTCGGAGAGCGGCAGGTCGACAGGCGACGTCCACAAAGACGGATGCTCGCCGTCGATGAGCATGCGGCTCGCCTGGCGAATCGCCGCGGGCCCGAAGCGCGCGCCGCTGCGATTGGTCGTGCCGATATCGAAGGGGACGCCGGCGACGACGACAGCCGCATCAGCGCGCGTTTCGACGCCAAGGAAGGTCGGTCTGGCGGCGAAGGTCGGCGTCCCGCTCACGGCGAAACGTCCAGCTTGGCGAAGCGGAACACAGCCGCAGCGATCGCGCAGGTCCACTCGCCGCCCTGAGCGCCTTGCGCCGCCGCCGTCAGCGAAAGACTTTCGACGATCAGCTCGCTCGTTTCATAGACCTTCTTGCGCTCGTTCCAGGCGGCGTCAGGATCGAATTCGATTCCGAGCGTTGACGCGAGCATCGTCGCCGCGAGATCTTCGGCGTAATCTCCGCTCTCGCGCTCCGTCATGCCATAGCCGTGATGCTCCGAAATATAGCCATAGAGCGTCGGCTCTCTAGGCCGCGCCAGTCCGATGCTTGCGGTGATGCGCCGCCCAGGCTCGTCAGTCTCGGCGCGCGCAAGCACGGTGAACGTGATTTCGCCGGGCTGAAGCGTCGCAACGCCTTTCTCGACGGGCACGACGTCACACCCCGCCGGCAGAATGGACGAGACCGCCACGAGATTTTGCTGTTCGATGTCCGCGTCGCGCAACGCATATTCGAACGCTGTGAGACGATGGCGATGCACGCCGACGCCGCGCGTTAGGAAGACGCATTGCGGAATGGGAAACATCTGACGCGCTCCTTGGCAGGAGAAAGCCGTCGCCTCAATTAGAACACAAAGGCCGCTCGGCCATAAGCAATTTAGCCGCTCTCGTCTATGGCCCCGAACTTCCAAACAGGCTAAGAATCATCAAGCGGCCCGCCGCTCACGACTCCTGGCGCAAGATATATTTACGGCATGAAAATTTTATTGCTCGGCGGCTCCAACGCCGGAATACGAGAAGGCTGGGCCTTCCAATTTCAAAAGCAGGCGAAGGAACATGAAGTCGAGAACCGTTTTCTCGGCGCGGTTGGATCGCTCTATGGTTTGATGGCGCTGTTGAAAATGGAGCGCGATGGGGCGTCGCCGCCGGAAATCGTGATTTTCGAATATTGTCTAAACGACATCTTGCTTTTCGCGGCCAACTGCCTGCGCGAGGAACTTGTCGCCGATACGCTGGAGGCGATTGCAGCCTGTTGTGCGCAGCGGGGAATCCGCCTGATGTTTCTCTGCCTAGAGCCGCTTCCGACATCCAAAATGCAGCGTGGCGCAAGGCGGCGCGCGCGTCGGCTGTATGCGCGAGCGGCGGCGCATTTTGCGACGCCCGCCATTTGGCTGCACGACATATTACCCGGCGGACTGACGACGGCGCATTATCAGGACGAAAACCACCTTACCGTCGAGGCCTCAACGGCGGTCGCCGCCGCTGTCCTAAAGAAATTGGGCGACGCCCGGATACCCGTCGCGCGCGGCGCTGATGTCCGCTTTGATTATGTCGATGCGACACAGACGCAGCGCAGCGGCGCCTGCGAACTGCGTCACATTGATTCAAAGGTTTTCGACGGCGCGTTCATCCGCCTGACGCGACCTGGCGAATGCCGTTGGCCCGGAAGCGGCCGACTCGTAGCGCTGATGCTGCGTTCCGACGAGACCAGCGGAGAATATCTTATTCGCGCGACTCGATGCGCCCGCCGCAAAAATCCACGTTCGCAGATGCAGGAAACCGTCCCCCATCTCATGCTCTTGCATTATGTGTCGAGCACGATCGTCACGGATTGCGGCGTCGCCATCGCCATGCCCGACGACGAAGCGTCGCTGAGACGCGCTCCAGAGGATGCGACGCTGCTCGCCGTTCCGCCGACAGCGCCCTTCTTGGACCAAACCCTCGATATTCACGCCGTCATCTTCTGGCGTCCGCGATCAATCGCCGACCGACTGGCCTCGTTCTGGCGCCGCCGGTAAGCTGGCGAGCGTCACTCTATTTCTTGCAGGCCGGCGTCGGCTGCAAGACGAGATCGGTCATGTCGCCCCGTAAGACGAAGTCGCCATAGTCGAGTTTCAAAGCGCGCGAGACGCCGTTCTCATAAAGATCGAAGGACAGCACATAAACCGGCTGGCCGTCCTTTTTGCCGAGATCGAAATAGGAAATGGCCACCGGCCACCGACTCATGTTCTTGAGTTCGTTCACCCGCGCCGCTTTTTCCTGAGGCGGCTCCGTCGTTGGCTTGCCAATGACCGTCAAGGTGTCGAACGCCTTTTCGCCGTCTCCCGTGCCGTCAAAGACCCGCGCTTCAAGCAGATGTTCGCCGACTCTCGCCGCGGCGACGATCTTGCGCAAATGTTCGGTGGGAAAAAGCATCGGACCGGGCAGCTCCACGCGCGCGCGCTTGGGTTTGGCGAGATCGACGGAAAGCCGCGCGTCGCTGGATTTTTTGGCTTTTCCATCGACTTCCTCGGCCCGCGAATTGTCGACCCTTGTTTCCACCTTGAAGCGGTAGTCAGAGCCGTCGCCGCCTTCGAATGTCGCCGAACGCATATCGGAGAGTTTGGCCGCGCCTTCCGCCGGCTGCAATTCAGTAATCTGGCGAAAGTTCTGAACGTAGCCCTCGCAAGCCGAACCGGAGAAATCGAAAGCGATACGGCCGCGCGCCTGCGCCGGCGCCTTGGCGCCGCCAGTTTTCAACAGGCTCAGATCATATACGGCGCGGTGATTGGCGAGCGCGAGGGCGCGCTCCGCCAGCGCTTCTCCGAGCGGCGTTCCCACGCAGATTGCGGCGGCCAGCGCGCGTAAGCAAATCATGCGACCTCTTTAAGCATTTCGGCGGAATCGACGCCATTGCGTCGCGCGGAGTAGGAAACTAGGGTCGCGCTTCATTGGGAGCAACGATTTTCTCGTTGGAGAGGCGCCATGGCCGAATCGTCCGACACGCCGTTAGCGCGGCTGAAAAAACTGGGACTGACGCTCCCAGCCGCGGCGGCGCCCGTCGCCAATTATGTTCCTTTCGTTCGCGCCGGCGCACTGCTGTTCATATCGGGACAGCTGCCGCTTAGCGTTAATGGCGTCGATCCGGCGCATCGAGGCAAACTCGGCGCCGGCGTTTCACTCGAGAACGGACAGTCTGCGGCGCGCCAGGCGGCGCTCAACGTCCTCGCTCAGGCCAACGCGGCCACCGGCGATCTCGCGAAACTCCGCGCTGTTCGGCTTGGCGGCTACGTCAACAGCGCGCCTGATTTCGCTTCGCTGCCACAAGTCGTCAACGGCGCTTCCGATCTCATCGCCGCCGTTCTCGGCGAGAATGGCAAACACGCGCGATTTGCAGTCGGCGTCGCGCAATTGCCCCTCGACGCCGCCGTCGAAGTCGAGGGAATCTTCGAGATCCTGGCGTGAGCGGGCGCGATATTTCATGGCTGACGGCCCGGCCGATCGCGCACCGCGGACTGCACGACGCCTCCAAGGGCGTCATCGAAAATTCGATTTCAGCAGCCCGCGCGGCGATCGCCGCCGGCTTCGGCGTCGAATGCGACGTGCAGCTTACGGCCGATCGCGAGCTGATCGTCTTTCACGACGAGTCGCTCGATCGCTTGACTGACGGCGCGGGCGCGGTAGCGACACACCGCGCGGATGAGTTGAGACGTCTCCGGCTGCGCGGCGGCAACGAGACAATTCCGGGCTTTTCCGAGTTTCTCGACGCGATCGGCGGGCGAACCCCGATCGTCGTCGAAATCAAGAGCGCCTTTAATGGCGATACGACCCCCGCCCAGCGCATCGCGCAGGCGTTGGCGCATTACGACGGACCTGTTGCGATCGAAAGTTTCGATCCCGATCAGATCGCCTTTCTTCGCGCGCGCGCCGCGGCGCTGGGGATTGCGCATCGGCTGCTCGGCATCGTCGGCGAAGCGCATTACAGCCAGGAGGATTGGCCGCAACTGTCGGCGGCGCAGCGGTCCGAGCTCACGCATTTCCTGCATTACAAGCGCACGTTGCCGGATTTCCTGTCATGGAACGTGCGCGATCTGCCGCACGCGATTCCTCTGCTGCTGCGCGACGCGCTCAAGATTCCGGTGACCGCTTGGACCGTGCGCTCGCCGAAAATGGCCGAGCGGGCGCGAGAATGGACCGACCAAATCGTCTTTGAAGGCTTTGCGCCATAGAGAGCCTCGAGGACGCGACTCGTCGCCTCCCGCGCCTTCGCCGTAAAAGGCGAAGGCGCTATTGGGCGAGCGCCAATCCGTTGACCGGCTCAAGCCCGCGCATCTCCTTAAGTTCGACGCGAATGTTGTAATCGCTCGCGGCTTTTATGAAATCATGGATCGTTTCCATGATGTCCTGGTCGATAAAGCCGGCGCGCGTGCCGTCAATAACCAGATAGCTGTTCTCGTCGACGTCCTCGAGCAAGCTGCGCAGCTGCGCCTTGTTGAGGAAGGACACGTCCTTCTGCAGTCGCAGAAGGTAATTGCGGCCGTCGCGCGTCAGCGTGAACGCCGAGTGGTAATTGGCGCGCAACACGAAGAAGAGGCCCACGGCCATGCCGATGCCCATCCCCTTAAGGAGATCCGTCAAAAGAATTGCGGCGATCGTCACTGCGAAGGGGACAAACTGATTGAAGCCCTTTTCATATTGCTGAATGAAGAGCTTCGGCTTCGCGAGTTTGTAGCCCGTCAAAATCAGCACCGCGGCCAGGCAGGCGAGCGGAATCAAATTGAGCACGCTCGACAGGAACATTGCGCTGAGCAATAGCAGCAGGCCATGAACGAAGGACGCCACCTTGGTGTGTGCGCCGGCATCGATGCTGGCGGAACTGCGCACGATCACCGCAGTGATCGGCAGCCCCCCCAACATTCCGCTCACGAAATTGCCGATTCCCTGCGCCTTGAGCTCCTGATTGGTCGGCGCGACGCGCTTGAGCGGATCGAGCTTATCGACCGCCTCGAGGCTGAGCAGGGTTTCAAGACTGCCGACCAGCGCCAAAGTGGCGGCAGTCAGGTAGATATGAACGTCGATCAGCCGGGAATAATCCGGAAAGCTGAGCTCCCGCGCAAAATCTATCGGTCCGAAGATCGCCGGAACGTTGACGAGATGCTGCGGAGCGATCGCCAAGGAGGGAAACAGCGTCTGCGCCACGGCATTGTAGCCGACGCCAAACAGCACGGCGACCAGCGGACCTGGCGCCAGCGAAAGGAAACGGTGCTTCTTGATGTGCGGCGTGTCCCAAAGAAGCATGATCGCCACGGAGACAATGGCGACGATGACCGCTCCCGTCGAAAAGGAATGAAAGGCGTCCCAGAGAAAGGACAGACGGGTGTGGCTGTCGTCCTCGAGGAAGGAGAGATCGGACTCAGCATCGGCGTCGTAGCCGACGGCGTGCGGCAGCTGCTTCATGATCAGGATCAGACCGATCGCCGCAAGCATGCCTTTGATGACGGCGGACGGAAAAAATGCGCCGATGACGCCCGCCCGCAGAAAGCCCATCGCCAATTGAATCAGACCCGCCAGGGCCACGGCGAGCAGCATGGCGTCGAAGCCGAGCTTATCGACCGCGTTCAAGACAATGACGGTAAGGCCTGCAGCTGGACCCGAAACGCTCAACTGGGAGCCGCTGAGAGTCGAGACGATGAGGCCGCCGACGATCCCCGCGATAATTCCGGAGAACGGCGGCGCGCCGGAAGCGACCGCGATGCCGAGGCATAGCGGCACCGCGACGAGGAAAACCACGACGCCTGCGGGAATGTCGTGATCGAGGTAGCGGTAGTAGTAGTCGAAATGCCTCCTGAACACGCCTGGATTCTCCTGTTGGCGGCTTCACGCCTAAGCGGCGGATCAGAAATCCTCGCCGCCGTATTGCTGATAGATGGCGTCGACATCGCTGCCCGGCGGCAAGGTGACGAGCTGATGCAGAATGCCGTCGTCGAGCCCGAACACCCAGCCGTGCAGCATCGGTCGCTGATCCTCTTTCCAGGCGGTCTGGACAATGGAGAACTGCGACAGACGCATGACCTGCTCGATGACGTTGATTTCGACCAGTCGATTGGCGCGCTCGGTCTGAGAGTTGAGCGCATCGATCTCATCTCTATGGATCCGATAAGTGTCTTTAATGTGCATCAGCCATTTGTTGAGGAGCGTCAGGTCGGGACGCTGCCGGTCGAGGGCGGCGCGAACGCCGCCGCAGTTATAATGGCCGCAGACGATGATGTGCGGAACTTTGAGGACCTGAACGGCATATTGAATGACGCTCAGACAATTGAAGTCGGTGGCGATCACCTGATTGGCGATGTTGCGATGCGCGAAAATTGCTCCCGGTCGCGCGTTAACGATAATGTCGGCGGGAACGCGGCTGTCGGAACAGCCTATCCACAGAAATTCCGGTTTCTGGTCGGCCGCCAGCCGATCGAAATAGCCGGGATCGCGATCCCGAACCTCTTCGGCCCAGGCTTTGTTCTCGAGCAGCAGTTTTTCGAAGGCTTTCATCCGGGGCCCGGTGGTTTCTTAAGCCGCCGCGATGAGAAGCGTTGCGGCTGCGACAGCAATATGACAGCGACGCAAGCCGCCTGGAACTGGAGCGCGAACCAAGAGGCATTCCCGGCGCTAAGAGGCGCATCGCTCAAGCACGACTGACTCTACGAAGCTCCGATCGTCGCGACAAGTCCGCCGGATTACATTTGAATGGGGCCACGCTGGCGATGGCCGCGCCGAAAGGCGCATCGCTTTGGCCGGTTACTTCGGCTGAACGGCGCACAGCTCGCGCCATACTTGGGGCAAGGCGGCGATGATGTCGTCGGCGATCAGACCGGGACCAAAAATTTCGGCCGCGCGCGCATGCATCCAGGCTGCGCAGGACGCGGCGAGAAAGCCGTCCATACGCTGCGCCAGCAAGCCGGAAATGATCCCCGTCAAGACGTCGCCCGAACCCGCGGTGGCGAGCCAGGGCGTCGCATAGGGAAGGATCGCGGCGCGCCCGTCGGGCGCGGCCACGACCGTGTCCGCGCCTTTGAACAGCACAACCGCGCCGCTCGCCTTCGCCGCCGCGCGCGCCTTGTCGAGCTTCGAGCGACAGGCGCCGTTGCTTTCGCACGCAGCGAAAAGCCGGGCGAATTCGCCGGCGTGCGGCGTCACCACCACCGGGCCGGGGGCCGCGCGCGTCGCTCGCCACAGTCGCTCCGGATCGCCGGCGAAGCTCGAGAGCGCATCCGCATCAAGGACGGCGGCGCGGCGATAGGCCTGCGGCGCAAGCGCGGTTTCGACCTGCGCGCAGCTTTCCTCGCTCACCCCCAACCCCGGCCCGATGGCGACAGCGTTTTTTCGCTCGTCGGCCAAGACCCTGGCGAGTCCTATTGGGCCGTCGGACGGCCGAACCATCACCGACGTTAGCGCGCTGGCGTTGACCGCGAGCGCATCCGTCGGACTCGCGAGCGTGACCAGGCCGGCGCCGGCGCGCAGGGCTGCAGCAGCCGAAAGCCGCGCGGCGCCGGTGAAGGAGGCGCCGCCGGAGACGACCAATGCGTGGCCGCGCGAATATTTGTGGCCTTCAATCTGCGGCAGCGGCAGCGCGGCGCGCCAGAGCTGAGGCGAATTGACGAATGTCGTAGCGCGGATTGACTCAAGCACGGAAGACCGAATGCCAATGTGCGCGCAGATGAGCTGGCCGCAATGCAGACGCCCAGGCAGCAGCAGATGTCCGGTCTTCACTCGGAAGAAGGTGACGGTCGTGTCGGCCTCAACCGCCGCGCCGCGCACCGCTCCGGTGGTTCCGTCAACGCCGCTTGGAATGTCCACGGCGAGCACATTCTGCCCGCTTTCGCGACGCCAGCGGTTGAGGCGGCGGACCAGATTGCACGCGTTAGGGTCCAGGTCGCGCGCGAGACCGGTACCGAACAGCGCGTCAATGACGAGATCGACCCCGTCGAAGCTGCACTCAAGCGCGGGAGCGACCGCACAGGGCCATGTGGTGGCGGCCCGCGCCGCGTCGCCGCGCAATTGATCGAGCGGGGTGAGGGAGGCGACGCGAACCTTGTAGCGCTGCGCGCGAAGCAGCCCTGCCGCGACAAAGCCGTCGCCGCCATTATTGCCGGGACCGCAAAGGACCAACACCCGCCTTCCGCTGGTGCGCTGAAGAATTTGGCTGGTCGCCCGCGCGATCGCCGCAGCGGCGCTCTCCATCAGCGTCATCCCCGGCACGCCGCTTTCGATCGTCAATCGATCGGCGCGCGCCATTTGATCGGTCGTCAGGATTTCGAGCGGGAGAGCGGAGGGCATGGCGCGATGGTGACCGAAGGGCGTCGCCTGCGCAATGGGCGCCGCCCCTAAGTTGGACGCAGCGCATGTTAATGCGGCGCCGCATTTCGCCGCGCGCGCCTTTCCGCTATGTCAGCAAGATGCTGAGCGCTGTTTTGATCGCTTTCGACACCCCGCGAGCGCCGCTGCGCCGCGAGACTGTGGCGCGCAGCCTCGGTTCGCTTATCGACTCATGCGTGCAGGGCCTCGTCGCCGACGCCATCATCGTCGCAGAATCGAAGCGAGACTTCGAAGGAATCGCGGATGAAGCCGGTTGCGCGCTGATCGAAGCGCCGCACGCCGACGGCTTCGCACAAGCGCTGAAGGCGGCGCGGCGCGACCATATCTTCCTACTCCTCGCAGGATATGCGGTGGAGCGGGGGTTCGCCGAGGAAGCGCAGGATTTTTTCGCCAATGGCGATCGAGCCCGCTCTAGAACCCTTCGTATGGCGCCGGAATCCTTGGTGACTCGCCTTGCGCCCAGTCTGGCGCGACCGGTCGGTCTGATTGCCGCAAAAAGTGCGCTCGCCTCGGCCGATAGCGCGGATTTCCACCGACTCGCGCGCAAAATGCGCGGCGCGGACCTTTCGACCCGCGCCCGTAGAGTCTCATAGACTCAGTTGGCGAAGGTGTTGCAGGCGTCGACGCTGCCCGTGCGCAAGCCTTTCAGCAGCCACTGGGTGCGTTGCGCGGCGGAGCCATGAGTGAAACTGTCCGGCACGACATAGCCGCGCGTCGCTCTTTGCATGCGATCGTCGCCGATCGCCTGCGCCGAAGCGACCGCCTGTTCGATATCGCCCTCCTCGAGAATCGGCTTCTGCTTGTTTGCGTTATTGGCCCAAACGCCGGCGAGGCAATCCGCCATCAGCTCCGCTCGCACGGAAAGCGCGTTGGCTTCCGACCGGCTTCCGGCCATTTGCTGCGCACGCTGGATCTTCGGCAGAATGCCGAGAAGGTTCTGAATGTGATGCCCCATCTCATGAGAGATCACATAGGCGTAGGCGAAATCGCCGCCGCCGCCGAACCGGCTCTGCATGTCGCGGAAGAAGGAAGTGTCGAGATAGATGCGCTGGTCGAGCGGACAATAGAACGGCCCCATCGCCGACTGCGCCGTACCGCAACGCGACTGCGTATAGCCGCTATAGAGAACGAGCCGCGGCGACTGGAAGCGCACGCCCTTCTGTTCGGGAAGCACCTGCGACCAGACCTGCTCGTTGGAGCCCACCACCTTCGCGACGAAACCGCCCAATTCATCTGTCGGCGGCGCGCTTTGCCGGGGCGTCTCCTGGCGGGGCAGAGCCACTTCGCGGTCCTGGCGCATATTGTTGATCATCTGCGCGCCGCCGATGAGAATCGCGGGATTGATGCCGAGCGCCCAGCCGATCAGTCCGAGAACCACCATCGTGCCAAGGCCGATGCCGCCCGCGCCGATGCGACGCCCCCCGGCGACCATCGGGCCATCGCCCCGGCGATCCTCGATATTTTCGGACGACTGGAGATCTTCCCATTTCATGACGTCTCGCTCCGACCGGCGCCCTGGGGCGCTGCGATTGCTATTTAAGCGAGCTTACAGGCTCTGGGTAGAGCGCGATACTCAAGGCGCGCCCCACTCCTTTGGCCACTCCTCTCGGAGCCGGCCGCCGAGCCGCACCGGCGCAATCATGGCCGCGAGACCGTCGGGGCCAATCTCGGCCGCGACGCCGCAAAAGGTCGCCTCGCCATTTGCGGGCTCGTAGCGCGCGCCGGGCGTCTTGCGCAGGAAGCGGCGCAGCGGCTCCTCCTTGTCCATGCCGACGACGGAATCATAATCGCCGGTCATGCCGGCGTCGGTCTGATATCCCGTGCCGCCCGGCAGGATCTGCGCGTCGGCGGTCGGCGCGTGGGTGTGTGAGCCGATGACGACCGAAGCGCGGCCGTCGACGAAATGCGCCATCGCCATTTTCTCGCTCGACGCCTCGGCGTGCATATCGATGATGATCGCGTCGCATCCGACGCCAAGCGGACAGGCGCCGAGTTCGCGCTCGATCGCCGCGAAAGGATCGTCGAGCGCTTCCATGAACACGCGGCCCATCGGGTTGACGACGAGCACCTGCCGTCCGCCCGCCGCCGAGAAGAGTCCGGCGCCGCGTCCCGGCGTCCCTGGCGGATAATTGATCGGGCGCAGAAGCCGCGGCTGACGCTCGATGAAGACCAGCGCCTCACGCTGATCGAAGGCGTGATTGCCGAGCGTGACGCAATCCACGCCAAGGCCGAGCATCTCGTCGCAGATCGCTTCGGTGATGCCGAAGCCTCCGGCGGCGTTCTCGCCGTTGACGACGATGAAGTCGAGCGCCCATTTTTCGCGCAGCCTTGGGACAAAGCGCGACAACGCCGCCCGGCCCGAACGGCCCAGCACGTCGCCAATGAAAAGAAAGCGGAGCGGCGCGGATTTCGACATGGGCCGTCATAGCCCGCGCGCGCAGCGAGAGCAAAGCCCAGCGGCGGTTGCGCGGCGACGCGGCGTTTCATAACTGGGGCGGGCTGATGTAACATCCCCTCCATTGAAAGCGCCGCCAAAAATGCAAGACGCCGCCGAACGCCCCGCCGTCCTGACGCAAAGCGACGCGCCGACGCGGCCTTACGTCGTTTTCGAGGACGGCCGCAGCGGCGGACAGGCGCTGTTGTTCGATGCGCCGAAGGAGATCATCGTCGCACGCACCGCGAATGACGTTGCGGCCGCCTTCGAACGGATGGAAGCGGCGACGAGGCGCGGGCTCTATCTCGCCGGCTACGCCGGCTATGAACTTGGCTACGCCTTGGAGCCGAAATTTGCGACGCAGGCGACGCCGACGGCGCGCACGCCGCTGCTCCTTTTCGGCGCATTCGCCGCGCCGCGCCCCTGGTCGCTGCCGCCCGCAGAGAGCGCCGCGCCGAATATTCCGCTTTCGCCCGTCTGGACCGAGGAAGATTACGCGAAACGATTCAACAAATGCCGGGACTATATTTTCGCGGGCGACGTCTACCAGATCAATCTCACCTTCCCACTTTACGGGCGCTTTGACGGCGATCCGCTTGCCCTTTACCGCGGCCTGCGCAAACGCCAGCCGGTCGCTTATGGCGGCGTCGTGGCGCTGGGCGCCGAAACCGTCGTCTCGCTGTCGCCGGAAGTATTCTTCGAGGCGCAGGGCCGCGCCATCCGCGCGCGTCCGATGAAAGGCACGGCGCAACGCGGCATATTGCCCACCGAAGACATGGCGCGGGCGCAATATCTCGTCGAAGACGAAAAGTCGCGCGCCGAAAATCTAATGATCGTCGATCTCTTAAGGAACGATCTCTCTCGCCTCGCCGTCGTCGGCACGGTGAAAGTCACCGATCTCTTCACCATACAGACCTATCCGACGCTGCATCAGATGACGTCGGGAATCGAGGCGCGGCTGCGCGACGACGTGGCGCTGAAAGACCTCTTCACCGGGCTTTTTCCCTGCGGCTCGGTGACTGGCGCCCCGAAGATTCGGGCGATGGAGATCATTCGCGATCTCGAATACGCGGCGCGCGGCGTCTATTGCGGATCTCTCGGCGTGATCGCGCCGGACGGCGACATTCGCTTCAATGTGGCGATCCGCACGCTGACGATTTTTCCCGATGGCGAACTCGTCTGCAACGTCGGCTCCGCCGTCGTCGCCGATTCCCGCGCGCGCGAAGAGTATGAGGAATGTCTGATCAAGGCGCGCTTTCTGATGGGCGCGAGAACGACTTCGGCCTGATCGAAACGCTGCTGTGGACGCGGGGCGAGGGCTTTCATCTGCTCGCTGAGCATGTCTCGCGCCTCGCCGCGTCGAGCGCGGCGCTCGGCTTCGCGTGTGACGAAGCGCGAATCCGTGAAGCGTTGAACGCCGCTGCGGCGAATGGCGAGAGCGCGCGCCTTCGCGTGCGGCTGGTTCTTTCGCGCGGCGGCGCAATTGAGACGAGCGTCGCGCCGATCGAACCGATCACGGTCGATACCGTCTGGCGCGTCGCGATCGCCGAGCGGCGTTTCTCCTCCGCCGATCCTCTCCTGCGCCACAAGACGACGCGGCGCGCGCTTTATGAAGACGCGCTCGCCGAGGCGGCGCAGCGTTGCGGGGCCGATGAAGTTCTCTTTCAAAACGAGGGCGGCGAGCTTTGCGAAGCGGCGCGCTGCAACCTCTTCGTTCCGCAAGGCGAAATTTTGCTGACCCCGCCGCTTTCCTGCGGCCTGCTCCCCGGAACGCTGCGCGCCGCGCTGATTGCGCAGGGGGGCGCACGCGAGTCTCTCTTGCGCCTCCAAGATATTTCGAACTCGGAATTTTTTCTCGGCAATTCGGTGCGCGGTCTTATCCGCGCGCGGCTTGTCGAGTGAGTTTTGACGTCGACGGCGCCCTCGTTTGTGAGGCGCAGGCGAAGCAGGGCGATCGTGTGAAAAATTTTTCTCACCCTCGTCCTTCGAGACGGCCTCTTCGAGGCCTCCTCAGGATGAGGAATCCCTTAGCCTGATTGACCCGGCAGGTGACGACTGACCACCTGGTCTAAGTCTGCCCCGGCTTCAGCCGATAGAAAATATGGCGACCGATCACGTCCATTTTTCTGAGCGCGCGCGCCCAGCGCGGATGAACGTAATTGGCGTGATAATGCGTCGAACGGCCGACGTCGGAAATATAGGTTCGACCGACCATCACTTCCTTGGCGACGCGCACGGCCTGTTCCCAGGCGTCGCCTTCGGTGATGCGCAGCGACCTGCCCTCGCAGGCGAAGGAGAACTGGCACCCGCGATAGCGATGGCGGTTCTGATAGACGACGCCGCAGACGCTTGCCGGATAGAGCCCGCTCTGGACGCGATTGAGCACGACCTGCGCCACGGCGGCCTGCCCCGCCTCGGGCTCGCTGCGCGCTTCGAAATAGACCGCTTCGGCCAGGCAACGGGTCTCGCGCCCGAGCTTTTCCGGATCGATCGAAGCGGCATAGTCCGGCCGCGACCCGCGCTCGTCCTTGCCGGGGGTCGACAGCGCCAGCGTCGCGCCGGGGAAGGACGACACTTCGATCGGCACGGCGTCCGGCTGCGCCGGCGTCGACGACCCCAGCGCGACGGCGCGCGGCGTCTGAGGGGTCGCGCCATGCAACGCGCGCTCGGTCAGCGCCTCTCGGCCGGCCTCGCGCGGGAGGTCGGCGGCGGGCGGCGTCGAGATTGACGAGCTTTGCGCCGGCGAGGCGACGGCCGTCGACTTTTGCGTCGTCGCCGGCTCCGCCGGAATGTCGGCGTCCGCCTCGTCGAGCGCTTCGTCGCCGGGCGTCTTGCCGCGCGGCGGGAGCGGCGTCGCCGTCGGCCGCGTCGATTTGCCCTCGATGCCGAAGGAAAGCGGCGGCGAGCCGCTCAGTCCCAAATTCGCTGGCTTCTGCCGGCGCGTCTCGAAACCGGGCCGCATGGCGACCACCGGATCGCCCTTATGCCGTCGATCGACCTGGGGAAAATTCTTCACGTCGGGCTTGAGATCGACATGCGGCTCGCGCTCGTCGGGAATCGGGCGATTCTCCTCCGGCCGGCCGACGTTCAAACGCGCCTCCTGAATTTTGGCGCGCGTCTCGCCGTAGAAGCCGTAATCGCCGCTCGCCGCCTCGCTGAACCCGACCGTCAGCGCGCCGGGCGCGCGCGCCGCGAGCGGAGAAACCTTCCAGTCGATCGCCGGGTCCTGGCCGGCGGCTGCCGTGAAAGACACCAGCATGCCGACCCCGAGCGCCCAGGGCGCCGTTACGCTAATGATCCAGGGCGTCACTCCTTTTCGTGCAAAACGCGCTTTCGACTGGCGACGCATAGACCGGCTCATGTGCGACGACGCCTCTCGCAAGGCGCCGCGATTCGCGTCGCCCCGGATGCGATCTTTCGCAAATCTTATCTCTCATTAGGCTTGCGGAAGCGTTGCTGACGGCCCGGCGGCGGCGTGCCAGAATGGCGCAACTAAAGGCTATTCGCCGATGAGATGGACCGCGATTTCGCGCCGATGCGGGCGTCGGCGGTGCTCGAAAAGAAAGACGCCCTGCCAGGTTCCAAGCGCCAAAGCGCCGCCGATCAGCGGAATCGAGAGCTGCGTCTGGGTGAGCGCGGCGCGGATATGCGCCGGCATGTCGTCGGGGCCTTCGGTATCATGGGCGTATTCCGCCGCTTCCGGCGCAAGCCGCGCGAAGACGGCTTCGAGATCGCGCAATACGGTCGGGTCGGCGTTTTCCTGAATGAGCAGCGAGGCGGAGGTGTGCCGGCAGAAAGCCGTCAGCAGCCCCTGCGTCAGGCCCGCCTCGCGCGCAAAGTCGCGAATGTTCTTGGTGATTTCGTAAAATCCGCGTCCCGATGTCTCGATCCGCAGCATTCGGCTTGTTTGTCGCATGGGGCGAATGTGCGAAGACGCATGGGAAAGTCCAGCCCCGCGCGCTTGTGTTGGTCGCGCGCGCGGGTTAAGCGCCGCAGAAGATGGAAGCTTTCATGTCTCAACTGATCGATACGCTGACGAACTGGGCCGCGTCCGACACGGGAAAGACGGTCGGCGGGGCGGCGCTGACGGCGCTCGCCTGGGCGGAGGCCTCGACGGTCGTCGGCGCCGCTTATATGAAACGCATGATCCCGCTGCGGATTACGGCGATGGTCGGCAATGGGGGATGTCCCGCTTGATGTTGAAAAGCGGAAATCGGCGTTGCTGGCCTGAATGCTATGCGGCTTTCGCGGTTTGAGCAAGATGCTCGTTCGATGGGACGGCGTTCGCCATGCGCTTTGCGAGCGCC
>Ga0194126_10000056_pt1 | contig 155240 bp, 133 predicted proteins | sample TA2KigC150mmetaG_FD_148641 | JGI IMG/M metagenome (GOLD analysis project Ga0194126, IMG submission 148641) | Freshwater microbial communities from Lake Tanganyika, Tanzania - TA2015035 Kigoma Deep Cast 150m | ecosystem: Environmental > Aquatic > Freshwater > Lake | place: Tanzania: Lake... | reverse complement strand
TAGAATACCGCTCGCTGAGCTTCTTCTTCTTCTCCTGCCAGCTCTTGAAGTCGAGCCAGCCGCTCTGGAAATTGGGAGAATAGTGCGTCATGTACCGCTTGAGATCTTTCGATCCCCATGCCTGACGCCAATTCTCAATGAAGTCACGGTACTTTCGCTCGGCCTCAATGATCTCCGCGCGAGGCGCCATCCTCAAACGGTCAACCACGATCAACGGGGTGCTTTGGAGCGTAATAAACCGCGAGACACGGATCAGGTCTTTGTTCTCCAGCGCAATGCAACCGTTGGAATCGGGTTTGGGGGCCAGGGGCTTATCCCTGCCGTGGAGCCAGATCCCGTCTCCGCTCTTCCCGCGGCGACGATCCACAAAATTGGGATAATCGGTGGTAAAGGCCCAGAGACCGTATTTCTCGGGAAGGGTGCGACCGTCAATCACCGAACAGAAGAAGTAAACCCCTTCCGGAGTCCTCATGTCACCCCGCGCCCACTTGTCACCCTGGTTCTCACCCGTCGCACAGCGGTACGATTCCACCAGCTCCGGCTCACCGTCCCGTATCCGCCATACCGTCAGCTTCTGCTGAGACTTATCCGCGATGAGCGCGTGAAATTCGCCCTCCACCATCCAGTTCATGAGCGCTGTGGGATACAGGGTCTCCTTGCCCCAGGCGCCGGCGCAAACGAGCGCCGATAGCAGGGCAATCACGGTCCCCATGATGGCGAGGGGAGCGCGAGTCTTGCCGGGGGGGATTGAGGGGCCCATCGGTTTCAGCGCAAACATAAGCTATTCCTTACAGGTACTTGCAAGGAAAGTCAAGCTATTTTACTTTAACTTATTCCTACAACATAGCCAAATTTATTGCGAAAAAACTCTCGCATAGCTTTCGTCAACCCACCGCAACGCATGGCTCACGTCAAACAGGCCCTCGATCTCCTCAACACTCAGGCGCCCACGCAGGTCGCCATCTTCCAGCAGCGCTTCCTTGAACTCCCCTTTGCCCTCCCAGGTCTTCATCGCGTTGCGCTGGACGATCGCGTACGCCTCTTCGCGAGTGAGCCCCTTGTCCACGAGTTTGAGGAGGACCGCTTCCGAAAAAATGAGCCCTCGTGACAGCTCCAGGTTTGATTTCATTTTCTCTTTAAAGACTCGCATGTTGCGGATCACGCTCGCCAGGCGATGGAGCATGAAATCGACCACAATGGTCGCATCAGGGCCGATAACCCTTTCCACCGAGGAATGAGATATGTCTCTTTCGTGCCAGAGCGGCACGTTTTCCATCGCGGCCAGGGCGTAACCCCGCACGACACGAGCCAGACCGCTGAGGTTCTCGGTGAGCACGGGATTTCTCTTGTGCGGCATGGCTGACGAGCCCTTTTGTCCGGGATGGAAGAACTCTTCTACTTCGGAGACTTCGCTTCTCTGGAGATGTCGGATTTCAACAGCGATCTTTTCGACGCTGGACGCGATGAGCGCGAGAGCGGTGAAGTACGCCGCATGCCGGTCTCTCTGGATAACTTGATTCGACACGGGAGCTGGTTTGAGCCCCAGGCCCGCGAGGACCTCTTCCTCCATCTTTGGGTCAAGGTGAGCGTACGTGCCCACCGCGCCGGAGATCTTGCCGACGGATATGGTCTCCAGCGCTGCGTCCCACCGCTCCAGGTGTCTCCTCATTTCGTCGTAGTAGATAGCCAGTTTCAGACCGAACGTGATGGGTTCCGCGTGGATACCGTGGGATCGGCCGACCATGGGGGTGTGCTTGTGCTCTAGCGCTCTCGCTTTGAGCGCGTCCATGAGCGACACCAGGCCCGCACGTATCAGTTGTCCGGCTTCTTTTAGGAGCAGAGCGAGCGCGGTATCCACCACGTCATAAGAGGTGAGGCCCCGGTGGATGAATCGAGAGTCCGGACCGATGAATTCCGCGACCGACGAGGTGAATGCTATCACGTCGTGGCGGGTGATTTGTTCGAGTTCGTCGATACGTTTGATGTCAAAAGCGGCTTTTTCTCGGATCCGCCGCATGCTCTCGGGGGGAATGAGCCCGCGGTCGGTCCAGGCCTGGCAGACGGCAAGCTCGATATCCAGCCATTTCCGGTACCGGTTCTCCGGTTCCCAGATGCCCGCCATTTCCTCCCTGGAATATCGAGCTATCACTCCCGACCCCTCCCGAACCGTTCGATCGTCCGCGCCGCAAGCCAGTTCCCCCGAGACGCCCATTGGCCTCGTCGCGGTTCGCCACCGGCCTCGGATAAACAACGCCGCGGCCCTACGGCCATGTTGATCGCGCGGCCCCCTACCCTACCGAGATCGACTCTTCACAGAGCCGTATATTCGCGGTTTATAAGGAAGCGAATCATGCTAGCACAGTGCGGACAATGGTTGCAATCACTAAATGAATCACAGGGTTCCGGCGCACGGAGCGCTCCGCGCGCCTAAGCTTTGGTGTAAGAGGCCCCATCGCGATTTAATGGTTGGACTGAAACCTCTGCGCGTCTCGGTAATCTAATGGAAGTAATGACCAAGGAGATCGACAGAGGCGGCGGCTCTTTCAGTCTCACGCGGAGGTGGTCTCGTGAAACCGGCGCGGCGAGCGGAATCGATTGTGAGAGATATCGAGCGGATAAGCCCGTACATGTACGAAGGTCTGTACGGAGCGTTCCTGAGGAATTACATGGATACCGACAGATCCAAGTGGACGGCTAACCTCAAAGAGCACTTGAGTGACACCAATCAAGAGTGGGCCGTTGTGGCGGAAGACATCGCTGCGCTCCTGTGGGAGCGCTTTGAGAAGAGGATATCTTGCTGAGCGCCCGCGGCTCTCCGAGCGCGGGTCCCTCACCGAACGACTACGCAGTCCGCATCCGGATTCATGTGCGCAAGCAAAAAGCCGCGGCCTTGACCGCGGCTTTTTGTTTGGGGCGAAGCGCTTGTTAGACGGTCGCCTCCTTTGCCGCTTCCGGTTCTTCAGCGCGAATCGGAGGCGCAAAGTTTGGAACAACGGGGACCGTCATCTTCCTACCTACCGACTTCCCCCATGCTATGGCGATAGTTCGGTAACCCAGATGGGCGAACTTGGAGAACGGAAGATACAGCAACAAGGCCAGGACGAACATGAGATGAACCATGTAGAAGAAATAAGCTCCCGAGACCGACCCTGCCCATCTGCTCAACTCGGTGATCAGGCCGGTCAGGCCGGTCCCGAAGATAATCCAGAGGAAGAACCAGTCAAAATAGGAGCTGTTTCCCGCCTGCTCCGGACTACCTAAGCGACGGACCAACATAATGGCTAACCCCGCGACAAACGCGATTGCGCTCACGTTGCCGAGGATCTTGATGGGGATGGTCCCGGGGCCGCCTCGAGACGGCGGGGCAAGGCTCAGGATGTCGATGTTGAAGGCCACGATGGCCGTGGTCACAAAGAGGCCGATCATACCCCAAAAGACCATAAAGTGCGCGACGTAACGGATGTAGTTCGCTTCACAGTCTTTGAACGTGCTGTGCGGCAGGATCTCCTTTAGGGCCTCGATGAGGCTGGGCACAAAGCCCTTACGAGGTTCCTGCGCGGTCGGGGGGTTGTTCTTATCGAGCATGGTCCAATAGTTCTTCAGGCTGAAGACCATAGAGACCACCGCGAAGATCAGGGCCAGAGTATAGATCACCTGAATGGGAATGTAGCTTATGAACTGACCGTAATGGACCGGCGCGGGGGAACTGAAAGTGAAGCCGTTGCTGAAATAGGTCATGAGCAAGACCACCAAAATGGGAATGCCCAGAGCCAGCACCGCCATGGACGATTCCCCAACCAGCGATCCCATGAACGAGGGCCATGAGAGCTTTTGAATGAGCATCTTCCGGATGGCCTTCAAGACATCCGCAGGGTATGCGCCTCTCGGGCACAGGGTTGAACAGTCGTTGCACTGGTGGCAGAGCCAGACATCCGGATCGTTGAGCAAACGGTCCTTCAAGCCCCACTGGGCCCAGATCATCTCTTTACGGGGATAAGGGCTGTTGTCCGGCGATACGCGGCACGCCACCGAACAGGTGGCGCATTGATAGCACTTCTTCAGGTCGGTTGCGCCCGCCTTGATCAGGTCTTTGGTGAATTGCAGATCGGGTTCCACGATGATCTCGTTGGCCATGGGCTGACCTCCTTAGAAGCCTTTGTACGGGTTGGGATCGAATTGGGAAAGCGTGTCCATGAAACCGTTGATCATGTCCGGGAGCTTTCCGTACTCGTCTATGCCCAACTGGAACACTTGGATCCGCTCGGACTCGAGCACAAGTCGCTGGAGCGTTTCCGCGACCTTACTCACGCGATAGCTTGCCAGCTCGCTCCCTTTGACGAAGTGGCATTGGTAGTCATCGCCATACTTGCAACCGATGAGCATGATTCCGTCGATCCCTTTGGACAGCGCATCAGCGATCCAAACCAGGTTGATGTTCCCCAGACATCGCAGCGGGACAAATCTCACGAAGCCGCTGTACTGCAGCCGATTGATCCCTGCCATGTCCACCACGGGATACGCGTCGTTCTCACAGATGAAGACGATCACCCGCGGCTTTTCGGAGTACTCATCGGGGACGCCGATGGATTTGATCATGGATCCGATCATGTCCACCGAATGGTCTCTGAAGGAGATGATGCGTTCCGGACAGGAGCCCATGCAGATTGCGCACCGTCTGCACCGCGTCGGGTTGGGCAACGGTGTCCCGTCAGGTTTCTCGTCGTATGCGCCGAACGGGCACTCGTCCGTGCACCGCTTGCACTGGGTGCACCGTGTGATAAAGAGTTCAGGATACGACTGGTCGCCTGCCCTCGGGTGAACCGCCTCACCGCGAGAAACCAGCTCCGCGCACTGGATCGCCTTCAGCGCAGCGCCCGTAGCGTCGCTTTCCGCTCCCTGGAAGTCCATAGGTGACTTTACGCAGCCCGCGGTATAAATGCCGGTGCGCTGCGTTTCATACGGGAAACAAATGAAATGGGAATCGTTGAAGCCATACGGGTTCTTGGGCAGGAAGGGGCCCTGACGGTATCGGAGATTGACTACGGCCGAGTCCTCGGTGACCGGAACCATTCCGGTGGCGAGAACCACCATGTCCACCTTCACCTTGAGCTGCTCGCCCAGGAGGGTGTCCTTCACATTGACCGCGAGGCCCGCTCCATCAGCCGACACGCCGACCACTTTTCCCGCGGATAGGAACACCCCAGGATCGTCCTGCATGGTCTGATAGAATTTCTCATACTGCCCGGGGGTCCGCATGTTTTCATAGAAGATGTACGCCCGGCCGTTTTGATTGGATTCGCGCAGGTACTTGGCCTGTTTCAGCGTAACCAGGCACGTCACATATGAATTGTTCAGGAACGGATTCTCGGAATTCTCCTCACGGCATTCCAGAAACGCGATGGAATGAACGTCCTTCCCATCGGACGGCCTCTTTATCTTGCCTTTTTGCGCGAGCTCTTCCATCTGAGCGTTGGTGATCACATCCGGGTATTTCCCGTATCCAAGGCTTTCGTACTTTGCCGGATCCTCAGGCCGCCACCCCGCAGCGAGCACTACCGCGCCCACTCGCACCTTCTCGTGAGGAAAGTCGAGCGAAAGCTCTTCGCCGACGGCCCAACCACCCGCGGCGGCCTTTTCCTCGTCCGTTTGGGCCTCTGCCACGCCTCCCTCTTGGGCTTGCTTTTGTCGCGCCAACTGGACCTTTAGCCAGGTGTCTTGTTTATGGTTTAGTTCGTCAATCCAGGGCCCGTCAGGTCTGATGACCGCGTCGAACATCCCCGGCGCGCCTGAAATCGCGTAGACACGGGATGAAGCGAACACCTTGATCTTAGCGTTGGACTTCACCGCGTCGATCTTGGACTTTAGCGGAGAATCCACAAGCTGATCGTACGGCGGCTCACCCGTGAAGGCCTTAAAAAACTTGTTGGCCCAACCGCCAAGCTCGGCCTCTTTCTCTACCAGGAAGACCTCGTACCCGGCATTGGCCGCGTCCAGGGCCGCGGTCAGTCCTGCCGCGCCCCCTCCGATCACCAGGATCGACTTGACCGTCTCCTCGGTGAACGGGGGCTTGTCCTGGTACTTGGTGACCTTGGTCAGGCCCATACGCACATAATCCTCGGCCAGCATCTGGGTGTCCTCGTGATTGGCCGGTTGGCACCAAATCACGTGCTCCCGCAAGTTGACTCGCTCGGTGATCACACCGTCAAACTTGAAGACATCCTGGTAAACCCTCACCGAGGGGCCTGCTATCACAACCGCCTTGAGGCCCTCGTTAGCGATATCGCTCTTGATGATCTCGATCTTGTCCGGGTCGCTCCAGTACGGTTCGGCCTTGCAGACCGCGGGCTTGAACTCGTCCGTAGCCACGCCTTTGAGCGCCTCTATATCCAGGGCTTCGCCGATGCCGTAGCCAGTGTCAATGTACAATCCGGTTTTCGGTTCCATTGTCCTACCTCCCCACCGCGTCCTGGATGGCTTTCAACGCTACACCGGTCGCGTCCTGCATGCACGTGGCCACGTCCATAGGCCTTCGGCCGACTCCGGTGGAATAGATTCCGGGGCCTGAAACCACGAACCCGAACTCGTCATATGTCACGCCGGAGGCCGGGACCTTATCCACACTGGTGTTCGGCTGCATGCCGGTGGCGAGGACCGCCATATCAAAGGTGCGGCGGATCTTCCGGCCAGAAAGGATATCTTCGCCCTCCAGGATCACGTCCTTGGTCGCCGCATCCTCGGTTATATTTACAATCTTGCCTTTTGTGAGGAAGATCTTGTCGTCCTGTTTGATCTTTTCGTAGAAAACCTCAAACCGCCCGTGCGCTCTCAAATCGATATAAAAAATGTGCGCTTGCGCGTCCGGGTTGAACTCACGTAGATACGTGGCCTGCTTGAGAGAAGCCAGGCAGCAGATGGACGAGCAATACGGGAGATGGTTGCGATCCCGCGATCCCGCGCACTGGACGAAAGCCAGATTGTTCACCTTCTTTCCGTCCGACGGGCGCACGATCTGACCCGCGGTCGGGCCGTTAGGAGCCGCCAATCGCTCCATCATCACGTTTGTAATCACGTTCGCGCACGCGCCGTATCCGAGCTTGGTCAGCTTCGTCGCGTCGTACGGCCGCCAACCGGTTGCCCACACGATCGAAGCTGCCTTAATTTCCATCGTATAGGGTTGCGCGTCCAGGTCGAGCCTTATACCCTTTGCAGCGCACGACTGCGCAAAGGCCTCGAATGCCGAGTCGCCCTTGGCCTTGGCGAGCGCATCCTTGTCCGCTACGAGATTCATGGGATAGGCCATCTCGTAGGGTAGTCGAATCGCCTTCACCTTGTTCATTTGATAGTTGAAATCGTTGGAAATCTCGACCGGGCACTCTTCCACATCTTTGGTCGTGGCAGTGTGGTCGTCAACGTAACGGGGGTTGATTTTGACGGTTACCGTAAAATCGCCGGGAGAGCCGCTGATGTTCTGCACTTCGGCCAGGGTGTGAACCTTGACGTTCGGTCGCGATCTGAGTCGCTTGAAATTGATTTCCAGTCCGCAGGTGGGAGGACACAACTTGGGGAAGTATTTGAACAACTGGGCGACACGGCCACCCAGGTAGGCCTGCCTTTCCACGAGCACAACGTCATAGCCGACTTCCGCAGCCTCCAGCGCAGCGGTCATGCCGCTAGTGCCGCCTCCGACAACCAGAATAGTCTTATTTCCTGCCATGCTTCCTCCCGGGCTCTCACAGAGCACTCCCTAGGCGGAGCCCTCAGCTCTCGTTCTTGCCGTAAACAGTCCCAGTAACAATAAAGTCCGGGCGCCCCGACGGGCGCCCGGAACTTGATTGTCGATCAGTCTTGATTAGAGGATGCTGATAATGGGCACTTTCTTCATTTCCCACTGCCCGTTCTTGAAGGCGCAGTTGACGAAGCACTTCCAGTTGGCCTCATCAAGAGCCGGGAAGTCGGAGCGGAAGTAGTAGCCCGGCCAGCGGGTCTCCTCGCGGAAGAGGATGGTCCGCACGTGCGCCTCAGCCTGATACATCCTCTGGATGTTCTCATGGCAACGCATCAGCTCGTGCAGGTCTGAAGCAGCCAGCTTTTCGGAGTCTTCCTTAAGCCAGCCGATAAGCTGCAGAGCCCTCTCCAGCTTGGCCTTGTTGGTCTTGAAGCCTGCGGTCACGCCGCCCGCATACTCGTCCATGAGCTTCTGCAAGCGGAACATGAACATCTTGGGCTTCATGAACTCGGGGTTGATGTCAGGATCGCTCGTTACCTTGCCGTCTTTCTCGAAAAGGTCGATCGGACGCAGGATCTTCTCTTTGAGCTTGGCCACCTGGCCCGCATCCACATTGGGCAGAGTGTTGTTGTCCAACACGAACCGGACCATAGCCTTTCCTGCCGCACGACCCTCGGCATGAGAACCGGAGGAGAACTTGTGGCTGGAAGCGCCGGAAGCGTCGCCTGCGCAGAAGAGACCCTTCACCGTGGACATGTACTCATAGCCCCAGAAGTACTCTTTCGGCGCCAGGTCCTTCGGACCGCTCACCCAGGCGCCGGATGCGCCGGAGTGGGAACCGATGAAATACGGCTCTGCCGCTGCGATCTCGGAGGGCTTCTCCTCAGGCTGCACATTGGTGCCGGCCCAGAGGATCGCCTGGGAGATGGTCATGTCGAGGAAGTCTTCCCAGGCCTCGGCCTCCAGTTCCTTCATCTTCTTCTTGTATTCCTTCGGGTCGTCCTTGAACTGATCGGCTATCTTGGCAATGGCTTCTTCGGTCCTCATATAGATCGGGCCTTTGCCCTCGAACTCATCCAACATACCCAGCCAGTTACGCAGGTTTGCAGGAATGGGTTTGACCTTGCCGTACGAACCCCACTTCTCCAGCTCGTCCTTGCGCTCCACCATGTATTCTCCGCCGTAGGCGTTGGTCGCACGAGACTTGAATAGGAGGAACCAGGCGCCGACCGGACCATACGCGTCCTTGAATCGCACGGGGATGAAGCGGACTTCCTGGCAGGTCTGCTCGGCGCCGGCCATCAGGGTGAAGTACAGGCTTGAGCCGGAGTTCCAGGGCGGGTACCAGGCCCGGCCAAGACCTTCACCGGCGCTCCTGGGCTTGAAGACGTGGACCGCGCCACCCATTGCGGCCAGAACCGCTTTGGCCTTGAAGACGTAGAACTTATTCTCACGGGTGCTAAAGCCCACCGCGCCGGCGATCCGACCGCCGTCCATGAGGGGCTCGGTGATGAAGACGCGCTCGAAGTACTCGCCGCCCTGCTGAGTCAGCGCATTCTTCGCAGCCTCGGACACCACCACCTTGTAGGACTCGCCGTTGATCATGAGCTGCCAACGGCCTTCATGGACGTAGTTGCCCTTCTCGTCCTTCCAGATCGGCAGACCCCATTTCTCGAACAGGTGCACGGTGGAATCCACGTGACGGGCGATGTCATAGACCAGGTCTTCACGGGTAATACCCATCAAGTCGTTCCGGACGTAGTTCACATAGTCTTCACAGGTGTTGTTGCCGCTGTTTATATCCACATACTGGTTGATGGCCGAAAGGCCCATCGCAACGGCGCCGGAACGGTCCATGGCGGCTTTGTCGACAAGGGTGACCTTGAGACCGTTCTTGTTGGCCCAATAAGCGGCCTCCACCGCCGCGCCGCAGGCAGCCATACCGCCACCACAGATCAGTATGTCAGTGGTGATCTCGACAGTTTCAAAATTCGCCATCTCTACCTCCTAACCGAGTTACTTCTTGATGGTGGGAAGCGCATCCAGCCGGAGCGCGGCAGGCTCATTGTACAGGCACTGGCTTGCCAGATCAGTGGTGACCTCCCCGTAGCCGCCGTCAGGCACGGCCGAACCTTCCGGAGTGGTCCGGATGGGGAACTTGAACCGTTTGACCATGCCGCTGCGGAACTTGACCGTCCACATGATGTCTTCGGAACCGCGCAGCGGAACCACGGAAGCGCCCATGGGGACGAAGTCGGCATAGCCGCGGACGTCCATAGCTTGCTGGGGGCAGATCTTCACGCAGTTGTAGCACTCCCAGCACATCTCCGGCGCCCGATTCCAGGCTTTCATTTTTTCCTTGTCCAAGACCATCAGGTCATTGGGGCAGATGTACATGCAAGCGGTCTTGTCTTGACCCTTGCATCCATCGCACTTCTCCATGATCACATAGCTTGGCATGAACAAAACCTCCTAACTGGTCGTGATGTTTGTCAGAGAACTTCGAACAATCCACTAAGTCATGACCTAGATCTGTTCAGATCCCTCCTTTCTGTACATGGTCGGCGCAGCACACGTTTCGCGCGCGTGCGCTCGAGTCGGAAAACCTGTCTATTCGCTCACGTCAAGGGAAGAGGAGTTCTGCTATTCCGTGGGATACGACGCGCACGTGCGGAGTTGCTTCCACGGTGATAGCATACTGTCGAACTCCCAGAGAACCTCGATCATCCCTCATGTAAGCGATCTGTGATGCGTACCCGGTCGCCGTCGCCGCCCCATACGGCTCATGGCGGGTCAAAGCAACGAAGAGAGCGTAATTAAATCAAAGACTAGGCCGATTGTCAACCTGTTTTTTTGGCGTCTGGTGAGAGTTTTGTACGAGAAAAGGGCCTTGTGTTTCCGTTCTGCCGGGGAGCTCATTGTGATATATTAATAAGTTCCGATTCCGAAGGCCCCGAGGAGCCCCCATGAATCCACAGACCGGAAGAAATGATCCCTGTCCTTGCGGCAGCGGCCTCAAGTACAAGAAATGCTGCCTCAATCAGGATGTTCCCCGGCCGCAGACCGAACCCGACAACCCGGAACAAGTTCGAACACATGCCCTCAAACTTATTTCCGAAAAGAAATGGGATGAGGCGATCCGGAACCTTAAGGCCATCGAGCAGACTCATCCGCGTCCCCATCTGGTTTTCGAAGCTCTGGCTGCTTCACATGAAGCCATAGACGACTACCTGAAAGCTTCGGAATACTATGAAAAAGCACTAGGCGCCGCTCCCGAACACCGAAAGGGCGAATTATTCGTCAGACTGGGGGCATCCAGGGCTTGCGCGGGTCGTATCGAAAAGGCCTTTCAAGCCTTTGAAAACGCCCTTACCCATATTGAGAAACCCGAGGAAAAGGCCCACATTACTCAGATGAGTTTGATTCTGGAGCGTATCGAACGGGGAGAAGAAAATCCTTACTTTTTTCTCATACAAGCGGAACTTCAGAGAGCGTTCTCGGACATGGAAGAAGAGGATTACCGGTCCGCGGCGGCTCGACTTGAGCGTATCCAGTCACTCGACCCCGAAGATCCGGTCATTCTTTACAATCTGGGAGTCGTATATACTTTCTTGAAGAGGGAGAAGGAAGCGTTGGCGTCCTTCGAACGAACCGTTCAGAACGAACCCGGCTACGTCCAGGCATGGTACAACATGGGCCAGATCTACTTGATCCTGGAGAAGGATTTTTCCCGCGCGCTCAATTGCTTTGACAAGGCCGCCACCCTTCGGCCGGACTACGTGAGCGCCCATCATCAAAAAGGGGTGGCATGGGAACTCCTGGGAGACCTGAACAAAGCCGTTGCCGCCTGGCAAAAAACTCTGGAATTGGATCCCCGAAACAAACAGGCGCTAGGCAATATCGAGCGTGTCTCAGCAGCGCCTGAATCCGGGACCGCCCCCATACGCTGACGAAAGGATAGTTGATGAAGATAAACGATGAGCATTCCCTCAAGGAACGCGTCCTGACATGGGACGACACCTTCAACTTCCGCTGTTATCGCGGCATCGATTGCTTCAACTCCTGTTGCCGCGATGTAACCATTTTCCTCAACCCCCTTGACGTGGCAAGGCTGCGAAAACTTCTTGGCATGACCTCCACGGAGTTCCTGGAGCAGTACACAGTCCGCCTGGTTTCGGATCGGACCGGGATTCCCGCGGTAGTGCTGAAAATGCGGGACGATGCGACCAAGAGCTGCCCCTTTGTGCAAGAGGAAGGCTGCCGGGTGTACGAGGCGCGACCGTACTCGTGCAGATTGTATCCCCTGGACACGGAAGAAGGAGTGGAGTATCGCTTCATCGTCGATCCGGAGACCTGTCACGGCCTCCGGGAATCGCAAGAGTGGACCGTGGAACGCTGGAGGCGGGAGCAAGGTCTATACGACTATGACGATATCGATCATGACCTCAAAGATGTCATGAGCGCCGAGCAACTCTGGGAATCCCCGATTCGGAATCCCCGGATGCAAGACATGATTTACATGGCGCTGTACGATCCGGATCGATTCAGAGAATTCATTTTCAACACCAGTTTCCTGAAGAAGTTCAGGGTGGACGAGGATATCCTGCAGAAAATTCGGACCGATGACCTCGCCCTGCTGTACTTCGCGGGACAGTGGCTCCGATTCTCCCTATTCGGTAAGAAGGGCTTCCTGAAATTGGACAAGGAATACCTGGAACGCAAGAAGGGAGAAGTGCTCAAGGGGGCCGGGAGCAAAGGATGAGAAGATTGTCGATTATTGGCGCGCTTCTGATCTTCGCGCTGGCGACAGGCGCCGGGGGGGCATTGGCCCGCGATGTGGATCTTTCCATCACAGACCTGAAAGATCCTGACCCTGGAGTCCGAGCGCGAGCCGCTACCGACCTGGGCTGTGGCTGAAGCAGGCCCTTGCGGGCAGTTGGCCCTCTTGTGGACGCGCTCAAGGACCCCGAGGCCAAGGTTCGGGCTGCGGCCTCGCAGTCTCTCGGTTCATTCAAGGAACATGTTAAGCTGGTTATCGCCCCTTTGCTGGAGCGATCCAGAGATGACGACGCCGGGGTCCGGCGGGAGGTTGCGCTTGCGTTGGGCAACCTTGGCAAGAGCGAGCCCGGTGTGGAACAAGCCCTCAAATCACTTGAACAGGACTCGGATTCCGTGGTTCGCATGAATGCTGGGGTCAGTCTGGCGCTCCTTGGGGGCAAGGATGCCGCGTCTATTCCGCTGCTGCTGGCAGGTCTGAAAAGCGACCATGAAGTGACCTCCCGGATAGCCGGCAGAGCTCTCCGACCCATCGCGAAAGAGACTCCTGACAAGGTGCTCCCCGGTCTCAAGGAAGTCCTTGCAACGGGGAATCAGGTCTCTTTGGAGAACGCGCTTGGCGTGCTCCGGGCCATGAAGTCCGAGGCCGGTCCTCTGTTGCCCGATCTGGCAGCCCTCTTCGACAAGGCCGGGCCCGAATCGAGGGCCGAACTCGTGGTGGCCATTCCGAATCTGGACCCAAAAGGGGATTATGGGGTGGCCATTCTCTCCAAAGCCTTCAAGGATTCAGACCATCGGGTGCGGAGAGAGGCTATTCTCGGGGTCCTCACCTATCGCGACAAGGCCGCGAGCTTTGTCGATCCTCTGATAAGGTCCTTGAAAGACTCGGACCAGGAGAACCAGTTGCTCGCGCTGCGAATGCTCAGGAGTGTGGGGAGTGACGCGGCCAAGGCTCTTGGTCCGGTCATCAACCTTACCAAGCATCCTGACTTGACCGTGCGCGCGTTCGCGATAGGCACGCTCGGTTCGTTTCGGCCCGTTACGGATGAGATGATGAAGGCCCTTGAAAAGGCTCTTGGCGATCAGGAGCTCTCCGTAAGGAGATCTGCCGTGGATGCGCTCCGGAGGCTGGGAACGATAGAGAGCGAGAAAGTTTTCCCTGTGATGGTTCAGGCGCTTAAGATGGAAAAAGATCCTGGCCTCAAACAGATGATTTCCGGCGCCCTCAAGAGCATGGCGGATCGCGCCGGGAAACCTGTCGAGCTGGAAGCCCATACTTCAGCTCCGCGAACGGAATCAGGCGGGCCGAATTAATCCATCGATGAGGAGACCGGCGATTAGATATCCAGATCCCGAACTTCTTTCGCGCGCTCTTTGATGAAGAGGAACCGCCTTTTCACGTCTTTTCCCATCAGTGTCTCGAAGATTCCGTTCGTCTCCTCTTCATCGGCAACCTGCACCTGGAGAAGCGTGCGTGTGCCCGGATCCATCGTGGTGCTCTTGAGTGTCGGCGCGTCCATCTCTCCGAGGCCCTTGAACCGCTGAACCTCCACTGATTTCCCATTCTGCTTAGACAGGATCGCGTCCTTTTCTCGGTCGGAGAATACATAGAGGGTCTGGGCTTTCTTGCCGGAGCCGACTCGGATCCTGTAAAGGGGTGGCATTGCCAGGTACACGTGCCCTTTCCGGATCAGTTCGGGAAGGTAACGGTAGAAAAAGGTTAAGAGCAGGGTTGCGATGTGATGGCCGTCCACGTCCGCGTCTGTGTTGATGATAATTTTTCCGTACCGCAAACGATCGTATGAAAAGGCATTGCCGACTCCGGTTCCCACGCTTTGAATGATGCTTTGAATCTCTTTGTTTGCTTTGAGTTTCTCGTCGGAAGCCTGCTCCACGTTGAGTATCTTACCCCGGACCGGGAGTATGGCCTGAAACTTCCTGTCTCTGGCTTGCTTGGAAGACCCGCCCGCGCTGTCTCCTTCCACGATGAATAATTCGGTCTGGTCCCGCAAGGTGGAGGAACAATCGGCAAGCTTTCCCGGGAGCGTCAGCCGCCTTGGCGCAGCCTTGCGAGCCACTTCGTCCCGCGCAGCGCGGGAAGCCTGCCGGGCTTGCGCGGCGAGGAGCACTCGCCCCGCTATGACAGCGGCTTGCCCCGGATTCTGGTGGAGCCAGGTTTCGAGCGCGTTGCGAATCAACGGTTCGATTTGCATAGCTTTGGAACTGTTCAGCCGCTCTTTCGTCTGCCCCTGGAATTCCACATCTCCATGCAGAAAGAGCGAAACGATCGCCACCATCCCTTCTCGCACGTCATCACCGGAAATACCTCTGATCCCTTTCGGGAGGCCGTTGCGTTTCTCAAGGTATGTTCTCACTGCCTTTGTGATTGCATTCTTGAAAGCAGCCTCGTGAGTGCCTCCCGCGGTCGTGGGTATGGAATTGACAAAGGAACTGATCCGGCTCGTTGTCTCCTCGGTCCATGCTATCGCGACTTCCAAGCGCACGTCGTTGTCGTATCGGAAATGGAACGGTTGCGCATCTATAGGTCTGGCAACCGCAATGAGCTTCGCCAGGAAATCCTTGATACCGCCGGGGTAGCAAAAGACCTCCTCAGTCCCCTCGAATTCGTCTCTCAACGTTATTTTGAGACCGGCGATGAGGAAGGCTTTGGTTTCGAGCCGCTCGCGGATCCGAATCTTTGAAAAGGCGCGATCTTCAAAAACTTGACTGTCAGGAAGGAAAAGGACCTTGGTCCCGGTCCCCACGGCTTTGCCCTTCACCGCGAGGCCGCCTTTCGCTTTTCCCCGGCTGAAGGTCTGCTCGTAGAGGTTTCCCCCTCGCTTCACCTGAACCACCAACCGCTCACTCAACGCATTGACCACCGCCGCGCCGACTCCATGGAGTCCGCCGGCTACCTTATACGCGTCGTCGTCAAACTTACCGCCTGTGTGAAGGTTGCAAAATATGGTTTCAACCGTGTTTTTTCCTGTGGTCGGATGCTTTTCCACCGGCATACCCCGGCCGTCATCCTCAACTGAGACGCTTCCGTCCGCGAGCATCACCACCGTGATGTGCTTGCTGTGGCCGTTGAGCGCCTCATCAACACTGTTATCAAGGATTTCCCACACCAGTTGATGCAGTCCGTCCTTGCCTGTGCCGCCGATGTACATCCCCGGCCGCTTCCTGACAGCCTGAAGGCCCTTGAGCACCTGAATGTCCTTGACGGTGTACGAATCACTCATTGTCCTTCACCATCCATGCCCTGCTCACGCCGCATGTTCCGAATAGTCGGGCAGACGCGCTTACCTTTGGTAGCACGGTTCGCTACGGGGATCTGGTTCACCCTAATGATCTTGTCTTTGCCTTTCTTGGGCTCAATGCGGAGCGCGTCTTCGGCCGCGACCGGTTCCACGGCCGCAACCCGCCCATCTTGTTCCAGCCTGATCAATCGCACGCCTTGGCCCGGACCCGCGAGCACAGGGACTTGCACGGCGGGAAAGACAAGGAGCCGGCCGCTGTCCGCCGCGACCGCCACTAGGTTCTCACTGACTGAGTGAACAGCCACCACCTCGACGCCTTCGGGCAGGCCCGCGATCTTGCGTCCGAGGCGCTTGGTGGCCTCACGGAGCATGTCATAGGTGAACCGAAACCCTCGTCCGTGAGTAGTAACCAGCAGCCCTGTCGCGGGCGCCTGCTCTTCCCCCTCCTGCCGCACCGACGAACTCTCCCGCTCCATAGGGGAAAAAAGATCCCCCTGAGCGATCTCATATTCAAGCCGCTCGTGGCCCGGCTGGTCTTCCGCCGCGACCGGGGCGCCAGGCTGTGTCGCCGGCTCTTCCACCGGGTCGGGCGCGATGAAGCCCACCATGCGCTCGCCGTCCACCATGGTAAAGAGGCTGCCCAACGGCTCACCGAATCCCGAAGTGGCCGGCGCGTCCAGCGCCCGGATCACGTAGACTTTGCCCATGTTGGAGAAGAATGCGATCGTGCGATCCGTCCTTACCCTGGCCATGGCGAAAAGGCCGTCCCCTTCACGGAATTTCATCGCGGCCGGATCGTCCACCTCCATCTTAACTCGCCGCAACCAACCCTGCTGCGATACTATGACCGTCACGTCTTCGTGTTCCACGAAGTCATCAGGGTTGTAATCGGTCGCGACCGCATCCGTGTGCTTTACAATCCGAGTGCGACGGTCGTCGCCGAATCTTTTCTCGATGTCGGCAAGCTCCTTGTCCACGAGCTTCCACAGACGCTTGGAATCGGCCAGATCGCGTGCAATAGTCTCCGCCTCGTTTCGCTTGCCCGCGAGCTCCTCCAGGAGCTTGTCTTTCTCCATCTCCACCAGTCGGTACAGCCGCATCTCCAGTATCGCGTTCACCTGTTCGTCATCCAGGCGGAAAGTCTCTTTGAGGCGCGCCGCGGCCTCCGCGCGATTCCGCGCCGATCGGATGATTTCCAGGGCCTTATCCGGATCGGTAAAAAGGGCGGCAAAGCCTTCAAGGAGATGGATCCTCTCCTGTAGGATGGACATGCGATGGCGCAATCGGCGTACGGTAGTCTCGTACCGAAAATCGAGGAAGCGCCGGATAATGCCCGCCAAACTGAGTCGCTCCGGGATTCCCTGGGCCGTGACGGCAATGAAATTCACCGGAAAATTGATCTGAAGGTCCGTATGCTTGTACACAAACGCCATGACGGCTTCCGGGTCCACATCGGCGCTTCTCAATTCCAGGACCACGCGGACATCCTCCGCGCTCTCGTCTCTCACGTCTTGGACGTGCTTGAGCTTCTTTTCCCTGATGAGGAGCGCGATGCGTTCCACAAGGCGAGCCTTGTTCACCGAGTACGGGATGGAGGTGATAACAAGATTACGCCGGCCTTTCTTCGGGCTTTCCCCTGTGTAGGTCCCCCGCAGAGCGATCGAGCCATGCCCTTCGGAATATATTTGGGTCAGTAAGCCCGGTTGATCGAGAATTTCACCACCTGTAGGGAAATCAGGGCCTTGGATATACCGGAGAAGATCCGCGGTCCGCGCGTCCCGGTTGTAAATGGCGGCGCGACAAGCTGCGACCACCTCCCTAAGATTGTGCGGGGGGAACGAGCAGCTCATGCCGACCGCTATGCCTGAGGACCCATTGAGCAGGAGATTGGGCAACGCGGCGGGAAGCACATCGGGTTCCTTGCCCATTGCGTCATATGTGGCGTGAAAATCGGTGGTGCCAAGTTCGATTTCTCGAAGAAGCAGGTCGGCAAACGCGCTCAACCGCGTTTCCGTGTAACGCATGGCCGCGGGCGCATCTCCGTCTACCGAGCCGAAATTCCCTAATCCGTCCACCAATGGGTATCTAAGACTAAAATCCTGGGCCATGCGCACGAGCGCGTCGTACGCGGCCTGATCCCCGTGAGGATGGTACTTTCCGATTACCTCGCCCACCACAGCGGCTGATTTCCTCATCCTCGCGGCGTCACTCAGCCCCATGGCCTGCATCGCGTAAAGGATCCGCCGGTGAACCGGTTTCAGGCCGTCTCGCACGTCGGGCAAGGCCCGAGAGACTATCGTGGAGAGAGCGTAAGTCAGATAGCGCTTCTCCACCTCTTCATGGAGCGGCGTCTTTTGAGGCCGGTTCTTATCGATGCTCCAAACGTGGGCTCCCATGATCTCCTCGTTCCGGCGCGGGGTCTCTCCCGAATGTGCGTCTCAGCGGGCCGCGCGGGCAAGACGGCGCACAGTCAGGCACGCTTTTATATATCAAGGATAAGCTGGTGTCTATACGCCGTATTCCAGAGCGCCGGCGCTCTTTCCGGGCCACATTCGCATGAACGTCAAACAGGGCGGCTCGATTTATCGCGCCATTTTCGACAGCTTTCACGGTATAATCTTCGAGCGACACGAATGGCGCGCAGGAGTCCCCGACAAGGCCGATAAAGCCCGTCATTTTGCGGCGGCATAGGACGCCGGTGAGGGATAAAGGGAAGGCCTGACACGCGCGTTGACCCGGTACGGCGGAATACACTTCAATCTCGGCGCGCTGCTCAATCGAGTCGGTGGGCTACGCGCTGGGACACGTCAATGAATCGAGTGAAGATAAACGCGAGAGAAGCTGTTCTCGATGTTCGGGCCGGGCTGAGCGACCGCGACATGATGCGGAAGTACGGGCTCTCCGCTCGCGGTCTCCAGAGTCTCCTTGACAAGCTCGTTGACAGCGGACTCTTGAAGCAATCCGAGGTGGCTCCGAGGGGGGGCGCGTCCGATCATACCTTGAACCTGGATGTGTATCGGTGCCCCGCGTGCAGCATGCCTCAGTTCTTTGAATTTGAGGAATGTCCCCAATGTGGAGTCATCGTCTCCAAGTTTCGTCAGAAACAGGGGCCTCCCGCGAGCCAAATCACGGAGAAACCGGCGGTGGAAGGACCGAAGCTCTCCGCGCCTTCCGCCGCGTCTGTAGAGGAAGTCTTTTTCCGCGCAAACGCGCATCGGGACGGGGTATTTCCCGGGACGGCCGTGCGATCCGGCGCGCGGCCCAAATGGCGATTCAAGACCGCTGGGTGGGTTCCCGGTTCACCGGCAGTGGCGTTCGGACGCGTATACTTTGGGAGCCTTGACGGACGCTTCTACTCGTTGGACGCCCTCACGGGCCAAGAGAAATGGCGTTTTGACACCGAATCATCGATACACTCGTCTCCTGCGATAGCACAATCCACTGTCTTCTTCGGCAGCCTGGATGGGAGCTTGTACGGACTCGATCTCGCGAGCGGTAAACAGAAGAACAAGTTCACCACGTCAGGCCCCATTTACTCTTCCCCCGCCATCTTTCAGGGAGGCGTATACATTGGGAGTCTCGACGGCGGCCTTCACGGATGGGACGTGGAGACCGGAGCGGGGAAATGGAAGTTCCGGACGGGTGGCCCGGTCTACTCTACTCCATCCGTGTTCCAGGGCGCGATTTACTTCGGCAGTTTCGACGGTCGGCTGTATTGCGTCAATCTTCACAATGGGAAGGAGATCTGGCGATTCAAGACCGACGGGCCGGTGTCAAATTCCGCTGCGGTAATGCAGAACCGGGTCTTCTTCGGTTCGATGGACGGACACGTCTATGCCTTGGAAGCCGGAACCGGCAAGGAGATCTGGCGATTCAAAACGGGGGACAAGATCACATCGCACATTGCCGCTCTTTCGCACTTGATCTGCTTCGGGAGCGCGGACACGATCTTCTACGCGGTGGATCCGGCAACAGGCCGGGAGAAATGGCGGTTCCAGACCGGAGGCGGAATAAGCGCGGGTCCCTCAGTGGTTGAAAACGTGGTCTATTTCGGGGGTGGAGATCACAATCTCTACGCTGTGGATCTCGTGACGGGGAACGAATTGTGGCGCTTCAAGACCGGCGGCGCGATCTACTCCTCCCCCGCTATCGTCAATGGAGTCGTGTACTTCGGGTGTGACGACACTTTCGCTTACGCTCTGGCGTAGGCGCTACCTCCGCTATTGCTCTTTCTTCTTAAATCGGATGCCTTTCACGTTCTTGATCTGGGCGCCTCTGAAGCTCGTCTGCCCCACCTTCACCCCTGAAAAATCTGTGTCGTCGATCACGGCCCACGAGAAATCCGCGCGGGTGAGGTCCGCTTGCACGATGCGGGCGCCTAACATACTGATGCCGCTCAGTTTCGCGCCGCACAATTGGCTTCCCGACAGATCCGTGGAATCCAGCTTCGAACCGTGGAGGTCGGACTCGGAGAGATCCACACCTCGCATGTCGGCGCCCGATGCGTCCACAGCGTGAAATTGGCCCCGAGCCATCACCGCGTTCACGAGCTTGGCGCGGACTAACTTCACCTGGTCAAATTTGGCCTCGGAGAGATTCGCGGATGAGAGATCCGCTGACGACAGGTCGCCTTTCTCCATCCGAACCGATGAGAGATCCGCTCCTGGGAATTGACCCTCGGCCGCGTCCGCTTCCGAAAGGTCCGCGCCTGGAAGCCGGGCGTTGGCAGCCTCAACATGGCTTAAGTCGGCGCCCTTCAAAATCGCGCGACGAAGGAGCGCTTCGGACAAGTCGGCGCCGGTCAGTTTCGCGGCGGTCATGTCGGCTTCGTTGAGTTCCGAGCCGGCGAGGCGAGCGCCGGACAAATCCGCGGACTTAAGCTTCGCCCCGTCAAGTTTCGCGCCCTTGAGATTAGCTCCCGTAAGCTTCGCATCGTTGAGCGTAGCGCTGGAGAGTTTTGCTCGTTCCAGGTTCGCATTGGAGAGATCGGCGCCGGTGAGGTTGGCCTCGGTCAAATCAGCCCCGATAAGCCTGGAACCGGACAGGTTGCACGAAGAAAGGTTCGCTCGCTCTATTCTAGCCTCTGAAAGATCCACATTCGTCAAAGTTGCCCCCGTGAGTTGGGCGAACGAGAGATCCACACCCTTCATCTTGTTTCCGGTGAGCCGCATTTTGGAGAGATCGGCCGAGGGAAGATGCGCGCCTGAGAAGTCCACTTTCGTCCAGGTGGCTCGGTTGAGCTTTGTCTTCGTGAGGTCGGCGCCGGAAAGATTGGCTTCGGTCAGGTCCGTTCCGTCGAGCTTGGCGCCGGTGAGACTCGCGCCGCTCAAGTTAGCCTGCGTGAAATTCGTTCCGGAGAGTATGGCGCTTTGGAGATAGCCTCGGCTGAGGTTCGCAGACGAAAAGTCAGCGGCCGACAAGTCTGAACCCGAAAGATCCGACCCGGTAAGGTCCGCTCCGGAAAGAACCGCTTGGGTCAAATCTATTTCAGAAAGGTCGGTCGCGGCCAAGTCTGCGTTGTATAGTTTGACTTTTTCGGCTTTCTTGATCCCAACCTTAGCTAAGATAAGATTGGGCATCGTGCCGTCAAGCCCTGCCGTCGCCGCGGACTGGACGAGCTCTTTCAGGGATCCTGCCCGTCCGCTAAAGATGACCGTGCCGGTCTTCCTGTTCTTGATCTCGAACTTGGGCATTCCGTCAACTCCCGATCCTCAGGTTGGCGGTCACTATATCACGCCTGGATCGTAGGACAGCAGTAATTCTTATGGATTCGCGCCAATTGTGAGAGGCAAGAAGCGTATTGCTCCGGGCGCCAAGAAGTGACTTCCATGTGGCCACGAGACGGGAAATCCGGTGGGAGCCTGGAGGTGGTCCTTTCTACGTCATTCCCGCGCAAAGCTTAACCCTGGCTTGAACAGAGATGGGAATCCAGAAGACCGGCAAACGGGCATTGAGAAGGTTGGCGCCACGGACCCGACAGCCTATTCGGTGTTTCAACGCGACCCCGCATCATGAAGCCGGCGCGGCCTGATGGGTCCGGATCTTTTCACGCACGCGCCGAATAGCTTTGAGTCCATAATAGGTCGGCGCGGAAAAGGTTACCAATCCCGCTAGAATAGCAATGCCGAACAGGGCTTCGACAGGAAGGCCAATCACCACCTTCCCGAGCAGTTTTGTCACGCGTTGATTCCAGACGCTGCGTGTAGCACGCGCCGAATACTTTGCGATTCGCACGTAATTCAGGAAAGCGCTCGGCCCGGTACGCTGCAAGAGGCGCATACCTTCCGGGCCGTACTGTATGGCGGTGTCCACTGCCTGTTTGACATCTTTGTTTTTCACGCCGAATCGACGCAACACTGTAACCGGGGTGTCACCCCCCAACTTAAGGAATTTTCCCGTCTGTTTGCCGTACGCGGTTGTGACCTTTTCCATGAACTTGATATCGCTCAAGCTCCTGCTGCGGGATAACGCCGTCATGAAGTCGGAAACCTTCAGTCCGTCAACCTTTGAGATCCGGTATAGGGAATCGCTCACAGGAGTCAGTGGCTTGAGGCTCTTGGCCTTTGCCGTCTGCCGGAAGACGCGGATCAGCGACTTTTGGAGTGGGTCAGGGAGCTTGCCCATTTTCTTGGCCAGTTTGAGAAGGGAAACAGACGTCCTAGCTGTTACACCCGCGGGCGCCGCGGCGCCGGCGGTAGCCGGGGTCGCGACGGCAGTTACGCCGCTCAAGACAATGCCCATGCCTGCCAAGGCCATAGTGAACTCATCAGCGTCCTGCCCTTGGTACTTCTTGATAGCCCCCCACGCCAGATCTCGGATATCACCGATTATCAAGAAGTCTGAGACGGTGGCCGCGACCAGTGACTCCACACAGGCCCCTCTTCCCTTCCACAGACCTCTAAACGCGTCGGAAGCGCTAAAGCTCAGGCTGTCCCTCTTGGATTTGATCTCGTTATAGAGCCTGGTGACCTCCGGATCGTCTCGCACATAGTCGTACTCCCGGAAGTAGTCCAAGTACTCCAACGCTTCACAATACTCGCCCGCGTCGGCCAGCTCCTGAGCGCGGGGGATGGGATTGACCCGTTGCAACGCCTGAAACTGATTGAAGAGCTTCAGTTCTTGATGCTGGTCTATGGCATAGAGGCAGACGACAAAGAGCATCACCACGGCAAGATACGCCAATACCTTTGCGACCAAGACACTGGTTCCGAAGAAACGCCGCAGCATTTTCAGCCTCAAGAAAAACCCTCGATCTTCTAAGCTTAGTCAGTTCCCGGGCTGGGGAAGTTCCTCATCTTGCCACACAGTCGCCCACCTTCGCCATTCCCGCCACAGGCCGCGATCCATGACGCGCGGGCTGAGCGTCGGATTGCTCGCCGGACCCTAGGAAACTTCCAGGAGCGCGAGAGCCTGCGCCTTTTGTTTTTCCTTATCAGCGATTGCGTTCGCGTGGTCCAGGAGAGCCCTAGCCCGTTTGTAAATCGGGGTGTCCACCATCCGCCCGTTCAGACTCACCGCTGCGCGGCCCGCCTTGAGACCCTCTTCGAAGACACGGACGACCCTACGGGCATGGTCCACTTCGGCTTCCGTAGGCGAGAAAACCCTGTTCAAGACCGGGACCTGATCCGGGTGAATACACAGGGCCCCAGTGCTGCCCAACTCACGACCTCGTCGCGCGGCTCGCTCAAAAGCCGTCAGGTCCGAATATTCGGCGACACTTGCAAGCAATCCCAGCGGCTGGATCTTTCTCGCTCTGCAAGCTATCACAATCAGGCTCAAAGGGAGACAAAGCTCCGAACCGTCCCCGGTCTCCTCTAGACCCATCTCCAAGCAGTAGTCATCCACACCGAGGCTCATGGATTCGGTGCGCTCGCTCGCGTAAGCGATCTCGCGAATGTTCAGGATACCTACGGGACTCTCCACGTGCAGGGAAAATCGCATATTACCCACAGCCATATCCCGATCTTTTTCGAGCTTTTCGACGGCCCGTTCCATCTTCTCCACATCGCCCGCGGATTCAACCATGGGAACGAAAATACCATGCACACCCGGCCACACAGCGGCCGCGAGGTCGCGCTGCAGCAACGAAGGATCGTTGTTCACCCGAACCAGCACATCCGCGCCCCCACGGCCCGCTAAGCCAACGGCCTCCTTGACGAATCCCCTGGCCTCCTGTTTCTGCGCAGCGGGCACCGAATCTTCCAGGTCAAGGACCACAGCGTCCGCGCCGCGCAAATGGGCCTTTTCTACAAAGCGCTTCACATGCGCAGGCAGTATGAGCAAGGATCGTTGAACCTTTTGCCCCATGACACTTCTCCCGAAAGGCTGATGATCGCTCTGTTGACCTCCGAAGACTCCCGGACGGGAGCGGGAAGCCCAAACGGCCAAGAAAGACTTAGATCAATGAAGTAAGAACAAAGATTTTACCGAATTATACCACATCGCCATTAGGACGCTCGGCCCTTCTCCGATCGGCCGAAACGGGCGATGAACGCTCTTTGGGGGCCGCAGCCGGCCTATGCCGAAAATTCTCAAGCAGCGCACAAAAAAAGACGACCCGCACGATGTGCGAGCCGTCTCAGACAAATTTCGATCATTTTCCGGCGAAATAGCCCGCCAAGTGGATAGCGCCTCAGTGGCTCATCCCGGCCGGCTCTTGCTCGCGGACGGCGACCGCGACCTTGTACAACAAGGTCAGGATCAAAGCTCCCAAGGCCCATACACCGAGAGTGATGGACATCTCCGGCAAAGTCGGCGCGTACTGGGTCACGGTCTCCATAGGATTGGGGATAAAACCCACGACCACCAGTTGAATACCCTTCTCGATCCACAGCGAGGCAAACGCGAGCGCGCACGCAATCGGCAAAATGGTGTCGCTGTTTCGAGTCTGGGGAATGATGAGCAGGATTGTAGCCAGAAGTCCCATGATGATGACGCCCCACCATAGGGGCACCATGCCCGACTTGCCATGCAGGCCACTGAAAAGATAGGTGAAATGGCTCACGTGCTCCGGCACCTGGCTGTAGTACACCGTGAACAGCTCGCAGGCCACAAAGAAGCAGCTTACCACCATGGCGTAGGTCACGATCTTCGCCAGGGCCTGGATCGCTTCCCGGCCCGGGTCAAAAGTAGTGGTCCGGCGCAGAAGGAATGACAATAGGATCAACAGGCTCGGACCTGACGCGAACGCGGAACCGAGAAATCGAGGGGCCATTATCGCGGTGAGCCAGAACCCTCTCCCGGGCAAACCCGCGTACAAAAAGGCCGTCACGGTATGGATGCTGATGGCCCAGGGAATGGAGAGGTAGATAAAGGGCTTGATCCACTTGGGCGGCGGGGCGCCCCGCTGCTCGCATCCCAACACCGTCCATCCAACGAGAAGGTTGAGGAAGAGATACCCATTGAGCACGATCATGTCCCAGAAGAGGACCGAATTGGGAGACGGATAGAGCAACACATTGAACGCCCGGTCCGGCCTCCCCAAGTCGACGATGATAAACGAGAGGCACATGGTGACCGCTGCAATGGCCACAAACTCCCCCAGGATGGTAATCTTCCCAAAGACCTTATAGTCGTGCAGATAGTAGGGCAGGACAAGCATCACGGCCGAGGCCGCAACACCGACCAGAAACGTGAACTGGCCGATGTAAAGGCCCCAGGAGACGTCTCTACTCATCCCTGTTATTCCTAACCCGAAAACCCACTGCCGCAGGTAATTGGCGAATCCGGCCCCCAACACCAGCAACAGGAGAATAATCCAGGCCCAGTAACCTTTACTTCCCCTTAACGCATTTTCAAACATGGTTCCCTCACACTATGTAGTAAACCTGAGGTTGGGTGCCGAGCTGCGGCTTCCGCCGAACGGCGAAGTTGGCTCGAAGGAGTTCCCTAACTTCGGACTTCGGGTCCTCCAGGTCGCCGAAGATAATCTCCTTGTTCTTGCAGGCCTCCACACACGCGGGTTTGAGGCCCTTGGCCAACCGTTCGTCGCAGAAGTTGCACTTTTCGACCACGCCCCTGGTCCTGGTGGGGTATTCCCGGTTCAGTTTGGTCTTTATGAACGGCCGCGGATCACGCCAATTCAGGCTCCGCGCGCCGAAGGGACACCCTGCCATGCAGTAACGGCAGCCGATGCACCGGTGATAATCCATCATCACCACGCCGTCGAGTCGCCGGAACGTGGCTTGGGTCGGGCACACCCTGACACACGGAGGGTTGTCGCAATGGTTGCACAGAACCAGGATCGGCAACCCCTTCATCTGTTCCTTCACGAACTCTTCCAGGAAGTGGTGTTCCTCGTTGGGCAGCGCGTGCGCCAGAGACTCGGTCCAGATCCATTTCACCTCGTCTTTTGGGTTATCGAACTTGGGCACGTTGTGAATCGTATGGCACGCGTCCACGCAAGCTTGGAGCGCATCGGGGCCCGATTCTTTGAATTTCTTAAGGTTCACCACCATCGCCCATCTCTTGGCCTTAAGCGCTTCGGGTATCGGCGCAATCTTGGGCCCTTGCGCCGATTGCGCAAACGCATCCGCGGCCGGCTTGGCTCCCAGACCCAGCGCGGAGAGACCGGCGATCTTCAAGAAATCTCTTCTGGTCTTGTCCATCACTTACTCCTCCACGCGACAGCCTGCTGTTGCTTGTATTCCGGCTCTATGTGGCATTCCCAGCACCTGGGTGAGACGTTGACATAGTTGTGGCATCGATCGCAGAACTTCTCCCTACTCTTATGGCAGTCCAAGCAGGTGTTCTGCAGGCTCATGTTGTACTTCTTGCCTTCCAGGCCGGTGTAAATCCGGTTGCCGTCCCGCACGACCCAGTCTCTCCAATTGTTCAAGAGCGACATGTGAGTGGATCTCATGTAATCCGTCGCCTCCACGCAGACCTTACCCTTGGCCGGATCGGGCTTCTCCAGTTGCGGCGGAGGTCCGGCCTTGCCCAGGACTATGGGAGACCATATCGGATAGGTGAACAACCCCAGGAATATGAGTATCCCGATTATAACTTTACCTGCGTTATACATCCTCTTCTTCCTCCATGTCTTCCATGCCTGGCAGTGGCTCGCCGCGCAGGTCGGTCTTTCGTTCATCTTCGCCCTTCATGATGAGGGCGTTTGCCACCAGCTCGTGGATACCGCCCACTTCCACGTCCGGCGCCCAATAGTGCATCAGGGCTGTGAGCGTGGCCCGGTCGATTGCGCACATACACAGGAGGCGATTCACACCGTGCTCGTCTCGCACGTAATTGACCGCATTGGCTCTCGGAAAGCCGCCGCGCATCCTCATTTCGATGTTTTCGTCGTTGCCGAGCCCGGCGCCGCCCCCGCAACAGAAGGTCTCTTCTCGGATCGTGTTCTCCGGCATTTCATAGAAGTTGTTGCAGACGGCTTTGATCACGTACCGGGGCTCATCGAGAAGGCCCGCGGCGCGCGCCGTATTGCACGAATCATGGTACGTGGCGATCACCTTGTCGTTCCTGCTCGGATCCAGGTTGAGCTTTCCGTGCTTGATGAGGTCTGACGTGAACTCAGTGATATGCACCATCTTGCTGGATCTTGCGTTCTCAAACACCGTCCCTGTGAAAGGCGATTTCGGGACTTCAAGGAAATCCGCGGGACCGTTCATGGTGTCCATGTACTGGTGGATAACCCGCCACATGTGGCCGCACTCTCCGCCCAGGATCCACTTGACGCCCAGACGCTTGGCTTCGGCATAGATCTTGGCGTTGAGCCTCTTGATAGTCTCGTGGGAAGTAAACAGACCGAAGTTCCCGCCTTCGGAGGCGTACGTGCTCCACGTATAATCCAGGCCAAGCTCATGAAAGAGCATGAGATAGCCCATGAAGGTGTACGTCCCCGGGTCTGCGAAGTAATCACCCGAAGGGGTCACCATCAGGATCTCTGCGCCCTTGCGGTTGACCGGCAAGTCCACCCTGATCCCGGTGACGTTCTCGATGTCGTCCACGCAGAACTCCCACATGTCGATCAAACCGTGGGGAGGAATACCCAGGTGGTTGCCCGTCCTGAAACAGTTGGCGACCGGCTCTTGAACCCAGTTGATATTCAGCCCGACCAGGTTGAGCAGCTCGCGGCCGATCATGGTGATTTCCGCGGTATCGATCCCGTACGGGCAGTACAGCGAGCATCGCCGACATTCCGTGCACTGGTAGAAATAGTAGAACCACTCCTTGAGCACCTTGAGGTCAAGGTCACGCGCTCCAACCATGCGTCCCAGGATCTTTCCCGCGAGGGTGTAATCCTTTCGGTAAACCGATCTGAGGAGCTCGGCCCGGAGCACCGGCATGTTCTTCGGATCGCCTCCTCCCAGGAAGAAGTGGCACTTGTCCGCGCAAGCTCCGCACCTCACACAGATATCCATGAAGAGCCTGAAGGATCGAAACTTTTCCAGACGTTCCTTTAACCCATCGAGGATGATCTGGCGCCAGTTATCGGGGAGTTTCCAATCCTCCTCCGTCGGTGACCATTCCCGAGGGTTAGCCATCCCCATGTATTTGATGTTCTTGGGGGCCGCAGGGAAACTGAACGTGCCCGACCTGAAAGTCGTGGGGGTCTCCATCCAGTCTGTTTGGGGCGCCTCAAAATCAATATGCAGGTTTTCCGGTTTCGGCAGGCCTTCCAGTGACATCGCTTACTCCTTATCCACAGGCAGTCCGACTTCTTTCATCTTTGCCCGGAAATCATCCTCGTATTCCTCGTATGTGTGCACCTTCACCGGGTAATTCCAGGGATTGATGTGTCGGACCGCTCGGTTGTTGTTCGCCATATTCCGGGTGGGACTCATGAACACACCGGCCGCGTGCATGATTTTGCTCCAAGGTATATACGCGGCCAGCACACTCACCAGAAAGAGGTGGACATAGAAGACGGATCCCAGCTCCTTGGGAACCGTGGGGCTGAAAGCCGCCAGCCCGATGGCCAGTTCCTTGACCTTCTCCAGATCGACATGGAAGACCTGGCGCATCAAGATTCCGGAAATCCCGATGCCCAGAATCAGCAACAGCGGAAAGTAATCATTGGGAAGGGATATGTAGCGGACTTGAGGAATCACTACTCGCCTGAGAAAGAGTAACGTTGCGGCAAGCAGGAATGCTGCGTCCGTCAGAAAGAAAGTAGGGACCAGGATCTCAAAAAAACCGTCCAGTGACGAAATGAGCTGCACCCACTGCGGCACAGGCTCGGTGAAGAACCGCAAATGCCTGAGCACGATGGTGAGGAAAGAATAGTGAAACAGAATGCCAAACAACCACAGCCACTTGGACGACGCGAAAGTCAGCCGCGGACCGCCCCGGAGCTCTCCTTTGACGTTCCGGAACAACGACCGGAAAAGGAACACCTCCAGGAGCATCCGGACAATCACCTGACCCGTAGTGAACGGGCTGTCCAGTTTCTCGTGCTTCATCCACGGCAGGGACTTGCCCTGCCCGCCCGTTGTGGGAATCTTGAACGGGACAGGCGCCCTCGCCCACTCCACCACCCGCCAGATGAAGCCGATGATGAACACGGCGAACGCTACGTACGGGATGTAAACCCCGAACAGACTGTTCAGGCCTATGCTCCCTACTCCAATCAGGGCTATCAACACCAGCCCTATGACGATGAAGAGGGAAATGAGCACCGAATACCATGGGTTCATCTGCCACCACCTCGTCTATTGTTAAGCTAATCGGGTTATCGCTCTTCAGGCGCACGCTCCTGCGCGTCCCAGATCCTACAGGCCCTCTCGAGAATGCGGGAGGTCCTGTTTCTCAGCTCAGTAGCTTTCAGGTCGTAGATCTTTTCTCGACACTGCATGAACATGTTGAAGGCGAGAAGGGCAACATTATCGATTTTTGACTCGAATGTCAATAATTCTTCCAGCATACCCTCACGCCGAATCTCCCCAGCCAGCGCGGCGCGCGCCGCATCCTTCAGGAAGAATATGAACCCTATTGCTTGAGCCGCGGTGAGATCTTGAACCGCTCGCACTCGAATCACCGTGTCCAGAAACTCGCACGAGTCCTGTGTTTCAAAGGTTTCTCCCGCAACGAGACGGTCGTACAGCCCATTCATCCCATCGAGCAGCGACGCTCTGATCGGATTTGCAAAGCGGTTCTCCTCGGTCGCCAGAAACTTCCGCGCGTCAGTGGGATATTGATGCGCCGCCCGCTCGAACCAGTCCTGGATGATCGCTCTCCTCTTTGTTATGAGAATATCTTGCAATTTCACCACATTGTCTGCCTTTTCGGTTGCTGCGCCAAATCCCTCGCCATCAAACCACCCTCACGAAAGAAGCCACTCGGCCTGGAGTGTAGGGGTACATGCCACCAGTTCGGCGAGAGCGATCGCGCGACCGGATTTGTCCACAGAGTCCGATGTTAAACGAAAAAGGGCTGCTTCCCCGGGAGTTCGGAGATCTTGACCGCAGAATTAAAGATTATCCCTTACACTAACCGGGCCCGGTTGTCAAGTCCGATCATTCGATTATTCTTAGGTTTTTGGTCACGATTCGCTTGGCGCCGAGAGCCCCCTGTTACGCTGTTTCTCTTAACGCCTCTCGGTTCGAGGAATTGGCGGGTCGTAAAATTGTTCTCGAATTCTTCGTATGCTGTCTGAATAGCGAGAGAGGCAGCCCTTTCGGCAGTCAACGAGCATGGCGTGGTCAGGATCTTGGCCCCGGTCGAATTCGTCCTGGCAGCTCTTCATGCACCTGCGATAATCCGACGGATCGGGAACCGCGGATCTGAGCGGTCCTCCAACGGCTTCCGCTCGGATAGCTTCAAGGATAACAATCAAGTCGTCCACTCTTACAGCGCCTATGTCAGACTGGCGCTGGGCTGCCGTAGAAACCCGATGAGCCCTTCGCTGCTTCGAGAAGATAAGGTCGTCTGCAAGAAACGCGACTGCGATAACCGCCGAAGCTCCAACCACTGCGCCCGCCGCAGCGGCAAGAGGAGTCTTATATCCGGCGGCAAGGGTCCCGAGCCAGCCCTTTTTCGGCGGCAACGCTTCGTCGTCTGATTCAAAGTCTTTATCCAGCCCTGTCCGATCGGCGCCGAAGGTAAGCTCCGCCCATCTCAACGAGCGCTTCCGCGCGGCAAGTTCGGCTTCACTGATGCGCCCGGCGTACACGAGCTTTCTGAACAGGCTGTCCAACCCCCTCGCGGACAGGTTATACTTCTCCATGAGGACCAGGTCCGTCAGCCCCTCCCTGATGGCCTTGACAGCGTCGTCGGGATCGATCAAGGCCGGGACTCCGCTGGGGGCGCGCGGAATGAGCTCAACAATGTGGGAGCGTTGCGACGCCAGGAGTCGAGCCTCCAACTCGGCCTGCCCTATTTTGCCGGCCTGCACCAGCTTGTGGAGCAGCCTCTCCAGCCGCCCCGCGGAGATGCCGTAATATGCCATGAGGGTTTCGTCACTAGCGCCGGACCTGATCCGCTCGACCAACTCGGTTGCGCTGATCATGACCCTCTGTCTCGTCACGGATACTCCTTCCGAGAATGCTATGGCCCCGGAGCGCGGCCGGAGGGATTCAAATTACCACGGAAACGATCTCCTGAACCATCGAATTTCGGTCTTTTTCAGTGACGAGGGTTTAGGTTCGCCGTGGTACGAGATCAGAATCAAGAAAGGACCAGTCTCATGTGGAAACTCTTGAGGCACGCTTCGCTCACGTATGCGGCCGGGAATGTGGGGGCGGTGGTCAATAGCCTGGCAGCCTGGCTCTTTGGGATGCTCGGCGTTTCCGCGGCCTTGGGCGTCAAGATGGCCCCTGCCCTCACCGCGGGATGGCTCTATCCCCGGCTCGTGTGGGGAGGGCTGTGGGGCTTGCTCTTCTCGCTCCCCTTCCTGCCGGGGTCACCCTTGCTGAGGGGATTCCTGTTCAGTATCGGCCCGACGTTCGGCCAGCTTTTCATAGTTTTTCCATTCAGTCTGGGCAAGGGAATGCTCGGACTGGACCTGGGGACCCTGACCCCCGTCCTCGTCATACTCTTCAATGCAATTTGGGGAATCGTGACGTCGTACTGGCTGGAGCTGACTCAGGACAAATGATGACCTGAGCGCCCCGCGAGCGGGAGGACCATCGAGGCGTTTCAAACGCGGCCTACGACTTGCCGCGCTTCTGGTTCAGCGCCTTTTTTCGCTGGAGTTCTTGGAGCGTATCCCACGAAGTGACCGAGGTCTCGTCCAGTTCGCTCTGCAGCGTGGAGACGTACTTATCAAGCCATTCTCGCTCGCGTCTGGATTTGATAACGATCGACGCCACACACCAGACGAGAACCGCACCCCAAATTACGGCCGAAATCCAGCTCGACCACAGAAGAATGTCTTCGCCTTCCATGGGTTCTCTTCCGTCTCCCGGCCGAATGGAACCCGAAGCGGCTCAAAGCCACCAGATCCGCACTCTTCCTCCGCAGTGCCGACCGATAGCGTTTTCCCGCCCTATTCACCACCAAACAGCCGCTAGTAAGCCCCGCCGTACATATGCCGGGAGTGAGACACCGCTGCCCGCTCTTCGACCTTCAGGCCGCGGATCAGGATCAGCTCAGCCCCTGTGAAATCCGCGCCGGCAAGATCCGCGCCGGTCAGATCGGTCCTGGTCAGGTAAGCACGCGAAAGGTTTGCATCCCTGAGGCGCGCGCCGGACAGGTTCGCCGCGATCAGATCCGCGCGTTCCAAATCCGCGCCGGTCAGGTCCGCAGAACTGAGATCGGCTCGGTAAAGATTCGCGTCACTGAGACAAGCGGCGCGCAGCTTCGCCTTCGTGAGGACTGCCTTCGTGATCTTCGCGTCGAATAGATCCGCGTTATCGAGCACTGCGCCGGTCAGGTCCGCGCCGTACAAGTATGCCTTGCTCAGGCGCGCTGAAGCCAGCCGGGCCCCGCGAAGGTCCGCGCCCATCAGGTTAGCCTCGCAGAGATCGATGCCGAGTTCCACGGCCCTCTCGACGAGCTCGCGGAGAGTGTCGGCCTCGCCGGAAAAAATGACCTGATGCGTGAAGCGATTCGTGATCTCAAGAGTCATGATGTCCCTCGCACATATCGTTCGTTCTTCAATGGGAATCCGCGAGGCTCGTTGCGCCGGACGCGGAGCGTGTGACAGCGTCGATGGTCTCTTTCGTGTTTGAACTTCCGGTAATTATCAATATTATGGATAAGTGATCTGATTTTTTTGTCTTATAATATTATTATATCAGACTAATAATGATATTTCAATGAATAATGCCTGAATATCAGCGTGATACCTAATAATGCGAACTTCAGGGCCCGGCGAGAAGCTTTTCTCCAGCCGACAGCCCTCCCTGACCCCGCACCGCTCTGAGGTTCCTCGCATCAAACCGCACACACTCTCAGGGCGCTTTCGACCAAATCACGAGCGCATGGTTTACAGAAAAGGCCCCTGTGGAATAGGATCGGCATGAGAGCTGCCTGTTGAGCCGCTGGCCCGCGCGGTTCCCAGGCCCCTCCAGACCTACGCAGATCAAAGGATTGACCAATGACCCTTCAAGAGGCGTATGACGAACTTGCCCAGCGTGCAAAGGAGACCGCATACCTGTCCTCCACCATGAGCCTGCTCCACTGGGATCAGCGAACTCAGATCCCATCCAGGGGCCATGCTCACCGGATCAATCAGCTAACGTTCCTGGCGAGGCTCATCCATAATCGACGGACAGACCCGCGCATCGGCGAACTGCTCGCGTTGCTGGAGACCTCCGCGTATACGACCGATCCCCTCACCATCGAAGCGGTCAATATCCGTGAATGGAAGAGGCTCTATGAGCGGACGACCAAGATCCCGGAGAAACTGGCGGTGGAACTGGCAAGGGCCGCGGCCGAGGGTGAGGCCGCGTGGGAGCGTGCCCGTCCGGCCAACGATTGGGCGGCCTTCAAGCCTTATCTGGAACGACTCGTAGAGCTAAAGAAGCAGCAAGCCGACGCATACGGTTATGACGAAGAGCGGTACGATGCGCTCCTGGACGACTACGAACAGGGCGCCACAACCAGCGCTCTGCAACCTGTGCTGAAAAGCCTCCAGCAGCCCCTGGTTAACTTGCTCAATCGCATTAAAGGTTCGACGAAGAAACCGGATCCCGCGCTGAAGAGCCGGCCCTTTCCTGTTGCGGAACAGGAGCGCTTCGCCCGCGCGGTCGCGGAACAGCTTGGATTCGACTTCTCGGCAGGGCGCCTCGATGTGTCGGCCCACCCCTTTACCACGGGAATCGGTCCCGGGGATGTGCGTATCACCACACGGTATCAGGACCATTACTTCAACGCGGCGTTTTTCGGTGTGATCCACGAGGCGGGCCATGCAATGTATCATCAAGGCTTGCCCGTGGATTACTGGGGCCAGCCCTTGTGTCGGCCGATCTCCCTGGGCATCAATGAGTCACAATCGCGGCTCTGGGAGAATATGGTCGCCCGTTCACGGGCGTTCTGGCGCCACTTCTATCCCCAGGCGCAGGAGCGGTTTGCGTCGTTGCGGGGGGTAGCTTTGGATGACTTCCTGCTCTCGGTGAATGAGGTGGCTCCCAATCTCATTCGTGTGGAAGCGGACGAGGTCACGTACAATTTACACATTCTGCTGCGGTTCGAGCTTGAAGTCGCTCTGATGCGAGACGACCTGCGCGTGGAGGACTTGCCTCACGCGTGGAATGAGAAAATGGCCGCTTACTTGGGTCTGACCCCGCCTGACTATGCGCAAGGCGTGATGCAGGACGTGCACTGGTCGGGCGGTTCTATCGGATACTTCCCTACGTATACCCTGGGCAATCTGTACGGAGCCCAGTTCTTTGCCAAGGCACGTATCGATCTCGGAGACCTGGAAATTCAGTTTGAGCGCGGTGAATTCAGCCCACTCTTGGGATGGCTCAGGGAAAAGATCCACTCGCAAGGAACTCGGTACCTGCCCCGGGACTTGCTGCGGGTTGTCACAGGTGAAGATCTGGAGCCGGAATACTTGATCCAATACCTGGGAGAGAAATACGGAAGGCTCTATCACATCTGATCTGGGCTTGACGGCGCTCAGGAAGCGGCTCCGAGGTTGGGACGCTGCTATCAAGCCCCGAAGGCGTTGACTCCTAAGACATGACTTCTTATAGTTCTGTCACCTGGCTTCAAAGCCGGGCGAAGACGTGGTAGGGACCTAGGACGACTGAGAGGAACAGAGATGATCGATGGCATGCAAGCTGCGCGCAAGGCAGTGGAATATCTGCAACGGTTTAGCACGGACATGCGCATGTCCGGCCCTATCGCGCGAACACGACTTGAAGAAGTGGACTTGTCGGAAGACGAGAAATATTGGCTTATCACCCTTGGCTGGGACGAGGATGACCTAGGCATCCGGAGAGTCTACAAGGTATTTAAGGTCGACTCCGAAACCGGCAAGGTGGTCTCGATGAGAATGCGAGAGCCTGCATGAAACTCTTCGAGATAGGTGACTTACTCGTTCAGTGCAGGAAAAGAACAGCCCTCGTCGACAGTAACTTATTGCTGCTTTACTTCATAGGAAAATATGATCTCAATTACGTTGGCAAATTCAAGCGAACTAAGAGCTTCTCCCTCAAGGATTTTGCAGTACTACAGCAACTGATTAGATCCTTCAAGCATACCGTAACGACCCTGAACATCCTTACGGAGGTGATCAACTTCGCCGGTCAGCTGGGTGAGCCGGCTCGTGAGCAGTGTCTTGCAAAGATTGCCGAAGAAATCAAGCTCGTTCCCGAGGAATACGTCCCAAGCACGCTGGCCTCCCAACACCCTTATTTTGCGAAGTGCGGTCTCACTGACGCTGTTATCATGCACGCGGCTTCCAACAAGCACATGGTCGTCACCACTGATTTCACTCTCGCCTCCCTGCTCGAAGCCCAAACCATCGATGTAATCAACTTCAATCATATCAGGACGCTATACTACGTCTCGTAAAGGGGCCCCAAATGTAGTTCTATGGCTTCCCGGATGTTTTGCTTTGTTTCTTCGATGGTTCTCCCGTTGCTGAAGCATCCAGGAAGAGTGGGGCTATACGCGAAATACCCTTCGTCTTCCGATTCCTTCTCGATTACAATCTGAAACGAATAGAATTTCATGCCTTCGTCTCCAAATAAGCCGTGTTCTAGTTAGAATATGCCCGTGAAGCGCTGACTTCGCAAGCCTTTCCAGGGGTAACGATTCTTTCGGCTGTCCATCCGACTCGACACTTCCATCGCCGAAACAGGCGTATTGCCCCACTAATGCGCCTGCCCCAGGAAATCGATCTGGTGAGCGATATACACCAGCTCCCCTGCTTCTATTTGCGCGTGTCTCCGGTCTATCCAGTCTGCGAAGCGCTCACCCGCAAGGGCTGGATGCCCTTCAAGCGCTTGGCCGATGGTGTGCACGATGAAGTGGAGGAAATAGGCCTCGTCAGCGGGGTAAGCCCCATCCCGAGGATGCACGACCCAGTCGGAAGCCCCTGCGGCAAGAATCTCGCCGACTGCTTCCGGAATTTGTCTGAAGAGCCTTCGACCGGTCCGGCTATGCCCTGATTGTTTCCCGTTGATTATCCGTCGATCCATAGTCTCGTGATAGAGCTGCTCGATCTTGTCGTCCAGCCGAGGGTCGATCTCCGGCAACAGGATCGTAGCGCCATCGAAATTGATGGTGAAATAAAAGAGCCCTCCGGGTCGCAAGAGCGCGAACAGGGCCGGGAGCGCTGACGGGATATCCATCAGATCGAGAAATGCATTGGCAATGAGCAGGTCCCAGCGGCCTCTCTGTTCTTTCCTCTTAATGAAATGGAGCACATCCGCAATTTCGAATTGCGCCAGAACATCCTGTTTGCCGCGGCGCAGTCGAATTTGAGACCGTCCTTCCCTGACCGCCTGGAATCCGGAAGCCGGCGCCCATTCGGGCAGCCGACGCTCGGCCTCCGCGATGAGGCCGGCGTCATAGTCCAGCGCAGTGTATATCGCGTTATCTAAGATCTCCCATTCCAGGAGGCGTTCCACCATGGCGCCGATGCCCGCGCCCACTTCCAGAACCCGGATCGGCTCGGGAGGAGGTATGGCTGCAAGGCGCTCGGCAAGCTCACCCATGACCGTTTGATTCAATGCGCGGTCGTCCACGGTCTTCTTGGAGGCCAGATATCTTGTCAATTCATATTGTGATGGAATGGGCATCTCAGCGCGCCAGGCCCAGCAGGAATTGTCTGATAGCCGCCCCGGTCTGCTCCCATGTCGGGGCCAGGCCGTGCCGCTCAAGCGCTGCAAGGCTCATTTGAGCGAGTCGTTCTCGGTCTTTGCTCAGATCACGTATGCGCATTGCCACTTCATCGGGCCGGCCCGGCGCGACCAGAAAGCCATCTCGACCGTGGGTGATGGTTTCGTGGGCCGCGCCGTCGGTGGAGCCGATTGCGGGCAGACCGAATCCCATGCCTTCAAGGTACACGAAGCCGAACCCCTCGTATGAAGAGGGCACGGCCAAGACATGGCTTTGGAGCAGGAGCTGGGCCAACTCCTCGGCGTCGAGCCGCCCGCGCATGGTCACGTTATGGGCTACCTGCCGCTCATCAATAAGGCGCTGGACACGTTTCGCGTACGACCCATCGTAGTCCGGGCTTCCCACCACCTCAAGACGCCAAAGATCGTGCGGAACGGAGACCAGCCCTCGGATAAGGGTATGGAGCTCCTTGCGGGGAATCAGGTTGCCGACAAAAATGATTCTGAGCGGTCCCGGTGAATGCGACCGCCTAACGATCTCATCCTGGGAAGGCCGAGGTCCGGTGACGTTCGGAGCGGGAGACGCCACCACAAAGGATCTGCTCGGGCCTATGAGCTCTTCCACTGTGGCGCGGGTGGTCTCACCATTGAAGACGAAGCCGTCGCAGGTTCGGAGATAATTCCCCTCTATCCAGCGGTAATACCGATTTTGCCACTCCGGCCTCATTTCTTTGGATCGCAGGTGGTGGACCACTGAAATGATCGGATATCGCGTCCGGTCCCGGAGCTTCCGGTTGAGCCAAACCAGGGAGGGATGGTTCAATTCGTCCTGGAGGAGCGCATCCAGAGGAGCCGCGATCAGATCTCGCAAGAAATCGCGCGAGAAATTGTGGATTAGGCAACGGCCATAGCTCCGCCACGGCAGCGAGAAAAGCTCAACCGTATCGCCCTGAGCCCTCAAGTATTCAACGACGCGGCGGTCGTAGATGAATCCGCCTGTCACCGTGTTCAGGCTCCCATAGATGACCAGGCCGATCCTCAAAGAACCTCCTGGCGGAACGAAGCCCAGGCTATGGCGCTTTCCCAGATTTTCACCGTGAGGGCGGAGAGATTCTCGCCGTGGAGCCGTTCCCGCAGACTGTGGCATATGATCCGGCAGAAATGCTCGATGCTGGGATTAAGACCCTGGAACTCGGGCAGCTCGTTGAGGGCGCTGTTACGGAATCGGGCTACAAGATCGTCCAGGGCAGCCTCCAGCTCCACTATGTCAACAAGGTAACCGTGCCGGTCCAGACGGCGCCCTTCCACCTGCGCTTCGACCTTGTAGTAGTGCTGGTGTGGATCGTTCTCCGGACCCCAGTCTCCACCTACCAGGAAATGCGTGGCGGTGAAGTCACGCTCAACCGCTACGGCGTACACTCCATTCGTCGGGTCTGAATTCATAATATCCCCTCGTACGTAAAAACAACCTGAAGGGCGTCTCCGGGATTCCGAGCCAGCAGCGCATAAGCTTCATGCGCGCGATCGACCGGAAAACGGTGCGAGACCAGCTCCACCGTGTTCAACTCGCGGAGCATCCCTATGGCCACGTTCAGACGTCGCTTCTTTGTCCATCTGCCGGTCAACTCCGGTTCAATGGCGCTCACCTGACTGCCGATGAGCTTGATACGGCTACGATGGAATTTGCCGCCCAAATCAATGTCCGCTCTCTTCGCCCCGTACCAGGAGCCAACCACGACGCGACCTCCGAAACCCGTGACTGAAATGGCCTGGTCCAGAGCCGCGGTGTTACCGGACAACTCGTAGGCGAGGTCCGCGCCTCCTCCGCGTTCCATTTCCAGGAAGGTCATGAGCGAATCCATGGCAAGGGGATTCCCCGGATCGAATACGGAATCCGCGCCCAGGGCAAGCGAGCGATCGCGGCGCAGGGCGAAGCGGTCCAACGCATACAAACCTCCGAGAGAGAACTTCGCTAGGAGCGCAGTGGTCAGCAGACCCACGACTCCCTGCCCGAATACGACCACACGCTCGCCAATAAGCGGTCTGCCGTCCATCACGAGCGCTACCGCCGTCTCCATGTTGGGCAAGAGGCCGGCTCGTTCCGGCGGGAGATCTAAAGGCAAAGGCGCCAGATTGTCCGGGTAGCTCAGGAAATGGCTCTCGTGAGGATTGAATGCGAAAACAAGCTGCCCTTTCCACGAAGGATCCACCTTCGAACCGACGCTGATCACCCGGCCCACGCACGCGTAGCCGTATTTCAGAGGGTACCGGAAAGTTCCCTGGAGCGCGGGAATGTTTTCGTCCACGGGGAGACCTGGGGGCCATTCACCCCGATAGATGAGGAGTTCGGTGCCCGCGCTGATAGCGGAGATGAGCGTCTGCACGAGGACCTGGTCACGAGTGGGGGATTTCAGGGCTTCATCGACCACTGTGACTTTACCCGGGGCAACGAATTGGACGGCTCGTCTTCTCAAAAACCCTCACCTTCAGCGGAAAAATTCACACTGGGGAACATGTCACATGAATTGCTTGCGGCAAAACCAAAAGGCGTTTATGGTAAAAAATTGCGCCGGGCATGGGCCGTTATTTCCCATGCGCTTCGAGCATAGCATGGATGAGGCCCTTGCGCAAAGACGGCCGGGGACCATGTGCGCGACTTTGGAAGTGGAAACCGCCTCGGAGCAAGAGACCATCGACCTCGGAGCCGCCATCGGCGGGGTCCTCAAGCCCGGAGATCTGGTTCTGCTCTTCGGTGACCTTGGCTCAGGTAAGACCAGGCTGGCCAAAGGAATTGTCTCGGCAGCCACCGGGGTCTCGCCCGACGACGTGGTGAGCCCTACTTTCACGCTGATCAACAGCTTTGAGGGTGAGTACCCGGTCCATCACGCGGACTTGTACCGCATAGAAGGCGATCAGGTGGAAGCGATCGGGCTCGAAGAAGCTCTCGAGGACGGCGCGGTGGTGGTGGAATGGGCGGAAAAGTTTCAGGACACGGGTTTTGAATCGCTCCGTATCGTAATCCGGGTTGGCGGCGGAGAAAACATACGACGTATCAATCTGGACTGGAATGAAAGCGGCTCCTGGGACCCAAGAGTGCGCGAGGCGGCCATCGAGGCGAATTCTGCCACGCGTACGCAAGGGCCCTGACAAACCTTTATGAAGTCTCGTCCGTCGCTATGGAGGCCCGTTTATTCGGAGAGGCGCGAATGGCCCTAATTGTTCAGAAGTATGGCGGCACGTCCGTTGGAGACCTGGAACGTATCGCAAACGTGGCCCGGCGGGTTGCTGAGCGATACGATCAGGGTGACAAGATTGTGGTAGTGGTTTCCGCCATGGCGGGAGAGACGGATCGGCTCCTCGGTTTGGCCCGGAAGATTGCTCGCATTCCGAACGAGCGCGAGGTCGATGTGCTCCTGGCCACAGGGGAACAGGTCAGCGTGGCTCTACTGGCGATCACTTTGGAATCGATGGGGTACAAGGCGCGATCGTACCTGGGGTGGCAGATACCTCTGCGAACCAACAGCGCGTTCGGCGCTGCTCGAATAGAAGACATGGCCAAGACCGCCCTCATGGATGACTTGGACGCGGGCAACATCGTAATCGTGGCGGGCTTTCAGGGGGTTGACCCATCGGGAAGGGTCACCACTTTGGGGCGGGGAGGCTCCGACACATCTGCCGTGGCTGTGGCGGCCGCGCTCAAGGCGGATGCCTGCGAGATCTTCACGGACGTGGACGGGGTGTACACCACCGACCCGAACATAACTTCCAAGGCGCGTAAGCTCCACCGGATCGGCTATGAAGAAATGCTGGAAATGGCCTCTCTCGGCGCCAAAGTGCTCCATATAAGGGCTGTGGAGCTTGGAATGATCCACCAAGTGCCTATTGTTGTGCGTTCCAGTTTCGATAACGAGGAAGGCACGCTCGTCTGTGCGGAGGATTCTGATATGGAAAGGACCGTGGTCAGCGCGGTTACGTGCAGCGCGAAGGATGCGAAAGTCACTATAGCGGGACTACAGGACAAACCCGGAGTCGCGGCTCGGCTCTTCACAACGCTGGCCGAAGCCAAGGTCGTCGTGGACACCATTGTGCAGAATGTGAGCGAAAAGGGCATAACGGATATCACCTTCACCGTTTCCGAAGCCGACCTGGCCAAGACGCTGGACATCTGCGATAAGATACGGGACGCGATAGGCGCGACCGGCGTGTTCGGATCCGATGATATTGCGAAGGTATCCATAGTCGGCGCGGGGATGCGTTCTCATTCGGGTGTGGCGGGCCGGATGTTTACGGCTCTGGCCAAGGAGGGCATCAACATCGAGATGATATCCACCTCGGAGATAAAGATCTCCTGCGTTATTCAGAGAAAATACGCGGAGCTTGCCGTGCGGGCCCTGCATGATGCGTTTGAACTGCACAAGTCCCCTTGATCGTGACCCGACTTTCGCATCGGCCCTTCCGGCCACGGAGTTCCGGCTTTTCGCGCCGCGGGCCGTCTTCCGCCTTAGCCTACGGTAGGCGCGACGCTCCCGGTTTTCGGAGATACCTGTGGAAAGCATTGAGCTGTATGACACCACCCTCAGGGACGGCGCCCAAACGTGGGGCATTACCTTTTCTCTCGAAGATAAGATCAGAATTGCACGCAAGCTGGACGAACTCGGAATTCACTTCATAGAAGGGGGTTATCCGGGATCTAACCCCAAAGATCGGAAGTTCTTCCAGACCATGCGCGACATTCCGTTGAAACACGCGCGAATGGTGGCTTTCGGGAGCACTTGTCGGCCGGAGCTTTCCCCGGAGAAAGACCCCCAAATCAAGACACTCCTGGAAGCGGCAACAGACTCGGTAACCGTTGTCGCCAAAAGCTCGCAGCTCCACGTCAAGGAAGTCCTCGGCGCGACGCTGAAGAGGAATCTTGAAATCATCAAGGATTCCTTAACCTATCTTCGGCCTCACTTCTCGCGGGCGCACCTGGCGGCGGAGCATTTCTTCGACGGATTCAAAGAAGACGCCGAGTACGCCATTGAGACGCTTCGAGCTGCGTCCGCGGCAGGCGTTGACGTTCTCGTGCTCTGTGACACGAATGGCGGCACGCTCCCTTCCGAGCTGGTCGGCATCATTCGACGAGTCCAGGAAATCATGCCTGCGCGGCTCGGTGTTCATTGCCACAATGACGCCGAAACTGCGGTGGCAAACACGCTGGCCGCGGTCGAAGCGGGCGTGACGCATGTGCAGGGAACGATCAACGGAATTGGGGAACGGTGCGGAAACGCCAATCTGATCTCCGTGATCGCCAATCTCGTGCTCAAGATGGGGAAGCCCTGCCTCAACATGGAGCGTGTGGGAATGCTCAAGCATGTCTCGGAGTTTGTCGATCAGATGGCAAACCGGGCGCCGAACAAATCCCAGCCGTACGTGGGGGCCTCAGCGTTTGCGCACAAAGGCGGGCTGCACGCCAGCGCGGTGCTCAAGGAACGCGCCGCGTACGAGCACATCGATCCAGAATTGGTCGGCAACATCCGTGTATTCCCCATATCGGAGCAAGCCGGACGAGCATCCGTGATTCGGAAGGCCGCGGAGTACGGCATTGCCTTGGACCCGGACGACCCTCGGGTGACTGAGGTCCTCAAAACCATAAAGGATTTCGAGGCTCGCGGCGCTCATTACGACAACGCGGACGGGTCCTTTGAGCTCCTACTTAAGAGAATGCTGGGATTACATAAGCGCTTCTTTACTCTCCACGGTTTCCAGGTGCATAACGCCAAGAGAGCCGGTGATACAAAGACGTATTCGGACGCAATCGTCCGTATCGTTGTTGGAGACAAAATGGAATTCTCCGCGGCCGAAGGCAACGGGCCGGTCAACGCGCTGGACCTGGCCCTACGCAACGCGCTGGAAACCTTTTATCCGGTGGTGAACGAGGTCAGGCTCACCGATTTCAAGGTGAGGGTCTTGGAGGGGAGTTCAGGCACAGGCGCCGTCGTGAGGGTGCTCATTGAATCGACCGACGGAGAGGAGACCTGGTGGACTGTCGGCTTCAGTGAGAACATTATCCAGGCGTCATGGAATGCGCTCATCGATAGTATCGACTACAAGCTTCAAAAATCACTGGCATGACACTTCGGGCGAACATCTCGCATATTCCGTCTCGACTATCAGCTCTGCAAGCGCTGGTAGCCCTGTCCTTGATCGCTCTGGCGTTGCGTCTCTTCGGCGCGGGCGGCCCGATGGAATTGGACCTGACCTCGTCGCCTGATCATGCCGGAGACTGCGTCTACGTTGTCTCGTTGGAGGACACGTGGATCGGAGCTGCATTTTTCAGCGAGCCACAGCCCGCGGCCGGCGTCGTAAGTCGTTTGCTCGGAAAGACCGAGGGCGGTCCGGAGAACGAGACCTCCGTCGCGCCGTGCGGATGCAAGATCATTGCGAGCGCCGGAGGATCGCACATTCGGATTGAGCCTTTGAAGGGAAACCTTCTTATTGCCGCAGGCAGGCCCGTCGATTTGAACAGGGCGGAAGAAACAGACTTGGTCGCGGCGCCGGGAATCGGACCCGTCCTCGCCTCGCGGATCATTGCGTTCAGGGAGGCCCACGGGCCTTTCAACCGGATTGAGGACCTGATGTCGGTTCCGGGAATCGGTAAGAAGAAGCTGGCTCAGTTTCAACCGTTCATCACGACGGGCGTCTTGACCCGGTCTCCACGGGACGAAGTATATCCAAAGACGATCCGGTCTCCTTCACCCAGCAATACGGCGCTACGAACATCACGTGCCATGCGGCCGTAAGATCGCGAAGCGCTATCCCGGCAATCACCGCCACGGCCAGCCAAACGGCCGGACCGGGATCGGCCACCCAGCGGCTCCCGACCACACACGCCACGACGAACGCTACGAGCGGCAGGATCGAAACGAGCAGGTACCCGTTCCGCGGTAACTCGCCTCGCGCCGCGGGATTCACTCCGACGATGCCCCGATGTTTCCTCACGGCTCTGAACCACACTGCCCAAAATAGCAACAACCGGACGCTGAGATAAAAAACGGCCGCGGCGCCCGACACAATTATCAGTCGGCTGAGCGAAGCGCCGGCCACGGAAGCATGAGTGCTGAGCGCAAGAAAGACAAGCAGGATTACGAGACCCACAGCGAGTCCCAAGACCCCACCACGCTGCACGCCGACGCGCACTTCACCTTCAAGGTAAAATGGGGGCGGATCCAGAGGGAGGCCATTCCCCTTCACCTCAAGGCGGACCCGTTGTGAAGCGTCGGCAAATCTTCTCATGAGAACGTCGAGATTCTTATCGTCACTGGGAGGGGGCAGGATATTTCATCCGGGAGGACTTGCGCAAGTCAAATCGTCGCGACGGGGCGAGGGCTCAGGTAAATAACCGCCGGTAAAGCCGGGGGTCATTTAAATGGGGCGCCACCTTTAGTTGAATCATGTCAAGATAAGAAAGCGCCACTTTTTCGGTCACACTTGCCGGTCACCGGATGTCACAAGAAGAAACCGGTTGACCGCGCGCCTCGACCCCCCCGTGGCCCGTTACGCGAACCGGCGCCCAGGAGGACTTCCGGTGATGGCAAAACAAAGGAAAGATTACTACATGGATGTAACTCTAGAAGAATTGGTTGAACTGGCGAAGGATGGCGATAACGAGGCCCTCGAGGAAATCGTGCGCAGGATTCAGGATCGCGTGTACGGCCTCGCGATCCGCATGTTGTCTCATCCCGCGGACGCTGAAGACGCGACTCAGGAGATCCTCGTCAAGGTGATTACTCATCTCGGAAGCTATCGCGGTGAGAGCGCGTTCAGCGCCTGGGTGTATCGCGTGGCCTCAAACCATCTGCTGACGACGCACAAACGAAGGGCCGAACGGCGGGAAATCACGTTCGAAGCTGCGGAGGGGCACGTGGGAGCAGCCTTATCAGGGTCGTGGGAATATTCCATGCCCGATGCGGAGCGAGGTCTTATTGCTCAGGAGATCATGCTCAGGTGCATTCAGGGCCTATTGCTTTGCTTGGATCGGGAGTCGCGGATCACGTACATCTTAGCCGCAATCTTTGATACGACCAGCAAGCAGGGCGCCTATATTCTTGGAATCACACCCGCGGCATTTCGTAAGCGACTGTCGAGAGCCAAGGGGCTTCTGCGGGGTTTTATGCAGAAGAATTGCGGTCTTGTCAATGCGAACAACCCTTGCCAATGCAACAAACTGGTAGGATTTGCGGTCCGGACGCGCTGGGTCAATCCGGAGAAACTGACGTTCCTGGAACACCCTCGGCGTAACTCCGAGTTCGGAGTCAGACCTGAGCTCCTTGCGGGCATGGACGAACTGGAGCGAGTCGCCGCGCTCTTCCGGAGCCACCCGGAATACGCCGCGCCCGACCGCCTGGTCGACATGTGCAAAAGCTGGCTTAGGCGGCAATGCGGTCAAAGCGCCGCCGGATGAAGTCGACCGGCCGAACCGGCATGCCGGTCGTGTGAAAGTGAAAGCTTATTAAGGGAGGAATGAGTGATGGCGTTGGATGAGAGCGTGTGGAAGTTGTTTCAGACTCATCTCGGCTACTCGGATGAGGAAATGGTCAAGTTCAGGTCTGACCCGAGAAACGAGGAGGTCCTGATAAAGTCGCCCGCGCTGATGAACAAGACCATCGTCGCGGAAGTCGTTGAATCCACCGGGTGCAACGGTCAGCACAAGGTGGGAGACAAGTTCTATATGGACGGCTCGGGCTGTCTCATATCAAAGCTTTGCCCCAAGAAAATGTGCATCTATGCGCTCCAATCCTTCGCGGCCGGGGTCTTCGCGATGAATGAGCTGTTCTACGCGGGGGTCGATCCCAATGAGATGCGCTTCAAGCGCGCGGGGTGCTGGGACGTGGGTGTTCATTGCGGTGGATGGGGCCACATCGTCGTGGAACTAAGAATAGAAGACAGGAAGAAACCCTAGATTGCGAAGCCTTCAATGAAGTATATTGACTCTGCTGAGATTCGCGGTCGCGCCGAAGCGTTCTGCTCCGGCCGGTGAATAAGAACGGGGGGCATCACAGTCGTAGAGCGGTGACGAGGAGGAGACAATGCCGACCCAAGTGTATCATGACCTGCGAGAGCAGATGGATCAGTATTCGATTGGATTTCCCTCAACCGAATCAGGGGTGGAGTTGAAGATCCTGGAGAGGCTCTTCACCGAAGAAGAAGCCGATATGTATCTGAACCTGAGCATGATGCTGGAAACGCCTGAAGCCGTGGCTCAGCGGATCGGCCGGGACCGGGGGAAGGTTACCGCTACCCTGGAGCGCATGGTGGACAAAGGTTTGATCTTTCGCCTGAAAAAAGGTGGTTCGGCAAAGTACGGCGCGGTGCCGTTTGTCGTGGGCTCCTTTGAGTTCCAGCTCAAGGACTTGGACAAAGAATTGGCCCAGTTATGCGACCAGTATTTTGCTGAGGCGTTAGGCAAAGACGGGATTGCCCAGATTCCGCCTCTGCGCACGGTGCCGGTCAACAAGTCCATTGATTATTCCTGGCCGGTCATGCCCTACGAGGATATCAAAGGCATGGTCAAGGGCAAAGAGAAGATTTCCGTCGCCAAGTGCATCTGCAGGGTTCAGCAAGGGCTCTTGGACAAGGGATGCGGCAAACCGTTGGAAGTCTGCTTCCAGTTCGGCAGCCACGCAGACTACTACGTAGATAAGGGCATGGCGAGATACATCACTCAGGAAGAAGCTCTGCAGATACTTGATAAGTGCGATGAAGCAGGGCTTGTTCCCCAGCCCATCACTTCTCAAGAATTGGGAGGCATGTGCAATTGCTGTGGGGATTGCTGCGGTATCCTGCGCGCCATAAAGTACCATCCCAAGCCGGCCGAAAGAGTGCTGGCCAATTACTACGCGGAAGTCAACCCCGACCTCTGCTCAGCCTGCGAGACGTGCGTGGATCGCTGCCAGATGGAGGCGATTCGAGTCGGGGAGAAGGACGTGGCGGAGGTCGACCGCGATCGGTGCATCGGCTGCGGTTTGTGCGTAACCACCTGTCCGAGCGAAGCATTAACGTTGAAACCCAAGCCTCAAGCGGAGCGTCGAGAACCACCAGCCACCGCGAAAGATTACATGATGCAGGTGACCGCGTCTCGCGGCAAATCCCTCATTCCTCTCGCCGTATTGAAGAAAGCCTAGGCTTGAGCCCAAACGTGAAGCGCCTCTCGGCGCCGCCGAAGGGGCGCTTCTCCAATGCTCCAAGCCAATCCCCTTGACAAGGCGAGCCCACGGTGAAATTCTTATAAAAGGGCGATTTTATTGTCGAGGCGTCATCGCTCTTGATTCTCATACGATTCCCGCCCTAACCGAAGAAACAGTGGGCAACATTTTAAATTGACAACACTATCGGCTCACGTCTGAGGCAATTCAGCGCAGAGCCGAGCAACCTGCGTCGAGGGGGGCATCAACATGAGAAAGCTAGCTCTTGTATTAGCCTTGATTTGCGTGGTCGCTCTCGTGGTGTCTCACACCGAGGCTTATTATGCCTGGGCGCCCTATGTTGAGTGGGGCGGCTACGGATATGGCTCGTCAAGCTCCTCGTATTGGCCGGGCTACTACGCCGGCGGCAGCGGCTATTACGGCTATCCCTTGTGGAGCGGCAAATGGGAGTACGGCCGCTGGGGGCGCTATTACGGCGGTTGGTGGCCTGCGGGATGTTCGTCCAGCGGCTACTGGCGCTGACAGAGAAACGTGCGGATCGACCCGCGGGCGCCTGACCGTGCGCTCAGGATGACGCCTCGGATCCCGTGTCGGGAGCTGCGGGTCGCAGTTACCAACGGTTTGAAAAAACAGCCGATTTTCGACCATTCGCTGAATGGCGCTGCAAGCTCATGATTTTGAGAAAGGCCCGAGGCCTCGATGCCTTGGGCCAAACCTTTTGTTGCAACATGGTCCTCGCTTTGGCAAGTTTGATGGCGTGCGTGGATGTAACCACCGTCATTCCGCCGGAAGCCGGAATCCAGTCCGCTCAAGATGCGCACAGAGACTATGACCGATAGAGCCCCCATGATCCAAAGGTACCCCGAGGACCGACCTCTGGAAGAGGACATCGGCCTGTGGTGGGTTCTTCATACCAAACCGAATTGCGAAAAGATGGTGGCCACTTACCTGCTCAACCGCAAGATCAGCTACTATCTGCCCACAGTGCAACGCAAAGAGCGGGTGGGAGGTCTGGGCCGAATCAGAACCTCGGAAATCCCTCTGTTCAGGGGCTACCTCTGCGTGGCGCTGGAAAAGAAAGAACACAACCGGCTGTACGACACTAAGAAATTCGTCCGTATTCTGGAGGTGGATGACCAGACCCGGTTTGTCCAAGAACTCAACGCAGTTGCAAGAGCTGTTGAGAGCTATGACGACTGGACCCTGCGCTATGGTCTGGCGCCTGGAAGGAAGGTTCTTATTCTTTCCGGCCCGCTTGCAGGATTTGAGGGAGTGCTGGTGCGGCGCAAGACAGACAAGCAACTCGCCCTGTCAGTGGAAATGTTCAACCAGAGCATCCTCGTCAAATTGGATCCTTACACCCGCCTCGAACCTCTCTGATACCGCTTCGCTTTCAGAGAGTTAAGAATCGGGGAGGACCTTCTTGTAAGAAGGTCCTCCCCGACCCCCTCCCCAAGAACTTCCACCAATTTTCGGAATGCTCATTTCCGCACAGGAGAAATGAGCATTCCGAAAACCGTGGCAATTTCTTGCCTGAGCCGTTGAGGCACCTTTCTCACAAAGAAGATTTCCCTGATCTTGCCTCTTTGAAGGCGCACCGGTATTAGTCTCCGCCAACTGCCAATCGTTCCGGCCAGATACAGAAGGCCTATGAACAGCGAAACCAGAGAAGATACCAGGCCGGTGGTCGGGATTGGTCTGGAAGATTGCAGATAGCCTGTTGAGATCAAAATTATGGGAATCAAGAAAAAGCCACGCAACACGTACAGACAACCAATTGCCAAGAGCGCGTCCCGCAACAACGGTAGACGGCGCACATAGCCCGCGCCGGACAAGGCATATAGGCCGAAAATGCCAAACAACACGGCTGCAACGAACCCAGTCACGTAAAGCAATGGTACGTTCGATACCAATCTCTCCGGCGCCCCAAAATACAGACTCCACGTGGGGGAGAAGGTGACTAGAGCTTGGAATAAAGCGACCAAAAAGCTGAGAATGCCTGCCAAAATAAGCAATCGCTTTGAGATTTTCACGACTTCTCCTCACCGTAACCGAAGACTGAAGGCTATCTAAAGGGTATTTATGCCCTGAAGATGCTGCCACTGCGGCTTGCCGTCCTTCCAATTCATCGCAAGAAGGGCCATGCCGTCCCCGCGATGAACTTTTAGGGTGAATAGTGCTGCCGCATTCTTTCCGCTGACCTGAAATTCGCCGCTCATGATAGATCCCCCCTTGAGAGCCATCTTTTGTTGCTTTGCGCTTAGGCAGGAGGCCCAAGCTCCCCTACGGCGCGTGGCCTGGACGTCGTCCCGCGGGGACAAGAAGCGTTCTACTCGAAAATTGCCTTGCTCGCATTGCGGATCGCGGAAACCGCACTATCGAGGCGGTTCTATCCGTCTTTCCCCGTGGCTTTGCCAAATTCCTGAAAGCTGCTTCCCAATCTTGAGGCGCGAACGACCTCTTCTTGTCTTCGGCTTACACGCGGAGACGTCCTGGCTGAGGCGCGCTGTCAACGGTCTCCGGCAACCGATTGTTCATTGCCGGGCAGAATGGAGCCCGTCTGCCGCGGTCTATGGCTCACTCTTGAGCACAATGCGTTCCTGATTGGCCATGAGCCACGTTTCACCGTTGTCGGTGACAGCGAAGCCTCTATACGTGTTCTCGTGTTCGTCTTGGAGTTCCCGAGTAACGACCATGCCCTTGGAGGAAAGGAGTTTCATGGCAAGACTCACTGCAATGTCGGTGAATCCCGCTTTATTCATGTCGTTCTTGACGGTCCAAGCAGCAACAAATTCCCCGGACATGAATTGGTTTTGCATTACTGTCACGAGGGCAACAATCTCATGCTGTGAAAGCCCCTCCGTATCCTTTACGGGGGAGATGGAAGCCGCGCGCCCTATCTCTTCTTGCTTTTTGAGAATACTCGAGATCCGCTTTGTAATCTTCGTCTGTAACTCGGCGAAATCCTGTGGACTGCCCGTTCGGTACTTGATGATGCTTCTATGCCGCACATCAAACGGAAAATGGCTCTTTCGTTCTTCTGAACACACAAGTACGACGTCTTTGGCTGCCGCGATAGCAAAGCCAAGCTCGAACCAGACATTCGGGTTGTCGGTTGTGATTTCCGCGAAGCACACTTCCGCGTTGCGGATGCCTGATTCGATATCGTCAATTGGTACACTCACTCCTGGATCTTGATCTACGCGGTAGGGAACGAGGCCCGCTTCCTTGATCGCCGGAGCGAAAACGTCATCATATCGCTTGTCATATACGTCGGCATCGAAAGGTTGCATCACGAAGCAGGAGTTCATAGCGTTTCCTCCATTTCCCAACGCTTAGGTTCAACTCTGGCGCACAGCGCCATCGGTAGGATGACGTCGTTATCCGGAACTCACTTCGGCTTCTTCTCCTGCTGCTTGCACGCGTCGGTCGGTTTCATGTTGAGGCTCAGAAAGGGTGACGCGCGTTACGGGTCCCAGGCGCGCGTAGAAATTCGGATTAAGCGCGATCTTCCAGACCGCAGTCAGAAGTCCAAGCACGTCGACGAAAAGGGCCGCCCCTGCCGCTGTTACAACCGCGGCTGGAAATGCTGATCCGTTGAAGAGCACGTAAGATGCGACGACCATGATTCCTGCCAGGAGGATGACAGCTGCATAACCCATGACGAGCCGCAACACAAACCACCGTCCCTCGTGCTTCTTAGCTTGATCGAAGGTCTCCCTCTCCTGTCGGAGCTGCTCGGTTGCTCGTGCAAGGACCACTGGAGTCAGGACCTGGCGATCCATCAATCGCTCTCCTGTTGACGAGCGCGCCTTATCAGACGGTGCCAAAGGACGGTTGACAGGAGAAAGCACGCAAGGCTCGCGAACACCCCCAACGCGAACGGCAGCGCCCATCCCCTCAAGGGAGCCGGTTGAATGAAGTACAGGCTGAGGATCGCGGCAAATAGGCCTGACATCGAAGCCAGAGCTACAGCCGTCGTGGCGATTATCGAGGACCAGACCGTATGGGTGTACGCGTGCACCGCTATTTCATGGGCAAGCGCATTTCTGCCAGACTTCACGTAGGCAAGTTCCGCAGTCAAATCTCGAGCCGATCGATCCATATCCTGAGTCGCGCTTGCTTGGAGTGATTGGACAAGTGCATCCAGCTGACGCTGCGAACGATCAGGGTCGTAGAATTCGATGCCCTGGATCCTTTCCAGTAGAAACGGCAGGCGCACATTGCGATCCAGGAGAACTGGAACGACTCTGGCACGTCCCTGTTCGGCCTGAGCCAGCGCGAGTGCTGTCTCTGAGGCCAGCCACTGGCTCCTTTCCGATTCCGGGGATACAAGGACGAAGATGACGTCGCTCCGCGAAATGGCTTTCTCGAGCGAAGCAATCCACGATTCACCGGGCGCAACAAGCCGATCCAACCAAGAGGTATGAAGACCCCGCCTCTCCAGCTCGTTACCGAGGCGCCTCGCAGCATCCTCATCGTTTCGCACATAACTTATGAAGGCCTGAGGCATGGTACTTTATGCTGCCTGACAATAATCCGAGTGTGCGCATAAGACACGGCGTTCTAGTTTTCTGCCTTGTAATATGCCGTTCGAGCGAGTGCCAAAGCTAAGCTGAGGCCTTTTGCATGTGACTGGACCTGCCTGCATATGCTCCTCCTCGCCGCAGATAGAAACGGGCTGAACATCCAGGTGGCAAAAGACCTTGAACTCCAACGTGTTAGAGTATACCTCGCCATTCCTCCCCAAGGCAAGCACGATGTTGGCGCTTTACCGCTTGACCATGGTGAAGAGAGTTCCGTCTTTGCGTTTGACGATTCCGCGGCGGAAGAAGTCGGTCATGATATCGTCGAATTTGCGCCGGTAATCATTGCCGAAATAGTGATCAACGGTTTCGGGGAACCACGGCGTGGCCATGAGATCGTCCAGGAAGGTCGCTTCGTTGACGGGATGCCTCATCATGAGCGTGTACACGATGATCTTCTTGAGTAGATCGTTTCCGATACGTTTGCGATTGGCCAGGAATCCCTGGAGCCGTTTCCTTGTTCGGGCAATCGCGGCCCCAACATCGGAAAAAGGCCTCCCATGACCGGGATAGACCATGCGCACGTCCAGTCGTTCCAGGAGCGCGAGCGAATCTAGGACTGAGAAGACCGCTCGACTCCCTTCCACTCGTTCCGTGATTGCGGCCATGTCGTTTTCCCACAAGGTATCCGACGACAGAAGAACTTTGTGCTGCTCTTCGTACAGCACGATACCGTCCGACGCGTGTCCGGGCGTATACAGCGCTTGGAATTGGTACGGCCCGATGTGGAGCGCCTCACCATGGTCCAAGGCTCGTGTGCATCGGAAGAAATCCGCGTCCTGACGGAAGTAGCGCCACCATGTGGCCCAATCGTCCCGTGTATCGATGAAATGCTTGCCGATCCGATGCACGGCCACGTCGCATCCCGAACGTTCCTGGATGGCGAAGTTGCCGCCGATGTGGTCGCAGTGGCAATGAGTATTGACGATGAGCTGCACGCGGGACAAATCCACGCCAAGGCGCCGCAGCGCTTGCTCTGTTTCTGCAAAATCAGCCTTGTACGCGGTGTCGATGAGCACCGGTTCGTCCGAGAGGTATACGAAATGGTTCCCGTTGAGGTAACCCCGTTCGATGAAGAACAGGCCCTCCATGATTTCAACAACGTTCATAATGAGGCTCCCGGTGTTTATGATACCAATGGCCGAGCCGTAACGCAAATTGCCGGAAACCGGTGGCGCGCCTCCTCAACTTCGGCCGGAGCCGGGCCGCGGGATTGTACCGTCACGCATTGAAATCGACACGATCTCACCCTCCCCTGTCCCCTCCCATCAAGGGAGGGGAACTCATTCCCCTCTCCTGGCGGGAGAGGTTGGGGCTGTCAGGAGACGGCGGCATGTCCCTGTAGGGTTCCCCTCCCCTCGTGGGAGGAGTTGGGTAAGACGCGTAGGGAAGGCGCGGCGCAAAAGTCTCAAGCTCAGAGCGCGGCAATATGGAGCCTTTGGGACCCTCGCGAGACCCGCGGCGGGCGTGTCTTCCATGGCGGACGGATTTTATAACCGGTTCTATTCCTCAGCCGACGAGAACCATTCGACAAGCGCTTTTCGTGGGGGCAAGCCGCCCATGTCAACCTGACGGATGTTTCCGTACTGATCCGGCGCGAAGATAGTCATAGGGGAATCCTTCACCGGCCACCGACCCTTAAGGATATTGACGGGTTCTTCGCCTGTGAAAGCCAGATAGCTGTACTTATTATAATGCGGCAGCTTCCTGGCTAAGCCTCGAATCGCCGCGGACGTGCCACCCGCCACCCAAGTGAGTGTAAGGGCCTTGTCGGCCGGATTTTTCCCTACGAGCGCGATGGAATGGCGGTTCTTGGGGAATTCGGAAGGGCCTATCGTAATTCGCGCTTTGTCCGCGGTCACCTCGTATCTCTCCAGGGCATGGACCATATCAGGCGCGAAGCGATTGTCCCATCCCACGATGACCACGTGTCGGTCTGTGGGCAAGACTTGGATTTCCGTATCCAGGACCACGTCAACGGACTCGGGCCCGGCCCGGCCCCAGGAGTCGGCAAGCTCGCGATAGGCTGCTTGAAGCGCAGGTTCGTCAGATGACGGCAGAACAAATGTCACTCTTTTGGCTCCGAATGACCGGCTGAGAGCAGGTGGCGTCTCAGCCACATCAAGCCTGCGGAACAGGTCGAATCGGGGATCCACGTCTATCCGCAAAGGCCGACGAGCAACCCTGAACTTGTGCTCCAACCGTTTGTCCTGCATCTCTACTAATACTTCCTGCGCATTTGCTTCGCCTTGCAGCGTGACCGCAACCGGGACTCGCAACCAATATGCCTTGTCGGACTGGACCTGTTCCAGAAGAAGAGTAATTTCATACCCATCCGCGTTTGACCCGTGAACCGATACCAGCCTGGTTCGCAGCTCGGGCGCGCCGGTCCGATCCACCCATTGGCGGAATTCGTCGAGAAGTTTCTTGCCGGAAACAGCTTCGAAACTTACCCGCATATCATCATACGAGGCCAACCGGAACTTGTTCTTGCGATAGAACTCCTGCAATCCCGCCCGGAAAGCATCGTCGCCCAACTGCAAGCGGAGCATGTGGAAGAACATGAGCGCCTTGCCGTAACCTATCGCGGCGGAAGGCGAATCATGCCTGGACCGGAACTTGCTCAATGGGAAATCGTCTTCGGACGCCACGTAGTCCAGGTATTTCTGGAGCGTCTCTTGGCGATACTCCATGCCCGCGCCGCGCTGCTCCACGAACAAGTAATCCGAGAGATACGCGGTGAGCCCTTCGGTCCAGTTTCCTGATCCCTTGGGCACGTACACGCTGTTGCCCCACCAATTGTGCAAGATTTCATGAGGGTAGGAAGAGTAGAGGATGAACGGGAATCGTATGACCTTCGGACCGAGAAGAGTAAAGGAAGGCATTCCGAAACCCGTTTCCCAGAAGTTCTCAACTGCTGCGAATTTCGGATACGGGTACGGTCCGATGAGGTTTTCATACAGAGCGATGAAACGATGGGTCAGATCCAGGTACTTCCGTGCGAGTCCTTCGTCGGGATTGCGCAGAAACACCATAGCCGACACCGAGTCGGCTTTTGAGCCGTACTCGGTATATCGGCCTGCAACCAGGAAGATTTCTTGCTGCGGCTCAGGCGCATCCCATTGCGCCAGCCTCAAATCACGATCAATCTTGTGTACGCTTCGCGCGCCCTGGCTCACCACATCCCAACCCGCAGGCGCAGCGACTTCAAGTCGGAACGCGACAAGAGCCTCACCAATCTGGGGATACCAGTATGAATCTCCCGATAGGTATACCCCTTCCTCTCCGATGAAGCCCGCGGTTGCCGTAACGCAGCCGCTGGCGCTCTCTCCTTGAGTCGCCGGCGGGTGATGAATGCGGCCTTCGTATCGGATCTTGAAGGTGCGGAGCCCCTCGGGAAGCTGCGCCTTGTAACGGCTTATGGGCACGGTTCGCTGCGCGTCGGTCGCTTCAGTGAGCGTCACGCCGGGTGTGAGCGAAACAGGATTGAGCCCCTCGTGAAGCATGAAGACGACTTCTTGCCCATTTCCGGCATGAAGCGTGATCGTGTCTTCGGCTCTGAGTGAATGCTCTTGAGGGTCTAGAGTGACGATGAGATGATGCCGGACAGTCAGCAACGGAACCTCATCCGTGACCAGCGCGTGAACCGCAGCGGACAGCATTGCCGCTGACAACACGAGCGCTGAGAAAAGGAGAATCAATCGAAGACTCCGGCAGATTATGGGAGGCACGGCGTTCTCATAATCCTGATTTCTTGGTAGCTCTATGGTCACATGTGCGCACGGGCGCCTCAAAGGTCAAATATATATCGGACAACGAGGAACTGGTCCGCGTGCCTTTGATCAGGAATTGGACTTCCCCGGGGAGGCATAGTGTCATATAATGATACCATGAAAGTGAGCAGCAAGCATCTGAAGACTTTCCGAGCGGTCTTTGAGGAACCTATCCGCTCCGATATCGCATGGACGGATATTGAAACGTTGCTTGTGGCTTTGGGCGCCACGTTGAGCGAGGGGCACGGTTCCCGAATCCGCGTGTGGCTCAACGGGGTTCGAGCTGTCTTTCATCGCCCCCATCCGCGGAAAGAACTCGACAAGGGAGCGCTGAAATCGATGCGTCGCTTCTTGAAAGAAGCGCAAATCGAAATAGGAGAATAATTCCATGCTGACATACAAAGGCTATAGCGGGCACGTGGATTACGACGATGAGGCGCGGATCTTTCACGGTGAAGTGTTGGACCTGAAAGATGTGATCACGTTCCAAGGCAAGAGCGTGGAAGAGATAGAGCGAGCATTTCGCGACTCCATAGACGATTATCTGGAATTTTGTAAGAAACGCGGCGAAAAACCGGACAAGCCCTTCTCCGGACGGATGATGCTCCGTTTGCCGCCGGATTTGCATCGAAAAGCATATTTGAGCGCACGCCGCGAAGGTAAGAGTCTTAATCAATGGATCGCCGAAAAGCTGGAAGGGGCCGGCTAGTCGCGCGACCATAAGACCGCGGCGCAGATATCACCCGACTCATATCGCAACCGACCACATCGTCATGATGGCATAGTAAAAGAGTGGGATCGCTTTCTCAGGGCCGCTTTGGAGGACATTGCGGAGACCTGGCTGCAATCGCAGGGCATTGCCTACTCCAGGTAGGGCTCGAAACGGCAGGCAGGGTTCAGCGCCTCCGGAGTCGATGCATAAACGCGACAACCGGAATCGAGTATTTCATGAGTCCCAGCGATAAGGCAAGCGCACAGATTCCTCTCATCGTGGTGGTACGACCCATGAAGGGTTGTCTTAATGAGTGAACATGATAAGCTGCTAATGCGGATATTGCGCGGTACCGGGGATACTGATATTCCATTTGATTGCATGCGTGGCTTGCTGAGGATTCTGGGCTTCGAGGAACGCGTCCGCGGAAGTCATCACATATTCAGCAAAGAGGGAGTTGAAGAGATAATCAACTTGCAGCCCAAAGCTGGTGGAAAGGCAAAGCCATACCAAGTGAAGCAAGTCAGACAAATTATTCTGAAATATCGCCTTGGAGGATAAGAAGAGAATGGGCGGCAAATTTCGTTACGAGGTCATCATCTACTGGAGCGACGAAGACCATGCTTTCATAGCAGAGGTCCCGGAACTCCCAGGCTGCACAGCAGACGGGGCAACATATCAAGAAGCAGTGGCCAATGTGGAGATAGTGATTCAGGAGTGGCTTGAAACTGCGCAAGAACTTGGTCGTCCGATCCCGGAGCCCAGGGGGCGACTGAGCTTCGCTTGATCCACTCTCAAATTCTTCATGGCCAATGCTCAAATCCTTGGTTGGGGATGGTATTAGGCCCTCACTGACAAGATTATTGCAGCGAGACAACCGGAGAGGCGCGTATTCCCGAAGAATCAACATTCAACACCGACTCGTATACCAGGTGATCGAAGAAGACCATGTGGTCAAGGTGATCCGCATGTGGACTCACTATGACTGATAGGTTGGCTCCTGCCTCGATCCGAGTGGATTGGGAGGCAGGACGAGCCATAGACTTTTCCGGCCACGAAAATATTGAGTCCGTGGGTGTGCGAACCGAACTATTCATCAAATCAACGATGACGAACTTCGGCTTGCCGTGGTATGCATAAGTCGGTGGCCAAGCGTGCGCAGGAAATCTAACTCGTGTTCGTACCGGATATTCCACAGAGGTGGCTGAAACATGTCTTTGCCTGTTTGAAAGCCTCCACAGATGTTCCATGCTCGAAACGGTCACGGAAAGGCCTGTCTGGTTGTGCATAAATGAGCAAGACGTTTCTCCTGATCATTGATCTAATTAATCGAAAGGACGTGCTGGTGTCGGATCATGGTTATGATCAATTGGCAGAAGATGATTTCCTCATACGGGACGTCCTGGACGGTGTGCGCGGCGCCACGATAGTCGAAGATTACCCGAACTATGCCAAAGGCCCTTGCGTACTGGTGCTACAGGAGGATTCCCAGGGCAGGCCTATCCACGTCGTATGGGGAATTCCCAGGGGAAGAACTTCTCCTGCCGTGTTGATCACGGCCTACAGGCCAGACCCGAAAAGGTGGTCAGACAATTTCGTTAGGAGAAACACATGAGGAAACGCCGGCAAACTAAAATGATTCACGAGGGGGATTATGTGGCCAAGGTCGAGGTGGAGATGCTCGAAACGGATGAAGGTTGGTCTCCTTATTTGTCACTTGACGACGCCAAGAAGCTGGACGATGTACGAGAGGCCCTTCGCAGAAGGGACCTTAAGACAGCTACTCGACTGGCTCGGATTTATACGCTCCAACCGGTTGGCTCCGTCACGCCTGCCGGCTAGATGAAGTTGGCGTGAGAAATGCCGACTAGGCTGGCATGAGGAATCGCAAGTGAGATTGTGTTTCTTGCTGACCACTCTCCTGGCATCGCTCACAGTGTGTGCCTACGGACAATCTGTCCACGAGAAAGGCGGCAATATCTATTTCACGGACTCAGCGGGGCAAGAGATCCAGCTCACGTCGACCGGACGCGATACCAGCCCCTCTTTGTCGCCAAACGGCCGTCTCATAGTATTCGTTCGGACCAATACATACGAAAAAATCGACGCGGGGGTGGGGGAGGTCGACCATACTGAACTATGGGTCGTGAACCTTGGCGATAAGAAGTCAGAAAGAGTCCTAGGATCGAGGGATGCGGCCAACCCTAAGGAGATTCTAGCCGGCTTCGCCGATCCGCAATTCTCTAATAATTCCAAAGATATTTACTTTCTTAGTGCTGCCTGGGCTACGTCCGGTGCTGTCCACCGACTTGATCTGCAAACGAAAGAAGAAAGATTTATCTCATCCGGCCTCAACTTCGAAGTCATCCGAAAGGGAAGATTCAAGGGTAACCTAAGAATCAACAAGCACAAGTATTACAAAGAAGGCGGCTCCTATGATTGCGATTATATCGTAACCCCCAACGGAAAAGAGATTAAGATCATAGAGGATTCCTGTGATGGAAAGCCGCCACGGAGCCGTTGACGCGCTCCGCAAGTGACCTTGAAAAGTAGAGCTTCAGGAGGACCCATCGCATGCAACATAGACACGTATCAGGTTCGGGATTGATCCCCATCGCAGCCATTCTCTTCATACTACCGGCAATAGCAATGTCGGCAGAAACCCAAGGGGTGAGCGAAAAAGAGGCGAATGAGATCGCGATTGAAGCGTATATCTACTTCTATCCCTTGGTGACAATGGATATTACTCGCCGTCAGGTGACCAACATCGAGGCGGGCAAGATGTATGGTCGCGGGCCCATGAATACCTTCAGCCATATGCGAGCGTTTCCCCCCGCGGAATTCCGTGAGATCGTCCGTCCGAACTTCGATACGTTGTACTCGAACGGCTGGCTGGATTTGACCGCGGAGCCTGTGATCGTCTCTACGCCTGATACTGAGGGTCGGCACTATTTGCTCCCCATGATGGACATGTGGACCGATGTCTTCGCGGTGGTCGGGAAGCGCACCACGGGAACCAAAGCAGGGCATTTCGCTGTGGTTGGTCCCGGGTGGAAAGGGGACCTGCCCGGCGGAGTCCACCGAATTGACTCTCCCACGCCATATGTCTGGATCATTGGGCGCACACAAACCAACGGCACCAAAGACTATGAAGCGGTTCACAAAATCCAGGACGGATACAAGATCATACCACTATCGCAGTGGGGAAAGGAGCCCAAACCGGTTACCGCGAAGATCGATCCTTCCGTGGACATGAAGACGCCGCCGCTTCATCAGGTCAACAATATGAAGGCCGCGGCGTATTTCAAGCATACGGCGGAACTCCTTAAGATTCACCCGCCGCACATTACCGACCAACCGATCATGGCTGAAATGAAACGCCTGGGTCTGGAAGTGGGGAAGAGCTTCGATCTCGAAAAAGCCGATCCCGTGGTTCGCAAAGCGCTTGAGGAAGCGCCCACCAAAGGCTTGAAGCTCATGAACGACCGGCTTACAAGCATTGCCCTGATAGTTAACGGCTGGCAGATGAACACGAACACGATGGGCGTGTACGGGAACTACTACCTCAAACGCGCTCAGGTGGCTATGATCGGGCTTGGCGCGAATCTACCCGAAGACGCGATTTATCCGATCAACCTCGGTGACAGCGCAGGAAAACCGCTAATAGGGGCCGATAAGTACGTTCTTCACTTCAGCAAAACGGAACTGCCGCCGGTCAATGCCTTTTGGTCGGTAACGCTGTACGACAAGGACGGTTTCCCCTTGGTCAACAACCTCAACCGCTTCGCGCTCGGCGATCGCGACGAGTTGAAGTTTAACGCGGATAGTTCGTTGGATCTGCACATCCAAAATGAGAACCCGGGACCGGGAAAGGAATCGAATTGGCTGCCTGCTCCGAAGGAGGCGTTCAATCTCCTGATGCGGCTCTACTCTCCGCGTGCGCCTGCGCTCGACGGACGTTGGGCGCCGCCCGCGGTCAAGCGTATCGAGTAATCGACTTTTCCAATGTCATCTCCTATAATGCATCTGGGGTAACAGACTGGTGGTGATAAGGGAGAGCTTGTCCTGGAGGGCCAGCGAGGCGACAGCAACTTTACCTTACCTTTTGAGCCATGTAAGCGCTCAAAAAAAAAGAGAGGGGGCTACCAATGAGGATCGCAGTCGTGTGCGGATTATTGGCATCTCTTCTGCTGGCAACGGTATTGTGTCCGACTTGCTCCTTCGCGGCGGAAAAACAAGTCGCGGTGATCTGGGAAGGCAAATCCGGGATGACTAAGCGCGTTCACATGGGATTTCTGCACCGCATGAGGGCAATCGGATCGGAAGTGAAAATCATCAATCGGATGGAACTCCCGAGCATACAAGACGCGGAAAGAACGTTTCGAGAACTCGAGGCCACTGTGGATGGCATAGTGTTCTTGCGGTCCAGTGGAGCAGCGTTCCTGGGAAAAGCGAATCCGAAAGTGCCTTCATTTGTTGGTGGCTGCAACAACCCTGTGGACTTGGGCGCGCTGAAACAGCTTGACGCCCCGGAGGGAAATGTTACCGGCGTAACGTATTTCATTCCTTATGAAAAACGATTTGAAGTGTTAAGAAAGATGTTCCCGAACGTGAAAGCGGTGGGAATTGTTTTGCAGAAAGGTCATCCGGCAACTCCCATTGACCAAAAGGGGACAAAGGAGCAGTGCGACCGATTGGGCCTAGCTTATCACGAAGTCGTGGCAGAGAACGCCGCCCAGCTTCTTCAGGGCGCGGAAGCGCTCGCGGACAAGGCGCAGGTGATAATTATCAGCTCCACGGGCCTGGTCATGGACAATACGGTGAATCTGGTGGGCATCCAAAACCGGAAGAGAGTCCCCCTTTTTTCGTACGCGGAGGGCCGAGCCAAATTGGGCGCGTTGTCAGAGCTTGCTGCACGGGATGAGGAACTTGGCTCAATGCTGGCCGATTCAGTAGTTGACGTGGTCGTGAAAGGGAAGCCGGTTGCCCAAGTGCCTGTTAAAATTGATCCTAAGCCAAGTCTGGTCATTAATGACGGCATTGCCAAAATGCTGAATGTGAGTGTTCCCGCGGAGCTTCAAGGCCAAGTCCAACTAGTGCAATAACAGGAGAACTCTAGGCGTCGAGGGCCGCGGCATGGACTCCGCGCCCTCCACGGTAACCCAATCATATAGCATTTGCCAAAAGTAATGGCCATTGATTGTCCGTCACCCTAGCGAAGGCCGGGCTCCAGAACATATTGAAAGGACTGGTTTCCTGCTTTCGCAGGAATGACGGGATCGGGTTGTCTCGAATCGGAAGATACTCTTGGCAACAGGTATAAGCAACAGACCGGCGCTGAGGCCGGCGGCGCTAATGAGACAGGATATTTCTTCGTGATTACCTTTTAGAACAAGTGCCTGGAGATGAGCCTTCCGAGAGGGCAGACAGCTTCCAGCCTGCCATCTCCGCGTAACTGCGGGCATCACTGAAGCATTCACCGGCCGGGGATTGCTCCACCCAGGGCGTCCCTCAATCCTCCGACCCATTCCCCGATACCCCCAAGGAGAGAAGAGCCAGCGCTTTCCGGGGCTCGCTGTCGCGGCGCGGTCGCGACCGGCATTGTTTCCTGCCTGCGTGGACCGAAGGATTCAAGAATGGATTCACCGATGGAATTTGAGCCCATGACGGGAGCAGCCGCGGGGAGGCGTCGAGCCGGGGCCCCGTATTGTGACGGAATTCCTTGACTAGGTGGCCGCGCCCCTTGGTCTCCGGGGATCCTTGCCCACGTGTAACCATTTTCGGTGGCGTTCGCCTCTGGGGTGGGGGGGGCCTTAGCGGCTTGCGGCTGGCCGGCGGGTTTGTACGGGAGGGCAGGAGGTAGAGACCCGGACGCGCCACTCCGTCCGGGGGCGAATCCCCCGCCTGTAGGACCGGGCTGAGTCGGGAGAGAGACGGGTGGAGCTGCCGGCGCAGCTCCAACGGGGTTTACCGGCGCCGCGGGTTGAGCCAAGCTTCGTGGTTGACTCCGCGCCGCGCCCACGCCAAGATTTCCGCGCTCCACAGGAGACGTGAATGGGGGCGGATTGAACGTCCTCTCGGGAGGTGGAGCGTCTGCCCGGGGATTGGTTGGCGTTGTGGGAACGGGTTGAGCTGTGACAAGCCGCGCCCCGGCAGAGGGCGCTGGCGGGACTTCCGGACGGCTTTGGCCGGTATTCTGCGCGGGTTCTCGACGCCACCCCGATTCTCCGAAAGCGAACCGAACAGGAGCGCGGGGAGCGGGCTGCGCGTCTCCGGTCAGGGACGATTCATCACCGGAATCCTTTTGCGGGCCCGGCTGTCTGTTCTGAGTAAGAGCCGGGGCCGGTGGCTGATTCTGAGCCACGGCTTGTAAGGGTGGCCCGAGCAGGGATTCCAATAGCTGTACGAAGGGCGGGTCCTCCCAGTTGATCATTCCGAGGGAGTTCCCCACGATGCGGCCGTTTCGGTCAACCACGTATGTCGTAGGCACCGCGGCCACTTCGTAGATCGCTTCTGAATTGGAATTCACCACAAAGGTTGTGGGCATACCTGACGACAGGGTCTGCTGCCGAATTGTCAGGCGTTTCTCGGGATCGTAAGCGATAGTAAAGGTCACCCCGCAACCGGCCGCGTACGAGCGAATGCGTTCTTCATTGTCGAATAGGTTCGCGGAAACGATTGCCAGGCCCCGGTTGGCAAAACGCTGATGGGTCCGCTCCAGGATGGGTTTCTCAATAGCGCAAGGCGCGCAATCGACTCTCCAGAAATTCAGGATGACCACTTTGCCCCTCAGCGCTCCAAGGTTTATCGCCCGCCCTTGGAGATCTCGCAGCGTCAAGTCGTTTGCCGGACACGGGGCCGGATAGAGACTGAAGTTGAGGTTTCGGAGCTGTTCGGGAGAAACCGCGGCTGACGCTGCTCCGGGAAGGAGGTAAACAAGGAGCAGAAGACAGGTGGCGGGAACGCAATATCTGGTCATGGGCCGCGTCCTCCTGGACAGAGGTCGGAAATTCACGCAAAGCTACAATACAATCAACAATATTTCAAGGACTTTCTAGATGGTGTGACCACTTGCTTTTTTTTCTTTGGTGGAATATAAGGCCCGCTAACCGGGGGGGCGAGGCGATCGCCGGCGCTCAGCGCGTCGGAGGAAAGTCCGAACTCCGCAGGGCAGGATGCCGGGTAACGCCCGGTGGGGGTAACCCTAAGGAAAGTGCCACAGAGAGCAGACCGCCTTCGGCCGGCCGAAGGTAAGGGTGAAAGGGTGAGGTAAGAGCTCACCGGTTCCCGTGGTAACATGGGAAGCCAGGTAAACCCCATCCGGAGCAAGACCAAATAGGGAAGCGCTAGAGGACGGCCCGTCCGACGCTTCCGGGTAGGTCGCTTGAGGCGGCGGGTAACCGTCGTCCTAGAGGAATGATCGCCACCCGGATCTTTCGGGAACAGAATTCGGCTTATTGCCCCCCCGGCCCTCCACCAGGTGGACACCATGTCTGACAAGCCCTCGGAACACCGTGAAGAAACGGCGAATCGATCGCAAACGGGCGCCGGCTCTGCCGCAAGACGCACCGGCTTGCGTCTCATTATCCTGATTCCTCTATTGGGCGTCTTGCCGGCTGCCATTATTGGTTCTCATTACCTGGGGATTGTTCGCTTGCCGGTCCCGTCGGGCCCCGATCCCTCATCAGCTCTGAGTAGGATTCCTCTTGTGGGCTCGCTCCTCTCAAGCAAAGGCGGAGACAGCCGGATGACCTCGGCGATCGCCGGAAAAGAGACGGGAGACCTGGTTTCCTCTGAGGCCGTCCTTTCCAAGGTGGGTAGGAGCCCGGTGGACCCGTCGCGGGCGCTCTTTGCCGCGTTTGAGAAGTCTGTGCTTCCCAAAGGAAACGCTGCGCCGCCATCATGTCCGGCGCCAACGACTCTCGAGAAGAAAAGTGAAGAAGCCGGAGTTGCGAAGAGCAGCTCATCACAGGCGGCCTTGTCCGCCGAAAACAGCCGGCTTGCTTCTGTCCCGCAGGTGGTAACGAAAAAGCCCCCACAAGAGGTTTCGTCGCATGAGGAACGAGCCTCGGATCCGGCGCCGGCGCCGCCGGCGGCTCAAGACCGGAGCGAGCCCACAAGCGAGCCTACCCCTACGGATCCCGATCAGCCCGCGCCGATTAGAGAGAGGGCCTCAGCAGGCGTTCCCACGGAAGGGGCTCGCATTTTCGAGAAGAAGGACCGCTCTGCTTCGCCTCCAAAATCGGACGCGCCTCCTGGGGCTGACACAAAGTCCGAGAAGTATCAGCTCCCGGGTTCTCTGGTGATCAATCTCAAGAATTTCGACGGTGACCGCGTGAAGTGGGCGCTCATGGTGATATTGGACGACTCGGGCGTTATGGGGAAGGCTTCGAAGCTATGGGCCCCCAACAAGATGGATGTCGCGCTCAAAGTGGTGGAAAAGCTCCCATCGCATCTGACTCCGGGGTCTCGGCTCGCGGTGCGTGATTTCATGTGCGGCAAGTCTGACACCAAGGGCGGTCGGGGCGCGCAATGCTTGAGTCACATGCTTCTTGACTGGGTAGATTCACCCTTCAAGAGTTTGAAAGAGAATCTCGCGAAAGCCAACCCTTCAGGAACCACGAATCCCTGCGCGGCCGCAGCGTACTCACTGAAGAAGGACTTTGGCGGAGAGCGTGACCTCGCCCCACGCGTTGTCTTGGTAACCAACGGAGCGACCAAGTGCGGATACGGCGAAGTGCTCAGGGCGCTCGACGAAAAAGGGGCGCGAGGCGAAATCCCCGTGGATGTGGTCTCAATCGGCATCGGGAAGAAAACGCGACAGAATTACGCAGCCTTGGCGGAGAAGACCAAAGGGGAATTCCTTGCGTTGGCAAAGCCTTCCGATCTGGAGAGCGCTCTCTCCAAATACGCCAGGCTCCTGAAATCCAAGCAGCGGAAGGTCATTGAAGTTCGAGGCGGCGACAAGACTTTCAAGATCGCCAACGGTGAAGAAATCACCCTTGCGCCGGGGACCTATTCCATTGTTGTTCCCGAGATGTCCGGCCTTACTGCCTCACAGCGCGCTATCCGAGATATCAAGGTGAAGTCGGGCGAAAACAAACGCCTGGAGATCAGCGTCAAGAAGGGCAAACCCATCATCCGCGCCGAGAAGAAGTAATACGCCCGCTCGTTCCTTATTGTGCGCTCCGTCGCATAACCATTCATACGAATTGGCTTTCAAACGAGTCCCTTGTGAGCGGCTGAGGTCGGGCGTCCGGTTCACTATGAATGACGCAGAGCCGTCAGATCTTCGTTCACCAGACCTTCAACCCGCCGAACCCTAGGGAGTTCTGAGCAGTGACCTGGCACACCCTGGTAGGCGCTCTGGAGCAAAGTTTGATCTTTAGGCTGATGTCTCTGGGGGTCTATCTGACCTTCCGGGCGCTCGATTTCCCTGATCTGAGCGTGGACGGCACGTTGTCTCTGTGAGCCGCGGTGAGCGCGACGATTATTGCGGCGGGCGGCAATCCCGCGACATCGATTGCGGCCGCGTTTCTTGCAGGCGCGGGCGCGTTTACCGGTATTATCAACACCAAGCTGCCCGACGAAATTCGAAAGCGCCTCGCCACGCTCGGGATGGGTCTCGAAGCCAGGATGAGAACCAAGGCGGGATTACTTTCAGGAGGGCAGCGTCAGGCCATCAGCATTCTCATGGCTGTGTGCGAGCAACCCCTGGTGCTGCTCCTCGACGAGCACACCGCGGCGCTGGGCCCGCGGGCTTCGCGACAGATCATGGAGCTGACGAGAGCGATCATTCGAGAGCACAACCTCACCACAATCATGGTCACCCATAACCTCAATCATGCCCTGGAAAACGGCGACCGAACCATTGTCATGAGCCGCGGCCGCATCGTTCACGAGATCCCAAGGCCAAGACTCGACACCATGACCATCGACGACCTTTTCGCGCTCTTCCATGACGCACAGCAGAAGGGAGAATAGCGGATTGGTCGCCGCGTCGCCTCCCTAACCGCAAGAATAGACCGGAGGTAAGGCAATTCCAACATCTCTAGAAATGGGCGCTAGTTACTAATAGAGTATGGTAAATATTTCTCTGGCCACCGCGAAACGCCAGATCTCCAGGGCGCTCCAGCAAGAGCGCAGACAAAGAAATGCCTTATCTGTGGGGGAAAAAATGCGCCTCATCGAAACACACGATCTGAACACTTGGGCCGACTCGAAGCCGGCCGAAAGCCGTTTCCCGTACTGGATCAAGGAACTTATCTGCGCGGTGATCCAACCTGACAAAATTCGTTTTCCATCCGGTTCTGCGGTCTGGGTGCCTGGGTGCGACGGCACCTTGGTATGCAGTGAAAAGCATGAGTTCGTCCCGACAGGTTACTCTGTCTGGGAGGTGTCAACTAGGGCCGACATCAAGACCAAGGCGAACTTAGACTACAGAAAGCGCAGCGATGATAAGACGGGGGAGAAACTCGACACGACCTTCGTGTTCGCCACGCCGCGGCTTTGGAAGGATAAGAACGACTGGGTGAACGCGTGCAAGAAGGAAGGAATCTGGAAGGATGTCCTGGCCGTTGACGGCGTTGACTTGGTGAAGTGGATCGAAGATGCACCAGCCGTAAATCTGAAATTGATTCCGGAATTAGGATACGGTCCGGAAACTGGTTTACAAACCGCGGATCAGGCGTGGGAGAAATGGAGCCAATTTACCTCTCCGTCGGCATCCGAGGAGCTGGTGACAGTTGGCCGTCAGGAGCAAGAAAAGGACTTTATTGAACGATTGGTGGCGACGCCGAGCACGTTCACTGTGCGAGGAGACTCACCGCGGGAAGCCTGGGGTTTCGTCCTTGCCGCCATCCGACGGTTACAGTCCGATGAAGAGCGGATGCGCCTTTATGCGCGGACCATCGTCGCTGAAGACGAACAAGTAGCTGGTAGACTACCTAGAAGGGCTAACCTCATCATCCTGCTCAAACAGGCGAAGGGGCAGGTTTCTGGAAATCTGTGCGCGGGGGTCTGCCACGTGATTATTCCGGAAGGAACAGATCGACGGTCTGAGCGGAATGTCATCACTCTCGCCCGCCCCGACCCCCAGGCGTTCCTTGAGGCTTTGGAACGCATGGGGTTAGAGAGGGATGAGGCGGTAAAAGCCTTACGCGCTTCCGGACGAAGCGTTACTATCCTGCAGCGTCAGAAGGCACACGCGAATTTTGAACGCCCGGTTTGGGCGGACGGGCTAACGGTGGCCAACTTGATCCCCGCCGTACTAGCTGGTCGCTGGGATACTCGGAATGAGGGTGATCTACGAATCCTCTATCTGCTGGCAGGCACGGACGACTATCTATCCGCGGAGGCCCAGCTGCAACCGTTCTTGTCGGTAGACGAGGCACCGATACAAAAGATCGGTGAGATGTGGACTCTTACGGCGCCCGTCGATGCGTTCCAGTTAACAGCTCGCGACCTAACTTCAATTCACCTTAGTCGCTTCAGGGAGGCTTTCCGTCTGGTATTTGGTCGCGTTGACCCCAAGGTCGAGATACCACCCGACGAGCGGGTCTACCACGACATCAGGGGGGACCGGGGCCACTCCGAGTGGCTACGAAGTGGTATGGCCGAAACCTTGTTATTGATTGCTGAGCGCGGACCCGATGCAGAACTCGCCGCTGTATTGCCACGAGGCTACGCCGAAGATGTGGTGAAGGGGTTACCTGGACTGAATGACGATTGGCGCACTCTTGGTAGTCTACGGGATCAGTACTCGCGGTTGATGGAGGCCACGCCTAACCCTTTCCTCGAGGGCCTTGAGCGTCAACTCGTAACAAATCCTGAGAGTATTCGCCGGCTGTTTGAAGAGAGCCATACCTTTGGGGCTGAGGCAATGCACACTGGGCTCCTTTGGGGATTGGAAACGCTTGCGTGGGGTTCCGAGTACTTGCCGCGTGTGGCGTTGCTCCTAGCTAGAATGGCGCGCCTTGACCCGGGAGGCAAAATACATAACCGTCCTATCAATAGTCTTCGCGAGATTTTCCTATGGTGGCATCCTGGTACGAACGCGTCCACCGAGCAGCGACTTGCAGCACTGGATTTGATCCTAAGAGAGGAACCGGAAACCGGATGGGCACTGCTTGCGAAGTTGCTTCCCGGCCAAGTTTCCTCCGTTTCTCATCCTACGGCCAAGCCGCGATGGCATGACTTCGGAGATCTGCCCGAGGACTCACGAACGAGACTCGGCCAGTTTAACTATGCCTCCGCGATTATGGATCGCGCTCTCGATCTGGTCGGCTCCGATCGCGAACGGTGGGAAGCGATTTTCCAAGCACTGCCGGCCATGAGCCCTGCACACCAGACAAGGGCGCTGAAACTGCTTCACGATATCTCACAGAGTGGGGCAGCGAGCGGCGCAAAAGAAGCTCTCTGGGAGGCTCTGCGCGATCTTACTTATCGCCACCGGAGTTTCAGGGACGCGCATTGGTCCCTAGCGGAAGATGTGCTCAACTCTCTGGAAAGTATTCTCGCACGACTCGCCCCCGAGAACCCCGTGGATCGCAATAGGTGGCTTTTTGACGAATGGATCCCGGTGTTGCCGTCCGCGACGGAGGACCCGGAAGAATGGGAACGGCAGGCCGACGAATTTCGCAGGCAGGCCATACGCGAGATCCTCGAAGAAGAAGGTGTGCAGGGCTTGATCAAGCTTGGGACTACTTGCAGGTTTCCCGGTTTTGTCGCATTTGCCGCTGTTCCCGAGATAGAAGATCTGCGGAAGCTACGTGGTCTCATTGAGGATGCGATTGCTGTAGGAGAGCGTGGCCTGGCCCTGTCGAGCGGAATCTCGGGAAGAGCACAGCAATTGTATGGAGAGGCATGGAGCGATCTTATCTTGCAAGAGGTAAACAGCAGCACCTGGTCTCCCGCGGTGATAGCGAGCCTCTTGGTGGGTTGGCCCGATTGCAGAGCTACGTGGGAGATTGCAGCCCAACTTGGAGACACGGTCGAAGCAGAATACTGGAAACGGAAACGGGTCTCGTCTTTACGAGGCAGCGTCGACGACCAGATCTACGAGATCCATCAACTCATTTCAGTGAGACGCGCCGCGGAAGCATTTGATAGGATCGCGGCTCGCAAGACATCGGTTCCTTCGGGAATTCTGTTGAGGCTGTTCGATGCCACTCTTGAAGAACTTGTGGCGGCTACGACCCCTGAAGAAGTTCGTCGGCTTGGGCTGAGTTCGTATAATATAGCCCATTTTCTGGATGAAATGCGCCAGCGCGAAGACATTCCAAGACAAGAAGTCGCCCGTAGAGAGTATCAAGCCCTGCCGCTGCTTGCCTCAGAGGAGACGGGCAGGCTCACCATCCACGAATATATGAGTGACGACGCGACCTTCTTCGTCGACGTTCTTTGCGAGGTCTTTCTTCCGAAGCACAGGGATAAGAGTCAGGATTCAGCACCAACCGCAGAAGGACTGGCTCGGGGCCGGGTGGCATTCCGGCTTTTGGAGCGGATGTTCTGTATCCCAGGCGAGCGCGAGGGCCAAAGGATCGAAGAAGATGCGCTTTTGCAGTGGATCGATGCAGTCCGAGCAAAGGCGGCGGAAAAAGACCGGTCTGCGATCGCCGATCTTTACATAGGCAAGATCCTGGCCCACGCTCCGGAAGATCCCGATGACGGCGGTTGGCCACACCGAACAGTGCGTAACGTGATTGAACGGTTGGGTGCAGATGATATCGAACGAGGCCTGACGACGGAACGCTTCAATATGCGGGGCATGGTCACTAAGGATCTGTATGAGGGCGGCGACCAAGAACGAACGTTGGCAAGCCAGTACCATACGTGGGGCCGGGCGTGCGCGAGGTGGCCGCGGATGGCTAAGGTTTTGCACAACATAGCAAGAGATTGGGATGACCGTGCGCGTCGAGAGGATGCGGAGGCTGAACAGGACAAGTCAAGCCTGGAGTAGGGAGCCCTTGCTTAGCACCCGCTCCGCGTCCGACTAGGGTCACCTATCTTGATTGACCCATTGAATTCGGTAGTACGCTTCTGCCCTGGCAGACATTATCCCCAGCATCTACCTACGATCTCAGCTACATTGATACTGATGCGCATTCAAAGAGGCAAGATCGGGGAAATCTTCTTTGTGAGAGAGGTACCTCCACGGCTCAGGCAAGAAATTCCCACGGCTTTCGGAATGCTCATTTTTCCTGCGGGGAAATGAGCATTCCGAAAAATGGTGGAAGTTCTTGAGGAGGGGGTCGGGGAGGACCTTCTTACAAGAAGGTCCTCCCCGATTCTTACCTCTCTGAAAGCGAAGCGATATAACGGTCATAGAACTCCGTCACCATCGCATTGAGTCTGTCATCCAGGATCTCGCGAACCCTTGCTGCTATGCGCTGAGGGACGCCGCCGTAGAATGCCTCAGCAATTCCTCCGGTAATGCACGCGAGGGTGTCGCTGTCCCCGCCCAGCGAGATCGCCTTCCGGATCGCGTCCTCGTAGTCCTCGGATTCAAGAAAGGCCCTGATTGCCGGCGGAACCGTTCCCCGGCATGACACGTCAAATCCGTAGTGTGGCCTGATCGAGTCCAGGGGCTCGGACAGATCGTACCCGAACTTGGTGGCTACGAAGCGTCGGATGTCCTCTTTGGTTGCGCCTGAACGAGCGAGGAACACGGCTGCGGCCGTCGCCTGGGCCCCTTTGATTCCTTCGGGGTGGTTGTGGGTAACAACCGCGCTCCGTCTTGCCTCTTCCAGCGCTTCGTCCAGGGAATCCATCGCCATGCCTATGGGACTGACCCGCATCGCGGACCCGTTTCCCCAGCTCCCGTATGGCTCGCAGGACGCTGACGAGGCCCACGTATAGAACGCTGAACCATAGCCCGTAAAAGGGTACAGTCTTAAATATTCTTTGAATTTATCCGCATAGTTTGCGCGGCTCAGGAGACAATCCGCGACCGCGACGGTGAGCGCCGTATCGTCAGTGAAAAAGCAATCCTTCCGAAACAGGGGAAAGTCGGTGTGCTTTATGGGAGCGGACTCATACACAGAGCCGATGATGTCACCTGCGATAGCTCCAAGCATCTCACCCTCTTCTCGTGAGAGCAGAGATCACGTCACTCGATCCGGTTCACGGAGGCCGGACCTGGTTTCCGGCGCTCGGGCCTCTCCGACAATGCGGTCAATGCTGCGAGTAATCTGGTCAAGGTCTTCCACAAGATTCTCGGTTTTCTTGACCCCTTCTTGCTCCACCCCGCGGAACCAGGTCTGTGTCTTCGCAAGCAGATCAAGCGCCTGTGCGAGTTCTGTGCGCAAGGGATCGCGGTCCGCGGGCGCGCACTCCGCAATTCGGCGACTGATGTCCAGCGCGGTGGCAAGCGTGTCGTGCAGCTTCTGGTAGAGTTCGCCGTGACGTTCGCCGGCTGCCGTGGCAATCAAGGTCGGCTGAGACAGACGATTGCGTAGATCGAATACCGCGCCGGCGACCGCCTTGAGTAAGGCTGCATCCTCGGGCTCCAAGCGATGCAAGAGGTCTGAATACCATCGCCCAAGCGCGAACCATTCGTTCGCGTGCGGGTCCCGGAATTGCGCCGCGATAACAGGGCGCATCTGCCTGAGCTTGCGCATCCCGCCCATCACCGGCGCGGCAACCGCGGTCAAGAAAAAGAGAAAAGCCCACAAGGGCCCGCTGAACGCGGCAAACAACCCCGCGATTGCAGAAATAATCAGACTTCCGTTCCAAAGGGCCTGCGGCCATCCCGGTTCTCGCCCGAGGCGCGCAGGAATCTTGATCGAGCGGAGCGCTTCCACAAGCCTGTTTCCTGACTCTTCTTCGACGCCTGAAACGAGAACCCACCGGCCCCGTTTGAGCTTTTGATCGGCTTCCAGTGAGTCCACCTGCCTGAACCAGGCTTTGATTTTGGTCAACAATAGGGCACGCAGTTTCTCCGAAGCCACGTCCTCTACGATTACCGAGAGATCGCCACCCGCGACCAGTCCCGGAGAGACCTGCCCGCATTCCGGGCAGAAGGGGGGCTCGAACCGATGTTCGGCCCCGCACCGGAAGCACTCAAGAGGATGGGAGGAATCCATTATGGTCTTTCCGTACGAACTGTCATAGCTAACAAGCCACAACGAATCATGAAAGTCTTCAGCTTCGGCGAGGACTCCGGGGCTTCGCCTCGGAGATCCGCAACAAGAGCGCATCGTTGCGCAATAATTTGGAGAGGAGACTCATCTCCCCTCCAAACCACCCCATACGTAGGCCCAAGCAGGGGCGCCTCATACCGACAACTTTCCCATGAATGTGCTTTCAAACAAGCAATTGTGAGCGGCGCTTCTCTTGGGAAGGCGCCTCTCCATCTCCCCTATTCGACCGCAAAGCACGATCAGAGCCGTGCGCCTTCCAGGTCGGCCGCTATGTTTTCCAAGGGCTCGGTAATGCCGAGCGCCTGAGCCATTCGTCTCAGTTCCATCATCTCCTCGGTGGAGATAGCTCCGTCGGCCTGAGCCACTACAAAGGCTATTCTCATGAAGGTCTTTCGGAGGTATGTGGCCTCCAGACCATAAATCAGCTCATCGAGGGAGAAAGGGATCTTTGCCAGAGCATCCACACTCAGGTCCGCGTTACCTTCCTTCAGGAACGACTCCAGAAGCTCTTTCTCTCTGGGCGTTATTCCGTCGATCTGAGCCAGATGGTAGAGCCCGTGAGCCATTGCCTTCACTTGATCGGGTCTCAAGGCATCCTCAGCCTGACGCTGTATGAACATTTCAATCCTCCTCTCTCACTCCTCGGCTTCCCTGCGCTCGCGAACGCGCCTAGGCATTCAATTGCTTCCCGATGGAGAGCTCCATCTGCGTCGCGCTGCGCCATCGGCGCTCAGGTTCCTTTTCCAGGCATTTCAGGATCATTTCGTCCAGCCAGAGCGGTAATTCGTGTCTATGGACTTTGGGGGGGATCGGGTATTTCTTCAGATGCGCGAATCGGTATTCCTCCGAGGTCGTCCCGTAGAAGGGGGACTTGCCCGTAACCATTTTGTACAACAACACTCCCAGCGAATAGATATCCGCGAGCATGGGGTTGATGAGCCTGCTATCAAAAACGTACACTTCGGGGGGCAGCGCGGTGAGATCCGCGCCCGCTTCTTCCCACATGCGCCTCTTGTGGCCTCTGGCCTCTGTCAGAGCCCTGCACACACCGCAATCGTCCAGCTTGGCCAGCGTCTTCCCACCATTGAGAACTACTTTGGAGGGCTTGAGGTTCAGGTGAGCGACTCGTCGGATCACGTTATCACGTCCCCGGTGCATGTGGGAGTACCCCACGCCGTTCAGAATCTGGGGCAGCAGTTGGGTGACAAGATCAAGGGGCAGCCCTTCCGGCGCGTCTTGAATAAGGGTCTCCATGTCAAGCGGTAGATATTCGTAAAGCAGAGCTTTTTGCCTGTCGAGCAATGCGCTGCCCAGGAGCCTGACAATGTTCGTGTCCTCCATGTTGGACTGGAGTTCAATGATTCTCTCCAGGAAGGCATCCATTGTGGTTGAGCCGACCACATCTTCATGGAAAAGCTTCACCGCAATGTCGGGCCCGTCGCCTTTCCCGGCCCGCGCTTTGAGCGTCACCGCTTTCGCAGCGTCCGCGATCACTTCGACAATCTGATACGCTTCGGGCGCGCCAAAACCTGTGATCCAGGGGAGGAAAGACACTTGCGTGAGAGTAAGCCCGAGTTTCCCCTTCACGGACTCGGAAAACCCCACACGAGTCGCGTCGACGGATAGCGGCGCTTCGGAAGCGGACACCTCCGCCACGTCATCCTCTTCCGCAATCGATTCCAGTGACATGACTTGCTGAGATTCAAGAACTTCCTGAACAACAACTTCGCCGTCGCTTTTGCTCTCCCTAGCGGCAATCTCGTCCCCGTGGTCCGCAGCCCCATCGGCCTTGACGTCCTTTGCCCGATCCTTGAGCTTGGAGACGTCGCTTCCGCACGCGGGACATCGAATAAACGGAGTCGGATGCGCATGGCCGCAAACAGGACAATGATAGAGGGAGGCAAGGAACGACTTCTCCTCCTCTTCTTCGAGTTCCTTGATCCTGCGGTTCCTGTCGAAGTACTGTTCCTTGGTGACAGCGCCGTCGTTGATTAGTTTCTTGACGACCTTAACCAGTTGAGACGCGCTCAAGCCGTACTTCAGCAGCAGATCCCGATCAGGGACCCCGGCGCAGTAGTCTTTCGTGAATTCGCGAATAGGCAGCTTTCGCGCCATCAAATGCCTCGGTCACCAATAGCGGCCGCGGTGAGCGCAAGCCGGGTTGCAGAGAAACGCCCCCTTGAATCGCGAGAGCTAACTCGAAGGAGAGTGTCCGGTTTGACTCCCCAGTCTTCCTCAATAGGCGCTAAAATAGGATTGGCCCCTGGCGCTGGACATTCCCCTTCACCCTGCCCTCTCCCGCCAGGGGAGCGGGTTTCCAGAACTCCCTCCCTCGATGGGAGGGGGAAGACGGAGGGTGATAAAGCTTTGTTATCACAGAGGCCTATTCCTTATTTGAACGCCTATGCCAGTCTTCCTCCCCCTTTGCCTTACCGATTCAGTGTCCCCGAAGTTGATGCTCCCACCAGTGGATGTCCGGACGAGCAAGTCCTGTAGCCTCGTTTGATCCGAGGATGCCCCGTATCCAAGCAAGCGAAGTATCCGGAGGATATTCGTAGATCCGATCCCACACAGCGCGGCCGGCTATGCCGAGGAGGAGAACCGTGGCCACCGCCTGGGCGAATTCCTCCGGCACATCTCCGGGAATATGCAATCGCCGCTCGTTGCTCATAGCCGAAACCATCGCATCCATCCGCACGAGCGCCGCGCCTGACCTCCCTCACGGAGTGTCGGTGGGCTTCATGAAGAAGAAGATACCCGCGCCGATGACGCCGACAATAAATGCGATCCAAAAGGCCCAGTTCCAGAACTGCCCGGAAGTATACCAATGGTATTGCGCTATCCCCGGAGCCTGGACCAGACTCTGAACGATGAGCTGCTCCATCGCCAGTCCCTCCTTATCTTAGTAATGCATGGCCCGCAATTCGGCTAGTCTTCTTCACGAACCACCGTTGCAGTATATGTGTAGATTTTCGCAGTGGGACTCTTCCACCCTTCCCACCCCAACATTGCCTTGTCTCGCGAGCAATGGCCCAGAAACTGCTCCAGAGTCCAGCCGGTTTCAACAGCCACCTGCGGTAGAAAAGCGCCGCTCCGGCCTTCTCCCTGGATGACAATCCCGTGGGCGCCAAGCTTGATCTCTCTGAGCGGGTCGGAAACCCTCCGCATAGGAGAAAGCACGGAGATCTCCACATCCAGATCGAGCATCTCTTCCGCTTTGACGGGATTAGCCGAGAATCTCACATCGCGGGTGGCTGACGCAATGGCCATTTCGCGGACGGTTTTCCAGAGCGGATCATCCGCGGAGAAACGACCGACGCACCCCCGAAGCTCACTCTTCCGTTTCAAGGTTACGAAACAGCCCGCTTTGATTTGGAGTTCGGGGTTGTCGCTGGGATGAAAATCGACCCAATCCCCTCTTACGGCAGCCGTGGCTGCCTCCCGAGCCATGCGAACCAGCTCCCGTTTACTCTCCCGACTAAAGGAGAACTCCTCCTCCTGCCGCGATCCCGAGGTTGGCAACCCCGTTCCCGTGAATATCATTGCGCCGTACCCCACTACGCGGCCGTTATCTCCGCTGACCATGCCGGAATGCGTATAGTTCACCACGGCCGCCTCGCTGATCCCCAGACCTTTGGCCGCGCGCGCCAAGGCGAGCGCGGCGTCCAGCCCGCACATGGCGCAGCCTAAGCCCTTATGCCCCGCCTGCATGAGCTTCTGATTTTCTTGGATCAAGGTACTCGGGTTCAGGGACTTGACAGCGTCCAGAATGGCCTTATCCACCTTTTCCGCTGTTGGGGCGTCCGGGTAGTGACTCAGGTCGGAGGAGACAACGATCAATGTTCTTCCCTTTGCCGCAATGGCAATGAGAGCATTCGCGGCCCTCTGGTGGTCAAGGGGATCGGGGCTACTGATCAGCATGGGCACTATCTTGAACGGTTTGCCCTTGGCTGCCGTAATCAGGTACGGGAGCTGCGCTTCCAAGCAGTGCTCACCCGCGTGCGCCCGGTCGTCAAACTCGATCCGATCCATGCTCCGGGCCAACTCCCGGCAGAGGTCGGTTGCCACCTGCACCGGGCCCAGAGGAGTCTCCCAAGCGTGAGCCGAGCTCAGCGCGGCAGCCTTGGTCGCCAAACGATGGCTGGGCCCTATGAGCGCCACCGTATCATACTTGAACGCAGGCCCCTCTATCTGCTTGTACGCAGCGGCAAGGCCGCGTCTACAGAATACGTACCCGGCGTGCGGCGCCAAGATTGCCTTGATCGCGCCCGAGAATTCCTCCTTCTTCGCTTCAGCGAGGGAGGTTTCCACCACTCTTCGTAACTCCCCGGGCTCGGCCGGATAGAACACACCCGCCACAGCGGGCTTTCTGACATTTAGGGAATCGGATGCCGCCGCGTGTGCGGATCCCAAGGCGCCTGCGGCAAGCAGGGCAACCAACCCTCCAACAACGGCAGCCTCACGATGCCCGGCGCAGGCAAGCACTCTCATCCCACCTCCCGGCGCCCATCTATGCATCGGTCTTGCGGACAAACATCGCCCGCCTCCGAGAAAGACCCCACAAGCGGCTGTCCGAACCCCCACAGAGACCGCGCCAAGCCACGGAGAGCGCCCCCAGGCTCATCAGGAATTCCCGTCGGGCCACGCGAGATCCTCTATCCAGCTCGAACCGGAAACCTCGCCGCGACCGTAAGGAAAGTCCGGAGAGCGCGTTTCCCCGCGCAGGACGCGTCCAGCCTGCGACTAACTGTTCCAGCCCGATCGCAGCGCGCGATGACCATTCACGAAAGCGGCTCATGAGGAACTCCACACGCCAGGTACGGTCTCTCCGCACGTAGGGCATTTTCCGTCTCGAAGGTTGTTCTCAAGTATGGAGTAGCCCGTCCGGCGGATCAAGAGCGTCTGATCTTTCGGACAAACCGTGTGCGCAGCCTCCACGCCCAGCACGTTGCCGACGTACACATAGCGCAGACCGATTTCGAGCGCTTCCTGCCTTGCCTGCATAAGTAACTCAACGGGCGTGGGCGGAAGATTGCGTATCTTATACATGGGATAGAAACGGCTGAAATGCAAAGGCGTGTCAGGGCCGAGATTCGCCAGCATCCATTTGCACATCCGGCGTATCATCTCCAGGTCGTCGTTGAGGGTGGGGATCACCAAATTGGTGACTTCAAGCCAAACGCCCCGCTCTTTCATGAGAACCAGACAGTCAAGCACCGGCTTGAGACTGCCTTCGCACATGTCCCGATAGAATGCGTCACTGAACGCCTTCAAGTCAGTGTTGGAGCCGTCAGTTACCGTGCACAAAAGCTCCAAGGGTTTGCGGTTGATGTAGCCCGCGGTCACCGTGACGTTCTTGAGCCCTTTTTCACGAGCCAGTCGTGATGTGTCCATCGTGTATTCATAGTAGATGACGGGGTCCGTATAGGTATAAGCAATGGAGGCGCATTGTTGCGCGATGGCTGTCCGCACCACCTCTTCCGGTTCAAGACGGATGTTGCGAATGTCTTGCGGCCCAAGCTGCGAGATAGTCCAGTTCTGACAGAATTTGCAGTGAAGATTGCAGCCCGCGGTGGCAAGGGAAAATATGCGGCTCCCCGGCTGGAAATGATAGAGCGGTTTCTTCTCCACCGGATCGATGTGAATTGCGCAAGGCCTCCCATAGGTCACGGCGCGGAGCTCTCCATCCACCACGATGCGCGACCGGCAATCACCGCTGTGCCCCTCTGTTATCCGGCAGGCTTTGGGACAAAGCTCGCAGACAAATACCTGTCGCTTGGGCACCCGGCAACCTCGGCATCATGAACGGCATCGAGCCGCACTTGCTACAGCTCCTCATCCGGAGGCCCGAACACGAGAAGCGCAGCCGTGCGTTCTCTTCCCGATACTCGGTGGAAGAAACTCCGGAAACCACTATAGGACCGGCAGATGTCAAAATCAAGCACGTCCTGCGCCATACCTTCAGGTCGCGTGTGAGATCGAAAACCCCCGGCGAGCGAACCGGTCTTCGGCGCGCATTCTTTTTTCAACGAACCTGCTGCTTGTCCGGCGATCGAGTTACAAGAACTCAGCTCTGGATGGGGTCTATAACCCGCGGTCTTTTCCTAGTTTTTTTGTCAAAAAAAGCTTGCAATCCAGAGAACGATATGGAATTATATATTCATATATTAATATAGCTGACTGGCCATATGCGCCGGCCCACCTATCCCGGCGCCAATTCCCAACCGGCCCCCAAGCTCCTCACCTCTCTCGTGAGGACCAATTACCCCGCCAGGAGGCTTCCCATGAATCATCAGGCACAAGGAAAGAAGAGACTCTCCGTCATTTGCTCACGTGACTCACTCGACGGCGCGTATCCATCCGCGGTCCTTGCGATCAACGCGGTCCGCATGGGCATGGACGCTACCATTTACTACACGTTCAGTGGGCTCAACGTGATCCGGAAGGGGTACGCGAAGAAGCTGAAATTTTATCCCCCCGGCACAATGGGCGCGATCCCCGGCATGCCCCAATTGGCCACCGGCATGATGAAAAGGATGATCGAAAAAGCCTCGCTGCCGGAGCTGGCGGACCTACTGGAGATGTGTCAAATGGAAGGGGTTAAGCTCATAGGGTGCCATATGGCCGCGAGCATGTTCGAACTGGATAGGGAGGATTTCATCGAGGGCGTGGAGATCGCCAACGCCGAGCAGTTCCTCCAATTGGCCCTTGAATCCAACCTGTGCCTCTTTACGTGACCGGTTGGGCATAGTCTCATAATCGGGTCTCCGACGCATCGGGCTGCGCGAAAGCTCTCTTTTCCGCTGAAAGGCTGATGCCTGAGCTTCCGGGGCGTCGGAGCGCGCCTCCCCTTGCGGATTTCAACCGGAACCCGAGGCGGTCGCGAGAAAGCTCGCAAGGCCCGGAATTGCGGATCATGGCGCGGTCACGACGGAAGCAGCCAGCCGCTCACACCCCGACCTTGGTCGTCTTTGCCCTTGAACGGTATCAGGCGCCTGAGCAGCTCCGCCACTCTCTTGCCCTGCTCGCAGTCGAAATGCTCGCACGTGTACCCCTGCTGGCAGTCACCGCATAGCCTTGTCTCAATCCAGTCCGCAAGATCGTTGAAGTCCATGAGACGTTCCTCCAATTGCTCGTTCCGTGGACAAACGGATGTCGGGCAACCAGCCTTATGAAGAGCGCTCCCCACAAGATCGACACTTGCCGGCCGGTGCGCCTTCGTAACGTACTTAATCATACGTGATAAACCCCGCCACCTCCACTTGGCGGCGCCCAGGGTAAATGGTAACGTGCTGAAGTCCGGAGGCTCTGAGGTCTCATGTTCCTGCCGAGACACCTGGCGCGTTTGTCGGAGTTATTTTCCGATTTATGTCGCCGCAGACGGAGGTCCCACTGAAGCTGGAATCCGGTCCCGCCGGGTGGGCTTTCAACGGTAAGGGACACGGGACTTCTGGACCCGAGCGCCCGCCCTACGCCCTCTCCCCTCGCTTCTCCCGTCAGGGGATTGGACACCGGAGGGTAAGATCGGGTCGGTTTCAATGCCTGTCTGAACAGTGTCGGTCGTCGGGCCTATTTCATAACCAAGCGAACATCCCTTTGAGCAACGGCATACCCGCCCAAGATTTTGGCTATAGTGAACGGCATTGGGATTTGCGCGAAAGGTCACCCTCCCCCTTTTCCCTCCCATCAAGGGAGGAGTCATAAAACCCTCTCCCCTCGCGGGAGAGGGAAGGAAGAAGGGGATTCCAGCCTCATCCAAAGGCGCAGATCTCAACGCAGCCTTCTATAGCGCGCGCAAGGAGATTTGCTTCGCAGATGTCATGGATGTTCTTCCTTTTCGGTTTCGCGGCCTTGTCTGGGCAGATCCTGCTGCTCCGTGAGATCCTTGTCGTCTTCCACGGAACGGAATTGTGCATCGGGATCTTTTTCGCAGCATGGCTTGCCGGGATCGGCTTAGGCGCGTCCGCGGGCGCGCATGTTACGAAGAAATGGTCCGGAGAGCCTCAAAGACTGTTCCTTCACTCGTATGTCGCGCTCGGTTTTTCTCTTCTCTTGGAAATACTCCTTATCCGCGCAAGCCCACGGCTCTTTGGGATCGCGCCCGCCGAACTGGCGCCTTTGCACGGCATATTGTTGGCGGTTCCGATCGGGACATTCATCACCGCGTTCCTTACCGGCTTTCTCTTTCCGCTGGGTTGTAAGGCGACCCCGGCTGCGGACGATCGCCGCGTCGCGCAACTGTATGTCTTTGAATCGCTGGGGAGCCTGATCGGAGGAGCGGCTTTTACATTTGCGCTGGTTCGATTGCTTTCGCCTCTGCGGATCGCCGCTCTCATCGCGTTCTTCATGGCTCTCGCGGTTGCGCTTTACCTCCGACGGGTCAAACAAGCGGACGCCCTCTGGTCTGCCGTGGCTATGGCCGCCTGCGCGCTTTTCGTGTTGTCGCCCTTGGGGCGGAGTTTCGTGGAATGGACCGCTCGCGTGCGATGGCAGGCGCTTCATCCCGGACTTGAACTCCTGGAGCACGCTCCTACGCCGTACCAGCTTGCGGAGGTGGCGCGCCTGGGAAACCAAGTGTCGCTCTTCGGCAACGGCAAGATCATCTCGTCATTCCCGGACCCGCACAGCACGGATCGCGTGGCCGCGCTGGCGATGACCCAAAAGCCTGAAACGCGCAAGGTCCTGCTCATCGGAGGCGCCGCGGGGAGCATGGTCCGATCTTTGCTTCGCTACCCCCTGAGCCGCGTGGATGTGGTCGAGCCGGACCAGTGGGCTTTCAAACTGGCGCGGAAATACATGCCGCAGGAAGAGAACGAGGCAATCAGCGATCCCCGCGTTCGTATGATCTTCGCGGACGGCAGGTTCTATGTGAATCAGATGGCCGGCGCCGATTACGACATGGTCATTGTCACGGCTCCGGACCCGGTTTCCGCGTTCTGGAATCGTTATTACACACTGGAGTTCTTTCGCGCCGTAGCAGCCGGTCTTGCTCCGGGGGGCGTATTCGCCACTCGGGTGACCTCCGCGGAAAATTTCTGGGGATCGGAGGTGGCTTCGTACGCGGGATCGGTTTATCACACCCTGAAACGCGTCTTTCCGGACGTGGGCGCCACTCCCGGTGATGAAACCCATTTTCTGGCTTCCAAGAGGCACGATACCCTGAGCCTCGATCCCGCTGAGCTGGCCGCCCGATATGGAGGGTTCAAGGACCGGCCGTTCGATCCGAAAGGCTTCGAAACGCTCCTTCCGCCGGAACGAACCGCGTTCGTGCGAAAAGAGCTTGAGAATTCGCCGGTCCTGATCAACACGGACTTTAGCCCCATTTCCGCGTCTCTCGCTCTCATACTGTGGGGACGGTTCTCCGGAACGGGGCGTATGGAGGTCCTCAATACGATCCGCCGAGGCGGCCTCGCCTTTTTTCTGATCCCCTTGTTCTTCTTTTTTTCCGCAAGGCTGATCTTTCGCGCGCGATGGGGCGCGCGCGACGGGAAAGAGAGCCGCTTTCAAATTTTGCTGGCCATGTTTGCAGTGGGATCCGCGGCCATGGGCCTGCAAATCGTTCTTATGTACGCTTATCAGAGCCTCTTCGGTCACGTCTTCGAGCGGGTGGGGATCTTCGTTGCCCTGTTCATGGCCGGACTGACAGCGGGCGCCGCGGCCGCGCGCTCCGCGCTTTCCCGTTTCGGCAGCGTCTCTATCGCCATCGCGGGGATGCTCTTTCTTATGGGCGCGGTCTGCATTGCAACTCCACCGGTCTTTCGTCTCCTGGGGAATCAGTCGCCACAAACTATCGAGGCCGTGCTCTTCGGCCTGGCGCTCATCTCAGGTATGTTGACCGGCGGGGTATTCCCTCTGGCAGTCTCCTCGCACCTTTGGCTGACCGGGAATCCGGGGCAAACATCAGGCCTTGTGGATGCCGCGGACCATTACGGCGCGGCCGTCGGCGGAGCGCTCACAGGCGCCCTGCTTGTCCCGCTCCTGGGGATCGGCGACGCCTGCCTGGTTCTGATGGCGCTCGTGCTCCTCCCTGTCGGCCTCATGCTCGCGGAAGTCGCTTTCCGTCGGATCGACGCAATTTTGGATCGATATCGGCCCGCCGGGCCTTTTTCTTTCCCTTTTGTGAGAACCTCGTGGACTCTCTGCTTTCTTGTAGCAGGGGCTTTCACTTTGCACCTTGTGGTTGGACCGCCCAAGACCGCATACACGGTAGTCTTTGACAACGAAACACTCGCGGAAATATCCGGTTCAAACAAGTTTGAGTTCAAGCAAGCGCCATTCCCCCATTACATGGGCGCTCCCACGGAAAGCGAGCGATTCACGGTCAGCTTAAGCACCATTCCCATCGCGAGTGAAGCGCGCGGGTACGGCGGCCCGTTGAACCTGCTGGTCTCGGTCTCGGATCAGGGGGCCGTCAAGGGCGTGAGGCTCGTAGAATCCCGAGAAACACCGTCGTACATTCAGGGTTTGGACGAGTGGCTGCGCGGCCTGAGAGGACGCTCCATACTGGAGCCTCTTCAAGAGAGAGTTGACGCGCTCAGCGGCGCAACCATCACGTGCGCAGCCATTGCCCGGATTCTGGAAAAGACCGGAGAAGAGATAGCCGCTCCCGTTCTCGGGATATCTCGTCCGGCTGGACGGCCTGAGCCTGCCGCCATTTGGAGCAAGGCTTTGAAGGACCTCAAGCTTTGGAGCGTGATAGCGCTCTTCGCTGTGTTCATCGGCGCGCACCATCTACGAACCGAAAGGCTGCGACTCTTGTGTCTCGCCGCCTCACTGGGAATTCTCGGACTGTTCCTGAATGCGCCCTTTACCGAGCTGGACGCCGCGAATCTGCTCACAGGACAATTTCCCGCGCCGGATACGACCTGGCGAGTGGTCCTTTTCACCGGAGTTCTGCTTGTGTCGGCGATGTGGGGTCAGGTATTCTGCGGGTTCCTCTGTCCTTTCGGGGCATTACAAGAGTTTTTGAGCTTCAGGACGATGAGGCGAAGGGTCTCGGTAGATGCGGAAGGCAAGGGCCGGTATCTCAAATTCGTATTGTTGGCCGTGATCCTTTCGATCTTCCTTCTGACGGGAGATACCGTCTGGTTCACGTTCAGTCCCCTCCAGCACTTCTTTAGAGGGGATATGGACACATGGGCGCTCGCGCTGTGCCTGGTAGCGCTGGCCGTATCTCTCTTCTATTTCCGCTTCTGGTGCCGTTACCTTTGCCCGGCGGGCGCGTTCCTGGCGCTCTTTAACAAAGTGAGGCTCCTCAGGAGATGGGCGCCCACTCCCCAGCCAGCCAACTGCGACCTTGGGGTCAGCTTTCCCGGAGACGTGGACTGCATCCGATGCAATCGATGCCTGTTCAAGGCGCCGGCGGATACAGGGGGCGTAAGATGATGGGCAGGCTCGTCGCGCGCCTGCGCGGTCGAACCGAAGATCTCATTTTCGTGGGACTGCTCGCCCTGTGTGTCGTGCTTGGCGCAGGCGCGGTTCGTTCCGGACTCGAAACTCGGGAAATGCCGATCACAGCAGGGGGCGCACGAAAGGTAGACTTGAAGACCGTTCGGAAGCAGATCTCAGAAGGTGAGCTGTCCTCTCAAAAAGCGGTGTTCTTCAAGAAACTCCCTCGTTGACATTACCCCGGGCCGGAAAACGCTTTTCCGAAGAAAACGGCCGGCAGAGCTGCCGGAGGCTTGATTTATAGGAGGGCCAAGCGCGGATTTCTACAGAAATAAAACGTGGAATTCCGATCAAAAAGATTTGTATCTTCATTTATATCTATATTATAATAAAATTGTGTAACCAAGCATACGGGGGAGATCATCCCAGTAAGGACGCAACCGGCGTTTTCTGCCCGAAGATTCGCCGGATGACCACCGAATGCTCCCCGAGAGCACCAGCACAGATGAGGAGGAATGAATGAGTAAGCGCACAATCACCCTAATCGTCGTAACTGTTGCCCTGGCCGTATGGTGGCCGGGCGCGGCGCTCGCAGCGGAGGAACAGTTCCCGTCCAAATCGGATCCGAGCTGCCTTAAGTGTCACCCCGCGTACGAGAAGACCCCGAACCTTCTCGCCGGCCGCTTCGTGGATGTGGCTGCCAAGAGCAAGTCGCTGCAGCTACAAATCGGGAAAGAGAACGAGGTGATCTTCTTCGACGACGCCACCGTGCTCAAGAACGCGCCCGAGTACAAAAAGATCGACAAGAATGAGGCGGTCCGGATCACCTACGTCAAGAGAGACGGCAAGAGCTACGCGAAAGAGGTTGAGGTCAAGAAGGGCCTCCAGGTAGCGAAAGAAAAGCTGATGGAAGCCGAGGAGCTTGCCAAGTTGGTTGCTCAGGGACCTGAGAAAGGCAAGTACGTGCTCCTGGACAGTCGCCCTACGGACAACTACGACCAGGGCTACATCCCCACGGCCAAGTCATTTCCGCACTTTGCGTTTGACAATTTGATGGAAAAGGTCCTGCCCAAGGATAAGGACATCCTTCAGATCTATTACTGCGCAGGTTACACCTGAGTGCTCAGCCCCATGTCCGCCAGGAAGGCGGAAGCGCTCGGCTACAAGAACGTTAAGGTGTTTCACGCAGGTTTGCCCGCGTGGAAGAAGGCCGGCCAGCCGGTGGTTTCCAACGTCGCGAACATTGAAAATCTGAACAAGACGGACGGTTCGTACATCCTCGTGGATTTTCGCTCCAAAGACGAAATAGAAAAAGGGCATATTCCCAAGGCGGTCGCCGCTCCCGGGGGCGACGTAAATGCGCTCAAGGACCAGTTCCCGAAATTCAAGCGAGCGGTGACCATCCTGTACAATAAAGAGGGCAACGTGGCTGCCGCTCTGGATGCGTACAAGATGATCTCAGGCTGGGGTTATAACCAGGTGAGCATCCTGGATGGCGGTTTCGACGCCTGGCAAAAGGCTGGGAAACAGGTTGCAACCGGGCCCGCTCAGACCAAAATCGCGTATGTGAAAAAGCTTGCGCCCGGCGAAGTTGATTTGCCGGTGTTTCAGAAGCTGGCCAGTGGTGAAAGCAAGGATAAGGCGGTTCTTGATGTGCGCAACGCCGACGAAAACAAGGAGTGCGCGATTGCCGGGGCAATCCACATCCCGCTCGACCAACTCGAAGGGCGACTGGCCGACCTGCCGAAAGACAAAGAGATCGTGATTCACTGTGCCACCGGTATCCGGGCCGAGATGGCTCAGAACATTTTGCAGAAAGCGGGTCTGAAGTCGAAGTTTGTCAAGGGCGACCTATCCTTTGACCGCGATCCTCAGGGTAAGTGCATCGCCAAGATCGCAGAATAGTCTCTCTTCAGGATGGGCCTCCACGGGCCCATCCGACTCCTCCGGAGCGCTCAACTCTTCTCTGGAGAAGGATTCGGCTCCTCTGATCGCGGTGTCGGGCTCGCCGCGGCTAACTTTCTCGATCCCAGCTATGCCTGCTTTTCTTTGCCCCGTGTCGGCGTCGTATGCTAGGATGAAATAAGGGTCGCGGCTCACGCCGGCTGCCCTGATCCGACGCATGGGCCGACACAGGAGGAAGAAATGGGCATCCTCTCCTTCATAAAGAACGAACTGATCGACATAATAGAATGGACCGATGATTCGGGAGATATCCTGGTTTGGCGTTTTCCCGATCAGAACCACGACATCAAGATGGGCGCCAAGCTGACCGTGAGGGAGGGACAGGCTGTAGTCTTCCTAAATGAGGGACAGATAGCCGATGTTTTCAGCCCCGGGCTTTACACGCTCAATACCCAGAATTTGCCGGTGCTCACCACGCTTCGATCGTGGAAATACGGCTTTGAGTCGCCCTTCAAGGCAGATGTCTATTTCGTGAACACTCGGAATTTCCTCGATCGGAAGTGGGGAACCCAGAATCCGATCATGATGAGGGATCCCGAGTTGGGAGCGGTTCGGCTTCGGGCATTCGGGACCTATGGAATCCGTGTGACCGATCCGGCTGCATTCATGAGGCAGGTGGTAGGGACGGACGGCTGCTTTACCACGGATGAGATCGAAGGCCAACTGCGCAGCATGATCGTTTCGGCCTTCAGCGGCATGTTGGCCAAGTCGAAGATCGCGACGCTCGATCTTGCCGCAAACTATCGCACAATGGGTGACAGTTCGCGGGAGGCCATGAACCCGGACATACAATCATACGGGCTTACCATCACCTCATTCGTCATCGAGAATATTTCGCTTCCGCCGGAAGTGGAAAAGATGCTGGATATCCGGTCTCAGATGGGCATTGTGGGAGACATGGGTCGTTTTACTCAGTTCCAGACGGCCGCGTCCATTCCCGAGGCGGCCCGGTCCGGCGGCGCGGGCGAATTCATGGGTATGGGCGCAGGGATCGCCATGGGCCAGCGCATGGCGCAGTCCATGGCCGCAAGCTTCAGCCCCACGGAGACTTCACAGGCTCAGCCGGCCCCCACAACGATCCCCCCCGAGCGGAAGAGAGCCTGTGTTCAATGCGGAGAACTTACACCCGAGAATGCAAAGTTCTGCTCCGAATGCGGCGCGCCTCAGGAAACCGCGTGCCCTCAGTGCAAGGCTAAGGTCAAGGCCGGGACGAAATTCTGCTCCGAATGCGGCCAGAAGCTGGCGTGATGGCTGTTTCCCTCCGGAAGGGCAAGAATCGGGGCATGTTCCCGGACAAGTATAGAAGGCTGCGTTGAGATCTGCGCCTTTGGCTAAGGCTAGAATCCCCCTCTCCCTTCCCTCTCCCGCCAGGGAAGGGGTTAGGGTTCCTCTCACTTGATGGGAGGTGACAGGGGAAGGTGAGATCGGGTCGCTTTCAAGGCGTGCGGTACATTGTCCATCACCATCCCATCAGATCTACGGTCTCTTCAAATACCCTGCTCGCGGGCAGGTCTTCCAAGCAACGACGTTCCAAGCATGAGCGCTTGCGACATGCGAGGCAGTCGAGCTCTTCGAGTCTGATGACTCGATGACCGTCTCCGTAAGGGCCCACCTTTGCCGGATCGGTAGGGCCAAAGAGGGCCACCACAGGCGTCCCCGCAAACGCGGCCACGTGCATGGGGCCTGAATCCACCCCCACATAGACACCGCACCGTTCGATCAGGGCTATGGCCTCGTCGAGCGCAAGCCTTCCCGCGGCCGGGATGGAGAGTTGCTTCATTCCGCCGGTAATCTCTCGAATCAATGCGCGGTCTCCGGGACCACCCCCGAAGATCACCAGCGCTCCCACGCGTTGAGTCAAAAGATCGGCCAGCTCAGCCCACGCATGGATCGTCCAGAGTTTGGTCTTCCACCTCGCGGCAGGGTTGGCGTACACCAGACGGTCCGATTCGTTGATTCCCTCCGCTTTCAAGAACTCCGCCACCTTCTGTTGGGCCTCCCTGCCGGTAACAAGCCGGTAGTCTTCGGGCTTAGGGGGGCACCCAAGGAAATCGGCAAACGCCATATTCTTGTCCACCGCGTGAGGCTTCTTCGCGTCGGCGCTGAGCGTGGTGTGTTGGAACCACGTGTTCAGTTCCTTTGCGTCGGCAAAACCTATTCGTCGGCCCGAGGGGTTTGCCAGAGCGAGCAGTCCGCTTCGGAACGATGCGTGAAGATCCAGCGCCAGATCGTAGGGAACCGCCTTGAAACGAGTTCTCAATGTCCGAACGGTGCGAATGGTGGCTACAAGAGCTGCGAGCCATGAGGAACCGCTGGCCGCGGGCTCGCTCGTCGAAGGAATTGAGATTGGAATGATCTCATCCACCGCGGGATCGTGCTGAATGACCGGCCGAAACGACTGCTGAACAATCCATCCGATGACGCAGTCGGGCCGGCAGCGTTTGATAGCGTGGACCAGCGGCACAGTGTGAACCACATCGCCCAGAGAGCTGGGCTTGACGATGAGCACCCGTTTGCCGTCAAGATCCATCGATGCTGCTCGCCGAGGCATATTCACAGTCGCGTTTCTTTGATCGCCCTGCTTGCCATTTTGAGCAGGTCTTCTTCCTTTTCAGCGACCGTTCCGATACGGAGCGCCCCTACCTTGCCCGTTTGTTTGATAGACGAAGGGAGCTTGACCCAATCCTTTTCGGTGAAGACCACGGGCAGGTTTCCCGCTTGGGCAAGAATCAGGTTCAATTCGGCTTCCCTATACGTGTGATGGTCGGGGAAACGGAGATGGCGGACCACCTTCCAGCCCGATTCCTGGGCAAGATCGCCGAAGCGCTCGGGATTGGCAATCCCGGAAACCAGGATCACCTCGCGGCCCGCCAAGTCTTCCGGGGCGTTCATTCCGGGCAGACCCACGAGTCCGATTGCAACGGCCGTCACCCGAAACAGGGGTTTACCTTCCAGGAATCGGCTGATCTTGTGGGGGAGACTTGCGGCATTCCCCGTCATAATGACCGCATCGGCTCGGGAAAGCGCGGAAATGGGCTCTCTGAGCCTGCCGAGAGGGAACATGGCGTCTTCCGAGCCATTGACGATCACCATATCCAGGTTCCGCCGGAGCGACAGGCGCTGAAAGCCATCGTCGAGTATGACCGCATCCACGCCAAAGAGCTGATGCGCCGCGGTCACCGGATGGATCCTTCGACGACCCACGAGGACCGGGACCAGGGGCAGTCGTTCAGCGATGAGAAAGGGTTCATCGCCCGCCACATGCGGTGGCGCAAGAGGCTTTCCGGATATACCATCCCCGACCACGAGGTATGGGGCCCTGTTACTTCCACGGTAGCCGCGGCTCACCACCGCCACTTTGAAGCCCCGGGCGTGGAGCAGCCCGGCCAGATATATAACAAAGGGGGTCTTGCCGCTTCCTCCCATGAGAACGTTGCCCACCGAGAGCACCGGAATCGGGGCCGGAACCGCGATGAAGATGCCTCGCCGGTATAAAATCTCTCTGGTCTTTTGAACCGCGAAGTATCCGGCAGCCGGCAGAGTAAGAAATGGTTTCGCCAACGAGACCAACAATGACATCGTCAGATCGGAGCGCGAAAAAGAGCTGTTGAGGTCTGGGCTTCGGTGGTTGCGTCGGCTGCGAACTGCAGGTTATACAACCTGGCGAATTCGCCGTCAGTGGCCAGAAGGTCATCATGACTCCCCTGTTCCACAATGCGTCCCCCGGCCAGGACATAGATCCGGTCCACATTTCTGATGGTGGAGAGCCTGTGAGCGACCACCAGCGTGGTCCGGCCTTCCATGAGCGCTTCGAGGGCTTTCTGGACCGCCTGTTCCGAATCCGAGTCCAAATTGGAAGTGGCTTCATCCAGGATGAGAATAGGCGGGTCCTTCAAGATCGCCCTGGCTATAGCGACCCGTTGACGCTCCCCGCCTGAGAGCCTGATGCCGTTCTCGCCGATCATCGTATCGTACCCGTTCGGGAGCGACGTGATGAATCCGTGGGCATGAGCAGCCTGCGCCGCCGCGACGATCTTTTCCAAAGGCAGATCCGGACGGCCGTAGGCGATATTGTTACGGACCGTGTCATCAAAAAGGATGGTCTGCTGCGTGACGATCCCGATCTTTTCCCGCAGCGATCGCTGGGTCACGTCCCGCACATCCGCGCCGTCTATGCGGATGCTTCCGGCAGTGACATCGTAAAAACGCGGCAGAAGATCCAAGAGCGTGCTCTTGCCTGAGCCGCTCTCACCAACAATCGCCACGGCCTGACCCACGGTCGCGGTAAAGTTTATGTCCCGAAGCACCGGTTGTTCGTCATACGTGAAGCATACGCCGTTGTACGCTATTTCCCGCTCAACAGGCGGGAGCGCCCCCGCGCCGGGTCTATCCTCAACGTCAGGCGGAGTGTCGAGCAGCTCGAAAATTCGTTCTCCCGCGCTCACGCCCTCCTGAATCGTTATATTCACCTCATTGATGCGTTTGATGGGCTCGTACAGGAGCAAAAGGGCAGCCATGAAAGAGAAGAACGTCCCCTGGGTGGATTGCCCGGTAATGACCTGATAGCCGCCGTAGAAGAGGATGGCGCAGACCCCTAAGCCTCCGAGTGTTTCCATCACGGGGTTTGAGAGGGCACGCACCTTGAATCGGCGCATGAACGAGTTGAAGAGCTTCCGGTTCACTTGCCGGAATCGTTCTCGCTCGTAATCTTCCATCGCGAACGCTTTCACGATACGAATCCCGGCGATGGTCTCGGTCAGCCGCGCGGTGATGTCTTCCAGAGAAACGAGCATCCTTCGGGAATAGCGCTTGAGCCTCTTCCCAAACTGAAGCAAAGGGTAAATCGCGAGAGGGAAGACACTCATTGCGATGAGCGCGAGCCAGAAATCCCGGTAGAAGACAACGAAGACCAGCGCCGCCACGGTGACCACATCCCGCACGACACCGGTAATAGCGCTGGTCATGGCGCCCTGGACCAGGGCCACGTCATTGTTCATTCTGGATATGAGTTCGCCGGTGGATCGCCGCACAAAGAATGCGAGCGACATCTGTTCCATGTGTTCGTATAGCTCGTCCCGGAGATCGCGAATGACGCTCTGGCCCACGTACGCCATGAGGTAATATTGCGCGAAATCGAACACGCCCTTAAGGAGGTAAACCAGAGCCACCACCCCCGGGATGATATACAGCATTCGGAGGTTCTTTTCGAAAAAGATCTCGTCCAGAGCGGGTTTCACCAAGTAGGCGAGTGTTGCGGTGAGGCCGGCCACTCCGACCATGCAAACACCCGCGAGCAGGAGTCTTCCGCGGTACGGCTTCAGATACTGAAGCAATCGTCGATAAACGAAGAAGCTTCGCTCCCGGCGCGGAAGGATTCCCTGTGCGTGATGCGCATCATTCGCAGTGGGCTGGCTATCCATCTTCCGGTGGTCCTTCGGCGAGGATGCCCACGATGGAGATCTTTGCCCGATCGGCCTGTTCCACAGCTCCCTCATAGTCGGCAATCATGGTCTTCCCCGCCTCTACGGCCAGCACTCTGGCTCGTGCCGCCACCATACTGTCGATCGTGGAAGGCCCGATGCCGGGCACATCGAACCTCATGTCTTGATGCGGCTTGGCCATTTTGACCACCACCGCGTCGCTAATGTCAAGGTCGGCCACTCGTCTGATGGCCCTGTCCGTGCCCTCTATGGCTTCGACCGCGATCACCGCTCTATTCCTGATGATCACCGTTTGCCCCACATCCAGACGTCCCATCTCTCTGGCCATATCCCGGCCGAATTCGATGTCTTTCCATTCGCGCTGGTTGGGCTTCCGTCGGGTTAGAACGCCGCGCGGGGCCATCAGCTTGGCGGCCCACGCGGTTATCTCATCGACGACGATTCCGTCCATCTGGAATTCGGCTGCGATGCCTTTGAGCACCGTGTCGTCTCGCCAGTCCTTGAGGGACCAGATCATTCTGAGGGCCCGCCTATCGAGGCCGATTTTCCAGGGGCGCATGAGTACGCTCTTTTCGATCTTGCCCGCCATGACGAGGCGCTTGACCCCCCGGGACTTCAGTAGGCTAATGGCTTTCTGCAAATGGCCCAGCTTCATCCAGAAGGTTTGCTGGGCTACTCTCTCTATAGCCGGATTGGTCATGCCGAGAATTGCAATTGCAACGATAGGATGCCCCTTTTCGCGAACTTCCCCCGCCACTTTCAGGGGCAAATCACCTGTCCCGGCTATGATCGCCACCTCCTCGACCATTATGCCCTTCTGAATTGATGCCGCGTAAGAGACACCCGCGCCGCGCCTCGACGAGAGGTGGCCAGAAATTCAGCGAACTTGAGCGCTTCGGGTGAATGGGACAGTTCCGAGCGAATGGCTTCCACTGCTTCCACAATTCGCATCCCGGATCGAAAAGCCAATTTGAACGCCCGCTTTAGAGTGGAAATCGTTTCACGTGAGAATCCCTGACGCCTCAAACCCACTTCGTTGAGACCGTATACGACGGCCCTCGCGCCCGACGCGAGCGTGTACGGCGGAATGTCCTTCGCGACTCCCGATACCCCGCCGACCAACGCGTACTCTCCCACTCGCACGAACTGATGCACCGCGACCACGCCACCAAGTATGGCTTTTTCCCCAAGCTCGATATGGCCGCCCAGGTGCGCGGAATTCGCCATGATTACCCCTGAACCCAATATGCAGTCGTGCGCTACATGACAATACGCCATAAGATAACACTCATCCCCGATAATCGTTGCGCCCAATCCTTTGGCCGTCCCGCGGTGGATGGTGACGTACTCCCTTACCCGCACCCGTTTGCCGATATCCACGCGGGTAAGCTCCCCTTTGTACGTAAAGTCTTGAGGAGCAGCGCCCACACTGGCGAACTGATAAATGATCGATTCGGCCCCAACCCGCGTCTCACCCTCGATGGTTACGTGCGGGCCGATCTCACAGCCGTCCTCCAAGACCACATGGGGGCCGATAACAGAGTAAGGGCCGACCGAAACGTTGCTCCCGAGGCTGGCCTCCGGATGAATAACCGCGGTGGGATGTATCATTCAGCTTTCCTTGCTGCTGGGTTGGACCAGTCGTTCCAGTTTCCGTATACGTTCCACAAGCTCCGGGAGCTTCTTGAACCAGCTCTGGACCCGGCGGAATTGGTTCACCGGCATCGCCGGTATCGCGCCCGATAAGATCGAGCCGTCAGGCACGTCCCGATACACGCCCGCCTGCGCGGCCAACATGACGTGATTGCCCACCTTGAGATGATCGGCTATTCCCACCTGGCCCGCGATCACTCCCAGGCGTCCAACCGAAGAACTCCCCGCGATCCCCACCTGGGCCGCAATGACGGTTCCCTCACCAATCTGCACGCTGTGCGCGATCTGCACCTGGTTGTCCAATTTCACGCCGTCACCCAGTCTCGTTATCCCCGCCAAGGCCCGGTCGATTGCGCAAAGAGCCCCTATTTCCACGTCATTACCGATCTCCACGGCGCCACTGTGATACTTCTTAACGTTCATCACCGTCCCGGACTCGGAAGAATCTCTGACAAAGCCAAATCCATCCGCGCCGATCACCGAGCCCGCATGGATTATGACCCGCTCCCCGATCGTCACGCCCGGATAGATGGTCACGTGCGGAAAGATCCACGTCCCGGCCCCTATTTGAACATCTTCGCCAATGACCACATGCGGGGCCACAACGGATCGGTCTCCGATACGAGCCCCGCGTCCGACAACCGCAAACGGGCCCACATACACCTCGGCGCCCAACAAAGCTTCCAGGTGCACGTCGGCGCGAGGGGAGACCCCATGAGGAGGGCGCGGGTATCCGTAATAGAGTTCGGTGAGCCGCGCAAACGCGACCTCCGGGTTTTTCGCGCGAATGAACGGGCGGTCTCCCGAATCGAGCCCGAACGGTAGCAAGACTGCTCCAGCCGCGCTCTGGTTCAGTTTGGCCAGAAAACCGACATGACTCACGTACGTGATGTCGGTCTTCCCCGCATACTCCAGGGGCCGAACCCCCTCGATCTCAGGTCCGGGACGTTCCGAGGGCTCTCCGCCCAGATGAACCGCGAGCTCTTCCAGCGTGTATCTTTTCATGACGCGCGGGATGCGCTCCCTTGGGTTCCGCAGCGTTTCTATCTCGTGGGTTTGGCCGCGGGTGGCGCAGGCTTCGCAGGCGCCGCGGCAGGAGCAGGCTTCGCAGGCCCCGCAGCGGGCGCAGGCTTTGCTGCAGCAGGCTTGCCACCAGCCAGCGCGTCGTATCGCTTGATCACTTCCTCCGTGATATCCAGAGCGTCGTCAGCGGAGAGGAGCGCCATTGAATTAAATACGATGGTAAGGTTCTTTTCCTGCCTGATTGCGTTAATGATCTTCTTGATGTCCTGCTGAAGGACCTGCTCGGCGTCTCGCTGCTCGTTTTGGAGCTGACTCTGGGCATCTCTTTCGGCCAGCTTGAACTCCATCTCTTTGATGCCGATCTCTTTGATCTTCTGATTCCTGGTGTCTTCTTTCAGCATCGGCCCTTGCTTCTGGAGCTCCTCCTGAAGCCTATCGATCTCCTTCTTCCTCTTCTCCAGATCTTCTCTCTTCTGTCTTACCAGGTCTCCGAATCTGCTTTGTTCGACCTGAGCTTTCTTCGATTCGGTGGCGAATTTCTGGAAATCAACGAAGGCAAAAGCTTTTGCCTGTGCGAACGCCGATGAGGACAAGAGAAAGACCATGCCGAATAAAACGCCGATAATCACAGTCACGTGCTTTTTCATACGAACGCTCCTTCTTTCGCAGAGTTTTCACATACTCTGTTTAATTTCCGTAGAGCGCGCCCAACGCGCGCTGTCTCGATGCCCGGATTCTCCCCTGAGCCGCTCTCCGATAACGCTCCGATCCATTGGTTTTCTCGCCGCGGCTCAGAAGAGCTGTCCCATTGAAAACGCGATAGCCCCCGGAGCCTCCCACGGTTCGCGCTGAACTTTCCAGCCGTACTCAAAGCGCATCGGCCCCATGGGAGACAACCAGCGAATCCCTGCTCCGTAGCCAGCTTTGACTGTTGTGGGCAACGGAGAATCCTCGGCGTTCCAAGCATTGCCCGCGTCAAAAAAGACCACGCCGTTGAGGTTGAGCGACTGCACCAGAGGGACCAGGCATTCGATATTGGCATAAACAGCCCTGTCGCCGCCGAAAATGTAGCCCAGTTTATCTTTCGGCCCGATCTCCCCGTACTGATAACCGCGGACACTCGCTATCCCGCCGAGGAGGAGCCGGCGATCGAATGGGATGGGCTCTCCGCTCGCTTCCGCGAGAAGAGACCCGTGGCCGCGAACTTTCATCACGGCCTTCCAGAACAAGGGCTGATAGTAAACCGCTTCCCCATCGTGTCGGGAATATGCCAGATCCGCACCGAAGCCGGAAAACCGACTAATTACGCTGAGCTGACTGCCCATAGTGGGCAGCACCCCGCTGTTACGAGTATCGCGGCTGAGGCTTACCTGGACGGAGTTCTCTGACGTGTTGAGGTACTGCTGCGCGGTCCGATTGTATTTCTTGTAATACTCAACAGTGGACTTGCTATAGCCGCCCGTCATGCCGGAAATCTTGCTGGAGTCCCGCATCGCACCCGTGGAAAGCTGCCAGCCTCCGTAGATTGGGTAACCGCCGTAGATCCCCATCCCTTCGGCTTTACGAACGTGATTGAGCTCCTTGTAGTTGGTGTCGTACGCCTTTACGGTCCCTGTTAGCGGGATATCGAACATCCACGGATATGAGACGGAACCTTCATAGGTGCTCCGCCTGCCCGAGATGTTTGCCTTGACGTTGGCGACGATGCCGAGGCCGAAAAGATTCTTTTCTTTCAGGTTAACATTCCCCATCGCCCCTTCCTGGGATGAGTAGCCCAGTCCGGCTGCGAGCGACCCCGTCTTCTTCTCCAGGACGTCTACGGTGACATTCATCAAATCCGGCCGAGACCCGGGTGATGTCTTCAACTTCACCGCTTCGAATAACTCGGTAGATTCAAGGTATTTCTTGGTGGCGTCCATTGCGTCGGCGTTGTAGCGGTCCCCTTCGCTCACGCCCAGACCTCTTCGTATCACTTTATCTCTGGTCCGCTCGTTCCCGCTGATGTCCACCCGTTCCAGGGTCACCTGTTGGCCTTTGTTGATCCTGTAGGTGATGTCCACAAAATTGTGGTCGCTATTGATCTGTTGTCTGGGTTCGACGTCCGCGTACGCATATCCCATATTGTTATAGATCTTTGTGAGCGCCTTTATGTCGTTTCCTATGAGGGATCGTTGAAACCATGTCTTCGGTTTGGTTTCCAGGCCGGCCCGAAGCTTGTCGGCCGGCATTACAAGGTCACCGTCCACATCCACTTTCCGCACTTGGAACCGATCGCCCTCACGGATCGGGTAGGTAACCGTCACCCTGCCGTCATTGATGTCGATCTTAGGCGCGCCCGCCTGAACATTGATGAATCCTCTATCCATGTAATATGCGAGGATCCGGAAACGGTTCTCTTCAAGTTTCTCTTTGGTAAAGGCGCCGCTTTCGTCGAAAAACCAGAACCAGCTCGCTTCCTTAATGGTCAAGATCTTTTTCAGTTCACTCTCGGACAGCTTTTGGCGTCCCTCAAATTCTACTTTCGTCAGATAACTCTTCTGGCCTTCCTTGATCTTGAATACGAGATTCGCTTCGCTGGGAGACAGCTCTTTGATCTCGAAATCGACCTCGGGCTCGTAGTAGCCTTCCTTTTCGTACATGTCCTTGACCTTGGCGATATCCGCCCGAATCCGCTCCGCATTAGCCACGGTAAAGGACTTGGTGGTGACGCGATCGAGTATCTTGTCCTTGGAAAAGGCCGAGTTTCCTTCGATTATGATTTCTTTGATTGAAGGTCGTTCCTTGAGCACTATCTTGAGTTCCACCTCGCCCGCGCCGGCCTCCTCAGCCTGGATTTGCACGTCGTCGAAAAAGCCCATGGAGTAGAGTTCCCGGATCTCTTCCCCCACCGCGGACTTGAGGAACGGCGTGCCGGGTTTGAGGTCCAGTTTGTTCAAAATGGCTTCATTGCTGACCCGCTTGTTCCCCTGGATCGTCACCTTTCCAACCTTGGGTCGGTTGAATACTACGCGACCGATCTGCGCCGCAAGATCCTTTATGCCGCCCAAGAGTTGTTCCATATCTTTGCCCGAGGCGGAGAAAAGCCGCGGTTTGACCTTCGGATCCTGGCCCATGACCGAGACCTCGAGCCCGTAGCCTTCGTCCCGTTTGGTCAGGGCGCCCCATACCACCGACTGGGCGTCCATTCTCTGGGCTATCCTGGCCATGCGGACAGGGTCCACGGCGCCGTCTTCGATCACGGATAGGTACGGGCGGCCGGATATCACCTGGAGGTCCCCTTCCCGGGTAAGCTCACCTCCGAGCACCGCGGCCATCTCGTCGCTAAACTCTGTCTTAGCGCCCTTCTCGACCACCTTGATGGGGAACATCAGAACCCTCCCCGCGGGCTGCTCGGCCGCGGTCGCCGTCACGGAGGTCACCAGCAGCGCGGTTATGATGGGGAGAAGCCTTCTCATTGTAGTTCCTTTAGTTTTCCTCCCATTAGACCGACTCTTCGGTCCATAACCGTAGACAGGGATTCTTTGTGAGTGACCACGATCAGGGTGGTGTTCCGAGTGCGATTGAGTTCCCGTAGGAGTTCCTCCACTTCCTCGCCCGTGGCCGGATCCAGGTTCCCCGTGGGTTCATCGGCAAGCACCACATCAGGATTCATGATCAGGGCGCGCGCTATGGCCACCCGCTGCTGTTCGCCCCCCGAAAGCTCGCCGGGTCTGCGATGGCTCATTCCCGCCAGGCCCACGGCCTCCAGCAGATCGCTCGCCGTGTTCCGGAGTTTAGCAGGTTTTTCCCCCGCGATCAGGCCGGGCATCATCACATTCTCCAGAGCGGAAAACTCGGGCAGGAGCTGAAAAAACTGGAATACGAAGCCGATGCGCCGATTCCTGACATGCGCTCGCTGAGTATCGTTCATTTCCTGCACATCGTTCCCGTCCAATCGCACCACACCGCCTCCAGCCCGATCCAAGAGGCCCAGAATATGAAGAAACGTGCTCTTGCCCACCCCCGATGGACCCGTTACGGCAACGGTCTCTCCGGATTTCACTGCGAAGTCCACTCCACGGAGAACTTCCACTGTTCTTATCCCGTTGGAATAGCTCTTCCACAGGTCACTGATTTCGTAGAGCATGCGCTCACTCATACCGAAGGGCCTCCACCGGTTCCAGTCGCGCGGCCCGCATGGACGGATAAATCGTGGCGAAAAAGCAAATGGTGAGAGCGACCACGCAGATAATCACCACGTCCATCCCGTCTATGGAGACCGGTAAGGTGGAAATGGTGTAGATCTCCTCAGGGAGTTCGATGATCTTATACCTGGCCAACAAGGCCCCTCCAGCCACACCGGCGATCGCTCCAAACAATGTGCCGATGAGCCCAATGGCCATTCCCTGGACGATGAAGATCCGTCTGATCTTCTCCGATGTGGCGCCCAGGGCCTTGAGGATCGCGATGTCTCTGCTCTTCTCCATCACCAGCATGATCAGCGAAATAATGATGTTGAACGCGGCCACCAGCACTATGAAAGTGAGAATGATGAACATGGCGGCCTTTTCGAGTTTCAGCGCGCTGAAGAGATTCCGGTACATGTCCTTCCACGTGCGAGTCCAGAAAGGGCTGCCCAGAGCTTTCTCGATGCGCTCAGCCAGCTTGGGCGCAAAATAGATGTCCGCCACCGTCACTTCGATCCCTGTGACTCCATCGCCCATTTCAAAGAAGTTCTGGGCCTGTTCCAATCCCATGTACACCAGGTTCGCATCGAACTCGTACATGCCTGACTTGAAAATTCCCACTATCCGGAAATTCTGCACCCGCGGGATGGCGCCGATCGGGGTGCGTTTTCCTTGCGGGGAGATCAACTGGATAACGTCACCCACACGTAACGAGCTGATCACAGCGAGCTCCTTACCGATGATCACTCCCGAAATCCCATCCTTGACTATTGCCACATCCGCCATCCGGCCGTCATCGATCAGGTACTTGGGTAGAGAAATTACCTTCCCCGCGGTCTCTGCGTCTATCCCCCGAACGACCACTCCACGGACCTTTCCCTGAGTCGAGAGCATGGCCTGACCGAAGATATAAGGGGTAGTGGCTTCCACGCCGTCAAACTTCTCTATCCGGCGCATCAGCCGATCCCACCCCGTGACCGAGCGAGTGGAGTGGCTCATGATGACCAGATGGCTGACCGTGCCGAGAATCTTCTCCTTGAGATCTTTTTCGAAGCCGTTCATGACCCCGATAACGATGATGAGGGTCATGACCCCGAGCATGACCCCCAGAACACTGAACGCGGTAATAACCGAGATCAAAGTCTGTTTGCGCTTGGCCCTCATATACCGGAGGCCTACGCTTATTTCGAAGGGAAGACTCATCACCCCTCGTGCTCAGGCCGCATGTGCGGGAAAAGGATCACTTCCCGTATGGACCGGGAGTCGGTCATGAGCATCACCAGTCGATCGATGCCCAGGCCCTCGCCCGCAGCCGGAGGCATGCCGTATTCCAGGGCCCTGAGGAAGTCCTCATCGAGAAAGTGGGCTTCCTCGTCTCCTGCCGCGCGAGCTTCCACCTGCTCCTCGAAGCGCGCTCGCTGGTCCAGCGGATCGGTCAGCTCCGTGAACGCGTTGGCCATCTCTCGCCCGGCGATGTACAACTCAAAGCGATCCACCACCGTGAGGTCCTTCTCGTTTCTGCGCGCCAGCGGTGAGACCTCCACCGGATATTCGTGAATGAAGACCGGTCCCCAGAGCTGGTGTTCCACTTGCTCGTCGAATATGGCCATCCAGAGCTTGCCGAGGGGCGCGTGCTCCTCCACATCCAGACCCAGAGCGCGCGCCTTTGCCAACAGAGCGTTGCGGTCGGAAATCTCTTCAGCACGGAGTCCTGCAATCGTTTGCAGGGCCTCTTTCACGGTCAGCCGCCGCCAGGGCGGGCTCAGATTAACAACTTGACCGCCGTACGGAACCTCATAGCTGCCCACCACTTCCAGAGCCAGTCCCGAAAGCATCTCCTCCGTCAACAGCATGAGGTCTTGGTACGTGGCGTACGCTTGGTAGAATTCGATCATTGTGAACTCGGGATTGTGCTGTGTAGACACACCCTCGTTACGGAAGTTCCGGTTAATTTCGAAGACCCGATCAAATCCCCCCACCAAGAGCCTCTTCAGATACAGCTCCGGCGCCACGCGCAGGTACAGGTTGCGATCCAACGCATGATGGTAGGTCTCGAAGGGTCGTGCGGTCGCCCCACCCGGTATAGGCTGCATCATTGGGGTCTCCACCTCCAGGAAGCCCCGATCCGTGAGGAATCGCCTCAGATAGTTCACCACCTGGACCCTCTTCCTCACCAAGTCCCGCACGCCCGGATTCACGATAAGGTCAAGATAACGCTGACGATAACGGATCTCCACATCCGAGAGGCCATGCCATTTTTCCGGTAGGGGCCTGAGCGACTTGGTGAGCAGGGTGTAATCATCCACCATTACGCTCAATTCACCCGTCCGCGTGCGAAACGGACGGCCACGAACGCCAATGATGTCCCCAACATCCAGTTTTTTCAGTAAGTTATAATGCTCCGGACCCACCAAATCTCTGGAGAAATATGCCTGAAAATCGCCTGACGAATCACGGATCCGAACGAATGAAGCCCTTCCCATATTGCGCAGCGCCAGAATCCTGCCCGCCATCTTCACCGAGACTTCCGGAGGGTCTTCCGCGATCACGGTTGAGAATCGTTCTCTGAACGCGGCCGCGGTCAGGTCCGGCGCGAAGCCGGCGCCGAAGGGGCTTAGTCCCGCGTCCTCCAGGTCTTTGAGCTTGCGGAGTCTGGCTTCGACCAGAGATGAGATGTGCAGTTTTCTTTCGTTTGGAGACGGTTCGGACACGCGCCGCACGCTCCCGGGATTTTCGCTAGATCAGACCGGGGTTTTATCTTTTCCCCCCTGAAAAGTCAAGTCATCCCGGTGATAGAATCAGGGTGAACCCTCTGATTTCCCTAGCCAAAGGGCGCGCGCGGGCCCTCTTTTTGCGGGAGATCAAACGGTTATGTCCAAAGGTATTAAAATGGTTTCAAGGGCCTGAGGCTGACGGCTTATGCCTGCTTTGGCGGTAAGACGTTCCGGCGACGCGGACGACGAACGCGCCGCCTACAATGTCTTTGAGGGAGGCAGCCCAGGGCGAACCCTTCAATATCCTCGTTACTCTTGCGCTGTCACTGGCCGCCGGCCATAACTCCGGCCATAGAGAAGACCGGGAGGTACATGGCAATGACCATGCCTCCGCAGGTGCCGCCCAGGAAGACGATCATGATCGGCTCCATGAGCTGGGTGAGAGCTTCAACAGCCGCATCCACCTCTTCATCATAGAACTCGGCGATCTTGGCCAGCATCGCGTCCAGGGCGCCGGTGGCTTCGCCCACCGCGATCATACGGACTACCATTCCGGGAAAGATACCCGTTTCCATCAGCGGTTCCGCAATGGTCCGGCCTTCCGCAATTGCGGTGCGGGTGGCCATGATCGCATTCTCGATGATGACGTTTCCCGCGGTCTTGGCAGTAATCTCCAGCGCATCGAGTATGGGCACACCGCTCGAAATCATGGTCCCCAGAGTGGCGCAGAACCGCGATACCGCAACCTTCTTCAACAGGAGGCCGAATGCGGGAAGTTTCAGAAAGATCCGGTCCACGATGAGCCTTCCCCTGGGAGTCTGGTAAAACTTACGGAATGCGAAGACCAGAAGCCCGATCACCACTATTATGTGAATAATGTACGACCTCATGAAATCGCTCATGTTCATCACAAAGACAGTGGGCCCGGGAAGGGACGCCCCCTGGCCTTCGAACATGGAGCCGAAAACAGGTATGACGAAAACCAGGAGCAGAGCCACCACACCCACCGCGATGGCGAGGACTACCGCGGGATATACCATGGCGCCCTTGACCTTTCTCTTGAGTTGTTCGGCTTTTTCCATGAACGCGGCAAGCCGCCTCAAGATGGTGTCCAGAATACCGCCGGTTTCACCCGCGTGCACCAGGTTGACAAAGAGCTCGTCGAAGACCTTGGGATGCTGCTTGAGCGCTTCGGCAAAAGTGCTCCCTCCTTCGACCTGGCCCTTTATGGAGAGGAGGACCTTCTTGAAGGTCTTATTCTCCTGTTGGCTCGCAAGGATCTCTAAGCATTGCACGAGCGGCAGACCGGCATCGATCATGGTCGCAAACTGCCGGGTGAAGATCACCACATCCTTGGTCTTGACTCGCGGTTGGAGCCACTGGATGTTCTCGAAAAGATCCTTCGGCTTCTTCTTGATCTTGATATCCGCGTAGTTCATGCGACGAAGCTTGGTCATCACGACCGCTTCGTTCACTTCTTCCATTTCCCCCGAGAGTATGTTTCCGGCGGTTGTTCTCGCTTTCCATACATACTCGGTCATTTGTCCATCTCCTGTGTGTCACCCGTGCTTTGAAGCGACCTCAACATGTTCCTCGTCATGCCCTCTTCGCAGACCTCGCGGCGTTCTCGATCATCTGCTTGAGTTCGTCCGGTATGGGGGAGCGGGACATCGCGTCGTCAAATGAGATCACTCTCCTCTGGTAGAGCAGGAACAGTGACTGATTCATGGTTTGCATCCCCGACTTTGCCTGCCCGACCTGAATTTGGGAATAGATTTGGTGGACCTTGTCCTCCCGGATCAGGTTTCGAATCGCCATGTCCGGCGCCATGATCTCCAAGCAGAGAGCTCGACCCTTTCCGTCCATGGTGGGGATGAGCATCTGGCAGAGGACCCCTTCGAGCACAAAACTGAGTTGCGCGCGAACTTGCGGCTGTTGGTGGGCCGGAAAGACATCTATGACACGGTTGATTGTCTGAAGGGCAGAGTTGGTGTGGAGGGTGCCGAAGGTGAGATGGCCGGTTTCAGAGACTGTCAGCGCCGCCTCAATGGTCTCAAGGTCCCGCATCTCGCCGATCAACACTACGTCCGGATCTTGCCTAAGCACCGATCGAAGGGCTGAATGAAAGCCGTTGGTGTCGGAGTGAACCTCCCGCTGGTTCACAATGCAGTTCTTGTGCTGATGGGTAAATTCTATTGGATCTTCAATAGTTATAATATGTTCTCGCCGCTCGGTATTGATTTTGTCCAACATCGCGGCAAGCGTGGTGGATTTCCCGGAGCCCGTGGGCCCTGTGACTAGAATGAGACCGCGCGGCTTCCGACAGAGGTCGTTCACGATCGCGGGGAGACCGAGCTCCTGGAAGGAGCGCACCTGAAACGGTATGAGCCTGAATGCCCCGGCCAAGGCGCCGCGCTGCATAAAGATGTTCGCTCTAAACCGCGCGAGACCCCGAACGCCGAAGGAGAGGTCCAGTTCATGCGTCTCCTCGAAGCGCTGCTTCTGCACGTCCGTGAGAACGCTGTAACAAAGCTGCCTCGTGTCCTGGGGTTTCAATGGTGGGTGATCGAGCGGCATCAGCTCGCCTCTCACCCGGATCATCGGCGGAACACCAGGGGTGATGTGCAGATCGGAGGCGCCCCGTTCCACCATCTCCTTGAGAAAGTCATGTAAGCCTGCCAATTGCTCTCTCCACTTGCACAGTAACTTCGAGGGCCGACAATGGCCGCTCGCGACGACGCTCAGGGCGACCTCTCACCTCTCGGGGCTTCCGAACCTCACTGAATTTGGACACGCGCCTAGTCCGCCATCGTAACTCGGGCCACTTCCTGGATGCTGGTGACCCCTTCTTTCAGTTTGTTGATGCCGGCCATGCGCAGAGTGAGCATACCCAGTCGAATGGCTTCTCGCTTGATTTCCATGGCGGACGCGCCCGCCAGGACCAGCTCTTTGATCTCATCGGTGATGGGCATAACCTCGTAGAGCGCCACCCGGCCTCTGAATCCTGTCCCGCTGCAATTCCCGCACCCCTTGGTCTCGTAGACCGGAAAGGTTCCAATCTCTTCCATCTTCACTCCGATGTCTCGAAGCGCCTCAGCCGGCGGATCAACTTCTTTCTTGCAGTCGGGGCAGAGACGTCGGGCGAGCCGTTGGGCCAGGATAAGATTCACCGAACTCGCGACCAGAAAAGGCTCGACACCCATGTTGAGAAGCCGGTTGATCGTCTGGGGCGCGTCATTGGTATGCAGAGTGGAAAGCACGAGGTGTCCGGTAAGAGCGGCCTTCACCGCGATCTCAGCAGTCTCGTAGTCCCGGATCTCGCCGACCATGATGATGTCCGGGTCTTGGCGGAGGAATGAACGGAGAGAGGCGGCAAAGGTCAGGCCGATCTCTTCATGCATCTGCACCTGATTGATGCCCATAAGGTTAAACTCGACGGGATCTTCCGCTGTGGAGATGTTCTCGGTGCTCTTGTTCAGTTCCGAGAGCGCGCTGTACAGGGTTGTGGTCTTGCCCGACCCCGTGGGGCCTGTAACCAGAACCATGCCGAAAGGCTTATGGATGGCCTCTTTGAAATGCTGGAGCGGTTTCTCCTCAAAACCGAGCTTGGTCATGTCTAACTGGAGCGTTGATTTGTCCAGAAGCCGCATGACCACCTTCTCCCCAAAGAGGGTGGGCAGCACAGAGACACGGAAGTCCATGTCCCTACCCTTGGGCAGCTTCAGCTTGATGCGGCCGTCCTGAGGCAGCCTCCGTTCCGCAATGTCGAGCCGAGACATGATCTTGAGGCGGCTCACCACCGCGTTCCGTAGCCGGTACGGGGGCTGCATGAGCTCGTACAGAGACCCGTCTACGCGAAGCCTGACTCGGAAGATCTTTTCGTACGGCTCGACGTGGATATCGCTGGCTCGCCGCTGAATTGCCTGCATCATAATGTAATTCACAAGCTTAATGACCGGGGCGTCTTGCGCCATCTTGGCCATGTCGCTGACGTCCAAGTCCGTCATTTCATCGCCGATGGCCTGCAGGTCGTCGTCCTGGAATTCATCCAGAACGTCCTGCATCTCCCCCCCCGTGTCGTAGAAAAGGTCCAGGGCCTTCCTGATCTCGGACTCCGCGGCAATGCTCACTTCAACCGACATCCCGGTGGCAAACTGGATGTCTCGAACGGCATCCAGGTCGGTGGGATCGGCCATAGCCACATGGAGGGTCGAATTAATCTTCTGATAGGGGATTGCCAGGAATTTCTGCGCTTTTTCCGAGTCGATGAGCTTGACCACCACCTGGTCCACGTCCAACTCTTCCAGGGAGACCGTGGGCAGGCGCGTCTGCCGAGCAAGAAACTCCACCAAGTCCTCTTCGGCCATGTATTCGAGCTTGACCAAGGCGCCATATATGCGTCCGCCGTTGGTCCGCTGGTAATCGACGCATTTCTGGAGTTGCTCTTCGTCGATAAGTCCGGCTTTGAGGAGCATTTGCCCGATTGTTTCTTTCATGGCCCTATTGTTCCGCAGTTGTCCTTGCCAAGCCCCGGGTAAGGCAGGCTCATTACTTCAGCTTCGGTTCTTATATTACCCTGTAAACACGGCTTTTTCAAAAAAAATATTCTTGTGACTCGCGTCCTTGAAGGCCATAATGATCGCCTTCTCAATCACCACCCTTAAGGAGCACCGACGTTGGCCTCCACAGTATTTATATCCGATCTGTCCGCCGGTTGGAAGAAGAGCGTCGCCGGAAAGGTCTCCGACCTCTTTGAACGACTGAAACCCGAAACCGTGCTGCGCCGGAAAGACCTGGTCGCGGTCAAGCTCCACTTCGGTGAAGAGGGCAATACGGGCTTTGTCCGCCCCCAATTCGTCCGAAAGGTAATCGACAAGCTTCTGGAACTCGAGACCAGGCCGTTCCTCACGGACACCAATACCTTATACGTCGGATCGAGAACTGAAGCGTGTTCGCACCTCATCACCGCTTTCAACAATGGTTTCACCCGTGAAGTCACAGGCGCGCCCGTGATTATCGCCGACGGCTTGCGAGGCAATAACGCCGTTATCGTGCCGCGCACCGGAAAGCATGTGCCTGAAGCCCACATCGCGGCCGACATACACAACGCGGACGCCTTAGTCGTGCTGACCCACTTCAAAGGCCACGAACTTTCCGGCTTCGGCGGCGCAATCAAGAACGTGGGTATGGGATGCGCCTCACGAGAAGGGAAGCTGGAACAGCATTCGAACATCTCGCCCAAAGTGAGCGAAAAACGCTGCATCGGATGCGGTGAATGCGTGATCTGGTGCAAGGGCGGCGCCCTGAGTCTCTACGAAACCGAGAAAGGAACCAAGTCCCGGATCGACCCCGAACGATGCGTCGGTTGCGCGGAGTGCATTCTAACCTGTCCTCAGGCCGCGATCCAGATTCAGTGGAATCAGTCCATTCCCGTGTTCATGGAGAAAATGGTGGAGTACGCGGCCGCGGTCCTGGAAGAAAAAAAGGGCAACGCGCTCTTCATGAGCTTTGTCACCGACGTATCACCCATGTGCGATTGCACGCCTTTCTCGGACCGACCCATCGTGCCCAACTTGGGCATCCTCGCGTCAACCGACCCGGTTGCCATGGATCAGGCCGCGGCGGACCTGGTCAACGGGGCGCCCGGTAATCCGGTGTCCGAGCTCAAGACTGCCCTGGCGCCCGGGGAGGACAAATTTCGAGCGCTCTATCCGGCAATCGACTGGTCCCATCAACTCGCGTACGCGCAAGAAATCGGCTTAGGATCGAGAGAATATGAACTCGTGCAACTGTAGGCAGGACGCGCTGCTCTTTCGTCCCTTATTCCGGCGGAAAGCCTGCCCCGGACCGCGATCCGGGGGGGATACAGGGGGATTTCCAAAGTGACAAGACCCAGCGGCGCTCTTCTTTCGCCCTGCGTAACCGGATGCTTACGGAGTGTCAACCTCGGGGTAGGCCGTTTCCTGCAGGTTGTCCAAGCAAATGCCACTTCCACAGGGCGAATTGCCGACGGAATCGCGAAACCGATCGCTGAGATTGTCCCAAAGTCAACGCGTTAAGCAATCCAAGGAGCGCCACGTTCATTGTGAGGTTGGCGATCAGCGCGCATTTGAGGATTCCCGCGGAAACGGGCCCATAGTGTTTCTTGAAAAAGATGTATCTTGAGCGGTAGAACTCTATACGGGAAGCCGCCCCGTGCTCATTGGCGGATGCGCCTTGAAGATGGACCGCTCGGGCGCTCGGAATATGGATCACCTTCCAACCGGCTCTGCGCATTCGAACAGCAAGATCCGTTTCTTCAAGAAAAAAGAAATAGTCTTCACTGAATCCCCCGAGCTGTTCGGCCGCCTCTCTCCTGATCATCATGACCGCGCCGATAAGCGCTTCCACAGGTTCAGGCCCCTCGAAGATGCGGCGTTTGCTCGGATATCTCTTCGGGAAAATGCGTTTAAGAAGGCTGCGGTTCAGAATCTCCGTCGCGAGCGTGGGGACCGCCTCGTACGAAGTCTGCCTGGTTCCGTCTATATTCAACAGTTGAGGCCCTACCATTCCTGCGCTCGGATTCAAATCCATGCATTCAACGAGTCTTTGGACGCAATCCGGCGCCAACATCGCGTCCGTATTCACGAGCAACAGGTATTTTCCCTTTGCCTCGGCCATACCTCTATTGTTGGCTGCGGCAAAACCGAGGTTTTTTCCCGTTTCTATCACCCTCACGCCGGGGAATTGCGACTTTACACGCTTGACCGAATCATCCGTCGAGCCGTTGTCCACCACTATCACTTCCGGGATCCGGTCCACCTTGGACGCGAAAACGTGCTCTAAGCACTGGCTCAGCAAATCGGCGGTGTTCCAATTCACAACGATTACCGTAAGCATTGTTTCGACTTGTTCGGGCATAAGCGTTTCGCCTGAGGAGTCTTCTGAGCGGGTCCCTATGTCGGAACCCCGGATCCGCCTCCCGGCACCCTACCATGCCTTTGACGCGCACGACAAGCGCGGGACGCTCTGGGAGAGTTACGAAAAGACCCCTTGAATTCTTTAACCTCGATTTTGCGTTTGGTTTTTTTGATCCTTCGTGGCGGCTGGATGCGATCCGATCTGAGTGGTTTATGGGGTTCGGCTTGTTCGGCATACAGGTATCTTGTGGGTCAAGGCGCTTGTGTCGCGGAGAAAGCGATGAGTTTCTAGGTTTTTGACCTGGGTGGGCACTCTTTCGGGCGGACCCGTCCAGCCCCACCATGTTTGCCTTGGTTATCCGAATCCGACTCCTGCTTTACAGATTCAGGACGGCCAGCCGGTCTTGCATGCGTCTCCATTCTTGTTGATACGGGTACGAGGCACTCAGCGTCAGCACCCAAGAGTTGTTCGTGAACAGCAGCCGCGCTGCAACGTAGATGAGCCATACCCTCACGGTGTTCGGCCGCTCCTTCCAACGGTGCGAGTCGGCAATCATTCGCTGAAACCAGATCAGCAGGTTATGCGCGAGGACGGCCACCTGGAGCAGAGCATGATTGGCCCAAAATTCTTCTACGAGCATCGAGCCGAAAGCCATCTGGTTCTTGCCCGCTCCGATAAGGTTTTCCGCAATGGATCGCTTGTTGTAGAATCGCTCGATCTGCAGAGGTGTCAGAGACAGGTTCGTCACCCACAAACCATAGCTGTACACCGGAATCGGAAAGAGGGTTCCCTCGGTTTCCATGCCCACCAGCCTGCGCACGGCGACGAAGCGCCGAGGCGTTTCCCAACCAGGGAGCTTGTGAGTGAACTCAGCCGTCCAGACCCCCTCCTGACCGTGGGCCTTTTGCCAGACCTAAGCCGCACAGATCTCCTTCCACCCACGAATCTTAACCTTCACGACATACCCGCAACAGCGGCGGTGCAGCTCGGAGAGAAACTCAATGCTGAAAAAGGCAGAGTCCGCCCGGACCAGTACCTTCCACACCCTCTTGGGGAGCCGTGCCAGGGTCTCCCTGAGAAATGCCACGCTCCCATTGGCGCTGTGCGTATTACCCGGCCGCAGCCAGCAGTTCAGGCACTCTCCTGTCTGGGCAATGAAGGCAAAGAGAGGATTGAGCATCGGTTTGTGCGGCCTCTCCGTATTGTGCCCCCTTGCGACACCCTGCTGATGCCCGTAGGCGCTCTTGGAGGAGGAGTCCAGGTCGAGGTGCACCACGCCGAACCATCTCTTGTTCCATACCTTCTGCCCGAGCATGCGCTGGACCTCGGCAAGCTCAACGCAATGCACCATGCGAAATCGCTCCAACACTCGCGTAATCGCCGAAACCACCGGAAAGCTCTTCCACCCTTGAGTCTTCATAAAGACCTCATCGGCGGTCAACTCGCACAGGTGGGAAATGTGGCGGCATCCCGAGACAACTCCAAGCGTAATCCCTGTCAAAATCTTCCCCAGGGAGTAGCGAACATTCGCGCCCCGCTCCAAATGGACCTTCTCATCAATGAGCCTTCCCAGACCAAGTTTCCTGGCAAACCGAGCAACCAGGATCAACCCCGCACGACCGGTCAGGCGTTTCTCCGAAAACCGACTGCTGGGCACGATCACTATTCCTTCTTGACCTCGCACTCTGTTTCTCTTACTCATACTTCCGAAGTCCCCCTCGATTCTGGTTGCTTCCCGTTCCTTGCAGACCGGAACGTACCAGAATCACGGGACTTCGAAAAGACCCATACTCTCACAGCCGATCAATTCTCGAATCAAACGCAAGATTCAGGCTTAATTCGTACGCGATTTCGCGCGCTAAACGCTAATCAGAGGTTTTGCAACCACTTGTAGCCTCTCTTGGGAGTCCGTCGCGGCCTTCTGTCAGTCGGGCAGAGACGTGGTGGCCCACTCTAAGAATCACCGTTTAATCGGCTCTTGATACGAAAAAAATTGACGCCCGCCACTATATAGTGCATTTAATGCCCACCGTCCCTATTGTAAGTTCCCGGTGGAGGTTGCATTTGGGCGGGCGAAGGGTTATGGACAGGAACGATGTCCCTGTGATCGTGGTATCCTGGAATTCGGGGCAGAAGCTCGTGCGTTGGTTGGATGCGGTTCAGCGGTTCCGACCACCACTCGGCTTCAAAATACGCCCTGTGGTTGTTGACAACGCTTCTTCAGATATCACGGCGACCATTATTGGCGATGCCGTTTCGGTAGGCAGAGTGAGAGCCGAAGACGTGCATTGGCTGCCGGCGAACTTCGGGTTCGTTGCGGCTCAGAACGTCGTCCTCCGACACTTGATGGCCCATACGAGTTGTCGATGGCTTGCTACCCTAAACGACGATGCCACAGCGGATGAAGACTGGTTGAAAAATCTGGTAAGCGCTGCGACTTCTACTCATCCGCGAGGAATGAAAGTCGGTATGTTCGGCGGGCCGATTTATGACCCATTAACAAGTAGAATTAGCTCGTCAGGCCACTGGATGAGACGGCAAGACGCAGCCTTCTTGGACATCGATCGGAACCTCGAAGCCGGCGAGAAAGGTTCGCTCTCCTCGCGAGAAGGGTTTGAACCGTTTGCGACTTGCTTTGCCGCAGCGCTCTGGTCTGTAGCGATGCTGAAGAGTGTCGGCCTTCCCGACAGTGAACAATTCGCATACTATGACGATGTGGAATTGGCCTATAAGGCGCGCCTAGAGGGTTGGCGCGTTAGCTACGCGCCGGAAGCGAGGGCGTGGCATCCTCTACCGCAACCGAAGGAAAGAGGATCTTTGATGTGGAGGCATCAATGCAAGGGTCGGTTGGCCATCGTGTGCCGTTACCTTCCTGAAAGAGAACGACGCCGTATCTTAGAAGGACTATCAGAAGAGCAGAGACAAGTTTACAATGAAATGATCTCTGAAGATCGGACACTTACGCCAATCGATTCTGATGAATTGCGAGCAGCAGTCTGGGACGAGTGGGCGGACAGAAATCAGCCGGCAAAGCGCGACTCCGCTTAGGCAGAGCTTGCAGCGGTCCAGGATATGGCAAGCGGGCTCTGGCGCATCGTGGGCGGTGAGGTCGCCCCGAGTTTGGAACTCCGTAATCCTGCGCTGAGCTTGAGCCTTTTTTGCGTGTTCTACCCTCCCCTCCCATTGGCGCTAACTTCATGGAACCTGGCCTAATAATATCAGCCGGTTATCACCGTCCCCCTTCCGCCTCCCATCGAGGCAGGGAGTTCTGGAAACCCTCTCCCCTGGCGGGAGAGGGCAGGGTGAGGGGATAACTTCGGCCCACAAACTCAGCCTAAAGTTAGCGCCTATGCCCTCCCCTCCCTTGTCCCCTCCCTTGATGGGAGGGGACAAGGGAGGGTGAGATCCGGTCGGTTTCAATGCGTAACTGTATAACAAGTTACGGACAGCGTTGGCGCTTACGGTTGGGCTAGTCATTGGGACACAGGGCGGTTACTTGAACATCCGGTGATCATTGCCGGAAATAGGATCGGGGCTCGGCCCCTATTAGATCTCTTCATCTTAGGAATGGGGAGATCGCCGTACTGCAAGAGACCCCCATGAAGGACAGTTCATCGTCACCCCCGATGGGACAGTCAGCCAAAGTGGTTTTTCCATATGGAATTGAGTGTGTGCCCACAGGTATACAGACTACTCGAATAGTGGTCGATACGATCGATACATGCAACTTAAGGTGTGACTACTGCCATCCGAACTTTGGCTGGACCGGCGAGAGGCTTCCGATCAATCTGATATCCGATGTGTTCAGAACTGCAGAAGAGGTCTGCATCCTTGAGGTGACCCTTACTGGGGGAGAAGTAATGCTCCATCCAGATTTTTTCGCTATCCTCGCAGCCACGGACATCTTCGAGCGCACCAGCGTCACGCTCATTACGAACGCGACTCTCCTGACACCAAGAATAGTGCGTGCGATTGCCGCATCCCGCCTTGCCCGTATTTGCGCGAGCCTCGACGGGTCCGAAGCGGCAATCCATGAATCGCGACGTGGGCGCTCCTTCAGGAATGCGATGAATGGCCTGCGCCGATTGTCGGATACCGGAAAACCCGTGACCGTAATTTCGGTTGCGCATCAAGACAACTTCAGTCATCTTATTGAATTATCGGAATTCCTGGCCAGAGAGCATCTCGCCGATCAGCATCACCTGTGTGCGCCCTCCTTCTCCGGAATAGCCAAGGACAAGTATGATGAGCTAGGGTTACGATTGACTCAGTTCTATGCCATTCAGGAGAGTATTGATGACCGATTTCCAGACCTTAGACGCCAGGGATTATACGTTACGTTCAATTCGTTCTGGCCTGCGACGGGCGAGCGTGGCCTAGCCCAGAAGTATAATCCGAGAACAATGACACTGATACAGTTCAGTGAACAGACCAAAAATATTTACACCATCGTCCGTCCTAATGGTGACGTGCGACTGACCTGCGCTTCGTGGGGACGTGAGACCGTAGGGAATGCCGTCGTCGGCAATCTCTACGACCATCACGCGAGAACTTTGTTTGATCGCGTTGACGAGATCTACCGTTCCGGTAACGCGCGACAACTACCCCGCGAGTTGGAAGCTGCGCATAAGTTCCAAATCGAGACACAAGGACATCGAAGATCAGAAACGGCGGTCCTGTTAGGAGGCGATCAAGAAGCAGCTTCAATAGCTGAATGGGTTCCTGTCCGTGAGTTGTCCCAGATCGACCTTTTGAACAGCGAACTTAACACCGAACGGATCTCAGCGCTGGCCCTAGGAGTGGCGGCGAACCCGCTTCGATTCAGAATGGTTCGCCATTCCACTGGGATTGATCTACTGTACGACAGACGCACGTCACACATGACATTGCTCTTCCCGGAAGAGACAGACCGGCTTTGCGCTCAATGTTTGAGGGTCTTGACGCATGAATGGAATGGGTAGATCGTCTACTTACCGCAGTCCTGGCAACGGGAGTCAGCTCTGCGGTGTCGATTTGCAGCCGAGACAACGCGAAGCGATTGAGATTCATCTCAGCGACCCGAGCACGCCTGCTACGGAGCTAGCACACCGAACCGGCCTGAGTTTCGAGGACGTTGCGGAGATGTACAGGCTCATGCGCAGAGATCGAGCTTTGCGCGGCTTTGTCAAATCACCTTACTATTCCCATCGACTCTTGTACCAGACCGGCCGAACTATTGTGTCCGACTGTATCGCGGATCCGGATTACATTCGCCGACTCTTAAGAGGCAATATGGCGTTGTCGCGCACACTTGAGATTCACGCGACAATGGCATCATGTGAGCTGAACTGTATCATGTGCTTATGGTCCAGGAAGAGCCCTTTCAACAGCGAGGAACCGGAATGGGCGTCTCCGGGCCCCTTGGACGCGGACGTATGGGGAAAAGTATTAGAGCAGGCATCTAAATTAGGCTCTCGAACAGTAATCTTCTCTGGTGGGGGAGAGCCGCTTCTTAATCCATCCATTTTCGCTCTAGTAGGCAAGGCGCGTTCTCTCGGCCTCCGACGCCATATGTACACTAATGGCCTCGGTTTCGGTCGTCTTTCGAGAGGTGATTGGGACGAGGCTATCGCAATGGACCAGATTCGCTTCAGCATTCACTCAACGGACCCCGAGATCTATCAAACCATCGTCGGGAAGCCTGACAAAACACAGGCATTCCGGACTGTTACAGAGCACCTTTCCCTACTAATGAAGTATCGCTCAATGAGGAGAGGCAAGGTACGTGTAGGAATTGGGTTCGTGCTTCAACCGCACAATGCGCACCAAATTGAAGCGGTGGCGAGTTATGCTCATCGCCTCGGTGTCGATTTTTTAGACTTGCGTAATGACGCGGTCCGCATCACGCGTCCTTTTGCGGAGGCGGAGCTTGCGTTAGTGGTTGCGCAACTAAAGAGGGTACGCTCTCACTTCTGCGCGGGACGCTATGGGCGAATGAATGTGAATTTCTCCGATGAACTTACAGTTCTAGCTAATGACGACGCGCCCTTAGCGCGGCAGGCGGCTACATGTAGAATAGGACTCTTGCGACCGGCGATCAGCCCGTTTGGGACAATCGGTCTCTGCGACCTCGCCGTTGAACCACGCTTCGCGCGCCCCGAACTGGCTTTCGGTTCAGTGGTCAAAACGGCAGTCGAGCAATTGGCCACCGCACTCGGTAAGGCCGATATTCCAACATCGTGCTGTGCCTGCATGCCTTCCGGAAGAGCTGGGAATCTCATCATGGAAAAGCTTTTGTCCGATTTGGAAAGCGGCATCCACTTCGTCGACCAGCCCTTCGCGTATTAGCGGAGGGTTTTCGATTCCGGCGCCTTGAGCGAAAGGGCGACCGTCGCGCAATGCAGCCACCCATTGATAGCGACCGGATCTCATTTCCCCTCTCCTCTCCCATACGGAGAGGGGAAGTCATTCTCTTCTCCCGGCGGGAGGAACGAGGAAGAAGGCCGCGTAGGGCAAGCACAGAAGGGTCAAGCGCAACGCGCAGCAATATAAAATACTCGTTCACGATGTTGCTGACAGATGGTCAATGGGCTAAGATGGAGTCGGTGAGGCCAGGGATCGGTTGGTCGGTGCGGAGGGCCGCCCGGCATGCCTCAGAGCTTGTGCGAAGAGGGCCTTTTGCCTTTACAAGCAAAAATTCAGCGTGGTCTTGACATATTCGGAATCATTACTATAAAATACGAACGGATTTATGTGAAATCTTAGAAGTGTTGAAGGTAACGCGGTTCTTATCCGCTCCAGGCGCACAAAAGGAGTTTATCATGATCCGCATGGTGGCCTTCACATTGGCAATCGCGGTCGCGCTCTCCGGGCCGGCTTTCGGCCAGGGCGGCTTCCTGGATTCCATATTCGGGCCGAGCGGCCTGGGACTCTGGGGCGGCGGATACGAGCAGCAATCCGTGCAGCAGTACAACTCCCCCGGATTCTACGGCGCGCCGGACCCTGCTCAGCAGGGCTACGGCCAGTGGCCCGGACAACAGCCGCAGATGGGATATCAGCCCCAGATGGGATATCAACAACCGGCCCCGTATTACCCTCAGCCAGGGTATGGAGAGACCGGCCCGTACCCTTCTCCCGGCGCGATGCACCCGGATTGGTACACCCAGCAGCAACAACAGCAACCGTACACACAGGTTCCCGGGCCCCCGGTTGAGTATGGTCCTGCTCCGGCGCAGACGCCGGCGCCCGCTCCTCCTCAAGTAGGGGCTGCCCGACCCGCCCAGCCTGCGCCCAGAGCTGCGGCTCGCCCGGCGCCGGGACGAGGCCAAGATCCCGGAGCGCAGATTCCGCAGGATGATGCGCTTCCGTCAGGAGCGGTGAAGATTACAACCATTACCCCTCAAGGCACCAGGGTCGAATACTATCCGCCGCCTCCCGGCATGGGACAACCCGACCAGGCCGCTGTTCAGCCACAGCGCCAGCCGGCCGCCCCTCGAACGCCGGGTCGAGCGCAAACGGAACGCAAGCCTGACGCCGGACGCATTGCTCCTTCCCCGAGCGCCGCAGATTCGAGCGGCGCCTCCATCGCGATGCCCAGTCCCGTTCAGGTGCCCAAGGGACAAGATCCTCGCTCCGGGTGGGGCCCGGCAGTGGATCGAGGGCCCAGGGCGCCGGTTGCGGAGTGACGCGGCGTCGGATGAGAGAACCGAGCTCGTTCGTTTATCGCCGACGATACGAGCGACGTGAAAATCAAGGGCTTTGAAGCGCTTGCGGGGAGGGACCCTGAAATCCCCTCAGATCTCTTTTGGAATATGTGACGGGGTGGTATCCCGTTGATGTTACGGGCATCGGCGCAGCCCCACTTCCGTGTGATTTGGATTTTTCGCGCCTGATCTCACCGAGGAAATCCGATGCTTGATTCTCCTTCCAAGAAAGAAGCCTGCGGCATTTTCGGCATCTACGGCGTGGATGATCCTGCGCGTCTGATATATCTGGGGCTTTATGCGCTTCAGCACCGCGGCCAGGAATCCGCCGGGATTGTAGTCAGCGACGGCGCCGCGGTCTCCACCCATAAGGGCATGGGACTCGTCTCGGATGTCTTCAAAGAGCAGACGCTGCAATCCATGAAGGGCACATTGGGCATCGGACACGTGCGGTACTCGACAACGGGGAGTTCCATGCTCCGCAACGCCCAGCCCTTTCTTGTGGAGCAGATCGATAGGATCTTTGCGCTTGGCCACAACGGGAATATTGTGAACGTGGAGAGCCTGCGGAGAAAATTGGAATCCAGAGGCGCGATTTTTCAAACCTCCACGGACTCGGAACTGATCGCGCATCTTCTCGTTCACAAGAAGGGCTCGCTGGAAGAGAGGCTGCTCAAGGTTTTCAGCGAACTAAAAGGCGCGTGGTCGGTTGTTATGCTCACGCCGGACAGCGTGCTCGCCGCGCGGGATCCTCACGGTTTCAGGCCGCTCTGCATAGGGCGCAAAGGTGATGCGATCGTTTTTGCGTCGGAGACATGCGCGCTGGACATCATTGAAGCCGATTACGTGCGAGACGTGGAGCCCGGGGAAATCGTCATCGCAAATCGCCAGGGACTCAAGTCGCTGCGTGGAGAGCGGAAATCCCGCTCTGCAATGTGTATTTTCGAATATATCTATTTTTCGCGGCCTGATTCCATGATTTTCGGCCACGGTGTGTACAACGTTCGCAAGCAACTCGGTCTTCAGGCGGCGCTGGAGAACCCCTCGGACGGGGCCGACATCGTTGTTCCCATGCCCGCGTCGGGCAACTATGCGGCCCTGGGCTTTGCGCAGGGAAGCGGCCTCCCTTACGAGTACGGCGTGATCCGGAACCACTACGTGGGTCGGACCTTCATTCAGCCCTTGCCCGCGGTCAGAGACCTTGGGGTGCGATTAAAACTCAATCCGGTGAGCACCATACTCAAGGGTAGGAGCGTCGTTGTAGTGGATGATTCAATCGTCAGGGGAACCACCAGCAAATTGCGAACACGAGCCTTACGAGAAGCGGGCGCTCGTGAGATACATATGCGTATATCCTGTCCTCCCATCCGATACCCATGCTTCTATGGGATCGATTTTGCCAGCCGAGGTGAGCTGATCGCGTGCAGCAACACGGTGGAGGATATCTGCCGCTTCATCGGCGCGGATTCACTGGCTTACCTGAGTCTTGAAGGCATGTTCAAGGCCATGCCCTTACCGCACAAACACTTCTGCGCGGCGTGTTTCACCGGCAAGTACCCGGTTCTTATGACAGACACATTCACTAAGACCTGCCTCGAACCCGCAACGAACCGCGCGGTCCAGGCGATCTGACAGGGACTCGGTTGGACGCCGCATCGTGAGCGGGAGTTTCGAAGCTCCGGCCTGTCAGCGCTCCGGCGATCGCGCGCGCTCGATGAGAAATGATGCTAGTTCCAGGTCGCTCTGGGTGGTGATTTTCAGGTTTTCGTCCGAGTCCTCGACGATTGAGACGGGGTGCCCCAACCGTTCCACCAAAGAGGCGTCGTCCGTTCCTTCGAATCCGTCTTTGAGCGCCCGCTTGTGAGCCTCCCGTATGAGTTCGACCGCGAAGGTCTGCGGAGTGTGCGCGAGCCAGAGGTCGGATCGCGGAATCGTCTCAAGGTATTCATCAGATCTTTTCTTAACCGTTTCTTTTACTCGAGCGCAGGCGACCGCGGCTCCTGTCCGGCCCGCGACTTCCAGGGTCCGGGTTATGACTTCCGGCGAGACCAACGGCCGCACGCCATCGTGAATCGCTACCAAACCTCCATCCTCCACAGTCGTCAGTCCGTTGTAGACCGACGCTTGGCGGGTCGGTCCTCCCGCGACCAGATGGGCTACTTTTTCCAGGCCGTAAGGCCGAATGATGGTTTCAGCGCAGAACTCTTCGTCATCGGGAGGGACTACGACGGTTATGCGATCGATCAGAGCGTGGCGTTGGAAAAGAATGAGGGTCCGACCCAGCACGGGGATCCCCTTGAGATGGAGATACTGCTTCGGCACAAGCTTCCCCATGCGTCTTCCTTCGCCTGCGGCCGTAACGAGCGCTATGCGGATCATGCGGGGAGTCTCCGGACAGAGTGTCCACTATCCGACGGCGCGTGGCTCCTTTTCGGTTGGGTCTGATTTTCGGGAGGTTTCGACCCTTTCACGTAAGCGCGTTCTTCCAGCTCTTGCAGGACCTTCACCTTCCATCCACGCGGGACATGGATAGTATACGCGTAGCCGGTCTCGGTGGATGCCTTGAACACGGTCTGGTTCCGGGGAAGGGCCCCGTTGATCTCCTTGAGGAAACGCACGGACGCGCCGGTGAGTCCCGCGATCACGCTCAAAGGGAGATCCTGCTTGAGCCACAGGTCCTCCAGGGTATCAATTTGGAGCGCCGCCACGGGAGCGACCGAAAGGTCGTAGCGCTGTCGATTTGCGTTTATGAGCGCAAATGCAATCCATCGCGGGACATAGTCTTCCGTTTCAACAGGCAGCTTCATGTCCCAGTACTCATTCGTCCGGTATGCGCCGGTCCGATAGCCGATCTCAGTGAGACCGGCATTGTACGCCGCGGCGACGGTGAGCCAACCGGCCGACTTGGAAGAGCCGCTTAAACGAGAGCGCAGCCACTTCAGGTGCCGGGCGGCGGCTCTCGTGGAGACCACGAGGTCACTGCGCTGATCCAGCCATTTGTCCACTCGAAGGCGCCAGTTCAAATCGGGATCTTGAGCCCGTGACGTGACCGCGGTTACCCGGACGAATTGCCACCACCCCTTGGCCATCGAAGGGGAGACTACGGCGCCGCTATAGCCCGATTCCAACGCAGGCAAGAGAGCGAACTCCCTGGGCACGCCTTCCGCCTGAAGTATCTTTTCCACCAGATCCGAGTACCGGTCCTGCCGCTTGAGCCACAAACCGGTCGTATAGCGGAGGTCCGTCAGAAGGTACTCGATTTGATACTCGATTCTGTTTCTCACATCCTCCCGATCCAGAGGGATACGCTCGCCGCAAAACACGAGGCCGCTCTCAAGGATATTCGGAGGCAAGCCTTTCTTGAGCGGCACAGGTTGCCCCGGTCGCGGCGCGGGATATTTCAGATATTGGAGGACGCTTGCGTCCACCAGTTCCTGTCGTTCACGAACAAGTCCGGCTTCCTTGGCGCGGAGCTTTTCCAGGTTGCGCGCCAACTCTCCCGCAGGGTCGCCTTCCAGCAACTGAGACGGGAGATTGCGACGCCACAGGATGGCGCGGGCCAGCAGTCGTTCAGGGTACGAAAAGGGATGCCCGGAGGCTGACACACGCTCCCATTCCCGAAAGTCAGGCCTTTCCGTTACTCGCTCGTAGTCGGCGATCAGCGATCCATACCTCGGTGGAACGCCTTGCGGACCAAGGTTTGCGTTATCGATTTCATCGGAGAACTGCTTGGAAATATCGTAGATGGAGAGGAGACCCGAGCGCCGCTCAATGTCCGCGGAGAGCCGTGGATAGGCCAGCAGCGCGAAGAGCAGGACCGGAAGAATCAGACAGGGCGCCAGTATGCGGAGCAGATCTCTCATTCCCGTCGCATCCTCACCCCGGAGCGGCGCTGCAATCAAATCACGTGAAGCGTATATCAAGGCGCAGGGCCTCGCAGACCGGCTCTTGGCGCGGCGCTTGCAGGCCGGGCCCATCTCATCAGTAGCTATAAGCCCTCAGTTCTCCTCCCAAGAGATGGGTCAGGTAGCTAATTCGTTGATCCCGAGGCAGCCTCTCGTTGGCCAGTTTCGCGGTCGCGACGGCTGCCTCGCGGGCGCCGGATTCCATGAGAACGATGATGAGATTGATCCGCGCCGGCGCGTACTCGGGAAACAGCTCGATGGTCTTCCTATAAAGATCCGCGGCCCGGGTCTGCTCTCCCTGGCGCTCCCACAGCAGCGCTGAATAGAACAACGGTCTGGGATCCTGCGGCGAGAGACCCCGCACCGTTTGGAAATCATTGAGAGCCGCGTCATACTGCTTGGCTTCCGCCGCGGCTAGTCCACGTCTGAGCAGCACTTCCGCGGTGGGATTCTGGGGGGACGGCGGGGTGTTAATCTCTCTCGCGGCGAGAAGCTGTTCGAGATTCCGTCGGGCCGTCGGGTTCTCGGGTTGAACCTCCAGGGCGCGCAGGTAGGTCTGCTCGGCCTCTCGCCACTTGCCCAAATCTTCTTGACACGCGCCCATCTGAACGAGCGCGGCCACATTCTCCGGCGATCGCTCGAGCGCTTCCTTGAAGGCTTCGAGCGCTTCTCCCGGCTTACCTGCCATTCGCAGCGCGATCCCCTTGGAGATGCCCGTTTCAGCAGCGCTCGCTTCGCCCACGCACAGGAACAGCGCGACCACAAGGATCGGGATTGCCCCCAAAACCGCACACTTGGAAAAAGATTGAATACCTGCCATCATGATATTAATATCATACGATCCTCGGAAAATGAAGAGTAACCCCTGAAGAAACGTCTTTACCGGATTTTCTCCGAGGCTCTCCGCTTCGTCTGATTGCCAAGGAGGCGCAGCAGTGGACCTGCTCGATTCGATACAGTCTCATATGCGGCAACTGGAAGAAGAACTGATTCAGCAGCTCAGGAGCCGAGTGAACGTGGCCTTCGAGATCGGGGCCCATCTGGTGAACAGCGGAGGCAAGAGAATACGGGCCCAGCTTGCAATCATCTCCGCGCGCATGGGGGGCTATCACGGTCCTGACGCCATCAAGTTGGCAGGAGCGATTGAGGCCATACATACGGCCACCCTGCTGCACGATGATGTGGTCGACCACGCGGATACCAGACGCGGTCTGCCCGCGGCCAATACACTCTGGTCCAACGAGATGTGCGTGCTCGGCGGTGATTTTGTCCTCGCCCGCGCGTTTTCGGCCCTGACATCGATCGGAAATCTCAGGATCTTGAGGATAGTCTCCGACACGACGCAACGTCTCAGCGAGGGCGAGCTGTTCCAAATGGCCAACATCGGGAATATCGACCTCACGGAAGACGAATATCTCCAGATTATCGTTGACAAGACCGCGGTCCTGATGGAAGCCGCGTGTCGAGGTGGAGCAATTCTTGGCAACCTCGACCCCGAAAAGGAGGAAGCGCTGGCCCAGTTCGGCTTCAATCTGGGCATTGCGTTCCAGATGACCGACGACGTGATCGACTATCGCTCGGAGAAGGCTGTCATGGGCAAGGATCCGGGCAAGGACATCGAAGAGGGAAAGCTGACCTTACCGCTTATTCTCGCACTCAAGACAGCGGATTCGGAGGAGCGATCTCGGGTTGCGTCGCTGATCCAAACACGAAGTATGGCTGACGGCGACTTGGCATGGGTTAGGGATTTCCTCGCCCGCGGCGGAAGCATAGATGAAAGCTTGCGCAGGAGCGAGATATATTTGCGCAAAGCGACACGGCGGTTGGAGATCTTTCCCGATTCCGACGAAAAACAGGCATTGGTGAAACTGGCGCAGAAGATCCTGAGTCGGATGTATTGATACCAGGCTCGAAAAATCGACCCGCACCTGCGCAACCCCTTGACAGCACACCCTGCCGCTGGTAGAGCGCAAGTGCACAAACCACCCAAAGGTGCCCTATGAAGGAACGTCTCTCCTGCGCCGCACTCGTCATCATGATTGCCTGCGCGGCGGCAGGTTGCCCGTCCATATGGCAAACCAAGACTCCCACGGCCCAGGAATCGGCCCAAGACCTGTACCAGAAGGCAGAGGATCTGTTTGCCAAAGCCAACTACAAAGAAGCTATCGAGGTTTACGAACGCCTGAAATCCGGCCATCCTGAGTTCGAGAAAATCCCCGAGGTCTATCTCAAGATCGCGGACGCGTACCTCAAGGACCTGAACTACGAGAACGCGGCGGCCCGCTACTTCCAGTTTCTGGAGCTTTATCCGAAACACCGGGAGAGCGATCGGGCCAAGTACATGATAGGCATGAGCTTTTTCAATCAGATTAAAAAACTTGACCTGGACGACTCCATGGTGAAACGCGCGGAAGGCGCGTTCAAGAAGGTGATTGACCAAGCAGAATCAGATCAGTGGAAAAAGAAGGCGGAAGAAAAGTACCAGGAATGCCGCAAGCATCTGGCTGAAAAAGAGTTGTACAAGGCACGCACGATGTGGAGCATGAGCAGGTACAAGGCCGCGCGATTGGCGGCCCAGCGGGTCCTGGACGAGTTTCCCAACGCTGGGCTCGAAAAGGAAGCCAAAGAAATTATCGAGAAGACGAAGAATAGATGATCAGGCCGTAATCCCTCATCGTATCGCGCTTTCCGCTATCTATCGTAAACATGTCCTTACTCCGAGAGCTTGGAGCTAGACCCGACGGCGCTAGCGGGTCTTTGAAGTCTTCAGAATCTCAAAGAATGTCAGCAGATTAGTCCTCGTCTTATCCGCAAAGTAGTTCCGCTCGTCCGTCATATCAGCCTCCAAGTTTACCACAGGCAAGCCCTCGTCCCTGAGAGCGTCGCCGATCAGGCGGAACGAGCCGTTCTCGTGGCGACAAGCAGGAGTGGAAAAATGGATCGCTCCATCAACTTGATAATCTTTTGCCAGCTCGACGATTGCCTTGACTCTTCTTTGGGAGCTTCCCACATGAGGGTCGTTGAGAGCTTTTAGCGCAAGGCCTTCAAAAGGATCGCTCTCGTCGATCTCCGACCAGTAGACTCGCGCGCTTTCAGCCGTCGCAACGCTGACCTGGTGTTCTTTCAATGTCGCGAATATGTTGGTCTGCTGAACAGGCGGCCACGGAAACCAGAGAACCCTGTAAGTCTCCGGGAATGTTTTCCCGGCTTGTATCCGAGACTCCATCTCGTGGATGAGCATGACGTTGATTTCGTGGCGGAACGCCGACCCCCAAAAAAGCGAGCCCGCTATGCCCAGAAAACAGGCCTTCGTCCCATCCCAAGGGCTCGGCTTTGCCTTCATCAGTTCGTTGACCTGTCGAAATGAAGCCCCGGCCGTATTGGACCAACGGATCGTTTCCTTCAGCCTATCCGTATCCAGCCGTTTTCCTGTGAGGGCCTCCAAGCGGGATGCAATTCCCTTTAGTTGAGAACCCACATATTCGATTGATGACCTGCTGATCTCGTTGGGCACATCAAAAAGGATGCTTTCTTTCTCTTGCGCACGCGCGACAGTCTCGTTTGTCTTTGCTTTTCCGTTGCAGTAATAACTCGACGTTAAGAATAGATCCCCCCTCGGTACCATACCCTGGACGTGGGCTCCCAAGGCCAGCCGGTAAAACGAACAGATATCCCTTGAATATCCTTGATTCTCGGCAGCCACCATAATTGAGGACCCGTTTCCACTGACCGCGGGAGGAATGATGTTGCACGCGAGTTCAAAATCAAAAGGCGTCACATCAAACGCCCACAAGAGCTCCATTGGGAAAGCATAGGATGACACCCAGACCACCTTGGCATTCTCGTCGAATGCTCTGCTAAATGTTGAGGCAATTTCCTTGATCAACTTGTGCCAGCCACTTGGCTTTTGCTCCAACTTTTTCTCCGTGAATGCCACAATGCTTTCAAGATAAGCTCTCATTGGCGCCACCTCCTTCAAGCGACGAACCTCCTCCCGGTACCCAAGAAAGACTGATAGAGCACGTAACCCGTTTGTTAGGCCATTTCACGTCATCACTCTTCGAACATGGCATTGAATCAATCGACATCTCCCTTCATCATCTCGACAAATGCTTCCAGCCGGACCCCAATGCGTCCCATGTCCCCGAAGACATAGTCGTTTTCAATCATCATGAAAGGAACATGCTGATTCCGTAACTCCGCCTCAATGACGGGCGCCTCGAACAGCCCGTAATCACAAAACTTAACAGCGCTGTAGATTACTCCGTCAACTGAATAGTCTCGCACGAATTGGATTATCTGCTCGATTCTTCTCTCAAAACCAGGCATCCTAGGGCACGGGGGCTTGAGCAAATACCTTCGAGCCAGGCTATGAACGGCATTTTCTCCTTCCTGCACAAGCCCTGACCAATGCCTCAAACCCGCGCAGGTATCAAAAGCCACCACAGATGCGCCGGCGGCCTCCACTTTTTCCAGCAGATCCAACCTGTCCATGACGCTCCCCACAACAAGCACTCGAGGCTGTTGGTTCAAACCGGAATTTACGGATGGTGATTGAGCAAGGATTTTCTCGAGCTTCTTCGTGAAGGCCTCTTTCGGAGAAGTCATGGCCTCAAGGCAAAAGGCCAGGAGTTCGCTGCCCTCCAAGGCTGCGGTCTTTGCCTTTTGCCTCTCAAGAAGCTGGGCCATCAACGCTCGTTGCTCGTTCATGACGCGAATGGATTCTTGCAGAGAGTCACGAGAAATCTTGGCGCCGATGAAATTTTCCAACTGCGTTTGAAGAGCCGCCAACTGCTCCGAGAAGTATGTTACGGCGTCCTCATCCCGGTTTCTGGGAACCTCCAACATGAAGGAGAAAGGAGTCTTCACGTGGGAATCCCACAGGTCCCTGAGCCGGCGCATGGCATCGCAAGAGTTGGTGAAGATGATTCCACTGAGATTCCCATATTCGCCTCTCAAGCCTGAATCGAAAACGTTCTTCACGTAGGGGCAGAAGTTGGGGAACAGGTAGGAATCCGCTTGCTTGAGACTTGGGACCGCGCCTCGAATACGCACGGACTCAAGTCCCGCTGCAAGGATGATTTCCTCCGGCACGTACCCGCACATCCATCCTATTACCCCTGCGCCGGCCCGATTCTGTGCTTGATTCATGTATCCCTCCCCTTTACGGAACAACCGAAGACGCTCGCCGTATCTGACCTGACTATCTAGTCTATTTATCCGGAAATGTCAGACCCTGAATCCCTTGATGACCGATTTCAACGTGTCAATGGTTTTAGTTAATGATTCCTGATCCTTGGACGCCTTGCAGATCAGGATAGCTCCCTCGACCGTGCTCATGATGAGTCTGCTCACAGCTTCGCAGTCCACGTCCGGTCGCAGCTTGCCCACCTTCTTTGCTTCTTCGAAAAGCCTCTTCAGCAACCCGTTCCACTCGATGAAGAAGCGGTGGGCCGCCTGAGCCAGATCTCTATGCGTATCGCCCAACTCCAGGGCGAAATTCCCGAAGAATCATCCTCCGCGGCAATCCCGAGCAATAATGTAATCCACCATGCCGTCAATCATCAGATCTATCTTTGTCAGGGGGTCGAACTCTCCGGCCATGATTCTCTCGAGGAACGGGAACTCTCTTTTCAAGGCGTCATCGATGGCGACCAGAGCCAGCTCTTCCTTGCTCCTGAAATAGAAGTACAGGTTTCCCCTCTTCACGCGGGAAGCCTCGCATATATCATCGATAGTGGTGTTCTTGTACCCTTGGTACTTAAAGAGATGCCGCGCCGCGCCAATGATCTTTTCCCTTGTGGCTTGTCCTCTCGATCCCATGATTTCCTTTTCCTTTGTTGACTAGTCAGTCTAATTCTGACTCGACTGTAAAGATCCGTCAAGCGCTTTTTCGTTAGATGGTCTATTCCGGAATTGCCGCCCGTGAAGACATGTCGCGGCAGACGCTTCGCCGCGGATCGTGACTTTCCCGAGGGTCGCTATGAGGCCGGAGAATTATGCGCGCATGCTCCAGTCCTATACAAAATTGCCTTTTGTGGCGCGTTACGCTTGAGCCTTTTGCGTCTGCCCCGCGCCCCTCTTTGAACCCCTCTCCCCAGAAGCACAGGCGCTAACCCAAGGCTGCCCCATTCTTTCGTCCGTCATTCCGGGGGAAGCCGGAATCCGGTCTTTTCGATCCCGCGTTCAGCGCGGAACCGCTCCGCAGATTCAGCCGGGGTCTGGGATTCCGCGATCATGGTCGTGAAACGCCGCACAATTACTTGGCCTGGCAGAGCCCCCTTGGGCCGACTGAGATCGTTCACATCAGCCACGATCACTTCGGTTTTTCCCTTCCCTCTTGCCAGAGAAAAGTGGACTGCCAGGCCGGCTGCGAAAGCCTTGTCTTCGTCTGAGGGTTCTCCGCCTGCGCGGCGGGGGAGTAAGACGTGAGCCCCCGCGCGTCCTTTCACGTGAAACCAGAGATCACCCTTTCGAGCTTTATGCTTGAACAGAAAGTCGTTGCCTCGACCGCTCTTTCCCACCAGGACCGTCAGCCCACCCGGGCTGCGGAATTCGCGAAACATCGCAGATCCGCCGGGTCTTTCCGGTTTCTTGTCAATAGGGGATTTCTTCGTCTGAGCAGGCGCTTTGGATAGGGGAACGTCTGCTGCAAGCCGCTCCAGCTCCTCAACTGTCTCGGCGCTCTCCACATAGTAGAGCAGATCTTCCAGAGCTGCCTTCTCATCACGGGTAGCCTCCAGACGCTTGTCCGCAATGTTCTTCCCCCGTTTGCCCTTCGCGGCTTTCTTGAAGATCAACTCCATATTCTCCACCGGCCCGAGAGCAGGATTGAGCTTGATGGCATGAGGAGCGCCTGTGACCCAGTCCGAAACAGTGAGGCTCTCCAAGCCTTTTCGCGCGAGGCGCAGGTTTACCTTGAGCAGGTCCCCTTCGTGCTGGCGTTCGGCGAAGGACTCCAGCTTCTGAATATCTTCTTCGATCTTGGCGCAACGCCGTTCCAAGCCGCGAATCCGTGCTCGAATGGGCGAAGCTATTTCCCGACGCAGAGCTTCCAGCAAGAGAGATTCCAGCCTTGGCCAAAAAAAGGCTTCTGCTGCTGCATTCATGGATTCAAAGACCTGATCCGATTCCGGTGTCGCTGTCAGCGTGAGCCTTCGGCGACCCTTTGCATCTTGCGTAACGCCGGGCCGCATCTGTTCGGGAGCAATGTTCGCGAGCGGCTCGGCGCCGGGTTTCCCACGAGGAGGCGGCGGTTGATACGTCATGCCCGGCAATACAATTCTGGTGGCGGTCTCCTTCTCCGGTATCCGGTGCAAGCAATCCATGATCCGATTGGACCATCGATCCACCAGCAATATGTTTGAATCGCGCCCAAGAAACTCCAGCACGATGTCCCGTTCTTCGGCCGAGTCCGCGGGCCCTCTCGTGGTGGTGACGAACACCACTCGGTCGGCCACGGCAGCGCTCACACCCGCTATTCTGGCGCCCTGGACGTGAGCCCGTAGGAAAGCGCAAAATCGAGGCGGCGTAGGCGGATTAGGTATCTTGAGGTCCGTGAGGTGGATACGTCCAAGGAGAGGATCCGCGCTCATCATGAGCTTCTTTTCACCCGCGGCGCGGGTGCGCACGCGAAGGACGATCTCCCGAGGCAGGGGCTGATGTATCTTATTGATGAACCCGCCTCTCAGCAGTTCGTCAAGCTCCGCAGCAATCTTCTGAAGTATCGTCTGATCCATGAAGTGATCACCGACCCTCGCTCAAGGCGCTCCAGGTCTTATATTCTCGCGGTTGCGCTTTCTTCAGGACGATTCGGACTTATTATACCTCAGAGAGCGTGCAATTTCGGGAGACCTGTCATGAGCAACAGAACTATCATGGTTACCGACGACATATACCGCTACATACTCTCGACCTCGTTGAGAGAGCCTGATGTGCTCCGCCGGCTCAGGGAAGAGACGAAGCGCGATCCCGATCACCGCATGCAGATCTCGCCCGAACAAGGCCAGTTCATGGCCTTACTCCTTCGTCTGATGGGCGCCGGGCAGACCATTGAGATCGGAGTGTACACAGGTTACAGCAGCCTTTGGACTGCGCTGGCTCTCCCTTCCAACGGAAGAATGATCGCGTGCGATATCAATAAGCAATGGACCGACGTGGCCAGGCGATATTGGAAGGAAGCAGGCATCCAAGAAAAAATCGATCTGCGCCTCGGACCGGCTCTGGACGCTTTGGACGAGTTGCTGGCCGAGGGCCGCTCGGGCGCCTTTGATTTCGCTTTTATCGACGCGGATAAGGAGAATTACGACGCCTACTACGAGCGCTGCCTGGCGCTCTTGCGTCCCGGCGGTTTGATTGCTATTGACAATACGCTTTGGGACGGCCGTGTGACCGCGCCCGATCCCGGAGATGAAGCCACGCTTGCGATAAACGCGCTGAATAGGAAGCTGCTCCAGGACAAGCGTATCGATCTGAGTCTGGCGCCGATTGGCGACGGCCTGACCCTGGTTTGGAAGCGACCGTGATTTAGCGCTCGATTTGCCAAGTGAGCTGATGTATTTCAGGCAGCAACCGTGCAACGGGCTTTGGTGGGACAGGCGTCCCGCCTGTCACGCCCTGGGGAGATGTGCGGCGGCGGGGATAGACAGGCGGGATGCCTGTCCCACAAAGAACAAAGCCTTGTTCGATTTTCGGCGCATCGTACTGGTGTACGCGCGACGCCACGATCGAAGGCCGCGCGATCGAGCTAACCGAGAGGCCATCTTTTTCTCAGTGCTTAGGGCTGCTGTATGAGTCTTATTCCCAGGCTTCAGCATTACTGGTATCTGCTTTGCTCACTTCCGCCGCACAAGCTTGTGGGCGCAGGCGTGGAGCGGCTGATCACAGGCGTGCGAAACCGCGGTCAACGCAAAGAAGACATCCTGAATTGCACCTATGCTATCGACGCTCCTTTGCCCCACTTGAGCCTGGTTCGCTATCTCAACCACATCGGCGTTTCGATGTCTGAATCCGAGCGCGAAGAAATTCTAGACGTGGCTCGTCTCTTCATCGAGCGCCGGTTCGATTTACTCGGGTCCGGCTGGGTCCAGGTAAAGCGCGGCATGAAGTGCGACGGAATGGAGGGCCACGTCTATTTCAGTACGCCGCCTCCCGCGGCGGACAAGGAAGGCGTGTGGCTCCAAAAGCTGCTCAATCCCGCCAATGTGGTCGAGGCGCGGCGCATCTGGCGGCTCATTGGGCCTGATTATCAGCCGATTGACTGGAGCCTTGATTTCAAGTCCGGATTCCGGTGGTCAGAGCGCACGTGGTACCGGGATATCTCATACGGCCATTCCCCGGGCGCGGACGTCAAAGTTCCGTGGGAGCTGTCGCGGATGCAGCATCTCATGCAAATGGGCTGGGCGTATGGGCTGGTCGTGTCCGACGAGGGCTCCGATGCGCAGGCCGCGCCGGGTCTTGCAGATCGCTTTTTGGCCGAATTCCGCAATCAGGTCTTGGACTTTATTGCCGTTAATCCTCCTCGATTCGGCGTCAATTGGCATTCGAGCATGGATGTTGCCATACGCGCCGCGAATTGGCTGCTGGCCCACGACCTTTTCGCCTCTTTCGGCGCGAGCTTGGACCCAGCCTTTGAAGCGGTCTTTGTTCGCAGCCTGTGCGAGCACGGCTGCCACATCGTGAACAACCTTGAGCACTCAGCCGAATTCCGCGCGAACCACTACCTTGCTGATATTGTGGGCCTTCTCTTTGTGGCCGCGTACCTCCCTCGAACACCCGAAATCGACGCATGGCTCGCGTTTGCAATCCAGGAGCTTATATCCGAGACCGAGCGCCAATTTCTGCCCGATGGGGCCCATTTTGAGGCATCCACAAGTTACCATCGCCTGGTCGCGGAGATGGCGCTTTACGGAACAGGGATCACTCTGGGCCTTCCCGAAGAGAAGCGGCAAGCGCTCCTCGAATACGATTACCGCCGGCATAAAGTGAGACCTCCTCTCAAACCGGGCCCCATGAGCTTCTTTCCCTTGCCGGGAAACGGGCCTCTGTCACCCTTCCCGCCCGGATGGTTTGAGCGCCTGGCAAAGATGGTCGAGTTCTCGGAGCGCATCACCAGACCTGACGGCCGGGCGCCACAAATCGGGGATAACGATAACGGGCGCTTTTTCAAGATTAGGCCCAGGCGCCGAGCGCTGACAGTGGCGCAAGCCAAGGACTTGTATCTGAACCTGAAGGACTATAACGGCCTTGCTGATGACCAAACGCACTGGGATGAGGATCACCTGGACCATCGCCACCTGCGGGAAGCCTGGGATGGCCTTGTGAGGCGACCTAGGCAGCGCGAGGACTCCGATGCCGAGTCTATCGAAACTCGGGTTATGCGCGCCCTCGCCCGCGATAAGAGAGTCAACTTTCCGGCTGTAGCTCTCCACTCGCCAAGAGGGCCCAACAACACAGAGTCTCAAGCCACGGAATCAGGATTGCGAGCCGGCCTGCGCCTGTTCGCATACCCGGATTTCGGGCTCTATGTGTACAAATCCAATCGGCTTTATCTGGCGGTTCGCTGCGGAGGCCAGGGCCATGACGGCCGGGGCGGTCATGCTCACAACGATCAGCTCTCCATTGAACTCGCGATAGATGGCGTGCCGATCCTTATAGATTCTGGAACGTACTGCTACACGTGTTCTTTAGAACGTCGAAATTTGTTCAGATCCACTGCGATGCACAACACCCTGAGCATTCCCGGAAAAGAACAAAACCCGCTGCTACCTGGTTTATCCGGGGCTTTTCGACTACCCAACCGTGCTCGCGGTCGGGTCATCGAGGCAGGACATGATCTGTTCATTGGCGAACACGTGGGCTTCGGAGCCCCGCACCGACGCACAATTCAAATCGAATCCACTCGCATCAAGGTCGTGGACGAGTGCGAAAGCAACAGTGCGAAAGAGATTCGACTGCATTTGTGGCCGAACTGCGAGGTTCACGAGATAGGGGAACCGGGAAAGATCCGACTGGTATGTGGGAAACTAGAAGTGACGGTGAGTTCAGTGAATGCCGCTTGGTCGATGGAGAACTATGGGTTCTCGTCCGGATATGGTCTCTCGTGCCAATCTGTCGCGGCTGTGTTGCAAGGCGAGGACGTCCGTATGGAATGGTTCGTTGCCCGTCGTGAGCTATGAGTCAGCCATCTGCGCGCGTCCATCAGGCATTCGGTGGCCCGCTCCGCGGTTGTGCCCGAGTCAACGTGTCGTCTCAGGAAGGCTATCCCGAGGCGATTCCTTTACCCGATACAAACGCCATCGGCCATGTTCGGTCACGGGTTCGAGCTTTGGCTCGGAGCGGACGATATCCTGAATTCGGTCGTCGCCATTCACGAGCACGTGTTCGAAGTAATCCAGGTCCGAGGGCTTGACCCACTCCGGGCGCCATTCCAGCCCACTCGTCCAGGGTTTGAGAAATCGACCCTTGTACACGACCAGACACGGCGAGAACTCCGCGAAAGAGAAATTCAGCCTCGCAGCCTTCAGAACCTGTCCGTACGCGAAAATCTGGATGAACGGCCGACCTTTGATGAACTCGCTTTTCTTGACGAAATCCAGTCCCATGAGACTTGAATATTCCGGCAGCGCGGCCAAGGCGCCTCTCAGGCCCGACAATTCCTTGGTCTCGAACATGATCCAGGCCGCGGTGGTCAACCCGGACAAAGCGAGGACGAGCGTGACGGCCGCAGCCCGTCGAATGAGCGGTGTCAGGCTCGGCGCAGGCAACGCCAGGAGCAGCATTATCATGGCAAACGGCATCCACCTTTGCCCGAATCGGATTGTGTTCATGTACTTGTCAGGCAACGCTATCGCAAAGACAAGGAACATCAGACCCGCGGCGAGCAGGGGCCGGTTCATGCGGTCTTTGAGGTCGTTCCGGTTCTGTAACACTGCCAGCAGGATCCAGCCGAGCACGAGCAAAAGAATCAACTCATCCGCAAATCCTTGGAGCCCGCCCAGGGCCGCGTCGGTAAATCGGAAGAAGCTCAATCGCTCGAGAAAAGGGGTGGCCCACAGCAAAGGAGTGGCCATATCCGAAGTGGCAAACTCCGGGTACCACACGGCGGCAAGCGCCAGCGCCGGCGCCGCACAAAGACCTCGAATGGCGGCTTCTTTGAAAGAAACACGGAAGAGCAGGCTGCTCAAAACAAGCCAGCAGACCCCTGCCATCAGCCACAACACGTGGCAGACATAGAGGAGAACCGCGGCGCCCATCCACAGGAGCGCCTGCCCCACGGACCACGCGGTGGCGCGAGTTCGATCCACCAAGAGGAACCAGAGCATAAAGGCGGGCCACCCCAGAGCGAAGCTGTAGAAGCCCCAGTACAGCACGTGATTGAAAACGAAAAGCGACGCGACCGTCGCGGATTCCGGAGAACGGCTCCGTGCGCTTGCCAGGCCGTGTATGGCGATTACCCAGAGGAGCGCTATGGTCAGCATTGCCATGCGACCCGCGCTAAGTGGGCCGAAAACCACCCAGCTCGCTCCCAGAAGAGCGTATGACAGGCTGTACGGCGTGAACCACTGTATCACGTAGGGGCCCTGCTCCGGATCCTTCACTGTTTCCAGAAAAAGCCGTATCTGCGCGGCTTGTTGCGGCAAGTCGGTTATTGGAGGAAACGTAACCGCGAGGAAAGGGATCGCTACGACCAGGCAGCACAACCCGAGGAGCATGTGCGGGACGGTGATTCGTTGCATGGGAAGGAGTTCCTCAAGGCCCCGGCCGAAGACGCGGGCCCTCGGATGCAGACTCACCGCTCACATCTACTCGCTCATCCGACGCGAAGTCAACGGATATCGCCGCTGGGGGCAATCAGCATCATGGTTGGCTTCCAAAGCTGCCCTCAACCACCTTGCCAACCCGGGGGGCGTCTGCTAATTCTCTGCGGCGGAGCGTCCCGGCTAATGGAACCAAGTTACGCCGGGATTCAGTGTGTAATCCGGGCCATGGACAGAGCCGTTGTGAGCCATCGCGAGCATCTCATAGATGTGGCTGTGCCGCTGCCTATTGACGGACCCTTCACCTACAGGGTCCCCGAGGGGCTCTCGGAACGCATCCAGGTGGGTTCCCGCGTGTTGGTTCCCTTCAGAAACAAGATAAGGGCCGGCTTCGTGGTCGGCGTGGGGAACTCGCCACGCGCTCCGGACGATCTCAAGGATGTGGCGGACATCCCGGACGAGCCTCCGTACCTGACAGCGGAGCTCTGGGATTTTATTCGCTGGGTCGCGGACTACTACCTGGTTCCTGACGGGTTGGTTTTGCGGACTGCGCTCCCTCCGGGTTCCGATAGACGCTCCCAACCTTGGGTCATACTCACCGCCGAGGCGCGTGAGCTGATGGCTCGCTCACCTGACCATCAATCGGTCTCTTTGCCGCCCAAGCTGCTTCGCTCGGGAGTGATGCTCCGTCGGGAGCTGGAGCGAACCGTAGGCTCCGAGTGGGTCGAAACGGCTCTGGACCAGGGTTGGGCACGGATCGAGGAGCGTATTGCCCGACCTCGGGTCGGTCTGGGCAGGCGACGATTGCCGGAGCTTCTGAATCCCGTTCGGTCGAGAGTCGGCCGAGCAGGCGAAGCGCCTGAATTAACCGCGGACCAGCAGACCGCGTTCCACGCGATTCAGGCCGCGGCGCGAGTCGGCGGCTTCGAACCTTTTCTCCTCTTCGGCGTTACAGGATCGGGCAAGACCGAAGTGTACCTTCGGGCAATCCAAGAGACCCTTGCGCAAGGTAAACGGGCGCTTGTTCTGGTCCCCGAGATTGCGTTGACTCCCCAGTTGGCTCGCCGTTTCTTGAGACGTCTGGGCGGAGGAGTCGCGCTCTTTCACAGCGGCTTGACCAGAGCTCAACGACTGGACGAATGGCGTCGCATCAGGTCAGGTCAGGTGAATGTGGTGATCGGCGCCCGTTCAGCCGTCTTCGCGCCGCTGGAGCGGTTGGGGCTGATCGTTGTGGACGAGGAGCATGATCCTTCGTACAAGCAAGAAGATAGTTGCCCTTATAACGCGAGGGATATGGCCATCGCGAGGGCTAAGCTCGGCGCCGCGTGTGTGATTCTGGGCAGCGCCACGCCTTCGTTTGAGACATTCGTCAACGCCCAACGCGGGAAAATCACTCGGCTGGATCTACCCGGCAGGTATCACGGCGGGGCTCTGCCTAACGTGGAGCTGGTGGACCTGAAGACCGCGGTCAAGAGCGACCAAAAGCGAGCGTTCCTCACTCCGCCGTTGCTCAGGGCCATTGCAGACGTTCTGGAACGACAGGAGCAGATTGTGCTCTTCCTCAATCGGAGAGGCTTTGACACCTTTGCCCAGTGCCGATCGTGCGGCCACGTTTTCAAATGCCCCAACTGCGATATCAGCCTGGCCCACCACAAGAGGGCCCGCGATCTGAGGTGCCACATCTGCGGCTTCTCGCGGGCAGCTCCGCCTTTATGCCCCGAATGCGCCGGAAGCAAGCTCTTCTTTGGAGGAGTCGGCACGCAGAAAGTGGAAGAGGAGCTGGCCGCTCTGTTCCCCGACGCCCGGATCGAACGATTGGATCGGGATGCAATCAGTCGCCGAAACGCTCTCGAACAGATCCTGGAGCGATTCCGAAGGAAAGAGGTGGATATCCTCACCGGAACCCAAATGATCGTGAAGGGCCACGACTTTCCCGGGGTGTCGTTGGTCGGTGTGCTCTGCGGAGACCTGTCGCTTCACTTTCCGGACTTTCGAGCCTCGGAACGGACTTTCCAGCTCATCGCGCAGGTCGCGGGCCGCACAGGTAGAGGCCCGGACCCTGGACGTGTGATCTTGCAGACCTTCGATCCGGGCCACGAAGCCATCCAGTTCGCGGCGAAGCAGGCGTACGAGCAGTTCTTCGACCAGGAAAGCGTGATGCGACAGGAGCTTCTCTACCCCCCTTTTGGCTACCTGGTCCTGATACGCGTGGAGGGAACCAGCCAGAGGCGCGTTGAGGACAACGCGGTCGCCATAGGAAGAGCCGCAAGACGATTCAAAGGTGGGGCGCGGGACGTGACCATCCTGGGGCCTGCCCCATCCCCTCGACGGAAAATGGTCGGTCGGCACAGATGGCAGCTTCTGCTCAAGGCTGCAAACAGAGGGCCGCTCCGAGACCTTGTAGGAGCGGTTCAGGCCGAGGGGCGGCTCAAGGCCCATGGTCTCAAAATAGTGGTCGACGTGGATCCTGTGGACATGTTGTGAATTCATCAGGCGCTGTAAATTACGCCCACATCCCGGCGCATCTCACACGTGAATTTTAGACCGAGCGAGTGTCTATCACCGTTTTCAATGCGATTTCACATTGTTGCTACGGCGCGCGTGAGGACGGTCCGGTCGGTTTCACAGCTTTTGTTTGCTCTCTGCTTGTTTCACGTGCATAATACGAGAACGGAAAGGCGCAACCTCATGAAGAGCACGACCATAATAATTGTTACGGTAGCTGCGTTTGTAGTTACGGGAGCGCTCATCGTCCTGTGGTCTCAGCAGCAGCGGCCTGTCTCGACCCCAAAGGCGTTGGGAGTTATCCAGTTAACGGACGAGAATTTCGAGAAAGAAGTGGTGGAAGCTTCTCGCCACCGTCCCATATTGGTGGATTTTTACGCGGACTGGTGCCTCCCCTGCCGTTTCCTGGATCCGATCCTCGAGGAGGTGGCCAGAGAGAAAGCCGGGCGCGCGGTGATCGGCAAGGTGGATTCCGACCGGAACCTTATTGCGCGCAGATTTGGAGTTCAACGGGTGCCCGCCATCTTCATCATCAAAGATGGCGAGATAAAGAATCATTTCCAGGGCGTGGTATCAAAGGACACCATTATTCGAGCCCTCGAGGAATTCGGGGCCTAGTGGCCGGGCCCGCATCATGTCTTGCTCTCTCCGGCAATTGAAGATCGTCATCCGAGGAGCGGGAGAAATGGCCACCGGCACGGCCTGCCGTCTCCATCGGGCCGGATTCGGAAGCCTCCTCCTCTTGGAAATTCCTTCCCCTCTCGCTGTGAGACGCGCGGTCAGTTTCAGCGAAGCCGTTTACGAAGGGACCCAGACTGTTGAAGGGATCACCGCGGTGCGTATCTCGTCCGTCGACGAAGTCGATCGAGTCTGGGCTTCCTCCCGCATTCCGGTTTTCGTTGATCCGGACAAGATGGCGGTGACCATTGTCCAGCCCCACATCGTCATAGACGCCATCCTCGCCAAGAGAAACACCGGAACAGCCATCGACGACGCTCCGTTGGTCATTGGCCTTGGCCCAGGCTTCTTTGCCGGGCAAGACGTTAAATACGTGATAGAGACCAACCGCGGCCACAACCTGGGAAAGGTCATATCTCACGGTCCGCCTGAGCCTGATACCGGCGCCCCCGGAGAGATCGCGGGGGAGAGTGTCCGGAGAGTGCTCCGATCCCCCGGAGACGGCGTATTTCTGTCGGATCGCGCCATTGGTGAACCCATTGAAAAAGGAGAAACGGTGGGAGAGGTCGCGGGCCTTGCGGTGAAGGCCGCTCTTGACGGGGTGCTCAGAGGACTCATACGCCCCGGCGCGCATGTGTTCAGGAATATGAAGCTTGGGGACGTGGATCCGCGGGCGGACAGAACCCATTGTTTCACCATATCCGAGAAAGCCAGAGCCATTGGGGGAGGAGTTCTGGAAGCCATACTTATGGAATTTAATCGACCAAATTGAGCCAACGAACCTCGGCTGCGGAGTGCTCACGAACGCAGGTCTGGTAGCGGTCAAGTTTATTCCTCATTGAAATTTATCGCTTTTTCAGGTATAGTACATCGGTCTGGATACGAGTTTCATCATCCGCGGGGATAAGTCGCTCCTGGTCGACTGCGGGGAATCGACAAATTCCTTAAGATTTGGGCCGAACGCTGACGGATGCGACGAAGCGGGGATAGATGGTCTCGGGACCGGACGGTGGGCGGTTTCCGCCTTCCAACCGTTGTCGTGGCTTTCAGAGCCGCGTGTCTAATGTAGTTCGGGACGTATGACGAGGGTTGTGAGCGTGCTCAAAGGAGTGTCGTTCGGGTTAGCTGTCCTGTGGTTTGTTCTGTTTCCGGCGAAAGGCTCGTGTCAGCTTAACGAGGCTTCCAAGACCGTGCCTGTGGCTCAGTCGTCGACTGGAAACACGAACCTCTCCGTATCGCGCGACCGGATTACCAAAGCTCCGGAACGAGTCGGTGACGCCGGCGGATCGACGATATCGAGCCCTTCACGTAATCAAACGCAATCGTCCGGAACGCCGGTAGGTGCCGCCGAAGGCGTAGTTTACGAGGACGCGGAAGAAGTGGACCTTCTCGCCCGCGATCCTCTGCGCCTACTGCGCCTGGAAAACATCAAGCCACTCTACATGGACCCGCCCTTGGAAGGCGAAGGGATATGGGAATCCGCGAGCAGCCCCCGGGACGTCTTGGGCGAACCCATCGTGTACAAGACGTTCTATCGATCGAGCGTGCAGTTCCCGAACGCCATCGTGTACATGATGGTGATCGACATGAGCAAGGTGGCGATGCGGTACTACGTAGGCTCTCAGGAGCCGGCGGCTAACGCCGCCCTCTCACGGGTGGAACCGCAGCTCTTGCCCAGGATCATGGCCGTTACGAACGCTATGTGGATGCAGCGGCACTCCCAGGGCGCAGGCGCCATCTTCCGCGGAAGAGTTCTGTACCCCATGGTGGATGGTATGGCTACGCTGATCATTTTCAAGGACGGCTCAGTGGACATTCAGGAGTGGAGTTCCGATATACCGCAACACCTCGTCATTGACGCTCGGCAGCTCCGACACCTCATCGTCAAGAACGGACTCGTGGTTCGCGCAGTGGTGAGAAAGGATCGTCTTGAGGATTCGGAAATCGGCCTGGGCTTTCTCCTCGGGCACGGAGCAAAGAGCGTGGAAGGGGAGCACGCCTGGTACGTTGCCCATCGGAGCGCGTTCGGCATCAGGGATGACGGCAACCTGGTCTTTGCCATCGGCCACCACGTGGGAACCAAGGACATGGCCAAAGCGCTCGTCCTGGCCGGCTGTGAGCGAGCCATTCATGCGGACGCGAATCCCGCCAACATCGTGGGGAACCTCTATCTTCGAGATTCCACCGGCAATCTTCTGCGCAAGCTCAGGCTCTCACCGGAACAGGGCAAGTACACCCTTGAAAGGTACGAGAACGGATACACCAAGGATTTCTTTGTCTTCTTTTCCAAGGCTTCGGGGAGCGCTCCCGTGAGGTCGCTGACCAAGCGTAATCCGGCGGCGAAACGTCGTACACAATGAACCGATCATTTACTTCGATTCTCCGCAGAGCTTCTCTGTTGACGGTCGCCCTGCTGCTGAGTTTGTCCGTCGTTGCTCGAGCCGCGGCCGCTGATGACCCGGATCGTTCAATGCAAAAGGCTCGCGCGGCCATCGTGAAGGCCAACGCGGGGGATCTGAACGCTGCGATGAGTCTTTTTGCGGAGAGCATCAATGCGTGGGAAAAGAATAGCTTTGCACACCTGAACCGAGGAAAAACCTTCCTCGCGGGCGGGGACATCGAATCCGCGCTCAAGGACCTGGACCGAGCCCTCAAGCTCGACGCCAAGTCTGCGGACGCCTACATCGCCCGCGGCGTAGCCCACCGACGTCACGGGGATTTCGAAAAAGCTCTCAAAGATTTTGGTCGCGCGCTTGATTTGGAGCCTTCAAACATCAAGGCCCGAATGAATCGAGCTGCGCTGCTCCTGGACGCCGGCGCCCCCGAGAGCGCGCTTGAAGACCTGAGCCTCATTATTAAGACTCAGCCACGCATGACCGCGGCCCTGGGCAACAGGGCATATGTCTTGGGCCAGATGGGGCGTTACGACGAAGCCGTCAAGGACCTTACCGAAATAATAGCCCTGGATCCCAATGACCAGAAGGCGATCAAACACCTCGCATTCGTGTACGGCCAGAAAGGCGACTTGTCCAAAGCCCTCACCTGGTACAAGACAGCGCTCAAGCAAGAGACCGACCCAGCCGCTCGCGTCCGCCTGGAGCGAGAAACCTCGAGACTCACCAGGAAAGCCGCCAACCGCTAGGGCCTAAGAAATTGGGGGGAAATAGGGACATAGGCGCAATACTATTACAAATGCGCGGTCAAAGAAGTGACAGTGGTAATGGCCGCAACTGTCGGAAAGCTGAAGATGTGGCCGGCAGGGACGCCGGCCGCTACAGGACTTTTGCCGGCCCAATCGATATTCATTGCTTGGTTCTTATTTTGGTAGGGACCGGCGCCCCTGCCGGCACGGGAACGAGGAGCAACCCCGGGCCTCGCGGGACAGTCGCGCCAAGAACAGGGTATTACCTGTCGGAAAGCGAATTGATGTGAAAGACCGTGACGTAATAATTCACTTCGGCTGGCCGCTCTCTTCGTGGCTTGATCGGTTGTCAATCGGCGTTATGGTATTCAATATCATGCGTCTGCCGAAACAATTCCCGTTGTTCCGTTTTGAGATCAACTACCCCGGACGGCCGTGGAAGCCACCGCTGGAGAAAAGCAGTTTCAAACTCTAGGAGCCTGTCGAGGCACAGGCTCCTAGAGCTCTCCTCCAACATCTATAAGAAGTTACAGACTCTGCAACTGCTCCTATTCCGCCAGGAGGCTCTTGAGCTCCTTGTTAAATTCCGGCAGCACCTTGAACAGATCGCCCACAATGCCGTAATCGGCCTTTGTGAAAATAGGAGCCTCAGGGTCTTTGTTGATCGCAACGATCACCTTTGACGAGCCCATCCCGGCCAGGTGCTGGATTGAGCCGGATATGCCGCAGGCTATGTACAGATTCGGTGTAACCGTCTTTCCAGTCTGGCCCACCTGGTCCGAATGGGGACGCCACCCCGCGTCCACCGCGGCTCGGGAAGCGCCTACAGTAGCCCTTGAACCGAATATTCCGGCTGCTTCTTCCAAGAGCGCATAATCAGGGCCTCCCATGCCTCGGCCGCCGGATATGATGATCTCGGCCTCGGTAAGGTCCACTTTGCCGCTCGTATCCAGGTTCAGGTCTTTGGTGGTATAGGTCGCTCGGCTGGTGTCCGGGCTGAACGATATCTTTTCCACCGCGCCCGCTTTAGGATTTTCACGCACTTCCAGGACGTTGGGTCGAGCAGTGGCCATCTGTGGCGAACTCAAGCTCACCCACTTCGCGTAGCATTTGCCCGCGTACATCGGGCGCCTGCCCACAAGCTTGCCTCCGTCCAGCTCGAAGGAAATGCAGTCCGCGACGACTGCGACCCCGAGCTTCGCCGCGGCGCGTGGCGCAAGGTCCTTTCCGTGGATCGAATGGCTGATCAGCAGGACCTCAGCCCCTTTTTCCTTCGCCACCTGAGCGAGCGCCTGCGCAAAGTATTCCGAGTTATACGATTCCAGTTGCGGCGCTTCTACGATGTAGACCTTATCCGCGCCGTACTTGGCCACATCCGGAGCGAATTGCTCCGCGTGAGGACCCATGAGGACCACACCCGCGTCCGCTCCAAGACCGTCGGCGATCTTTCTACCTTCGCTGGTGAGTTCCAATGCGGTTTTCTTCAGCTTACCCGCCTTGATTTCTCCGTATATGAGCACTTTCGACATTGTTTACTTGCCCTCCGATTCACGCTTTCCGATCACGATCAGATAATCTTTGCCTCGTTGCGCAGCGCCTGCACCACCTGTTTGGCCGCGTCCGGAGGCTCCAACCCTTCAATCTTTTTGCCGGCCTTCCGCTCGGGAGGCATGGAGTACTCCTTGGACTGAAGTTTCGCCTCCACAGAGACTCCCAGCGCAGCCGCGTTCTTGGCATCAATCGGCTTCTTCTTGGCCTTCATGATCCCCGGTAGCGAAGCATACCTCGGCTCATTGAGACCCTTCTGAGACGTGACCACGCAAGGCAGGGGAACTTCCACGGTTTCCTTGCCGCCCTCGATGTCTCGCTCCAGGATTGCGCTCTTCTTATCTGCGGCCACCTCAACTTTGGTGACGAGCGTCACTTGAGGCAGCCCGAGGAATTCTGCGAGCATTGCGCCGACTTCGCAGAAGTCGTCGTCAATGGCCCGATGGCCGCAAAAGATCACGTCGTATTGGACGTCCTTGGCGGCCGCGGCCAACGCTTGCGCCACGGCAAACGGATCGGCCGTATTGACCGCGGGATCGTTCACATGGATACCCCGGTCCGCGCCCATTGCAAGGGCCGTTCGGATCGACTCCGTGGCTCGGTCAGGACCGATAGCCAGAATGACCACCTCGCCTTCCTTGAATTTCTCTTTGAGGCGCAGGGCTTCTTCCACGCTGAACTCATCATAGGGATTGATGATGTGCTTGATCCCTTCCGTGACAATCCCAGTCCCCTCGGGATTGACTTTTATCTGCGTTTCCGTGTCAGGGACCTGTTTTAGACAGACCAGTGATTTCAAGGATGATCCTCCTTTCATTCTGACTCACGGGACGAGGATTTGGGAACCCGATGGATTGATAAACTTATTGACTTTACTAGCAGTTGATTGCGAGAGTCAAGGGAAAAGGCAGGAGAGAGACAATGGCATTTTGGGATCTCAAAGACGCGCAATTGGCGGAATTTCGCCCGGGGATCATGAGTAAGGCGGAAATCGGCGCCAACCTCATCATGGTCTGCATGGAGATTGCCGCAGGCAAGGAAGACACAGGTCACGAGCACCCCTTTGACCAGTGCGGCATCGTCCTTGACGGCCAAATCGAGATGTTTGTGGAGGACGACCGAAAGAAGCTAGGGCCCAATCAATGCTACTTTCTGCCCGCAGGCAAACGACACGGCTGGAAGACCTTTGACCGTCCGGTGAAAATCCTGGACGTGTCCGCAAAACCACCGAGCTTTTGAGGGACGCGGCGAGGGAGGGCACGGGGCATAGGCGCTCAAGTAACTCCCCACTTACGCTCCCAAATCTTGGGTGTCCCACAGGGACACCAAGATAGTAGCCCGGTAATTCATTGCCGGGTAAGGTGAACAGTCAACGAATAAGGTCTCTGAGTCCCGGAGGGACGGCACTTTGTAGGTCGGGTTGAGCCCGGCGAAACCCGACACCATTGGCTTTGACACCATGTCGGATTTCGTCCCGCACAGAACGCGGAACTCAATCCGACCTACACCTGTCGTCCCCCGGGACTCTCAAGACAAGAGATTTTGGCGCCTTTTCCCGGCGATGAATCGCCGGGCTACTTCCTGCTGCCCCTTTGGGGGCGTGCCAAAGCCAAACAACGTGACCCTATTTTAGCGCCTATGGCGGCAAAGAGCTTCCCCAGCGAGTAGGATGCGGTGACCCCGCGTCCGGCGAGGTCACCACATCCTAACGCGGATTGGAAGTGGCTGGAAATATAGGAGTTCTTGGGGAGGGGTCCGGGGAGGCCCTTCTTGCAAGAAGGGCCTCCCCGGCTACTCTTCAAGAAACTCCTAAGCTTTACATCCGCTACGCATCATCGAAACCACGGCTGCCATGTCTTCAGGCATTGGAGCCGAGAATTCCAGGTATTCTCCCGAACGGGGATGCGTGAAACCCAGCACGGCCGCGTGCAAAGCCTGCCTTTTGAGGCTTTCCAGGCCGCGGCGCAGCGCAGCATCTCTCACGGTTGTTTTCTTGCGCAATCGGCCGTACACAGGATCTCCGGCCACAGGCAGCCCGATAGCCGCGAGGTGGACCCGGATCTGATGCGTTCGGCCGGTCTTGGGGGCAACTTCCATGAGCGTTATTCCACCGAGCTTTTGCAGCGCCTTCCAACGAGTAATAGCCGGCCTGGGCTTTGTGGTGGTTGTGGAGATCCTCTTGCGATCTTTGGCATGACGGCCCAACGGCCTATCTACCACTCCTTCGTCTATTGATGGTTCGCCTCTGACGAGCGCCAGGTACACCCGATGAATCGAGTGCTCTTTGAACGCGGTTGAAAGCGCCCCATACGCCTTGTCGCGCTTGGCGACCACCATCACACCGGAAGTGTCTTTGTCCAAGCGATGCACCACACCCCAGCGACCAGGCTGGCCGACTCCGACCATCTCCGGTCTCGAACGTACCAGCGCATCCACGAGCGTCGTGACCGGCCGGCCCGCGCCCGGATGCACAACCAGTCCCGGAGGTTTGTTGACCACAATCAGATCTTCATCTTCAAAGAGAATATCGACCGAAGGCGCAGGCTCGGCCAAATCAAGGACCGGCTCGTGGTCTGCAAGATCGATCTCCACCACATCTCCAGGCTTCAAGATTGTTGAAGGCCGGATAGCTTTGCCGAACAAGCGGATGCGGCCCAGTCGGATGAGGCGTGCCACACCTGACCGACTGAATGTCTCCTTCAGAAGCTCGGCCAGGAGCCGATCTGCTCTGTCTGGAGTGGCGTTCTGGGGAATTGCAGAGGTGGTTTTGGGATGATTCATGGACATATTTGGTCAAAGGAGTTCATTAACGTGTGTCAAATCCGCTTTCGACTTATCTTTCAGGTTCGCCGCATGCCTGCTCAATATGCCGAACCCGCCTTTTCGAGCGAAGGATGTTCTGCAACAAATTCCAGGCAGATCACGGCCATGGAGGTGGCGTGGACGCCGGGCCGGGGGCAACTACTAATGCCTCAATGACAATGAGAATGATCAGAACCAGGACAAAGAATGCCACTCCAAGACCTAGAACAACTCTCGATCTAGACTTGCCGCTCTCTTTGTTCACTGTTTGATCCACAACGAGCGCTCCTCTTTGGGCAAATGGGGAACGAACCCTGTACTTGCGATCCTCTGCTCACGCGTTCTTGTCCCAAACAGGCGGCCACAGGAGCGATCACAAGCGGCTCCAAGAGCTGGGAGTTTTGGGGGAGGGGTCCGGGGAGGCCCTTTTTACACAAAAAGGGCCTCCCCGGCTAGTCTTCCAAAAGTTTTTCGGTCTTGCAGCCGCTTCTAGTCGGTGCCTCAGATGGTTTCAGCTCGATCCACGGCCGCGTTCACAAGCGCTGGAACCGCGTCCGGTTGGCCTGGCAGCAAGGTTCGCGGGTCAATAAGAATCGCATCGTCTTTGACCAGAACGATCATGGGAGGATCACCGGCTCTCAAGGCCTGTTCCAGGCGGCCTGCGGACACGTTGCGAGGCTGAACAGAGACCCTCGGGCCAGGAAGATCTTCCAGAGGAAGCGCTCCACCCCCTACCCGGCCCACACCAACCACGATGCTAATGTCGGCTCGTTTTTTCAGCGCGGATTCCAGCTCTGCGGCAATGGTTTCCGCGATGGCTTCAAGCTCTTCGCGAGGCTTCATGATCATGGCCAGCGTCGGGACGCCGTCGACCGGCCCTTTTGGACTGGTGTATTCCAGCAGCGTGGCTTCCAACGCGGCAAGCGTGAGCTTGTCCATGCGGAGCGCTCTCGCGAGCGGGTTGGCGCGCATCTTCTCGATCAGCTCCGCTCGGCCTGCGAGGATTCCCGCCTGCGGACCGCCCAGGAGCTTGTCGCCGCTGAAGCTGACCACATCCACATCAGCGGCAATCACTCTCTGGACCGTAGTTTCCCTTTCCAGGCCAAACGGCGACAGATCCACCAGGCAGCCGCTCCCCAGATCCATCATGGTGGGCACGCCTCGATCGCGGCCTATTGCGACGAGCTCCTCCAGCTCCACTTCTCTGGTAAAGCCCTCTATCCGGTAATTGCTTGGGTGGACCTTGAGGATGAGCGCGGTGTTTTCGTTGATCGCGTTGATGTAATCCCTTGGATGAGTGCGATTGGTAGTGCCCACTTCACGCAGAATAGCCCCGGATCGCGCCATCACGTCCGGAATGCGGAATGATCCGCCGATCTCGATCAGTTCACCGCGGGAAACCACCACTTCCCGGGCCTGGGCCAGGCTTGACAGCGCCAACAGCACCGCGGCCGCGTTGTTGTTCACGGCAATCGCATCTTCCGAGCCGGTCAGCTCCTGCATAAGCTTACGCAAATGCGCATTGCGTTCGCCTCGGCGGCCTTCTTCCAGATTGTATTCCAGGTTGGAATAGGAGCAGGCGATTTCTGCGATACGGTCGGCAACCCGCTTGGAAAGCGGCGACCGGCCCAGATTGGTGTGTACGATAACGCCGGTGGCATTGATTACGGTGCGCAGCCTGGGCCCTACCCTTTCCTCAAGGAGGCGAGCCACACGCTCCGCAACCGCTTTCATGGCGCAGTCCGCCTTTCCCGCGGCGCCGTTTCGAAGCTCCTCACGGAGCTTCTCAAGCCCCAGCCTGACCATGCGTTTGATCAAGTCCTCGCTGTATCGCGCTCGGAGCCGCGCAATAGCCTTGTCACTCAACACACGGTCAACCGATGGGATTGCTCGCATCAACTCTTGTGGGGAGCGCGCCATGCGGAGCTTCTCCGTATCAGGAGTCTTTCAGCTTAAATGACTTGAGGGTGGCGTCAAAATCGCGGGAATACGTTTCAAAATCCTTTCGAGGCGCGACGAAGTCCACATTGATGATCTTCTGATCCGTGATAACGAAGAGTCGCCACAAGCGAGTTCTGCTCTCCTCTCCAGGGGGCTGTTCTTTGAATAAGAACGCCTTTCCGCCACGGACCCGGATGGCTTCCACCTTTTCGATTTTCTTGTTGTTCTTGGCAGCCTGGAAAAGCTCGTCATAGACCTTCTTGGACGACCTGGACAGATTGTCCCCCACCACCAGGTAGATCTCAGCCGGGCCCTTCCGCCATTTGAGAATGCCCGCGTCGTCCGACTGAATCGGCTCGAATCCCGGCGGTATCGTGATATCGAAAAACCGATCCGCAGGGTCCACCGGGGGCACGGGCTGCTTCGGGATCGTGATTTCCTCTTCCTGAGCGTGCGCCGACAAGCCACACAGTAGAATGGCTAGGAGCAGGGCAAGAACGAGGCCGCTTAGCAGACGTAACTGCAAGGGTCCGACAAATGACGAAGAAAGTTGGCAACCATTGTTTTGGGTAGTCAACACATAACCTCTTGAATCCCGGTTCAGTAGATATGCGTTATTCGCCGGCCAGCGAACTACGCCAAACTGCCGGGATCTTGCCCGAAATAGTCCTCGGAAGCGTTGGAAGCGCTTCCACATACGGAGAGTTTTTGGGGAGGGGCCTGGGGAGGCCCTTTTTGCCAAAAAGGGCCTCCCCAGCCGATCTTCTAAAACTCTGCCGATTGACGTCAGATGCCCGGATTGTTAGCATGATTGCGGCAAAGTGTCAAAAGGCCATGAAATTTTCAGAAACCGATTCAAGAAAAAGAGCAGCCGTATACGTGCTCGGATGCAAGGTCAACCAGGCTGAAGCCGCGGCCATGGGACGCATCCTTGAAGAGCGAGGCTACCTGGTGGATGGAACCGCGACCGCGCCTGACCTGGTTCTTGTGAATACTTGCTGCGTGACCTCCCGTGCTGAAGCCAAATCTCGGCGCATGATCAATCGATTGGCTCGGCAATTTCCGTGTGCCCGGCTCGTGGTTACAGGATGCCTCGCGGAGGTCGATCCATCCGTGGTTAAAGGACTCTCGCAAGACCGCCTTGTGATGGGCGCATACGAGAAGGATCATTTCCGGGAATTCATCGAACCCACGGCGCATCCCGTCGAGAACGAGACTCGAACACGCGCTACGAAATCCGCGGAATTCGGCGATCTCGGCCCTGCCGCGATTCCGGGCCGTGCCAGGGCTTTCCTCAAGATCCAGGACGGCTGTTCCCAGCGCTGCACGTACTGCATTGTCCCACGAGCCAGAGGCCCATCCCGCAGCCTGGCCGAAGAAAAGGTGGTTGAACACGCTAGGAGCTTGGAAGCTTCAGGATTTGTGGAGATCGTCCTCACCGGCGTGCATTTGGGAATGTACGGCCGAGATTTGTCTCCTGCGATATCCCTGGAGCGGCTGCTGGAGCGACTCCTTGAAGAAACCTCCGAAGCTCGATTCAGGCTCAGCTCAATGGAGCCGCAAGAAATCACGGACGAGTTGCTTGCGCTGATCGCTGCACGGCCTCGGATTTGCCGTCATTTCCATATTCCGCTCCAGAGCGGTGATGACGCGATCCTGCAACGCATGGGCCGACCGTACAGCGCATCTCTTATGGATCAGCTTGTCCGGAGGATTCACGACACGATTCCCGATGTGTGCATCGGCCTGGATGTTATGGTGGGCTTTCCCGGCGAGGATGACGAATCTTTCCGCAAGACCGGACGCCTGATCGAGGACCTGAAGCCCGCGTATCTCCACGTCTTTCCCTTTTCTCCACGACCCGGAACGCCTGCAGCGTCTTACAAGCCCCGCGTTCCCGCATCCATCGCACAAAGCCGCGTGGATGAGCTAAGAAGCCTCTCCGCGAACCTCCGCCAAGCTTTCTATGAGCGATTCTTGGGGCAAACCCTGGAAGCAGTCGTGGAATCCGAAGCCGACGCTTGCTTCGGCCTTGTCAAAGCCCGAACCAGCAACTACATACCGGTCGCGGTCCAGCTCCAGGCTCTGGGCAAAATGCCACGCCGCTTTTCGGTGAAGCTTGAAGCGATCAGCAACGGGGAAGTGATCGGCAGGCAGGAGTAAGAATCGGGGAGCCTCAGCATACCGTGCGAAATCCTTCCAATGAGCTTGCTTTACGCTATCCCATATGAAATCCACCCTGCCCCCCTTTAGAAAATGGGGTATGTGGCGCTTTTCCCCCTTTTCTAAAGGGGGATACAGGGGGATTTTCGAAGCGACAAGACCCTGCGGCGTTCATCCGTGGGACATTGTTCGAGCGTGGGACATGTCCTGCCTTGAAACAGGGCGCGCCAGATCGGCTTCGACAGTCACTACAGCCGCAGTGTGGCCATCCAGGGACGTAAATTCCACCTCGTACGCCGATCCATCGGCGTACACCTGCACGACAGCGCCCACGTCTCCCGCTTCATGACCTTCGCTCGGAATGGGCGCCTTCAAGACCACTCGTTCATGTTCTTCAATCGCCATGGATTCATTGCTCTCTCGGGCGTCTCACGACTGACCGTGTACTACCTACTATTGCGGCCCTGACGCGGGAACGGTTTCGAATAGGAGCTTCCGTGTGTCGAGATCGGAGACGCGCTTTGACAAATGGAGCATCTCCATGCCCACCATCTTGTTTTCCGCAAGGATCATCGGTGTCGTGACCGTGTGCGATCCACGGTCAAGACACCGAATTGTGTGCGCTACAATGAGTTCTTAGTTATGAGATCCCTGATAGCCGCCTACCAAGATTGGCCCGGCTACATCGGGGCTTTCAGGGGTTTCGCCGCAAGGTAAAGGTTGTTGATCATTACTTGCGGGTGACACCGAACGCATGTAGCCATCTGGTATTGTTGCTGCCGATGACAGGCTACGCACGTTTGCATCGGATGCCTCCCGGAGTCTCCAAGCAAAGTCCCGTGAGCCAGGTCCTGGTGACACTGGAAACATTCCAATTTATGGTCGAGGTGAGCCCTATGGTTGACCTCGTGGCCCGCGTTCTTGACTCTGATGTCGCTCACCTTATGACATTCCACGCAAGCTTGCGTATAGACTTTGCCTCTGAGGATCGCGCCTCCGTGGCCTCCGGTCACACGCACAAAGACGTACCGCGCTCCATTGAGGTGAGCCTTGAATTCCCCGATGAGCCCCGGCTCTGAATGGCAGTCGATGCAATCGGCTTTTTGGTGAACGGATCGGGCATGAGTTGATCTTTCCCAGCCCACGTATCGCGTTTGCATGATCTTGCAGCTCGCGCAGAAGCTTGACTGCTTGGAATAGACCGCCATCCCGCCGAGAGTAACCGCGCCGATGAAAATCAAGACTCCGACGATAATGACAACCGTAAAAGTCTTTGCCAATGCCATGAGGTGCTCCCTCTCATTGAGGCGACGCGCCTACTGCGCTCACCTTGAGCAAGAGTTTCTTGCCGTCATCCAGAGCCTTTTGAAGGTCTTCAGGTTTCTGCTTGCGGTGGGAGTGGCAATGATTGCATGAGTTCGGCTGTTTGCCGGGGTCACCTTCCCCCAATTCCATCGTCACTTTGGGAGAGATGGTCCTGAACCGGTGCGACCGTTCGTCCCCGCGAGTTGCGCTTTGCCCTGTGGGTGGCATGTGGCAGCCGATACAATCCGCGTGCTGAGGGGCCCCTGCCATGGGAGCGTGGCCTCTGATAGGATCGGTGCTCACGTTTCCGTGACAACTGAGGCACAGATTGTTCGGATTCATCGTCGTGGCGAACTTGGTTCTCGCCTCATGCACGGTGTGACACGTGGCGCATCCAATACCGGCCTTGGCGTGCGCGCTTTCTTTCCATTCAGGATACTGCTGCCGATGCTGTTTGACATGACCGCTGGGCCACCATGCGGATTTGTCCGATTTGTCTACGATACGGAAGTGCTGCGGCCCGAGAAAGTCACCCACTGTGAAGTTGATCGGAAAATCCCACTTTTTGTCCGGGCTCTTGCCGCGGGTATGACATTGCCCGCAGACGTCCGACGCGGCCCTGAACGGGAGCGTCGCGGGATTCACTATAGTCTTGAACTTGTCTTCGAGCCTTGCGTCAATGTGGTTGCTTGCGGCTCCGTGGCAAGCTTCGCAACCAACGCTCAGCTCGCTCCACGTGAGTTTGTCCTTATCGAACCCCACCACGTGACAGTAGCCGCAACTCTGCCGCCAGTCCACTTTCTCCCAGTTCTGGGGATTGTACGGCGACCAGTTCTCTGTCTCGAAATTCCACTGCGCGACTCGAATCCTCCAGTCCTTATCTATGTAACGCTGTTTCCACTGGATTCCGTGAGTGAGCAAAACGTCCGACTTTTGGAAGTCCACCAGAGGGTTTGGATTCACAAAGTCGCCCTGGATCGCCTTGGGATTCTTCTTCGCATCCTGCATGGCTTTCGAGTGTAGGGTGTTTCTGAACGTCACCGAGATGCGGCTGTGGCATTCCGCACATTTTTCAGAGCCGACGTACTTGGCGGGACCCATCTCGGACAGAGGCTTTCCTCGATCGCAGGCACAGAGCCACAGGGCAGCCAGCACGCAGAGAAGGAACAAACCCGCAGTCTTGAGCAGTCTTCTTTCCATCTTTTCCATCACTCCTCTCTCGCTGAGTCAGATTTCCCGAGAATCAATCGCCGCTTCAGCAATCCGCACGCATGTAAACTCAACGCCGCGGCGTCTGATCCGTCGCTTCGCACACTTCCATGAGCACGATCCCGGCATCTTCGCCGAATAACCACAAGGCAGCCTTCCAGCGCCCTTTCGACTCCCACGTCGTTCGATAGTAGGCTCGGCCGCGCCTGATCCATTCATACCGGTCCTGAGGGGACGGCGGCTCCACCACCACATTGAGCCCGGGGGATTGGAACATGCTGATAAGTCGCTGTTTTTCCGTTTCAAAAAGTTTCACTAAGGTCTCCGCGGTCGCATCGTAAGGTGGTATTTGGAAAGAAATCACTATCTTGCGTAGCCGCGTTTCGACGAATGTCAGCCGGACCTCCTTGACCGCGTCCAGTGGCTCAGGCGTAGCCCGCGCGCTGAATTCGTTATCGCCCTTATCAGTAAGCTCAATTCCGCTCATCTGAAATAGGGCGCGGGTGTCATCGACGCTTATGCCCAGCCGCAGACCGTGGATGGATGGATCGGTCGCTTCGGCAAAGGAGAAGCTTCCCACGAGCAATAAGAAGCTGAGAAGGAACAGAAGAACCGATCTTGGTCTCGGACTCCTCAGTCGGCAGACGACAAACAGGCCGGTGAACGAAATCATCACCCGCAAACCTCAAAGGTTCATTACGCAGGTTAATAGTTTCGAATCTTCGCCACGAGTCGCAATAATTCAGCTTGGCCCCGCTTCGGGCGTCTCAGCGTAATTCATCGGTTGTCTGATTAGGATCCAACGGCGTAACGGTCCATAATATCGCTGCCGATAAAGGCTCTTCGGCAATATCTCCCGCATTGTCATAGCAACAACTCTGAATATTGCGGCGCAGCGTACCACTCTCTTCCTTTTGCAGTCAAGAGGTTTCTTGGAGGCAGGGCGAAGGACAGAGCCCGCGGCGCCATGGCTGAACGGGCGGCGCTGCGGAAAACAACTTCTTCAGCAGAGACTGAGCGAAGGTCAGCCCCCCACAGGGCCGCTGCCTATAGTCGGAGCTCGTGTCAATCTGCGCGCCGGGGACCATTATCCAATCCTCAGTCGAGCAAACCGCGGCTTGCCTTACGCATCACTTCCTTTTTTCGGATTTTCACAAATACCCTTTATCCAAAACCTTCCTGATAGCTATGAAAATGTCCTTGGAGTCATAAGGCTTGCTGACGAATCCTCTCGCTCCCTTTCCCTTTTCGCCAACAACAAGACCGTTTCCAGAGTATCCACTCGCAACGAGGACTCTGGCATCCGGATCAATACGCAACAGCTCTTGGAGGCAACGTCCGCCACCCATCCCAGGCATGATAAGGTCAAGGATGATGAGCGAGATTTCCTCTTTGCGCGCGGAGTACACTTCTAGGGCCTCTTCTCCGCTGCCAGCGGCAATCACCCGATATCCGCCCATCTCGATCATTTGTCGTCCCATCTCGCGAATGCGGTCATCGTCGTCCACCAGAAGGACGGTCTCAGTACCAAACGCAGCCATTTCCCGGGTCACCGCAAGATTTGAGGCAAGCCCCTTGTCGGCTACGGGGAAGTAGATTTTAAACGAAGTCCCTCTGCCCGGTTCACTGTAGCATCGGATAAACCCCCCGTGCTGGATGATGATGCCGTGTACCATAGATAAGCCAAGGCCTGTGCCCTCTCCGTTTGTCTTTGTAGTGAAGAACGGTTCAAATATGCGGTCCAGCACGGCCGGTTCTATCCCCACGCCTGTGTCTGACACGGTTAAGAGGACGTAACGTCCTGGTTTTGACCCTAGATGAGTCTGGAGATATTCATCACTGATAGACACATTGCTTGTTTCTATGAGAAGTTGTCCACCATCTGGCATTGCATGCTGCGCGTTGATTCCAAGATTGAGCAACACTTGCTCGATTTGCGCCGGATTAGCATTAATGATGCTCAGATCTTCAGCGAGCACAAGGTCGATCTGAATCATCTTCGGGAGTATTCGTCGGAGAAGCGCATCAACTCTTCTAATCTCTTCATTTAATTCAATTGGGCGAACTTTGGTCTCGGCCTTCCTGCTGAACGCCAGTATTCTTGAGACGAGATCAGCTCCGTCCAGCGCGGCCTGCTGAATCACCTCTAATTTCTTGCGGTCAGGGTCCGTGGACGATTTCTTCATAAGGAGGATGTCTGAATAGCCTAAAATGGCCTGGAGCAGGTTATTGAAGTCGTGGGCCATACCTCCTGCAAGAGTTCCAAGCGCTTCCATCTTCTGGGCTTGGAGCAGTTGCTTCTGAAGCGACACCTCGGAGGTAACATCTCTCTTTACGGCAATATAGTTAATTATTGCTCCCTTCTCGTCCTTGACTGGAGAAATCGTTGCCGTCTCTTCGTATAGGGTTCCGTCCCTCCTCCTGTTCGTAAGGCGACCTCGCCAAACCCTACCTTCAGCAATAGTCTCCCACATCTCTCGGTAAAAGGCCCTATCGTGCCTTCCACTCTTCACTATTCTGGGATTCTGTCCTATGGCTTCTTCGACGGAGTAGCCGGTGGTTGATTCAAAGGACGGGTTAACGTATTCAATCTTCCCCGTAGGATCGGTGACGACGATTGTTTCTCCGGCCTGTTCTACAGCGACAAGAAGTTTTCTTAGTTGTTCCTGGGCCAGTTTACGGTCGCTAATGTCCCGAGCCGTGCCGTGAATGCCTATGAGCTGTCCCTCATGAATGAGAGCTCGGCTATTCACCTCCAACCACACCGGTTGACCACTTTTGGTGCGTCCCAAGACCTCGTATGGTCCCGTTCTATCGAAATGCGCGTTGACTTTCATCCTGAGGTTTTCCGCTGTTGCGTTAAGGTGCTCAGGATCGATAACCTGCCAAATGTTAAGCTTCATAAATTCTTCGTGGGCGTATCCCAGGAGTCCTTCAACAGCCCTGTTCACTGAAGTGAAGTTGCCATCTAAGTCGTGAGTGTAAATGAGATCTGCCGAATTATGAAAAAGCTCCCGGTAACGTTCTTCACTTTCTCGCAAAGACTCCTCGGCCTTCTTTCTTTCCGTTATGTCTCTTATCCAAACTTGTATACCTGGTTGGCCTTCAACCATCACGGCCTTCGCGCTGATTTCAGCGTCAAAGGAGGCTCCATTTGATCTTTGCAGCTTCACCTCATATCTTGACGGGACCGATTCACCTCTCATGTACGCTTGAGCCCACGAACTCGTTACCTCATGGTAATCGGGGTGGTAAATCCGCCAATGGTCCATCCCCACGAGTTCGGACCCGCTGTAACCAAGCATTTGACTCAGCTGAGAGTTGGCGAATACGATCTTACCGCTCTTCTGCGCATAGATCCCGTCGAAGCTCTCTTCCACGAGAGCTCGATATCTCTCCTCGCTATCCAACAGCGCCTGTTCGGCCGTTTTCCGGTACGAGATATCCTCCACCACAGAAATGAAATACCTCGGTGCGCCAGAAAGTTCTCGGGTGAGCGAAACAGTCAAGTTCGCCCACAGGGGTGATCCGTCCTTGCGGATGTAGCGTTTCTCCATCGAGTATGTCTGGACCTTGTCTGCGAGAATCTGCCTCACATATTCAACGTCTGACTCTAAGTCATCGGGGTGGGTAATCTCTTGAAAGGTCAGGGAGAGAAGTTCATTAATGTTGTAGCCCAGAATATCGCACAGTTTCTGATTCACCCTCAGAAATCGACCGTCGGGAGACACATGGCAAATCCCAACAGCAGCTTGTTCAAAAGTGGATCGAAAGCGGTCCTCGCTTTCCCGCAAGGCAGCTTCATCTTTCTTTCGTTTAGTTATGTCCTGCATAATCGCAAGAACATGAATCTGCCCATCTTCTTCCTTGACCACCGAAGTAGAGATCGAAAGCGGTTTAGGTGTTCCATCCTTTGTGGCTATCACCCACTCCTCGGCTCGAATGTCTTCTCCATCGCGCATCCGAGCCATCCTCTCCGCTGCGGCTTGCCGCGTAGCCGGATCGGGATACATGGTCTGATACCAACCCTCTTGGTTGATTTCCGCCATGTTGTAACCCGTGATTTCGGTCATCCGGGGATTCCAATGAGTGAATCGAACGTAGGGGAATTCTTCTATATTATGGCAAACGCAGATCCCGTCGGCAGCCTTGTCCAAAATATTTTCAAGCATCCACACGTGTTCAGCGAGAATCCTCTCGGCGTAGACTCGATCCGTAATGTCTTCACAAGTCATCAAGTGCTCACCTGTCTGAAGCTGCACAGGACGGAAATGCACGATCTTCTTGAGACCATCTTTGCAGGTTACCGTAAAAACCCGGGGACGTTGTTCTCCAACGCCTGACCCGGCAAGATCTTCCAGCCATGCAGCAATCACCTGATGCCTGTATTCATCATCAGGATAGGCCTTCCGAAACCAGTCTCGCCCCGTAGGGATTTCACGGAGGTCATAACCGAACATTTCCTGGAACCTAGGATTTGTGTAGAGAAAACGACCGTCCGCGGAGAGCATGGCGATCGCGTAAGGGGCCTGCTCTGCCAGGGTGTGGAACCTGAGCCTCTCCTGATCCAGGGCACATTCTGCAAGTTTTCGGTCTGTTATGTCTCGCGCAATGGCCTGAAATCCAACGGGAGCGTCGTTCTCAAGCAGTAACTGAACGTGCTGTCCCACCCAGATCGTCTCCCCCTTCTTGGACAGCAGAGGTAGTTCATAGTAGGAATCCGCCAACTTCTTCACAAATTGGATTCCGTAGAACCTTGCCACCTCCTTTCTTCGCTCGGGATGGACTACCTCCAGGTAATTCCGGCCAATGATTTCATCTTCAGAATACCCTGTCAAACGTATTGCGATCGGATTAACGAATGTGAAGCACCCGTTGGAATCGGTTCGGTATATGATGTCAGTGGCGCTTTCAACAAGTTGCCGATAGCTCTGTTCACTCCGTCTAATAGCTTCGGCAGCCTTCTTAATGTCCTCAACATCCTTTGTGAGCGCCAGAATGTGTGCTTCTCCGTCGAGAGTCATCACCCCCGCGGATATGAGGACCGTCCTAACCTCCCCATCTTTGCGACGCATCTTGGTCTCCAGGTCTTTCACGTATCCGTCTTTCGCCAGGCCTGAAACCAAACGCGCCCGGTCAGCGGGATTGTGCCAGAAGGGCAAATGCAGAGCCGATTTGCCGACGAGCTCTTCCCGATCATATCCGGTGAGCTCAAGATAACCTGTGTTTACGTCAACGTAGGTACCATTGTCCAACCTGCTGACGCTAAACGCGTCGGGGCACGTTTCCCAAGCCAGACGAAGTCGCTCCTCGCTCTTCCTCAGTAGCTGTGCCGTTCGCGTTCGTTTGGCAATTTCGCCCACGAGCTGCTCACTATGCCTTTGTTTGAACTGGAGTTGCTTCTTTTCAAGGGTCAAGTCCTCAATAAGAAGGAGGATTGCTCTTTCCTTCCCTATCCTTATGGCCCGGAAGTTCATCCGAGCCCATGTCTTGCCCTTTCCCTTCCCCAGCAAGGCCTCACTTACCCGGGGTTTCCGGTCGGCAAAAACTTTGTCCATCATGGACTGGACCCTCTTGCCTGAGGCACGATCCGGAAGGAGCGTAGAAAAGGGGATACCCCGCATTTTCTCATGATCCAAACTGATCTTCCCGCACGCTTGATTCCCGAAAATCACGGAACCCAACGGGTTAATCAACAATGTGGGAATGGGCAGAGCTTCAAGCAACCTAGCGAAGGTGGTTATTCGGAATCGTCTGAGATCGAAGCTCCCAGAAGAGGTCACACTCTCAGTCAGCAGGCTGCCTAGATCAATGGTGACCGTCGATACGAAGTTCTCTCTTGGAGGCTCCAGCAATTCTTTATTGTTGGGGGGCTTCTTCTCTGCTATAGATCTCTGCATTGACATTAGCGCTTAAGCGAAATGGGGGATAGCGCTTCTGAGAGAAGCGGGGTTTCCCTGGAAGCGGTTGAATCGTCGAGCCAATGCTTGCCTGAGGTCCTG